>Ga0136655_1000861_pt1 | contig 13867 bp, 22 predicted proteins | sample CPBDNA_2_FD_94863 | JGI IMG/M metagenome (GOLD analysis project Ga0136655, IMG submission 94863) | Freshwater to marine salinity gradient microbial communities from Chesapeake Bay, USA - CPBay_Spr_15_0.8_DNA (version 2) | ecosystem: Environmental > Aquatic > Marine > Coastal | place: USA...
GTGATGAAAGCACCACGGGCCGCGCAGAAAATGCTGCAGGAATTGCCCAAGGTGGATGAGCTAGGCTTTTACTCCCAAGTGGAAAAAGCCGTTATGGACAACCCACAGCAAAAGGGCACGGGGGCGCAGTTTCTGGCGCAGATCCAGAAGACGCCAGGCGTCAAAGCCGAGGAGCTCCAGTACACAGGGCTAGATACATTCTTGGCGAGCAAGCCTACGGTCACCAAGGCCGAGATCCAAGATTATCTCGACACGAACAAAGTACAGGTGCAGGAAGTGCGCCTTGTGTCACCTAACAATGATGAAATAACGGGTGAGTTATTCGGGGATATCCAAGAAATTTTAGAATATGGCCAAGTTTATGACGATGACGCAGCTCGTCTTTTAGAGCGTTCCCAATCCGCTAGGTTGTCCGGTAGGCGTGACAAGCAAAGCGAAGCATCTCTTGAGGAATATTTGCGTAACGCAGGGGACAACAGCACAATTGATGAAATAGCAGAAATAGCAAGAGAGAGGCTCAGGGTCTGGGCACCTGAGGGTGAACAAACCAAATTCCATTTAGGCGCACTACCCTCAGTACAAACAGAAATACCCGGTGGTACAAATTATCGGGAAGTGTTGTTGACGTTGCCAGCTGCCCCTCGTGCAAAAACAGTGGATGAAGCGTTTAAGTTGTGGAAACAAGACGCTAGGGCCGGAAAACGTGGGCAGTATAGTGCAGAAGAAATTAATTCTATGCAAGTAGACGATGTTTTTGGCATTTTAAAAGATGAGTACATGACGCCATTGGCGCAAGATGTCTACCGTTCCTCTCACTTTGACCAACAAAACATCCTCGCCCATATGCGTCTGAATGACCGTGTCGTGGACGGCAAGAACACCTTGTTCATCGAGGAAATTCAATCGGATTGGCACCAGGCGGGTCGGAAGAAGGGGTATTTTAGTAAGGCTAGACTTGACGATCTTGATGCTAAATTAAAAAAAGACGGCAAACTTTCTCCTGAAGAGTCGCAAGAATATAATAATCTTACCGATATGGAAGGTTTTCCTATAGGTTCGGGTGCTGTACCCGACGCCCCCTTCAAAACATCTTGGGATGAGCTGACGCTGAAACGCGCCATCAAGCTCGCAAGCGACGAGGGCTATGACCAGATTGCGTTTACTACTGGTAAGACACAAGCAGATCGGTACAAGTTGAGTAAGTACATGAATGAGGTTCACTTCTCCGGTTCAAACCTCACCGCTTACGACAAGCAGGGCAATGCGATTATCCAGCAAACCGGTGTCACCGAAGACCAACTTCCGGAGTTGATCGGCAAAGAAGCTGCTGAAAAGTTATTGAATCAACCAAAACAGGGAACATTGCGCTCCTTGGTTGGACAAGAGCTTGAGGTAGGCGGCGAAGGCATGAAGGGCTTCTACGACAAGATGCTGCCCAAGAAGCTTGAGAAGCTCAGCAAGCGTTACGATGCCAAAGTCAAGAAGACCACCATGGACACGCCAGACGGTCCCGTGGAAATCTGGGCAATGCAACTGCCTGATGAACTCAAAGAAACCGTCTCGACCCAAGGACAACCGCTCTTTCAACTCGGAGCAGGCGCCGTTGGCACCGCAGGAATCATGAGCTTAACGGGCGAAGACGCACAGGCAGCACAAGAACCTTAACTCTTTGCGTAGTACTGCTCCACGCGCTTGAGCCACGCGTCTTTGTACTGCTGAAACTCTCGTCCCGTGGTGCTGTACTCCATCACCGTGCCGTCTTGTACGGCCATCAAAATAACGCCGTAGTCAATTGTGGTGCCATGCACCACATCGTGCGCTAAAGCGTACGCTCCGAGCTGATGAAAATAGTCATCAATCCACTCACGTTTTTTGGGCTTATTTGACTGTTTAAAGTCGATAATCGCCGGTTTACCGCGGTATACCGCCACCATATCCGTGGTCCCTGCATATTTATCCGGATAGTATAGTGGCACTTCCGAGCCCCACACTTCCTTAATCTCGTGGAAGTACGTGTTGATCAGGCGAAACCCCATCTCATAGCCCTTGGTCATGAGCCATGAAGTCGGACGCGGGATGTCTCTGCAAGCAATCAAGCGCTCGATGACATTGTGCATGTGTGTGCCAACCATGGCTGACTCATTTTTAATGCGCTCCGCGTTCTCTGGTCCAATCCTCGCGGCCCACGCGTCAAGGTGGCTCTGGTCTTTTGTGCCAGACAGCACTGTGGTCACGCTCGGCAACTTCTGGTCACCGTACACATAACGCCTGCCCTCGGGCAGATCCAAGCGCTGTAAGGACTCGTACTTGTAGCGCCTTGCAACAGGGATAAATTCAATCATTTCTTTAGCCACTCCTTAGCTTCTTCGCCCATAATTTGATTGGCAATATCCATTTTCTTTAACAACGCATCAACGATTTTTTCGTCCACTGTTCGTGGCGACACCAAGTCAATGTAGGTCATCTTGTTCTTCTGCCCCATGCGGTCAATGCGCGCCTCTGACTGCAAGCGCACTTCCAAGTCGTAGCCATTGGAATAGTAGATCATGGTGTGTGACTCGGTGAGTGTGAGACCGTAGCCACCGGTGCGGGGTTGTCCAATAAAGAACCGCAGCTCACTGTCGGGCTCTTGGAAACGCGCCACAATTTCGGGGCGCTCCTCATCGGCTGTGTCACCAAAATACGTGGCCACCGCATTCATGCCGTAGACCTTTTGCAGAGCTACTTTTATGGCTTCAATGTCATGTCTGAAATACGCCCAAATGATGATCTTGCCCGAGGACTCTTCAATGGCCGCCATGAGCTCGTCCATGCGGTTATTTTTCAGTGGCACAACCTCACCACTATCAAGCGTCAAATGCCCACACACGATCTGTTGCAAACGCATGATTTGGGTTAGTGCATTGACCGTGCTTGCCACGCCGTTTTCTAATGTTGCAATGGCCATTAACCGCATTTGTTCGTATGCCTGCTTTTGCTCTTTCGTCAACTCAACTTCGCGCTTTAAAAACACTTTGTCGGGCAGATCCAAGCACTCATCTTTTGTCACACGGAAGCTAAAGTGGTTGAGCCTTTTCTGTAGCTCATCTAAGCGCCTGTAGCCCACCACTTGTTTAAACGTATGTGTAGCCAATGTGCGCTCTTGCACAATCGCGTAGCGGCTTTGGAAGACGTAGAAGCTGTCGCAATCTAGCGCATCGGGGGACAAGAACAAGCACTGGTTAAACAAGTCCATCGGACTCTTAGTCACGGGAGACCCAGTCATGATGCGGCGATAGCGCGCAAGCTTGCCTACCTTCACCGCATTCTTGGAACGATTGGCCGCAGGGTTCTTAATGTTGGTGCTTTCATCAATGGCCATAAACGCATCGTGTGAAGACAAAAAGCGCTTCGCAAATGCAGTGCCTTTGGGCGTGGACAACGCCTCAACATTCATGATCAAAAGCTTCAAGTCTTCAGACACTTCAAAGATATCGTGGAGCTTTCTTTGTTGATGCACGTTTGGTGCGGCAGACCAAAGCGCCATGCGGTATACAACGTGATCAGGCATGTGCTTGGGTATCTCAAGACTGTACCAATTTCGGTACACGCCTTTGGGCGCAATGATAAGGGCTGCGTTGATGTGCCCTTGGTCGTAGAGCATCGCCAAGTTGTTCAGAATCATGTACGTTTTGCCAGTACCCGTATCTGCAAACAACGCAGAATAGGACTTATCCCAAAAGCGCTGTAGGTACGCTTGTTGGTGCAAAAATGGCTTATTCTTAAACTTGTAGTTTTCTATAAATTCGTTGGTCATTTTCTTTCTTTCTGGTGGAGGGGTTGCAACCCGACAAAAACGAGTATACACTTCGATTTCACGTTTAGAAAGGAGAAAAAAGTGCCTAAGGTATATGCGGTATCTGAGACCAATCAGCATAATATCAGTTCTGCTTTGCAGTACGGCGACATAGAAACCCTCTTGCCGCCCAATGCTCAAGTGGCTTTTTCTGTGGCACCCACTGTTCGTAGAATTCAAAGAAAGCTTGAACTTTTTTGCGATGACGATTATCTTCTGTTTATTGGCGATCCAACAGCAATCGGAATTGTCAGTGCAATTGCCGCAGCCAAAAACGGCGGACGTTACAAGTGCTTGAAGTGGGATAAGTTTGAACGTAAGTACATACCAATACAGGTAGACCTATATCCAAAGAAAGGAGAAATTTATGGAAATGAATAATTTATTTGAGCAAGATGCCGGCGTCATGCAAGTACAAGATGACCAGATTGCAGGCATCGCAGGGCTTGGCCGCAGAGCCAAGACACTACAGAAAGAGATTGAAGACCTTGAGCGCGTTTTTAAAGAACGCAAAGAGCAATACCGCAAGCTGACCGAAGAGTCTATTCCAGAAGCTCTTGCCAGTTTGGGTATGAAATCCTTTCGCATGGAAGACGGCTCAAGTATTGATGTCAAGCCCTTTTACAGTGCTTCTATCTCCGAGGCACGGCGCGCAGAAGCCTACGAATGGCTTCGCGAACATGGCTTTGATGACATCATTAAGAATACAGTGAGCGTGCGATTTGGTCGCGGTGAGGACGAATTGTGTAGCGCACTATTGAATCTGCTCGGGGAGAAAGGCTATCCTGCCGATCAAGCCGAAAAGATCGAACCAATGACCTTAAAAGCATGGGTTCGTGAACAGGTGGAACAGGGTAAAGAGTTCCCCACAGAGCTTTTTGGCGTGTATGTCGGCCAGAAAGCCACCATTAAATCTTAATTTTTCAAGGATCAAGGATCATGAGCAAAGTCGCATTGAAGGAAGAGAATTCATCAGCATTGGCGTTGGTGTCCGATTTTGAACAGGACGCACACGCAGGTTTTGACAACATGAATCAGGAGGATTTTGCACTACCCTTCCTGCGCTTGTTGACCAACACCTCGCCTGAAGTGGGGGAACTTGAGGGAGCAGTGCCAGGTAAGATTCTCAACACCGTAACCGGCGAATTGTATGACGGTAAGGAAGGCATCACCGTCGTGCCGTGCGCCTATACGCGTGTCTACATTGAATGGGCTCCACGAGGCTCGGGCAGTGGTGGGCCGGTGGCTATCCACCCAAGCACTAGCGATATTCTGTCTAAGACGCACCGTGAGCCTGGTGACAACAAAGACTACCTCGACAACGGTAACTACATCGAGAACACCGCCAATCACTACGTGATGGTTGTGGATTCAGATGGCGTTCCTAGTCCTGCTTTGATTGTCATGAAGTCCACGCAGTTAAAGAAGTCCCGCAAGTGGAACAGCATGATGATGTCTGTAAAACTTAACGGCAAAAACGGTTTGTACACGCCCCCTATGTACAGCCAGTCATACCGCCTTTCCACAGTAGCCGAGTCAAACGACAAGGGTAAGTGGTTTGGTTGGGAAGTAGAGCGTATTGGTTCGATTGAGGACATGAGCGTATACCAAGCGGCAAAAGCGTTTGCCAGTTCGGTAGGCTCGGGCGATGTTAAGGTGAAGCACCAAGACGAAGCTCAGTCAGCACTAGACTCAACCCCGTTCTAATCCCAAGGTAGGGGGCTTCGGCTCCCTACCTTCCCTACAGAGAAAGAATAATGGCCGACATCAAGCGGTTTAAGGCGATCTTTTCCGGCTTAGATATTGCCTACGGAACATATCGAATAGAAGGGTCTAAGGCCAGCGGCAAGCAAGCAGGTAAGGCCGTGGTTATTCGTAAGCCTCCCACAGACGATCTTTGGACAAAACATTTAGAAGGTGCTGAGCCATCGCTCGGCATTATCCCCATTCGTGCTGACAACTCGTGCATATGGGGCTGTATTGATATTGACCAGTATCCACTAGACCACAAGGGCTTGATAGAGCGCGTGCGCCGCCTGCAATTGCCTTTGGTCGTGTGCCGTAGTAAGTCTGGTGGCGCCCATGTCTTCTTGTTTACTGCTGCGCCTATCCCTGCGGCCGACATGCAACGGTACCTAGTCGCTTGCTCCGCGCTACTTGGTGAATCTGGCAGGGAAATTTTCCCTAAGCAAGCTGAGATTTTGGTAGAGCGTGGCGACACGGGCAACTTCCTGAACCTGCCGTACTTTGGTGGCGACGCAGGTTTGCGCTACGCTATTTTAGACAATGGCGAAGCGGCCTCTCTTGAAGAATTTTACGCACTGTACGATAAGTACGTGCAGACTGCTCCGCTTGACTTTCCTGAAGAGCCTAAGCAGGCTGAGCAAGCCATTAAAGACGGCCCGCCATGCTTGCAGGCGCTCTGCGCACAAGGCTTTCCAGAAGGCACCCGAAATAACGGTCTCTTTAGTGTCGGCATTTATCTGAAGAAGGCTGCCCCATCAGCGTGGGAAGACAAGCTGATGGAATACAACATGAAGTATTTCGACCCTCCACTAGGTGCAGGGGAACTACAGATTGTCAGCAAGCAATTGCAGAAAAAAGAATACAAGTACAAGTGCAAGGATGCGCCGCTAAACTCTTTCTGCAACAGTGGCTTGTGCCGCACGCGCAAGCACGGCATTGGAGCTGATGCGCCTGACGCACCACAGATTAGTTCCTTGTCTAAGTACAACTCCGAGCCGCCACTTTGGTTCTTGGATGTCAACGGCAAGCGCTTGGAACTAGAGACAGACTCACTTTTCATGCAACCTGCCTTCCAAAAGGCATGCGTGGAAAAGCTTAACGTGCTACCACCGAGCTTGCGCAAGCAAGACTGGGAAGGTTTGCTAAACGCATTGCTACGCGAAATGGTTGAGCTTGAGCAGATCTTAGAAGCCTCTGAGGACACAAGCCTGACAGGCCGCTTTGTGGACATGGTAGAAGAGTTCACCACCCACCTGCAACAGGCCATGGACCGTGAAGAAATACTCATGGGCCGCCCTTGGACAGACGATCAAGACGGCATGGTGTACTTTCGCATCAAGGATTTGGAAGGGCACTTGCAACGCAACAATTTTAAGGGGCTGTCTGCTCCGAAGATGGCGCAACGACTGCGGGAGATCGGAGGCGAGCCCATCAGTTTGTTTTTGAAGAACCGCTCAACGCGTGTATGGCGAGTGCCGAAGTTTGACAAGCAAGACGCGCCTTTTGAGACACCGTCTTCTAACTCCGATTCACCGTTCTGATGTCCACCATACAGAAGGTGTTCGGAGCTCCCGGTGCTGGCAAAACCACGTACTTGTTAAGCGTCATGGAGCGAGAGCTTTCTCAAGGGGTAGGCCCACAACGTGTGGGCTACTTCTCCTTTACCCGTAAAGCGGCTAACGAAGCACGAGAGCGCGCCGTGGTGAAGTTCCCAGAACTGAACGCTGACTTGGACTTCCCGTGGTTCCGCACGCTACACAGCCTCGCCTACCGCTGCTTAGATGTGTCGCAAAAAGACATGATGACGCCTGAGCATTTTGCCGCTTTTGCCAAGGAATCTGGAATTGTAGTGAACACCGAAATTGGCGAAGAGTCATACGTTGTACGTACAGACCACCCGATCCTAAACGAAATCAACATTGCCCGTATCCGAGGCGAAGACCTGCGCACCTACTACAACCGTAGTGAACTGCGTATTGAGTGGTATCACTTTGAGTATGTCGAGCGCTGCTACCGGCACTACAAGCAACGCAATAATCTGCTCGACTTCACCGACCTTTTAGAAAAGATCCTGTTGGAGCCCGACCGCTTGCCGCGGCTCGAGGTTTTGATTGTGGACGAAGCACAGGACTTGTCGCGCCTACAATGGGATCTGGTCGAAGCCTTGGCCAAGCGCAGTGACCGTACTTATGTGGCGGGTGACGATGACCAAGCCTTGTACAACTGGGCAGGAGCGGACGTGGGGAGCTTCTTGTCTTTGCCTGGTGAGATCAAAATCCTTGAGCAGTCCTATCGTGTGCCTGCCAAGATCCACCAACTTGCTGACAAAGTCGTGCGCCGCATCCGTAAGCGCCAACCCAAAGTCTGGAACCCCCGCCAAGAGCAGGGACTGATCCAGTACTACAATAATTTCACCGATGTGGATGTGACCAAGGGCGAGTGGCTCGTGTTGGCCGCCACAAACTACATGCTCAACGGCATGCACGAATGGCTAAAATCACAGGGTCTTTTGTTCGAGCGCAACGGGCAAAAAAGCATCCCCGCGGTCATCCTATCTGCTGTGCTTGGGTGGGAGGCGTTGCGAAAGGGTAAAGAAGTCCCTTTCTCTGTGGTCAGACAGATATATAAGTACCTCAATAACGATTTTATCAAACGCGGGCATAAGTCGCTACCTAAAGCCGACCCTGAGATCTTTTATGACTTGCCACGGCTCACGGCTCATCATGGTCTCTTGACAAACGCGATTTGGCACAAGGCTTTGACCAAGATCAGCGAAGAACAACGTGATTACATCGTGGCACTGCTACGGCGAAAGACTAGCCTAAAAGCAGATGCCCTCATAAAACTGTCCACGATCCACGGCGCTAAAGGAGGAGAGGCGGATAATGTCTTACTGATCACGGACCTATCGAGTAAATTTGCACGAGAATACGACAAGAACCCAGACGACATACACAGACTGCTTTACGTTGGCATCACCAGAGCCAAGCAGTCTTTGCATGTTGTTTTACCCAAAGACATGCGCAAAGGATTCATGCTGTGAAAACAATTTCTCTCTTCCCTACTCCCTCCGAGTGGCTGCCCCCGCAGTCCTTCCCTGATTTGTCTAGTGCAACGGAGATTGCGATTGACCTTGAGACGTGCGACCCGAACTTGGAGAAGTACGGTCCAGGCTGGCCACGCAAGGACGGCTACATCATTGGCTACGCAGTGGCCGTGGACGGGTGGCGTGGCTACTACCCCATTGCCCACCAAGGTGGCGGTAACCTTGACAAAAAGATCGTGGAGCGATGGATCAAAGACGTATTACTGCTGCCCGCTGACAAGATCATGCACAATGCCGCCTATGACGTGGGCTGGCTTAAGGCATCGGGGTTTACCATTAACGGCAAGATCATTGACACCATGCTTGCCGCGGCCTTGATTGACGAGAACCGCTTCTCCTATGCACTGAACAGCTTGGGCTTTGACATGCTTAAAGAGATTAAGTCAGAGCAGGGTTTACGCGAAGCCGCCGCCGACTTTGGGGTAAGCCCTAAGAAGGACATGTGGAAGCTGCCTGCCATGTACGTGGGCGAGTACGCCGAGCAGGATGCTGCATTGACCTTGAAGCTCTGGCACTACCTGAAGACCGCTCTGCGGCGCGAGGAGGTTGAAAGTATCTTTGAACTCGAGTTAGAGCTACTTCCCATCCTGATCGGGATGACTTATCAGGGTATCCGTTTTGATAGGGAAAAGGCATCACAGCTGATTGATCAGATGCAGGCAAGAGAGAAGACGTTGCTCACGCAGATCAAGAAAACCGCAGGGGTGGGCGTGGACATCTGGGCGGCCGCTAGCATTGCGATTGCCTTTGACAAGATTGGCGTAGGGTACCCGAAGTCCAAGACAGGCTTGCCGAGCTTTACCAAGTCCTTTCTTGACAGTTGTGACCACCCATTGGCAAAAGTTATCGTTGAAGCCAGAGAGATTAATAAAACCTATGGGACTTTCCTGCAACCGTACTTAGACTTTTCTGAGGCAGACGGCAGAATACACCCGCACGTGAACCAACTGCGCTCTGATGATGGTGGCACGGTCACCGGCAGGCTCTCCATGGCACAACCGAATTTGCAGCAAGTGCCCTCACGCCATCCGATTATTGGACCCGCTATACGGGGACTCTTCTTGCCTGAAGAAGGCGAGCTGTGGGCATCAAATGACTTCTCTGCCCAAGAGCCACGGTTACTTGTCCATTACGCCAACCTGCTCGGCCTGCCTGGCTCGGAGGCACTCGTGCAAGCCTACAAGGACAATCCTGACACGGACTTTCACAAAATGGTCGCCGACATGGCCGGCATTGAGCGCAAACAAGCCAAAACAGTGGGCTTGGGGTTGATGTACGGCATGGGCAAAGCCAAGCTAGCCACGCAGCTTGAGATGGACTCCGACGAAGCGGGGGACCTGATCAAAGAGTTTCACGGCAAGGTGCCCTTCCTACGGGGCACAATTGACGCGGTCATGCGTCGCATTGAACAACCCGCCTCTGGGGGCGCCATCCGCACGCTGTTGGGTCGCAAGTGCCGCTTCCCACTGTGGGAGCCAATGCAGTGGGGCATCAACAAGGCGCTACCTTACGAAGAGGCAGTGGCCAAGTACGGTCCACGTGTAAAACGTGCCATGACCTACAAGGGTTTGAACAGGCTCATCCAAGGGTCAGCCGCCGACCAGACCAAAGCCGCTATGGTGGCGCTTCACAAGGCAGGCTACAGGGTATTGTTGCAAGTCCACGACGAACTGGCGCTTAGCGTACAAAATAAAGAGCAAGCGCAAGAAGCCGCACGGCTCATGGCCCACGCTGTTCAGTTAGAAATCCCCTCAAAAGTAGACGTGGAGATTGGAACCTCTTGGGGTAAATCAATGGGCTGAGGTACAATTATTGTTCTCCTAGGTCTTCAGGGACCATTTGGGCTAGGGTAAACCCCTAGCCCTTTTTTTGTATTTTGCTTTAAACTTTATTATATTGGCAAACACAGAAAGGAGAACCAATGTGGTTTACGGCAAACCCAGAAGCAGTACAGGCGCTAAAGCAGCAAGAAAGCGTGGCGCAGAAATTACCGCACCCAAACAAGTTCACCATACATGGATCACCGTCGTCATTAGACGTACGCACTACTTCATGCTGCGCGAATTAGCGGAAAAGACAGGCAAAACCCTTGGCGCCACCACCATGGAGCTCATCGCAGACGCCTTTAACGCAGAACTTAAGAAGATTGACCCCACCGCAGAATGGCGTCCCTTTATCGAACTGCCCAAGATTGACAAACGACTGAAACAGAACCGCAAACCACGGGGCATGGACCCTGTCTTTAAGCGCAAAAAAATTGGTCGTGAGCTTAAACTCATCACGCCTCTTGACCCGCTTGAGGGCATTGAGGAGATGACTGATGAAACATGAATCCCAACTGCTTTTAGACGTGGAGGTGGGCTATGACCTTTTACCGGCGCAAGAGAATCTGCCCGATCAAATTGACATTAAATACATCAACGTGGTGACACAAGACAAGACAGGCAAAACCCGTCGCGTTAATATCCTTAGCAACCTGGATGAGTCCGCCTTGATTAACTTAGAAGATGAGATCTTAGAGGGCTTATCATGACTTATTTCCCTGATGATATCAGCGGCTATCGTAAGCTCTTGTCCGCGGTGCTTTGGCTCGCGGTCTACGATGCCTGCACACAGCCTCCAAAGCCCAACCGAGAGAACAAGCGTTTCCCCACGGACAACGCAAACTCTGCCATCCGCTTTCTTTTTGAGGACAACGACCGGTTCTTCTTTAAGCAATACATGCGGTGCTTGGACATGGACCCAGAGGCTTTTCGTGGTCGATTGGTCGGCTTGATGTACGGGGACGGAAGCCTAGAGGATCCACCGTTTAACAGTCTGCCCCACAATGCTAGAAAGAGTTTTTGTTTTAACCACACGCACTGGCTAACCTACGCCAGACGCTAGAAAGGAGAAAGTAATGCTAGACGATAAAGGAATTGAACGAATTTTAGATGCTGTCTTACAACGGCCCATGGACCACGCCTTGGACGAGACCATGGTGCAAAAGCAGCAACTGGTGCGCTTGATAAAGTTTGGCTACAACCGAGCTTTGACAGACGCAAAAGAAATCTTTAACCGACCTGGTGCAGGCAGTCTAGGCGCCATCCTGTCCGAAGTCTTGGACAACCAACGAGTGGAGGAATAATGAGTACGCCAAAAACACTGGAAGACATCATCATGGAAGGATTGGAACGCAACAACGAGTTCGACGTTGGGGCGATGAACAGGTACAAAGCACAACGTGCTAGAGACAAACAAGAGGGCGGCTCTCACTACAAGAAGATGGGCGTGGAGCCTTGGGACGTGGTCGATACTTGGCCGTTCGAGCAACAAATCGGCTACTACCGTGGCGGTGCGCTTAAGTACATCATGCGCATGGGCAGTAAGGACGAATCCTTACAAGAGCTTCGCAAAGCCGAGCACTACATCCAGAAGCTCATAGAGATTCTTAATCAGAAGTAAAACGGCGATAGTTATATTTAACTTGCCGGAGTATTGCAATTTACTGCAGTTCATTTAAACTAACTTTTCTACTAGAAAGGAGAAACACATGAAAACCATCATTTCCATTGGCGTCTTTTGCCTCTTATTTGCCGGTGCGGTCTATGCGAATAACTGCACCACCACCCGAGTTGTCACCGCCGACGGCAAGGTCATTCTTTGCCAGACGTGCTGCTTCCAAGGCCAATGCACCACCACTTGCTACTAATACAGGAGAAAGTTATGACACATGAACTAAAAGACGAGCACTCAGCCTACGCGCCTTCCTCTGCCACGGATGTGGCAGCGACCTTCCGCCGCTATGGCTGGATCCCACCTTCAGAAGACCCTGCTATGCAAGAAAAGTGGTCTTACTACAAACGCCTCCCTCAACTTTGCGAAGAAGCCCTCCATGATAATGCCCATTGAATACGTCTCACAGAAAATTGCAGTCAGAAACCTGATGAAGGAAATTGACGGACACGACAAAGCCGGTGAGTATCGGGACGCCTTCAACAAAGCGGTGCTCCTGACTACCCACTCACGGCTCTTGGCCCAGTCTTACCGTACCTGGATCACGGAGGAAACTGATGCTTAGGATGAGGTTGTTTGTTGGCTTAATCGCACTAGCCTTTATTGCGCTAGTGTCCCCCAACACTGTGTACAAAACACTCGAGGAGAGATTCAAATGATTGATTTGATCGCTAATCTCGATTCAGAAATCTTACTCGCCGATGGGTTCGACGACTGCTTAATTGGATTGACATTTCGAGAGGAGGAATTAGTGGCTTTATACAGCTCTGAGGCTGTTATTTGTAAGCTGGCTAAGGACATGCCCTACGACGATGCTGTCGATTATTTCGAGTTCAATATAGAGTGCGCGTACATCGGGGAAAAGACACCCGTGTTTTTTCACAACCACGATGAGGAGAGATTCAAATGAAAAAGGAAATTAACTACAACAGCTTAGAGCTTGACGGCATTGACTACAACGATGCCCCTGACTTTTGCGATGCGTACTTTTGCTATGGCGAGTACACCGATGGCACCAAGATTGAGGATGCGGTGCTTGAAGAGCTCTCAGGCAGTGACGCAAAGTATGAATGTATATACAACACGGTCTACTAGGAGAGCACAATAATGGCACTCACACGAAAACAAATGATCGCAAGTGTAACGCAGACGATGGAAGACGCCGTAGCGTTTCTGCCAGAAGACAGGCGCGAAGCGGTCAAATCAAAACTATGGGGTGCGTTGTCTGCAAGAATGTTTAACATGGGAATGAGAGATGAAACCGAAACCACACCTAGTACTAGAGATGTGCATCAAGCAGGGGATTGACTGGGGCTGGACAAGGGCGCACAAGCACTTTGAGTACCCGCCTGAGAACATCATTAAGGAAGAAATAGAGAACGCTATCTCACATGAGATTTACGAGTGGTTTGATATGGGAGAGGAAGATGACTGACGAAGAAATCAAGCGATTGCAGGAACTAACCGTTACAACGTCCAACTTGGAGGCCGAAATCAAGCGATTGCAGGAACGTCAATGGGTCGGGCTGACGGCTACGGAAATCCACGACACCGATGGGTATGCAGAAACGCGGGAGATGTACCGTTTTGCCCTTGCCATCGAAGCCAAACTTAGGGAGAAGAACTGTGGATGAGCCTATTGCATACATCAAAGACCGAGAGATAGGTTTTATGCTTGGTGCTAA
>Ga0136655_1000865_pt1 | contig 13840 bp, 13 predicted proteins | sample CPBDNA_2_FD_94863 | JGI IMG/M metagenome (GOLD analysis project Ga0136655, IMG submission 94863) | Freshwater to marine salinity gradient microbial communities from Chesapeake Bay, USA - CPBay_Spr_15_0.8_DNA (version 2) | ecosystem: Environmental > Aquatic > Marine > Coastal | place: USA...
ATAAATCAGATCGGTATTGCTACTTGCTTTATTATAATTCATTCCAGGATTTTTTTAAAAAACACGTAAATAAATACCATGACTACCGGAATAAGCAAGTTAATTTTGTTGGATCCATCGCTTATTACAATAGTGATATCCTGAGAAAAGCTGCTTATGATAACGAAATAAATGTGAACCTTGTAATTGAAAGTCCTATCGCAGGACTGACTTTATATCATCAAGAAAAGCTATGAGAGTAACCGAAAGCACCTCTTTATATGACAATCTCGAACAGATGACCGTCATAGAGTTATTACAAAATATTAATGCGGAGGATCAGAAAGTCCCTTTGGCTGTTCAACTAGTTATCCCAGTTATTTCTGATTTAGTAGCTGCGATAGTTCCACGAATGGAGCGAGGAGGAAGATTGATCTACATTGGAGCAGGCACTAGTGGTAGACTAGGCATTCTAGATGCTTCCGAATGTCCGCCTACCTATGGAGTGCCTTTTGATTGGGTGATTGGTTTGATAGCGGGCGGAGATCATGCCATCCGCAAAGCGGTAGAAAATGCAGAGGATGATGCTGATCAAGCTTGGAAAGATATCCAAGAATATGGTTTCAATGAAGATGACACCGTGATTGGGATTGCTGCCTCAGGCACAACTCCCTACGTTATTGGAGGTATAAGAACGGCAAGATCGAAGGGCTTGTTGACAGGAAGCATCACTTGCAATCCAAACTCCCCCCTTTCGGATGAAGTTGACTTTGCAATTGAGGTAGTTGTAGGTCCGGAATTTGTAACAGGGAGTACTCGAATGAAGTCTGGTACCGCTCAGAAACTAGTCTTAAATATGATTTCTACAGCGGTCATGATCAAACTTGGCCGGGTGAAAGGGAATAAAATGGTGGATATGCAATTGTCCAATGCTAAACTGGTTCAGCGTGGCATTAATATGATAATGGAAGCTACTGGGTTGGATGAGGGGAGAGCCAAAGAATTACTTTTGAGTGAAGGTTCCGTTCGAAAAGCCACAGCTTATTACTATTCAAATCTTTAGTTAGGTTTATTTTTGAAGTTGCTGGTTTTTTTCAAGGTATAGCACGTATCTTTGCAGCCCGATTAAGCTTTTGAAAGTCAATTGCTTATTTAATAAAAACAAATACAGCAGTGATGCTGCATACTTATGAAAAATAATAATCCGAAAAAGCCTTTTTTCAATAAAGGAAAAAAAGAAACTGCAGACTCAAAAGGATTCAAAGGTGGCTTTAAGAAAAAATCAACCAATTCAGAATTCGACCTCTCTGAGGGAGAAAAAAAGGGATTTGGAAAGAAGTCAACATTTGCAGGGAAAAAGGATAGTCCAGCAAAAAGTTTTGATCAAAAAGAAAATAGATTCGATAATTCTACTTCAAGCGGATCCTCTCAAAAGAAATTTTTTAAAAAATCCAGTGATACTGATTCAAGAAATCAGAAACCAGCTGCTTTTGGAGCAAACCGTTTTTCATCTGGAAATGAAAAAAGATCCGAAAAACCTTTTAATAAGGATTTTAAATCTGGAAAACCTACCGGCTCATCGAAGGATGAAGGTAAAGTCTATAAAGGAAGAGGAAAAGATCAGCAGCCTATCTATGAGCCTGGAACGCCGGTTTATAAGAAGGAGAGTAAGGGGCCGAAAGGTTTTGGGAAAAATAGATTTGTCGATCAAGACACGAATTTAGATCGTCCCGATTATAAGTTTGATAGCCTTCCTTCCAAGAAGAAAAAGCTTGAACAAAGTGAAGAAGGATTGATTAGACTCAATAAGTTTATCTCGAATTCTGGAATTTGTGGTCGTCGTGAGGCTGATCAACTGATCGCTCAGGGCTTGATTACCGTGAATGGAGAGATTTGCACTGAGATGGGTAGAAAGGTAAAGCGAACAGACCGAGTGGTCTATCAAGGGAGAAAAATCAATCCTGAGAAGCCGGTTTATGTTTTGCTAAATAAACCGAAAGACTTTATCACTACAACGGAAGATCCAATGGATCGGAAAACTGTGATGAATTTGGTTGGAAATGCCTGTGAAGAGCGTATTTTCCCAGTTGGTCGACTCGATCGCAATACCACAGGATTACTCTTGTTTACCAATGATGGTGAATTAGCTGCTAAGCTTTCTCATCCCTCAAATGAAATCAAGAAAATCTACCAAGTCTCCCTTGACAAACCTTTAACCAAAAATGATGAAGAGGCGATTATTAATGGTTTGACGCTCGAGGACGGAGCAGTTGCTGTAGATGACTTGCAGGTGTTGTCCTTGGATCGGAAAATCATGGGATTGGAGATTCATGTTGGAAGAAATAGAATCGTAAGAAGAATTTTTGCACATCTAGGCTATGATGTGACGGCTCTTGATCGGGTTATCTATGCTGGTTTAGATAAAAAGGATCTCAAACGAGGGCATTATAGATTCCTATCGGAGCAAGAAGTAATTAGACTGAAATTCTTTATCTGATCAAAAAGCTCCGAAAGGAGCTTTTTTTATACGAATCCTTTCAAGGCTTTTTCCAGATCACGTTTGGTAATGACTCCCCCTTTTCGCCAGAGGATTTTTCCTTTTTTAAAGAGGATATAGTGTGGAATAGATCGGACACCAAATTGTTGAGAAAGCTGTGGCTGCTTATCTACATTAATTTTTAGCAGTTTTATTTTTCTTCCAAGGTCGGAAAGAACTTCCTCAAGGACAGGATTCATGGTTTGGCATGGGCTACACCACTCGGTATAGAAATCCACTAAGATTGGCTCCTGACTTTTTGAGATAATCTCTTTGGTGTTTTTTTTGGGCATAACTTAAAAAAAAAGCCTTCTGATGATTTTCAGAAGGCCTTAATTTACAATTTGGTTTAATTACTTTCCAGCTGGAGGAGTAGGGAGCTTTAGTTCAAGCTTTGCAAGGACCAATTCAGTGAACTTATCCTGCTCTTTAGTATAAAGAAGGATCGGAGATTGTCCTGCAGTCTCTGCGAAGATATGTGTGTAGTTGTTTTCTGCAGCTACAGCATTAATTGCATTCACTACTTTAGCCTGTACAGGCTCAAGCAACTCTCCTAGCTTTCGCTGATAAGACACTTGTGCGTCTTGCTCATACTTTTGAAGGTCGTTCTGGATTTTAGTCAATTCAGACTCTTTAGCAGTTCTAGCCTCTTCAGTCATGGTCTGTGCAGCCTGCTGGTAAGTCTGAACCTGGCGCTGGAAATCAGCAGCCTTAGTCTGGATGTTTGTTTGCAATTGGGTCTGATAGTCTTGAATATCAGCTCCAATCTGCTCCATTTCTGGCATCAAATCCATTATGAATTCAACATTGGTGTACCCGATTTTAATCTCTTGCGCCTGAGCGACAAATCCTGCGCAAAGCAATACTACTGCGGAAAGGATAACTTTTACTTTCATCATTTTTTGGTTCTTTTATTTGTTGTCTTCTATTCCTAATTCTTCCAAAACAAATTCAGAATAATCATGTCTGGGATCAGTCCAGATAATTGCAGAAGGATCTGCAGCCTTATCAAATAACATCCCCAGATTGTTTCTTCTGGTCACTCGCTCGATCGCATCATAGATTTTCGATTGAAGTGGCTGAAGCAATTCTGCTTGCTTTTGGAAATATTGTCCATTAATCCCAAAAATCCGACTGTTGAATTCCTGAGATTCTTTTTGTTTCAATTTGATTAGTTCCAGCCTTTGCTGATACATTTCTTCTGTCAATAAAACTTCTTCTGCTTTTAAGAGCGTCGAAAGATCTTTAATCTCTTTATCCAAACCCTGTGCCTGTTTTTTCCACTCGGCACTGATATTTTCAAGCTCTTGCTGGACTACTTTGTAATCCGGATGCTTATTTAGGATGTATTCAGAATCAATGTAACCGATCTTTTGAGCGGCTAAATTGCTTGCTGAAAGCATTATGAGCAGCAAAAATACTATTTTCAGTGATTTATCCATGCTTACGTTTTGATTTCTAATTAGGATTTAACTCCAAACGATTCAACATTCAAATTTTGCATAAATTAACCAAAACTCGCCAGAATAAGACTTATCTGAATTGCTGACCAATAGTAAAGTGGAACTGAGGACCACTTCTTTTTGTCTGACCTGGTATCGGATCAAATCCATAACCCCAATCAATTCCCAAGAGTCCAAAGGCTGGCATAAATATCCGTGCACCCATTCCTGCAGATTTTTTCAAGTCATAGGGGTTGAAGTCTTTGTAAGACCCCCAGTTATTTCCTGCCTCTGCAAAAGCTAGTACAAAGATGGTAGCTGATGGATTTGGAGATACTAGATATCTAACTTCCATCACATATTTGTTATAGACTACCCCGCCATAAGGATCAGGATTAGCTGTACCTCTAGTATCTCTACCAGGAGTGATTGATTGATTCTCATAGCCTCTCAAACCGATGATTTCCTGACCCAAAGCAAAATTGTTGAAGGTCATTCCATCTCCACCCATTACAAATCGCTCCAATGGAATGATTCCAATTTTAGTACCATAAGAACCTAAGAAGCCCATATGGGCTCTAGCACTAGCGACTAATTTCGTAGAACCGAATAATGGGGTGTAAATGGAGGCATCAAACATCCACTTATGATACTCTAACCATTTGTACTTCTCCTCGTCAGGAGACTCACGATCGATATTATTATTCAATGCAGAATAAGGTGGGGTCGCCGAGATCGCCAACATTATGTTAGATCCGAATCTTGGATAGATTGGATTATCAATGTTATTACGAGCAATTGTCGTATTTAAGGTAACACTATTTGATGTACCAGTTGGGTAGCTCAAACCGAATGAAGTACCGAATTGGTCAAACTCATAAATCTGGAATCGCAAAGAATTACTGATACTGAAATAATCATCAGGCCAAGTCACTCGCTTGGCAAGTCCAAGAGTTACCCCAGTGATTTTGAAGTAGCCAAGCTCATTTCCAAAATTCGCTTGGTTAAAAAAGTCCACTTGTCGCTGTACCGAATGGTTAAATGAAAACGATAATGCGTTAGGTTTTTTTCCTCCAAACCAAGGTTCTGTTAAGGACAAAGAATAGTTTTGAAAGGTTCGTCCATTTGCTTGTACTCGAAGGGATAGCTTCTGACCATCACCTACAGGGAGAGGATCCCATTTATCAAAATCTCCAATATTTTTTATGGAAAAATTATTGAAAGAAAGTCCTACAGTTCCTACGAAACCGTAAAATCCTCCCCATCCACCAGATAGCTCAATCTGATCATTTGGTCGCTCCTCTAGTTCGAACGTAATGTCAACTGTAGCGGCTTCGAAGTTTGGTCTGAGATCTGGGTTTATTTTCTCAGGGTCAAAGTAACCAAGAGTCGAAAGCTCACGAATAGTCCGTACCAGCAATGCCCGGTTAAATTTCTGACCTGGTAGAATTCGAATTTCCCGCATCACAACGTGATCAGAAGTTCGTTCGTTTCCTTTAATATTTACACTATTTACCGTTACCTGTGGGCCTTCAAAAATCCGCATCTCCAAATCAATCGAGTCTCCTGCCACATTGATTTCTACTGGGTCAATACTAAAGAACAAATAGCCGTTGTCTTGGTAGAGGGAGCTGACGTCATCTCCTTTTGCAGGATCGTAATTTAGACGTTTATCCAGTTTTTCTTTATCATATACATCACCCCTTTGAATTCCTAGTTTTGCTAGCAATACCGCATCCGGATGTATATAATTCCCATTAAAGGAGATATTTCGGTAGTAGTACTTTCTTCCTTCTTCCAGCGCAATATCAATGTTAATTTTGTCCTCCCCGTAGTCATAAATAGAATCTGCCACTATTTTGGCATCACGGAAACCTTTGCTTTGGTAGAAGTTGATCACACTCTCCTTGTCATTCCTGTACTCTTTTGGGACGTATTTCGACCCACTGAAAAAATTAAGCTTGAAATTCTTATTGAGGAAATTTTTCGTATCCTCTGACGAAGCACTGTCAGTATAAAATAGGGTGTTCTTTACATCCTTTGGTGTGGCAGTCTCTAGTCTGGTATATGCATCTTTAAATATGCTAACGCGGGCATGCTCTTTGGTTTTCTTTAGTTTGCCCTTAAGCTTAGCGTCAGTTACCTCTTCATTTCCGTAGAAATCGATCTCATTGATCCGCACTTTTGTGTTTTGAATTACATCAAAGCGAAGCTTTACTGAGTTTGGAAGTGTGGTATCTCGCTCTTGAACGATTTTTACCTCAGCATTGAGATATCCTTTATCCAAATAGTATTTTTCAATATTTCGTTTGGCGTTATTCAATACATCATCCCGTACTACTCGACCTCTTATATTGACTTTATCTTTCAATTCACCTTCTTGGGTTTTACTCATCCCTGAAAACTCAACTCGAGAGAATCTAGGACGCTCAGTAAGATCTAAAAGCAAATAGATGTCTTCACCTTCAATTTTGGTAACTAAGATTTTTACATCACCAATGATTCCTTGTCCCCAAAGCTTTTTAAGTGCAGAGGAAATAGCATCTCCTGGCACTTCAATCTGATCATCGACTTTTAATCCAGAAAGCGAAATAATTGCAATTTCGTCAAGCGTGGACAAGCCTACAGCTTTGATCTCAGCGATCCGGTAAGTTTCGGGCTTGGCATAATTAAGCTCCAGAATATTTATTGGCTTGCTCGAGGCATAGCGACTCTGGCCCAAACGAATCTGTGCCATTGAGCTGCTCGCCCAAACTAGACAAAATAAAATAAGTAGAATTCTTTTCATCAAAACTTAAGATTTAACTTGCTCACCTGTCATTCCGAATCTCCGCTCCCTTGATTGGTAGTCGGTGATGGCTTCATGGAGGTGCTCTTTTCTAAAATCTGGCCACAATACAGGAGTAAAATACATCTCTGTATAAGCCAGCTGCCAAAGGAGAAAATTACTCAATCTAAACTCGCCACTAGTTCTGATCATGAGTTCAGGATCAGGAATTCCAGCAGTGTCCAGATGATCGGCTACCACCTGTTGGGTGATATCCTCTGGGTTTAATTTTCCTTCTGAGACTTTTTGAGCAATGCGTTTAGTCGCTTGGGTAAGTTCCCATTGTCCACTGTAGCTAAGTGCCAATACGACTTTCAATCCATTGTTAGCAGCCGTCGTTTCTTGGGCTTCCATTAATTTGGAATAGGCCGAAGTGGGTAGACTATTGATATCACCAATGGATTTAAGGCGGATATTATTTTTCATCATCATTGGAACCTCATCAGTAATAGTTTTAACCAACAATTCCATGAGACCATTGATTTCATCCTTTGGCCTAGACCAATTCTCTGTGGAGAATGAAAATAAGGTGAGGTACTCTACTCCCAGATCTTCAGCTCCCTCTATTGCATCTTTCACCGCCTGAATTGCATGTCGGTGTCCAAAAATCCTCATGGCGCCTTTTTTCTTGGCCCAGCGGCCATTGCCATCCATGATAATTGCAATATGTCGGGGTATTCTGTTTTGGTCTTGTATATCCTTCATTCCTTCGTTTCCGAATGGCTAATTTTTTTGGAGGTACAAAAATGCCTATTCTTTTTCAATTATCTAATTTAGAGTAGATAATATTAATAAGCGTAACACTTGTTTGAAGCAAATGTATAACTGATCGTTACACCTATAAAGTAATACCAATCTTTGTCGTAAGGATTACCAAAGTTGATTCCGTAAGGGACATCCGGGTTTGTAGGATCTCTTAATTTAGGAATTGAGGGCTCTGTACTATCAATCTTATCTAAATAATCTGTGAAGGTAGGTCTGAAGCCTAATTCTGCAGCCAAAGTCCAACGATCATCGAGGCGATATTTAACCCCACCTCCGAAAGGAATAACCACCGAACTCAAGTTATACTTAGAAGAGGAATTAAACGCGTAGGTATTTCCTTTCATAATAAACAAGCTATATCCAACTCCAAAGAAGGCATAGGGCGAGAATCTGAATACAGAACCATTTCTCAAAAAATCAAGAAAATTAAATTCCATCACTGCAGATCCCTCTATCACTCCTCCTCTGAATCGAGCATCTCTAATTCGTGCCAATTCATCTATTGGTTTAATGCTATCAGCTGCTTGAATAATGGCTGTGTTAATGCCTACTCTAAGCGTCCAAACATTGTCAAAATTTCTCTTGCCAAACAACGTGACTTGGGGTCCTAATTGGCCCGGATCAATTTTCCGAATGATATCACCAGAATAAGCCGCGAAGCCTATTCCTCCTCCTAGTTCATACTTTTGAGCAAAAGATAGCTGGGTCACCCCTATAAATAGAAAGCTTAAAAGCAATAAGTATTTGGAAATCTGAAAATTGACCTTTTTCAAGACGATGCAAGTTATGAAGTACCAAACGTTTAAAAAACGCACTTTGGTATTTGGGGGGTTAATAATTGTTAAGCTAAAATTGAGATAATTTCCCGGAAACTGAAATTCAATTTCTCATATCAAAGCCCCAATTTAGCTTTTCTCTAAGCGTATCAAAGAAATGGTAATTTGGAAGCTTGATCAGTTTCGCTTCGAAACTCTCTTTTTTCACCAGTAATTTGACCTCTGAGGAAATAGAGGTGGATCGAGAATCCAGTGATATTAGAAACTTTTCGGAGCGGCCTTCTATGGTAAAGCTTATTTCACTTTCATCTGAAACTATGATCGGCCTGACATTTAAGTTGTGGGGACTTACAGGAGTAATCACAAAGTTTTTTGCCTCTGGTGAGATCAAAGGGCCTCCACAGCTCAAAGAATATCCTGTTGAACCGGTTGGTGTGGCTATAATTAGTCCATCTGCCCAATAGCTATTTAGGTATTTTCCATCAATATAGGTGTGAACTATGATCATTGAAGAAGTATCTCTTTTGTGAATTGTAAATTCATTCAAGGCAAAACTATGCCTACCAAAGAGGGATTTGCTAGACTCTAGACTGATTAAAGTTCGAGATTCCAATTGAAAATTCCCCTCGGCAAGAAAATTGATGGCTTCCTCAATAGTATCAGTCGCTACAGTGGCTAAAAAACCTAATCTACCTGTATTTAAACCAAGAATTGGAATTTCCAGACTGCCCACCTGGCAAACTGTATCCAATAAAGTGCCGTCTCCGCCAATGGATATCATTAAATCCATTTGAGACATTTCTGCTTTATTTTCCAAAACCCTAAATTTTGATTTTAGCTCTGGAAAAGCTGAAAGCTGTTTTTCAAATTGTTTGGTAACAAAAGTTTCAAATTTAAATTTTGCAAGGACGGAGAAGAGAGATTTTACTTTTAAAAAATACTCGGTTTTCAAAGCCAAGCCATGTAGGGCGACTTTCATACTTCAAATATCTAAAAATCTGAGCAGGTTGCCAATTCGGTCTTCTTCAGTGCTTACCTCGGCCTCCTCTTCATATTGATCCAAAACTTTATACCCAAATCGCTCTAAAGTTGCTTTGATGTATCGTAACTCTGGCTTGTTAGTTTTTAATGTCACTTTGATTTTCGACTGATCTAGTGGGTCAGTTGAGATAAAGGAACTGAGGATTTTAGTATTCTCACTTTCGATTATTCTCGAGATTTCAGCTAGACTATATTCATTCATATTCATAGAGAGAATTATTACACTCCCTTGCGACTGGATGGATAGGCTGTCTGCAAATGCAGAAATTGAATCTTCAACGGTCACTACACCTAAGTATTTTGAATTTCTATCTAAGACAGCTACCACATTTGAATGATGCTCTGAACTTACTCGTAAAACCTCGTAGATATGTTGATCACCAAAAACCCAACAGGCAGCTTTGTCAAGTGCCAATTCCGAAATAGGTATATCAAGTGTATTCAAATCGAAAATCAAATCACCATTAACCAAACCCATAAATTTTCCAGAATCTACTACAGGAAGCACATTTGTTCGAATCCCCTCCATCCAAGAAAGTGCCTTCCCAGTTTTGTCACTTAGTTTCAATGGTGGAATAAGGTTATTGATGAATTCGTTGGCTTGCATGACAAGAAAGATAGGGAATGATTTTAAAATTCAAAACGTAAAAATGCCAAATCTTGTTCGTTTGGGACTAATTCAAGAACGAATCTAAATCCAAATCTGATTATAGATAATCCCAAGAATAATGCCACCAGCAATGATCGCAGGAGAAGAGATCTTAGTGAACTGCAAGAGCATGTAGGTTCCCAGTATGAAAAAGATGTTTATTCCATTAGCCTCTAGGGGCTCAAAAAGTAAGTAGGCAGCGGAGATCAGCATCCCGCAAGAGACTGCATTTATCCCCTCCAATGCGGCTCTGACGGGACGGTATTTTTTTAATTGATCCCAGAAGCGGATGACGAAAAAGATCAGAAAGATTCCGGGGAGAAAAATGCCTGCCGCAGCGATAAACCCTCCCATAAAAAAACCTGCTATGCCATATTCACGCATGGACAAGGCACCCACAAATGATGAAATCGAGAAGGTCGGCCCTGGAATTCCCTGTGAAATAGCATAACCAGTAAGGAATTCTTCAGAGCTTAAATAATGTTTGAAATCCACAAACTCCGTGTAGAGATAGGGCACCAAGACTTGACCACCACCAAAGATCAAGCTTCCGTTCCGGTAGAAGTTTTCGAATAGAATAATTGACTGGGATTTGGTAAGTGCGCCGAGGATCGCGGCAAGGGCTAAGGTTCCTGCCCATAAGTAAAAATTTGCCCATTGAATTTTGAGAGGGGCATCTTTTTCAAGTTTCGGTTGCTTTTTGTATTTAATCGAAGTGCTCAGTCCTCCGCCGAGCAAAAGCAAAGGGAATATATAAGGCGAGCTATAAAAGAATGAAATGAAGGTAGAGATTAGCACCAATACCATTGCCTCCGTGGTTTGGATCATTTTTCCGATGGTCTTTTGCGCTGCGAAAATTATAAACCCTATTGCCATTGGCTGTATGAATCGAGCAAAATTTAACGCCCCAGGGGTATTTTCCTCTAAAAAAATAATTAGGATTGCTGCCAAAATCATAAGGAGCGTAGCAGGTAAAATCCAAACTATCAGTGCCAGGTAGGCTAAATTGGGACCTCCTACACGATAGCCAATGGCAGAAATCAATTGAGTAGAGGAGGGGCCGGGAAGCATGTTGCAAAGTGCATTCAACTCCCAAAGCTCCTCCTCCGAAATATATGCTCGCTGTTTGACCATTCGCTCCAAAAGCATAGCAAGAAAAGCCTGAGGTCCACCAAATGCAGTCAATGAAAGTGTCAATGTATCCCTCAGAAAAAGATAATACCGCACTTTTTTGACTGACATGACTTATTTCTTTAACCCAAGTTCACGAAGTCGCTCCTCCAAAAATTCTCCTGCAGTGGTATCTTGGAATTTTTTTGGAGATTCACTGGATACGCAGCTTTCTAAGCAAGTCAGATCCATTTCGGATCGTGGATGCATGAAAAAAGGGATGGAATACCTACTGGCATTCATTTTCTCTCTTGGAGGATTGACTACCCGATGAATTGTCGATTTTAATTTTTTATTGGTCAACCGTTCTAGCATATCGCCTACATTGACGACCAACTGATCAGGCAAGGCAGTGATTGGAATCCATTGGCCATCCTTACGAAGTACTTGGAGCCCGTCAGCACTGGCTCCCATAAGAAGTGTGATCAAGTTGATATCTCCATGCTCCGCTGCTCTTACTGCATCTGCAGGGACCTCATCAGGGTTCTCAATAGGGAAATAGTGGATCTGTCTTAAAATAGAATTTCCATGAGCGACTTTGCCCTCAAAATAATTTTCTTCCAAGTCCAAGGATAGGGCAATAGCTCTTAACATGGCCTTTCCAGCATTTTCCAAAGTTCGATAGGCTTCAGTGGCATCGTGTTGAAATTCAGGAAGCTCCTCTGGCCATACATTTTCCGGATATTCTGCTTTGATGGGATCCGTATCAGGAATAGTTGCTAGCTCCTGGCCCACATGATAAAACTCCTTCAAATCTCCGGTATTACGACCCTTGGCATGCTCTTTTCCTTTGCCTGTATAGCCGCGTTGAAATCCGATCTCTGGTTTTTCGTAATGCGATTTTACCTCATCCGTAAGTGCAAAAAAATCCTTAATCGAAACGTATAATCTATCCTGAAGGTCTTTAGAAAGGCCATGATTTTTGATCGCGACAAACCCAATATTCTGATAAGCTTCTGCTAACTTGTTGACAAAAGCTTTCTTTTGGGATTCTGAACCAGTCGTAAAATCTGCTAAATCTAGACTTGGAATTTCATCAAATAAGATGTCCATGTGAGTTGTATTTAAAATTTGAAACTCAAATTTATCCTTAAATTAAATATCTTTAGTCTCAATTAACCTTTACTATGAAGAAATTCCTCTTTTTGACTTTGCTAACTTCCATTTTTTGCTCTTGTGCGAATCAAAAAGAGCGAATCAATGAAGAAGTAGTCGAGGGGCTGCTAGATTCTGCTGAGACGAATGTGAATCTTCCTAAGGTGAGTTTTTTTCAATATGCGGATTCTTCTGCATTTCCTGATGCGATCTTAGAATTATATACGCCACTTGGCAATCAGGTTTTCAAACCGGGTAAAGTGCCTTTTGAGTTCAACATTAAAAATTATCCTTTTGAGTTATCGGCCAACCAAGAATTTAAACTGTTCAACATCCTAAACGGTAGCGATCCAGTCGGATTTTATTCGCCTATTTTTCAGCGGGATTTGGCACAAGGAAGCTATCGAGTGGTTGCATACCTAGTAGATCAGGAAGGGCTAGCGTTGAAGAATTTTGGGAATTATGTGGATCGTGATTTTCAAGTAGGTGATTCAAGACCTTTTCCATATTCAGCAGAACCTTATTTGGCACTCAATTTCCCAAGATCAGATCAAGTGTATGATTCAGGAAATGAAGTTATTATAGATTTTTTGGTGATTGGTGGAGATATGAAGCTCGACGGGCTTAAAGTTCTAATTGAAGTGAATGAATTCACATATAGCACTGAAAAAATGACTCCTGTAAGACTTGTTAATCTTCCCGCAGGAGAGTATAAAGTCAACGTTAAATTGACTCGAGTAAATGGTAAGGAACTCGAAGGACCCTTTTCCAGCGTGATTAAGACCATCATTGTCCGATAACATGCTTATCTTTATACTCTCATTCTTTAGCTCAACTCATGCTATTAGTTAATCATATCAAAGAAAATTTCACCGAGTTCTTATCGGGATTACAAAAGAGAAACTTTCCAGATGCGGAGTCAATCTTAAATCAGGCAATCTCCTTCGACGATCTTCGGAAATCCACTCAAGCTCAACGGGATCAAATTCAAGCGGAATCCAATACTATTTCTAAGCAAATCGGTCTCTTGATGAAAGAAGGCCGTGCTGATGAAGCTGTGAAGATTCGAGAAAAAACAGCTGAGCTTAAGGTACAAATCAAAGATTTGGAAGACCAATACACCAATGTTGAAGAATCACTCACAAAGCTTCTATATACCATCCCAAATATTCCACATAGCAGCGTGCCTGCAGGAAGATCCGCGGACGATAATGAAGTGGTTTTGGAAAATGGTCAGATACCCACACTCTTTGAGGGTAAGCTGCCGCATTGGGAACTGATTAAAAAGTATGACATCATTGACTTTGATCTTGGTGTTAAGATTACCGGGGCGGGATTTCCAGTCTATAAAGGGAAAGGTGCTAGACTACAGCGGGCACTTATTAATTTTTTCCTTGATGAAGCTATTGCAGCAGGTTATATAGAAATACAGCCACCGATTTTAGTTAATGAAGAATCCGGATATGGAACAGGCCAACTTCCAGATAAGGAGGGCCAAATGTATTTTGCGAGTGCCGACAATCTTTATTTGATCCCTACTGGAGAAGTTCCAATCACCAA
>Ga0136655_1000866_pt1 | contig 13839 bp, 7 predicted proteins | sample CPBDNA_2_FD_94863 | JGI IMG/M metagenome (GOLD analysis project Ga0136655, IMG submission 94863) | Freshwater to marine salinity gradient microbial communities from Chesapeake Bay, USA - CPBay_Spr_15_0.8_DNA (version 2) | ecosystem: Environmental > Aquatic > Marine > Coastal | place: USA...
AGCTGCTCGTGGAGCAGACCGAGCCACTTCGTTACAGCAAGCTGCAATGCGCACGCAGGCTATGACAGGTTCTAGACAACAGGCTGAACAGATGGGTTATGCGCGGATGCTTGACGCCGCAGGACTTGGTCGTGGTTTGGCTGGGGCTTCTACGGCAGCTTACGCAGGTGCGTCTGGCGCTGGCTCTGCGGGCATGAACACATACATGGCACCCGGCAATCAATATCAAGCTGGACTTGCTAACGCTGGTCAGACATACGGTAATATGGCCAATATGCAGAACCAAGCATTTATGCAGGGTCAGGCTAACGAGGCTGGCATGTTTGGCTCACTGGTCGGCGCTGGGGCTACGTATGCCACTTTCGCTTCTGATCGCAGGTTGAAGGACGGTATTGAGTACGTCGGCACAGATGATGTTACTGGCTTGAACTTGTACGAGTTTAACTACATAAGCGACCCAGACACGCGGTACATTGGTGTGATGGCAGACGAGGTTATGGAATACAACCCAGATGCTGTTATTGAGCAAGACGATGGTTACTTCGCGGTTGACTATGACATGCTCGGCTTAGAAATGGTGGAGGTGGAGTAATGAGTTTCGCATCGGGTTTTGCAGCGGGATCAGCCGCAGTATCACGTGGACTAGATCTCAGAGACTTGCGCCAACAGCGAGAGATAGAAGCAGCTGAGCGAGCACGTCAGGAACAACTTAGACAGGCAAATGCTGGCTTGGCGCGGCAACAAGAAGTAGGGATGCAGGCCCAAGCTGATGGTACGGGCTTGGCTGTGTCGCCCGTGCAACAACCACCAGAACAATATTCTCCCGAAGTGCAGGCCGCTCTTGGTGGCTTAGGTGGCACCCCTCCTCAGATGTCCGCGGTCCAAACGCCGGTACCGTCGCAAGCTGCAATAAGCTCTGGTTTGGCGCAAGCCCCCAGCACTGCCCCCGAGGCTTTGAACACAGCTGAGATGTTTCGTAGACAGGCGGCACTTCAGATGCAGTATGGGGACCCCGCAGAGGCTACTAGGCTTCTTGGTCTAGCTTCCGCTGAAGAACGCGCTATGGGTGCTGAACAACGCGCCGTGCAAAGTGCTGAGCAGCAGAGACAACTTACTGACCAACAGCTAAAAGTAGCGGGCTATGAGATAGAAGATATAGAGGCTGTACGAGGTTTTGAATCGGCTTACGTTAAAGCGCAGCAGGACGCAGCGGCGTCAGGTAATGTTTTTTCAGTTGGTCAAGCTAGTAGTTTACCTGAGTTCGTCAGCTTAAGCCCTAAACAACAGCGGGCGGCTATTCAAGACTTAACTGGGCTTACTATAGATGAACAACAACTTGCTACGGCGGAAATTTCTAACCTAGTAAAGGGCAAAACATTAGACCAGCTAATAGCGGCACATAAGGAAAACTCTCTACTAAGCCCCGGGCAGTACTACGACAAAGTTTTTGAGACAGACGACGAAGGTAATCAAAATTTTGTTGGGTTGCGCATGTTTAACGACGACGGTACACCAGCCGGTGAGATACAGCGACTGGGCTCAGAAAACGCAGCCCTGCAATTTATCAATAAAGCTTCTTTAGCTCCTGTGGCTGGTGCGGAATTTGCTACAAACCTTAGCTCAGCAGCTGCTGACTACCAGTTAAAACTGCGCAGACTTGGCATTGATACAGATGCGAACAGCATTAAACAGCGACAGCTTCTTGTTGATGCCGTAGATAAAGCTGAAAAAGTTATTACCGATAGACAAGCTACTGGACGACCTCTAGAAGAAGGAGAGCGGCAGCAGATATACGCACAATATTTAGGTGCTGCGGGAATTAAATCTGAAGCTTCCAGTGGTATTATGGGCTGGGACGGAACCTCTGGTGGGGCTACTACTCCTGATACTACCCCTGCTCCTGATTACACGGGCCCCCTAGGGGCTGTACAAAAACGTAAGGACGACGAAGCTGCGAAAGCAACAGCTAAGCAAGAAAAAATCGGGCTTAAAGAAGCCGCAGAGCAAAAGGAAAGGAACGACGTTAACACTTTGATTGAGGGGTATGACCGCGGCGACTTTGACAAAGAAGACCTCAAGGCTGCGCGATGGGAAGTAAAAACCCCAGCTCTAAGACGGCAGTTAAATGATATTATAAGCAAAAAATAAGGGGGGGTTTTATGTCTATCTACACCATTGAACAGCTACGCGAAAACGCACCCCAGCAGTTTAAAGATTATTCCGACGAAGCGCTTGTTGTAGCCTATGGACAACAAACAGGGCAAAACCCTCAAGATATCGCTAAATATCTCGGCGTCAAGACAGGGCAAGACAGCTCTGCTTTTGGTGCAGGTATTAGTGCTGGTGTAGACACGCTACAAGGTTTGGGAATTAGCGCAGCTGCTGGTGCGGCTGATATTTTTGGCGCTGATGAAACAGCGGCTTCTCTACGTGGGGCTGCCGAAGAACAGCAGTATGAAGCGTACCTTGCCGGACGCCCAGAACTTGAGCGCGTAGAAGACCAAACACTTGGATCAGCTTTGCCATACCTTGGATATCAATTGGGTAGACAGCTGCCTATTATGGGTGGTATTGCGGCGGCTCAGTTTGTGCCCGGCTTGGGTCAGGCAGCGAGTGCTACTGGCTTAGCAAGATTAGGAGCTATGGCACCTAGGGCTGTGGGTGGTGGCGGTGTTTCGCGTGGGGCTATGTCTCGCGTAGGGCCTATGACTGCGGCAGAAACCGCGGGAGTACAACAAGGGGCCGCCCTTGCAAAATCTACAATGGTAGGTACTGGGCTAGGTTTTGGTTCGCTCTACGAATCTTCTGCGGCAGATGGCGATCCTGATCCTTGGAAAGCTTTGGCTCTATCTCCATTTTATGGTGCGGCAGAAGCGGCTGTCCCTGCTGCAATCACCGGAGCGTTTAGATTAAAAACTGGTGGATACACCGGCGGTTTAGCTTCTCGCATGGCGAAAGGCGGTGCTGTTACTGGCGTTGGTGAGACAGGTACTGAGCTTTTCCAAACTGAGCTAGAGCTTTCTTTAGATCCTACACTTACTTCTGAAGAGCGGCAGTCGGCAAGGCTTAACGCAGCAGTTGCTGGTGGTCTTGTAGGTGGCACACTGGGTACTACTACTGGCCTTAGAGCTGGACCGGAAACGCAGGCTAATATTAGAGAAAACGAAGTCGGCGAAACCGATATGGCACCTTCTACAGCGCCGCCAGCTCCACCCATGCAGGAGCAACTAGACCTTGGGTTAGAATCCACACTTTTCCCTGAAACTTTCGATGAAACTGGCGTGCCACAAGCCCGCCCTATTCCGGCTGAAACAGAGGTAAGTGCTGAAGTTGAAGACGCCGTAGCGCCAACGGATCGCAGGCAGATGAGCTTAGATCTGCAAATGCCAAACCCGCAACGTGATTTTATGGAAAATCTGCGTGCTCAGTCGCGGCAGGGGCTTATACTCACACCCAAAAAACGAAACGAGATCGCGTCAAAGATTGAGGTTAAGCGGCAACAGATTGCTAACCTAGAAAAATTTCAGCCGCGCACTAAAGGCGTAGCAAAAACAACACAGCTGGCTAACCGCCAGAAGAAAGTGGAAGCTCTAAAGGCAGATATACAGGCGCTTGAGAACAACCTCTCGGAAGCAGACGCACGCATAGACGCACGTGCAACTTTAGAAAACTTCCAAGGTGCCCTAAGAAATCTGACTATTACGCCAGAGGGTGTTGTTACGCCGAAAGCCGAACTTACTGAACCACAGTTAGCTGCTTTGGAACAAGGTGCTCCAGAGTACTATGCGCAGTTAGCTGGCGAAGCTGTTGCCGAACCTGTGGCTTCTACTGCCGAACCAGTTGCCGAACCAGTTGCCGAACCAGTTGCTGAGCAACAAAAGACTATAGAGCAGCTGAGCCTAGAGCGGCAGTTGATGGAAGAAGCAGGGCCAGATACAAAATTTTTAGATGACACTGAAGCGGCAGAAATTAGCAACGCCGTAGATAAATTAAACGCAGCGTACCAGTCTACCGAAGGCAAAGCTGGTGGCAGAGTTACTCTACCCAAAGGTGTTATTACGGGCATTGTCACTATGATACGTAGCCCTAGCCTATCGCCTATTTTACGCGCTTACGAAGATGGCACAGCTAGAATTAGTAGCGAGTACTTAAACCAGTATGGCGAGCAGATGCGGAATATTCATAACGCCGCGAACAAAGTTGTAGAGCTTGGTCAGAAATCTGCTAACTTAGCTGCTAACGTGAACAAAGGTAGAAAAGCAGAGCAAGAGATCGGCGAAAAAGGTTGGAAGTCAGTTGGCGAACGACTGCGTGAGTATAAAACAAGCCGCGGTAAGTTGCAGATGGCTATGGACGACTTTATTTTTGCCGCTGGTGGTCCACAGAACGCAGAAGCGATCATCGCTGCAACTAAAGTAAGAAACGAGAAAAATCGTAGCAGCGCTAACAACCCACAGCGATTTTCTAAACAAGCGGCCAGACTCAATAAACAAGACGGGATTGCTAACCAATCTGAATTTGAGATGCTGCTTGATGTACAGCTTTCTAATGCGTTTAAAGAATACAAAGACGGCACTTTGGGGGACCTAGATGTAGTTCGTTCAGGTGCTACGCGGGGTTCTGAAGCAGAAAAAGAGGCAGGCGTAACACCGCCGCTAGTGCCAGTTGATGCCACAGGGGGAATTGTTGGTATTCTCAACCGTGTCGCTTCGTTCTCAGGCGTTTCTTCGCCCTATGCTAAGTCTTTAGCAAATGAGATACGACGAGTTTTTGATACCATGAGCCAAGATGGCTCTGCGGTTAAGGTAGAGTTTTTGGAGGATAACGGCCAGCCGAATCCTAACTATGACCCCAGCACAAACACAATATCTATCCACAGAGAAGCTTCGCAAGAAGAGATACTGCACGAGTCACTACACGCAGCGATGCAGTTTTTTGTGTACCAAAATCCCAACTCTCCCTATGTCGCCGCACTGTCGGACTCCTTAACAACGCTCTTTGACTTTATAGACGCTGGTGGACTGGACTCTGCGAACATGCCGGAAGCACATAAGTCCGAAGCCCTTAAAGTTACTAACATGTTGCGCGGGCTACGGGAATCTGGCAACGAGCTAGACGCGGTACTTGAGTTGTCCGCCTACGGCACGACTATGCTTGATTTTAAGAACTTGTTGTCTTCTATTAAAGAAGATCCTTCGCCAGCTACTCAGCAGTGGAAAGCGACTCTAGAACAAGTGTGGCAGGGGCTTGTGGATTTGTTTAAGCAGCTATTGGGCGTAAGCGACACCGTTGCGAACAACGTCTTAGACAACACTTTAGCAATTCTAGACAACGCCAATTATGACGAGCGAGACCCTAGTGTTGGCGGCAACCGCTTAGACATGAGCATACTGCATCGTGAAACCGACATGGGACCTGTAGACGCTGATGGTAGGCCTGTTGGTAGTATGTACGCGAAAGCGGCAGAGAAAGGGCAGCGTAATGGTGTTCTTACTACTCAAGTGGTATTTGAGGCTGTTGGTCTAAACAAAGATCAGTGGGCTAAAAACAAAGAAGGCTTCGACTCTAAACTGGCGCAGATGGCGGATTTTATACGTAAAGAGCTACCGTTTCTTGAGCGTAGCATTACGTACTTTAACTCTAGGTTTAGTTTGCCAGCTAAGTTAAACGGCGTATTTGATATTTTTAAAGAAGAGCGCAACTCCGTATATATGGTCATGGAGCGACTAGCTACTTACGTCGAAAACCAGTCGAGAGAAAATGTGATCGCTCTGATGCGCTACTTTGATGGCGATATAACAGCGCTAGATGGCATAAAGAACTCGACTAAACTCCGCGAAGAAGCTGACCTAGTGCTGGCGGGCATGGAAACATACATATCTGGCTTACCAAAAGAAGAGCGCAAATACTTTGAGGAGCGGCCATTTAGTGAATACCTGCTATATGTAACTGGCGAAAACACTGTGTCTACGCAGTCGCTTGGTATGGCTAGCGTTGGGGATCAGATTAAAAACCAAGGTCTTAAAATTAGCAAAATAGACTTTGAGCTTAACACTGACTTGTTAGACACAGACACTAGTGGCGAGCCTATCCTCACTGGAGAATTCTACAAAGTCATCATCAAGCCTAGCGCTGGCAAGCCTTACACGCTTATGGTTAGCACAGAAGTGCACGAACGACGTGGCGGGCAGTTGCCTATAGTTGACGGAGAGTACACCGTAGACACCTCGCGCGAGTGGGAGATGCTGCCGTTTTCAGGGAAAGATTATCGGTTTAAGTCCAAGTTTAACTACGCCGAGGCGCTGGACTCACAAAAAGCCGTGGACCTTGCAAACGCCATGCGCAATACCGCGGGTGGTTTAGCTAACTACTATTCTTCGAAGAACTTCCTAAGCTCTCTGGCTGCGCAGGGTGCTGAGCTAAACGTTGTATACGATAGCGAAGAAGCTTTACGTTCTGACACTGAGATAGGCTTTGGGCCAAACCAAGAAGTATTCAAGCCCGGCAAGATGGACAGCGAAGTTACTAAATCAGCTACTCGTAGGTCTGGAACATGGGTGCAAATCCCCGACAACATTCAAACTTATGGCGATTTAGCAGGTAAAGTCGTACATGGTCCGGTTTGGCACGCTATGAGGGACATGGCCAGCAGGCAGCCGCTGGTTGACTCGCGCGCGTACAATGGGTCGCTAAGGTTTTTCAAGAAGTCTAAAACTATTTACAATCTAGGAACCCACATAACCAATGTTGCGTCTAACGTTACTTTAGCGATGTTGCATGACATACCGCTATCCACAGTGCGAGATGCCGCTAGGTTAATGTACAAGTATGAGGTTGCCTCGGACTCGCTTACCAAAGAAGAGCTGGCTGTTATGAGAGCCTTCATGGGTTCTGGTGCTATGTTAGGTAACTACTCTAGCGTCGAAGTTAAAAACGTCATGTTTAAATCTATGGCTAAGCACCTAAAACCTGAAGACGAAAACGTGATGAGTAGGGTCTCTTCGTTTTTTAACATGGAAGCTGACAAAGGCAACATGATCAGCCAGTTGGCGAAACGTGGTAAAAACATAGACGAGCTAGCGCAACAAGTGTACTCCGCAGAAGACAACGTTTTCCGCCTTGCGGCGTTTGTGAAAGCAGCGGGAGACTTGGCAGCTAGAGAAGGCGTGCGCACTCCTACGGACACAATGCTACAAGAAGCCGGACGTTTCGCACGCAAAGCATTTTTAGATTACGACATCGACGCTCCAGCAATCAAAACCTTGCGGCAGTCATTCATGCCGTTTGTGTCTTGGACATATGCGATTACCCCTGTGCTCGGTCGTATTGCAGCTAACCAACCTTGGAAAGTAGCGAATGTTCTAGCGGCTTATTATTTGATAGACATTGGCATGTCTGCATTGGCAGGCGATGATGACGAAATGCGGGAGCTTGGTCCTGAAAGACTAGACGATAGAATGTTTGGTATAGGTCCAAGAATGTATATACGTATTCCATTTATGGGAGACGACCAAAACCCAGTTTACTACCGCCTCGGTGACTATGTGCCGCTTGCTTCTACAGCCAAAGGATTACCCAACGGCTTTATGGGGTTGGATTGGTTTCCGGGAGGACTTACACCAACTGGGCCTTTCATAAACGCTATCATAGCTGCGGTAGGCGGCGTAGACCCGTACACTGGCAAGCCTCTACACCGCCCAGAAGAAGGGTCACTTAGTAGGATAGGTAATGTTGCTAGATATGGATACGACCTGTTTACTTCGCCTATGATTCGCTCGGACAACTTCATTAAAGTTAAAGACGTTATAGAAGGTAAAACAGGGATTACCGGTGAACTGCCGGGGGTTTCTAACTTAATATTTGCCCGCATTGGCGGCTTAAAAATGTTTGACTACAACGTTAATGAAGAAGCTGCGTTCCGTGATATCCGTAGCAAGCAAGTGTTTAGAGATTATAAAGCTGCTATTTCACGAGCTAGGCGCGAAGAGCTGCGAAGGGGTTACCCTGACTACGATGCGCTAGACGCAGAAGTGCAATCTCTAACTAGGGAAATGTACTCAGAATACAACAAGATATACAAGATAGATGAGGAATAGACATGGCAACAACCAAAGATCCACGCTTAGCGCGCGCAGGTGTATCTGGTTTCAACAAGCCAAAGAGAACACCAAGCCACCCCAAAAAGTCTCATGTAGTGGTGGCCAAAGAAGGCGACAAAGTTAAAACCATTCGGTTCGGTGAGCAAGGTGCTAGTACGGCTGGCAAACCTAAAGCTGGTGAGTCTGAACGTATGAAGAAAAAACGCGCCTCGTTTAAAGCTCGCCACGGCAAGAACATTGCCAAAGGTAAGATGAGCGCGGCGTACTGGGCCGACAAAGCTAAGTGGTGATAGTATGAACAAGAAGCCTACAAAATCTAAGGTAAACCAAGCTGGTAAGCAAATGTCTAAACAGCCAAAGAAGATCGCGTCTAAAACCACCAGATATCGCTAGGAGATTATATGACCCCGTGTAAAGGATGCCCTCATCCAGCCAAGTGCAAGAAAGCAGGTAAGTGTCTGATGAAAGAAAAGAGCATGCCGAAGCGTGGCATGCGAGCTGCAAAAAACAAAAGTAAAAAGTAATGCCTGTACACAAAGTAGCGGGTGGCTATAAGTGGGGGAAGAGCGGCAAGGTCTATAAGACTAAAGCCGAAGCTGAGAAACAAGCTAAAGCTATCTACGCCTCCGGTTACAAAAAACCCAAGAAGTAGAGTTTATATCAGCGGTACCAGACGACCTAGTAACCCCATGCCGCGTGTGTGGGGTTACTTCATTTTAGCGGTTTTGGTTCTGGCGAAAGATCGGTTCTTAGACTTAGGCTTCACTGCTAGATTACTGCGCCCGTTGCCGCCACCTTTAGCCATAGGCTTTTTGTGGTCCACGTCTTTGCCATCACCCTTCTGAACCTTGCCTTCTTTTTCCATCTTGCGACGGGCAGCGTTGCGGGCTGCACGGTTCTTCACCTGCGCTGGCTTACCCTGATAATTGTCGTACTCTTTTCTATAGTCTCTAGGCATTGCTGTCTCCTTGTAACCCTTGCAGAACCGCTAAGGATAGGTTGCTCTGCTTCTTGATTTTGGTCCCAGATATAGCATCAACGAATCTAGGGTGGTTTAGATTCACTATTATACAATAGGTCTGGCTAGGGTTACTAACACCACCACATCCTTTATACAGTGTGACTCGCGTGTTGTGATGCACCAGTGCCCCCATTTCTCGCAGTTCCCGAATAACGCGGTCTTCGGCATCGTTAGTGTTCTTAAGAAACTTCTTAAACGCTGACTTGTTTATCGCTATCGTACTGCCCGGCATAATCGGATTGTTTTCGTCGTACACAAACTCTGCCCGCATAAGCCCAGTCATTGGGATTGGGTGCTGTGCTTGCGGCTTATTGTCTGGGCCATATCGCTTGGTTACTGTGATTATCTTGTCGTTGTTTTGCTGCATGAACAAGCTTACTACATCTAGTGCGTCTATCTTGGATTCTTTGGTGTCTGCCCGCAGGCTTTCTACACACTCAAGCATTTCAAGAATTGTGCCCTTGACGTCGAACGGTATAAGCCCTAACGCCTTAGCTATCTTGCCCACTGTCCATGACGATTTGATTAGGGCTTCGTAGAATCTTTCTTGGGGCTCAAATTCAAATTCAAAGTTTTTTCTAAAGTCTTTACGCCCAGCCTCGGCTACATTCTCAGGACCGCCCAAACTGCAAATAGCCTCTACGATTTCTGGCATCGCCCAACCGTGGTTTTTTATAAGTCTGTTACCAAACTCTGATGCAAGTGATTCGCCTGAATTGTTCTTCAGTGAAACGAACGTCCTGTCGTCTTGCCTAATCTCAAAAGTGCGCACTCGTAGTGGCTCTGATTCTTGACGAACGTTAGAAAACTTCTCCATTAGGGACGTATTCGAGGACACAAACGTTGGGCCATCCCATGTCGCAGGTTTTCGCATACGGCGATCTGAAGTAAGTGTAGACTTCTCTTTGCCTTCACTGAACGAATAAGCCATGGTAGCAACGGCGTGGTCGTCCGCCATAGTTAGCTCGTCGATAGTCATGGGCAAGTTGTTGAGCGTACCACGCGCCGAGTACATAAAGTTTATTGTGTCTTCACGCCCTTGAATAAGATCTTTTGGGTGGCCAAACAAACTGTTAACTGCAAATAAACCCATAGTCTTACCAGTAGTTGATAGCGACGAGTACACCGAAATGATACTTGAGCCGTTGCCGTTATATTTAGCAATAAGCCCAGACATCGCGGCTATTGTACACATACGTATCAATTTAGTGCCGGGATTGTTCAGCATTTCCATAGCTTCCACAAAGCCTTCACGCGTGCCCACTCGCTGTATGCGATCTAAGTAATCCTTAGCGCTTCCAGTAATCCTACGGTCTGTTGTGTTGTGGGGTGCATTGATTATGATACCACCACATATGAACGAGCCGTCTTTTTGCCAGCCGAAGTTATTGTAGTCGTAGCCTGTCGCCACTCGTTGTTGCACCATCTCTAAATAGTCCATCAAATAACCTCTTAGCTTCTCTTGCTGTGGTGCGGTCTTAAAACCAAACACCTGCGTATTAAGTAAGAACGAAGAAAACTCTTTGCCCAAGCTCGACAGTACTTCAACTGGGAACTCGTGCTCTTCCCACCCACGGATGGGATATTTTATTGCAACCTTTATAGACGTCTGCATAGCGGATGGGTCAAAGAATATACTCCGTATGTACATCTGGTATGTGCTTACCTTTTCCCACTCTGTTACTACACCGTGCTCAGTCTCTACCTTTTTTTCTTTTAGTATGCAGTCGTCCTTTACGACATAACCCTGTGGCATGTCGAACGTAATTTTTATTACTTCTTGTGTTACTTGGTCTACTACTTCTTCAACTATCTCTGTTGACATACCACTCAGCTGTGCGGGCGAAGTAATACCTCCGCGGTAGGGGCATCCATCACAGCCCTTGGGGCACAAGTCTTCGAACGTCTTGCAGTTGGTTGGCCCAGTGCCTCTCCACCCCGCTAGCTTTTCCATATTGGCGTCGAAGTCAAACTCTGGGTGCCCACCTGCTAGCAATACAACAGAGACTTCTTCGTCAGGCGTAAACTTTGCAATGCCCAACGACGCCCGCCACATGGGCTCGTCTACAGGGTCACCTGCTGCATTAGTAACACCACCGCTCTCGATCAGGGCACGTACTTGCTGGCACTTCTCTGCAAGTGAATCTAAGTCTATGTTCTTGGTGTCACCCAGAACCGCCTCTAGCAAAGCGCTCTGCTTCTTCGCCTTAACAGGTTTAGCCTTGGGTATGTAGTCCTTGAGTCGCCCAGCCATCAGCCCTACGTCTTGCTCACCTGCGCCTTCGATTAACATCTCCACAGGCTTCCACTCTGCTTTCTTGTGGAAACTTCCGACAGGGCGTAGCACCATGGATGGGTCTTTGATCTTACTTGCGTCGATCTCTAAACCTTGTGACTGTGTAGCTTCGAACAACGCTGACGATAGTGCAACCCACTTACTCTTTTCGATTGTTTCGTTTAGCTGCCAGTACACATGCGCACCGTTGCCAGACTTAATCACCATGGGCTTAGGTAATTCTAAACCTTTCACCGCGGCTACTAGCGCCTTCAAACCATCTTCTAAAGTCTTGTATGGCTTGTCGTCTCCGCAATCTAAGTCAAAGCACAGGACTCTGAAGTAGCTTGCGGCTTGTTGTGTACGGCGGATCTTCTGACGCCCGTCTAGGCCTACTTCAATATTGTCTGCAAATGCACCAATGCTGTAGTAGATCGTTACGTCTTTCTGTTGGTCCCACCGCTGTATGTCTTCTGCGGCTCTTTCTAATTCTTCGTAAGAGTAGACTTCTCTATTCCAAAACTTGTCTTTAACGTGGTTGTACTGGGTTACTACGATCTTATCTTTTTTAGGGCATACTTTTCTTAGGAATTCTAAAGTGTTCACGTATTATCCTCTACCGAAAAAATGAGCCCCGTAGGGCTCACGCTGTCTATCTTATTCGTCGAATAGACTGTCCAGTTTACTCGCCAGTTCATCGGAAGCCTTGACAGGTTCAACCTTCGGCTTCTCTTCTTTGTTCTTGGCGACTACTGGTGCTGGCTCCTCTTCTTCGTATGCAGCAGCTTCGTCATCGACGACGGGTTGCGGTGCCGCTATGCTCGGTGCTGGTTGCGCAGGCGGTAAGCCGGTAAGGGCGGATGCCGGTTTTTCCCTTGTGGCTACTTTCGTTTGGTCTGATAGTAACCACTGGTCTACTACATCAAGCGCTTTCTCAGGCACGTAGCCTTTTAGTGCGAACACAAGTTTAGGATAACTCGCATTGTCGTCAAAGCCAAGCTCTGTTATAGCTTCTTCTGGGCTAATGTTGTAGTTAGCCAGTTCTTTGAAGTACTCCCGCAGCGAACGCATGCCGCTGACTGGGACTGTGAGAGCATACACTTTGCGTGGATCTGCCGCAGGCACAACAGCTAGATGACGCTGATCAGCGCACGACTTAGACTTGGCACCCGTAGGAGTAATCTTAGAACCCAGCACGTTGTTAGGGCAGGTCGCACAGCTTGGTGATACTGGGTCAGTGATACTCGCGTCTGGGCTTATCCCATCGTGTGAAAAACAAGCCGGTCTTTGGCTATCCGTGCCACCATCATATTGTGAGCTGTAGAAAACCTTGCTTACTTTGGGGTTAACGCCCACCACAACTACATCTAAGTTCGTGCCGATGGTAGTCTCGATGCCAGCCTCGACAAGGCGGAACCGCCCTGCACGCATACTAATACGTGGGATACTTGTTCCCTCTGTTACAACAGCCGCTGTCAGTGCTGACTTCTGGCCAGTCTTTTGACGCTCTGCAATACGCGCCGCAATGTGCGCTGGTACGTTAGCTATACTCATAGTCATATATCCTTAGTTTGATTTACGAAAATTAAAAACATTTACTGCATTAAAGTTAACGCCGGGTGGTGGTTCACCTGCCGCCTCTATATAACTCTTGACAGCGGTCTTCGATGCACGGGCTTCAAGCAGATCCCAAGCGTCTTGATCTTTGCAAAAGTTAAAAAAGTCTTCGCGCGATGCGACGGTTGCTGAATGGTGTGTCGACCAGTACGCAGTGCCAGCAGAAGTCTTGATGGATGACAACCCATCCTCTTGTGCTTTTGCAGTAAACCAGTTCTCTAACACTACCATCTTTTCTTTTATCTTAGCTTTACGCTCTTTGTACTCTCTATCTAGGGCTTCCATGTCTCGTTTCACCGTCAGATACCTTCCGGCAGCTTCTTCGTAGTTCATACATACTCCTCAGTAGTTCAGTCTTCATCATGGTTAACTCCACGCACCAAGTCTAAAAACTCAGCTAGCGTGCTCTGCTTCTTGCGTAGTCTTCGATAAAGCTCCGCTTCGAAGTTGGTTGCGTACACATGCCATACCGTTGTTTTTCCTTCCGTACTCAAACGTCGTATCCGTGCGTTCGCTTGTTCATACTGCTCAAGAGAATAGATTGGGGCGTACCATATAATGTCTTTTGCCCGCGTTAGCGTTAGACCATGGGCCGCAACCTTTGGGTGTGCTAGCAGTATTTTCGGCTCGTCTGTGTGTTGGAAGTTGTGGAATATCTCGTCGCGGTCTTTCTTACTAACGTCGCCATTGACTAGCTCAGTAGTAAATTTATCCGCCCGTAGCTTGTCCAACAAAAACCGTTGCACACCTTTTAGAGGCACGAAGATGATTGCTTTATCACCTATCTCTTTTAACAAGTCAGTGAGTGTATTATACCGCTCATCGCA
>Ga0136655_1000871_pt1 | contig 13807 bp, 25 predicted proteins | sample CPBDNA_2_FD_94863 | JGI IMG/M metagenome (GOLD analysis project Ga0136655, IMG submission 94863) | Freshwater to marine salinity gradient microbial communities from Chesapeake Bay, USA - CPBay_Spr_15_0.8_DNA (version 2) | ecosystem: Environmental > Aquatic > Marine > Coastal | place: USA...
CAATTACACTAATTATAATTTCTATTTCAATATTATTAAATTTCTATTTAATATATCTTTATACAGGCAAAATTAAAGATGCGGATAAAGACATGATTGCTGATGCTGCAGAAGATGCTGTAGCAGAAATTAAAGAAAGAGCTAAAACTGTAGTTCAGGAGATTAAGGATGTTGGTGCTGCTGTAAAAGAAGTTGGTAACCAATTGGGAGATGTACCTTCAGCTATTGCTGGAAAAACAAGAACTGGTAGAAAAAAATCGTAAAACAATATGGCGAAAGTAGATTTAAACGGCGATGGGGCTGCCGATATAAGTATTTCCCCAATGCAAATAATTACTATTGCTGGTATATTTGCTTCTATAGTAGGTTCTTATTATACTTTAAATAGTAAAATAGATAGTTTAGAAGCTGCTGCTAAAAAATTAAAAGAAAATGAACAACAATATACTTGGCCAGCACAAAGAAAGTTAGAAACAGACTTTCAAGAAATAAAACTTGAAATGCGTGACTTTATGAAAGATCTTGAATATTTGCAAAAGGATAAGCAATAAATAAAAAAAGGCGACTATAAAAAATATAGATCGCCTTTTTTCGTAACAATATGAACTAGATTAAAACGTTGTAAATATACAACAAATTAACTTTAGTATAAAAATAGTTTCTTGTTTTTATTAACCATCACAAGATAAACAGTTTGGATCCATTGCTTTAGCTGCAATATCACCTCTTAATACAGATTCAGTTCTCATATAATATAAGGTTTTAACACCTCGTTTCCATGCTTCTAAATGTACTCTATTAAGCCACTTAGGATCTGCTACCGATGGAAAAGCTAAATTTAAACTTACAGATTGATCTATATAATCTTGACGTATACCAGCTTGATTAACTAATTCTAATTGGTTAATCTCTTTAAATGTTTTAAATACATTCTTTACCGATTCTCCGCCTTCTTCTTGTGTGAGTTTCCCTGTGTGATCATAAAACCATCCATCGAGTTCTTTAATTCCTTGAATGGATCCACCATCTTCCAAAATTTTATCCCAAGTTTCTTTAGTATCAATTTTTATCTTTTTTAATATTTTTTTAAGCTCTCCATTCTTACGTATAAATGTACCTTTAGCAGACTGCTCAGTAAACACATTAGCAGCCCACGGCTCAACACCTGCTGAAACATTACCAGAAAGCTTACTGTTAGATACGGTTGGCGCAATGGCTCTTAAATGCGTGTTACGCATACCAGTGCCTACGCACCACAAAGGTTCTCCATAAACTTCTGCTAAATTACGAGAAGCTCTTTCTGTTTCAATTTTTATTTTTGAAAATATTTCTCGTGTTTTGAATTGCGCTAATAAACCTTCGAAAGCAATTCCGTTTTTTTGCAATAGGCTGTGCCATCCAAGGACACCCAACCCAAGTGCCCGACCTTTTTCCGCACTGCGAACAGAGTTCTCGAATCCCTTCATATTCTTTGCCCGCTGAATAAATTCTTCTAGCACACCGTCTAGGAACCAGGTCGCGTCGTAAATCAAATTCGTATTCTTCCATTCATCATATTTATCTAAGTTAAGTGACGACAAACAACAAACAAAAGAATGCGATTCATCGGTATGTAATGTAATTTCACTACATATATTTGTCATATGAACTTTGAGCCCATTTGATTTATATGCTTGTGGGTTATTCTTGTTTGTATTTCCCTTAAAGAGAATATAAGGCTCTCCAGTTGCCTTACGCTTTTGTAACAATTTTCCCCACTTTCTTCTAGCTTCGCTATCTCCGTTCTCAAGTCTTCGCATAAACTTGTCACCGACCACAGCGCACTGGTGTAAATTAAGGGACTGTCTATTGACATCTCCTTTAGGTTCTCTGATCTCCACCCATTCTTCAAAGTCGGGGTGATCAATATTGATGTTAACTGACGCAGCTCCTCTGCGGACAGATCCTTGATTAGTGGCAAGTATTGTTGAATCGTATATCTTGCAAAACGGGACCACTCCATCACTTGTTCCATTACCTGTAATTTTAGCTCCGGCGGGTCTTATCATATTAATGCCAATGCCAACACCGCCTCCATGCTTGGCTAATAGCATCATTTCTAAATTCTTTTGACCAATGTCCATTATACTATCTGCAACATCAATTCCAAAGCAGCTAATAGGTAAACCTCGATCTGTGCCTGTATTAGACAACACTGGTGAAGCTAAACACAACCAACCCTTCCATATGTAATCAAAAAACTTTTCGGCTAATTCTGGCTTGTATAAACGCTTTGCAACTGCATTAGAAACCCTCCAGTATGCATCTCTAGGCGTTTCACCAGCTAATAAGTAACCTCCGGTTATTGTTTTTTTGTAAACTTCAGTCATTCCCCAGGTAGGGTAGTCTTCACCTGGAACCCAATCATTATTCCACATCTAATTCTAGTTTTTTATCATTTGATTCATTAGCTTTTTTTAATTTTTCTGTTAATTTTTTTATAGCATCATCATAACCAGGCATAATTTTAACAGCTTCTAATGTACCTACACTTAAATCTTTTAAATTATATAATTCTGTTATAATTTGTTTAATATAACTTTCTAAGTTATTTACTTTATTTACTAATTCTACTAATTTTTGTTCTTTCATTTTATTTAATTTTAATAACATTCTAGTAATACCACATATTCTTTTTCTATTACAATTATTGTTAAGCTGTCCGTATTTGATATATTTTTAATACTTTCATCACCGCTGTATATTTTTGTAACAGTACAATTTTGTTCTTTAACACACCCAATTAAAAGTGTAAATAAAAATAAACTACCAAATATCTTCAAAATCCTCTCCTTCATTTGCTTTTGAATAATCAGTCGGGCGAACAGCGAAAAAATCAGTATGAGTATGCCCCCCGGTAAGATGATAGAACCAATCAAGGTTGCTCGCTGCTTTTTCGTTAAATTCAAAGTAGAGCCCGAGGTCGAAGTAACCAAGTTCTTGTAATTTTTCATTAAGTCTTTTTCTAATAAATTGTTTAAGGTCGTAGGATTTAATTCCATCAATATCTCCGGCTTCGAACATTCTATCAATATAGTTTTCTTCGGCTTTGAGCATTGCAACTGCGGCTGCAATAATATCTTTTCTACATTCATTTAATAATTCTTTGTCTTCTTCACACATATGCCTAAATAATCGGCAACCCATTTTTGAATGTAATGATTCATCTCTTACGCTCCATTTCATTTGTTGTCCGATCCCTTTGAGTAGATTTCGTAACTGAAACGAATAAAGTACCGCAAAAGCACTATAAAGACTAACACCCTCAGCAAATGCGCTAAAAACGGCAAGTGACGTTCCAATACCTTTACTATCATTCCCATTATAGGCAACCAAATTATCAAACCTAGCCATTGTAGCTTCGTCTTGGAGAAATGCTTCAAAATCTTCTAATCCTAATGTTTCATTTAAATAACTATAAGCTACTGCATGAATTGTTTCTTGAGATCCAAACATCATAGCCATTTGTTGAATCTCATGTTTTGGAAACCATCCCACTACTTTTTGTGTCCAATAATCAGACACTGCACATTCTGTTTGTGCAAAACCTAATAATATATTACCTACTAGACTTTTTTCTTTTTTAGTCAACTTTTCATTCCAGTCTTTTACGTCACCTGACATAGGTATTTCTGTATGCAACCAAAATGCTTGTGCTTGTTTTAGCCATCCTTCAGTATAGTACTCAGGGTATTCAAATGGCTTGTAAGGTATTCTTTCTTTAAATAAACTCATTAATCTTCATAATATATAGTTAAACATAATTCTATAAATGGAACATATAACACATGATCCGTTAGGTATTCTTCCCTATAACTTCTTATACCAAATAAAATACCCGGATATAACCCAATGCTAAGCTCCCAGTTATTCATCTTCCCTGACCTCTATACTTTTTGGTATAATTTTTACTACTAGTTAAGCTAGAGGTTTTAGACTTTGCATGCACACCAGGTCTTTTTACTTTTGGTTTGCTTTTGTAATTGTTTGATATTATTTTAGCCATAGCATTTTATATTATATTTATCGTGAATTTCTACTATTTCCTTATACTTTACATACCCCCTGGTATTTATAGACCACTTAATCCATTTTTCAATCTGGCGTTCCGCATATCTTTTCCTAGCTATTACTTTTTCTTGCTCAGGATTATTTCTATCACTCTGTCGCATTCTTTTTGATTTTGTGGTTTATATAAAGTATATTTTGGAAATTGCTCGGTTATTAATTTTTTAAATAGTTTCCATCTAATTGGAAATGATTCATTAGCTCTACCTTTTGTTTCAATTATAAAATCATCTCCTATAAAATCTGGTGTATACTTGATTGGTAATATTCTTTTACTTCCTCTGTTAACCAAATCTCCTTTGCCATTAGCTTGTCTTTCATATGATTCATTTTCAAAATGAAATCCATTTACCAAAACAAACGTTTCACCTTCATACTTATTTTTAATTTTTGCTTTCTTTAGTGCAATATACATATATTTCTCTAAACCTGAAGCAAAATCAATCCCGTCAAAACTAACTTTATTAGACCTAACGGGACCTTTTTTTCTGCCTTTTCTATTCCTGTGTAGCATAGCCATTATTGTTCTTCTAAGAAGTCTTTAAGAAGCTTTTCTTCTAAAGCGTTGCTTGTTTCCATTTTAAGCTTTTGAATATAATTAACAGCATCCATTAATTCCTCTTGTAAATGATTAAGCCATTTGTGTAAGTTAGGTTCATCATCGTGCAATGTTACACCGTATTTTTTATAACCTACATCAGAACGCTCTTGAAACTTATTTACTACGTCTTGTATAACCTTATCTCTCATTATAATGTAATTTTATCTTTAACAAATGTACCATTAACCATTTTACCTGTTCTTTTAGATATAACATCATATGCGGATTGAATGCAACTTTCAATATTATATCCTTCCATATATGCTAAGTTAGTTAATACAACAACCATATCCCCAATAGCATCTATAATTTCTGGTTTATCATTTTTTAACAATGCTTGTGATAACTCACCAGACTCTTCCATCAACTTTAAGTATTGAGTTTTAGAATCTCCCTTATCATATAAACCCCGTTCTTTGGCCCACTCTCTAATGAGTCTAAATATGTTTTCTTCGTTAAATAATGGTTCTGCCAAAAAAGCCTCATAAAAAGCTTTGTTATAAATGAACGAGCGATCATCATTGTACATTGATTTTTTAGCGTTTTGAGCTATCCAGTTAATAGACTCATTTGTTAATTCAAATTCCCCTAATGAAGTTTCCCATTTAGAACCAATTAAATCATTTAATTCATTCTTTAATTCCTTAACAGGATAAGGAAAAGTTGACGTTTGTTCAGTTGCGTTAATTTTCATTTTTTTAAATAAATTTTTATATAATTTTCTATCTACTTTATAGCCATAAGACTTTTGAAGTTCTATTTCCTTATCAGATATATAATTTATATCGTCAGAAGAATCAAGAACTTCATATTCATTAGGCTTATAACCCTGCGCAAGCGTAACTCTACTTTTTAAATTACGTGCAACCCCAATTTTTTTACCGAATATGTGATAAATATAATACATGCTATTCGTAAATTTCGTTATACTTTGCTACTACGTAAATATAGTCTTTATTTTCTGAAATACCAAAGCCTACATACGCACAATTTTCACAAATTACTTGTTTTAATGTTTCTTCTTCATGACTATACTTAAGTACCCATCCAATTGAAGCATCTAATAAATAATTATTAATTTGCAAACCTGTTTTCTTTTCATAAGAATAAATCAATTCTCCTTTATCATCATCGCTAAATTCAAATTTATTTGTTTTAGATAAGTATTCTGCCCATAGTTGAGCTGAATAAGACAATGAATCATTATATTTTAGTTCATTCAAACTATAAAAATTTCTAATATCATTTTGGAATACTAAAGCTTTTTCATAATTTAGTTGACCAAAAGAAATTAAAGGAAATAATAATAGTGTAAAGATTAAATTTTTCATATTTTTTTGTTTTATTTTATTAATTATTTCATTACTTTTTTCTGATAACCAGTTAGCTGGATAATTTGATTTTTGAAACCATAAATCATCCGACTGAGAGTGGGGCTTTGATTGGTCCGTGTGACTCATAATTGTTTAATTTAATATTGTTATGTGAAGGTATAAAAACAGTTTTATTATCTTCCATTAATTTCAAACCTATTTGCACATCTACAGTAGGTAGCTTTTTAGGCTCTCTTGATAATTGCATAGAAGCTTGTTCCATATGATTACTATATAAATGACAATCCCCCAATTGACCAATTAATGTCCCAGGCTTATATTCAAACCCTTCTGCTAACATTAATAATAATAAACCATACATAGCTATATCATAAGGTAATCCTAAAAATACATCTAGATCTTTGATGCCACATTAAATCTAATTTGCCATCATTTATGTAAACCTGAAAGCTGTAATGACAAGGAGGTAATGCCATATCATTGAGATCACTAGGGTTCCACGAGTTAACCATAAGTCTTCTTGAAGATGGATTGGATCTGATTTCCTGAAGTAAATTATAAAGCTGATCAACCCCATTACTATTTCTCCACTGATAACCGTAAACTTTACCAAGCGTTCCGTCCCTCCTACCGCTTCGGGCATAGTCAGCATCCCAATAAGCAACACCGTGATTATGCAAATATTGCATATCTGTACGACCTTGCAAAATCCACAATATTTCCGTAATTGCATTTTTAAAATATATTTTTTTTGTTGTTAATAATGGAAATCCACATTCCATATCATGTCTTATTGTTCTACCAAATACAGATTGTGTACCTGTACCAGTGCGATCTTCTTTTTGTTTACCAGCAAAAAATACTCCTGCTAATAAACCTCTGTACTCTTCATCTATATTTATCATAATAAAATTTATACATTAAATAAAATTCATACCAAATTTCTGCTGGTCCATAAACATTGGGTGATTGATACCACTTTCCATTGTTAAACACATCTAAATACCACTCTTTAGGATTAGGTCCTTGTGTTGCAGCTTTAGGTGAAATTCTAATGTTATTTTTTACACCCCAGGAATACCACTCTTGCTCATTTTTAGATAAAGTATATTGTGGCATCCATATAGTTTGTTCCTTTTTAGCCATATTATTCCCAAGGCATTAATTCAGAAGTTATATCTAAAGGCTCATGAGGTACAAAGCATCCTGATCTATGCTCCCACTTAAAATGAGCTTCTGCTCCATTCTCACCTAAATTTTGAAATTTCACTTTAAGCACTTTCGCTTTAACAGTTTTGTTTTCGTAATCCCTGTGAACAAGTAATCCATGATAAGAAGCATCATACCATTCACCACCACCTTTAATGTTATACATTGTAGGCTCTTCAATTCTACCATTTGCATCTTTATACATTTTAGTAGGATGAGCAACAACAATAACTAAAACATCATATTTTTTTGCAAATATTTCTATTTTAGACAAATATTCAAGAGTATAAACATTAACATCACCGGATGCGTCATTGGACCTAACTTTATTAAAAGGATCAATTACTAAGCATTTAATTCCTTTACGTTTAACTAGCTCCGCTCCTTTTCTTAATACAGCTTCTAAAGTGTATCTTTCCATATCAATAAAGAAAAAGTTATCATTAACGTGATCTGCCACTTGGTTCCATTTATCTGTACCAATATCTTTTTTAGTTGGCATATCCTGCCAAACCTTACGCATTATTTTATGGGCGTGTAAATAAGTTGGTGCATTTTCTGGTGAAGCAAACGCCGTTTTCCATTGGTAGTTATTATTATATCCAACGACCATTTGGTCAACAAAATCCGATTTACCCGAAGACGGTATGCCAGTAACAGTAATAAATTGGCCAGTGTAAGTTGAAAATATACTATCAAAATTTTGTAAACCAATTTGAAATCCTGGTTTAAAACCATTTTCAACAAAATCAGTAATCTCTCCTTCAATGTCTTTAAAGGTGGTAACGTTTTCAAGTGGTACGGGTTTCGCTTTGGTAATACACTGTACCAGTTTTTCTTTTCCATACTTTAATAAATATTCATTTGCATCTTTGCAATCTTCAAATGTAGCCAAATAACAAACCTCGGCACCTAATCTTCTTACAAGCTCCGCCTGCAATGCTTGTCCAGCTTCATCTCCATCAACTGCAATTATTATTTTTTCTTTATCAGTAAAATAATCTATACAGTTATCTAAGTAATCGAGGTTGTTGTTATTCAGTGTTGCTCCATTAGGAACAGATATTGCATTATGTATACCAGATTCATAAAGGCTAAGAGCATCCATCTCACCTTCAACAATAACACAATATTCGTAACCAACAATATTATTAATATTATAAAATACTTTTTCGGCCCCTTTAAATAATTTAAAATTCTTTCTACCATCTCTATACTTTACATTAATAAGCTGATTACCTACAAAATAATTAAAATGTATTGTGTTTTCATTTTGCCCTGTTTGTGGCATAAACTCTTGCCCTTCGGTAACCTTAAGTGCTTTAAGTGTATTTTTAGATATACCACGTCTTTCAAACCACTTCTCTACATTAGTACTAACCTCCTCAACAACTTCAGGTGTTAAAGGTCTTACATAAACTTTATCTGAAGAACCTTTACGCTGGTATGTGTGTAGTTGAAATGTGTTATTACAATTATGACAAGTGCCAAGACCACGTTCCCAATCATAAGAAGCACAGTTTGCTTTCTGATTTTTAGGTTGTCTATCAAAAGAACACAGGGGACAAATCCCCTGCGTTTTGCCTTCTGGTAGATCATATTGATTGAAATTATCAATCAAGAATCCATTGATCTCCGTTGTGTTCATTTAATTAATCTTCTATTAAAATGATTTCATTGTTTTCGTTATGTATAACGTATATATAATCTTCTTCCATTAGAAGGGCAAATCATCTTGCTTTGGACTGAATGATTGTGCGTTGATTGATTGTTGCACACCTTGGTCCTGTCTTGGTGCGGCTTCAACTTGTCCATTAGTCCAAACAATTTTAATGTTTCCTAAATAAATTTTAGCCGCTTTTTGATCACGTTCTTCTTTTGTTTGCTCAACAGTTATAGGTCCTTGATTACCAAACTGGTCTACTTCATCATTAAACGCAATTGTTATAGGTAAGTATTTACCTTTTTTACCTTCGATGATTTTGTCTTTTGGGATTGCTGTTAAATTAATGCTCCCTTTTAAAATTCCTGCCATTTTATAGTGTTTTAGTTAAAAAAAATTGTGAAGGGTCAAATCCTTCGGTTTTATAGAACAATTCATAAGTTTCAGTTGCTCTTTTTACTTTATCCGCTCCTGACTCATAGAATCTATTTGAACAATCAAATATACCAATTTGTTTTGTATTTTTATCTATAACAATAAATAAAAATTCATATCCAAACATTTTACTGTATATATAAGCTTGACTGTCGTAGTTGTATTTATAAGCACTGTACTTAAATTTTGAAATATCATTAGTAGTTTTTAAATCAATAATTAACTTTTCGTCGTGGTTAATTATATCTGCTTTACCTTTCCACCAATTGCCTTCTAATTCAATAATACCTGGTACTTCATACTCATTTGATTCATTTTGAATAAAATCTCTACATATTTCATTAGCAAACATTCTATCTTTCAAATCCTCAATCATGTCTACTTCATGTTGTAGTAAACATAGCTCTCCATCAGAAACCTCTTTATATATTTTAGTGTTTCTTGTTGTAGCCTGAACAACTTTATATTTTTTTAATTTGTTAGGCTCTAATATACACGTGTGAAAATACCCCCCTATTAAAAATGCAGCGGAAGACTCAGACGGTTTTTTAAAATCTAAAGGATTATTAAGCAGTGCATATATATCTGAATTACTTAAATATTGTTTTCCAAATTCACCATAATAGTGTTCGTCGCTTTTTAATTTATTTACTATTTCTTTCAAGCTCATATTTTTTTAACTCTGCTTTATCCGTAACAGATGCATCGTATTTGGTTATAATTTTAGATACTTCTCCACCTGCTTTAATATACTCTACGGCTTTATTCCAATTATCGGAACCTTTAACTAATTTAATTTTATTTGTATTAGTAGTTCCATTTGAGGTAGCATCAGCATCAGCGGTATCATCAATTAACAGTAGGTTACCTAAAGCATATTTTTTGCCATAAGAAGATGCTGAGCCAAACTGTTGAGGTACTTGCATACCTTTTTGGTTTAAATCTACACCAACAATAGCAGTGGCGGTAATACTAAGATCACCATCATGCATAGATGCTACTGAGTGAATAATAGGTATTCCGGCTATCTCACTGATTCGTTCCTCAATTACAAAGTACACTTTATACTTCTCATTAATTGGTTTAAGTGCTTCGAGAATGTCTTCGGCAGATCGGAAGTTGTATTTACCGAATGAGTTAAAGCGTGACTTTTTTGCTTTAAACTCTTGTTGAATTAAACTTAATTTTTCTTGTATTGTCATATTATATATATTACGTGTTTATGTTAAATTTTACTTCTTTATTTTTTGTAACTTACAGGAAATCAAGCACTTGACCTGAATCTACGTTTTCAATTAATTTATTAATTGCCTGCTTTTTTAGCTCAGATATTCTCACATATGCACTAGGTCCATCTATATTTAAAATATCCGCAATTTCATTAGCTGAATGCTTGTTGCAATCTAAGCCATAAGATAATCTTAATACTTCATATTCTTTATCATTTAAATGTTTCTTTAATAGTCCCTCTAAATATTTATTCATTAGATTAATATTGTAGGGCTCTGCTTGGTCCGGTATTTGATATACCATATTTTCATCATCCATTGAATTGGATTGCTCCTCAATACTTAAAAATATTGAATTAAAAAACATAGAAACCATTTTTTCGTTTTTTCCATTGTCTTTTCTTATTTCATTTAATTTGTGTTCTGGTATTCTTATATCACCTCTATTTATGTCAATAGCTCTTCTTATTGCACCTTTAATTCTTTTTGATAAGAATGATTTAATAGTTTTTTCAGGATCTGCGGAATCTAATATAGTTTCCCATATTATTTTATCTGCCGCATTTATTAAACCTTTTGATCCCTCTTGTATTAAATCTGTAATATCCATTACTCCAGACGCCTGCTGAGAAGTGGCAAACTTTCTAGCTATATTTTCTACTAATGGTAGAAATGTAACTATTAGTTGATCTCTGGTATATTCATTTAAAGGTTTGTTTTCAATTAATCTTATTGAGCCTAATACATCTTCTTTGTATCGAATATAATTTTGTATGTTATACTTTTTCATAATCCATTTAATAATTCTTTTTCTTTAGTTAATTTAATGTTTATGTTTCTGTATATAGTTCTAGTTGATACATTTAATATAGTAGCAATTTTTTTTATTGTTATTTTTTCATTGTTTTCGTGAATATACAACATTGTTTCATATATATCACTAGCATCGGCTTTTTTTGTTCTGCCAATTAATTTTCCGACTATACTCATTTTCTCAGATATGAGTAAACCGGAATTGTCTTTAAAAATAATCTTTCTTAATTTATTTTTAGGTGGCTCTTCTAAGTCTTGAAGAAAAGTATCATTAATTATATTATTTATAACCTTCTCAGGCGTAAAAAATGTTACAAATCCATTTTCTTTGTCTGATATAAAATAAATTATCTCTGAAAACTCTTCTTGAGTTAAATCGTTATTTAAATACAATAATACTAAAGCATGCCATTTTAGCGACTTATAGGTTGTTATTTTAGCTTTACTTCTAAATAATTCATAACACTCATAAGTACCTGTTTCATAAAAATCACCCCATTCAAAAGACATTGTAGGGACATCTTTAATTGGATGCCTCCTATATATTATTCTTTTATTATCTAAATACTTTGTATTTCTATGCGACATTAGCTCATTACTATAACATTATAACGATCTATCGTCATACTGCGGATAAATGATTTCATACATAACATTTAAATCATTTAGCTGTTCCTCGTTTAATTGCATAAGCAATTCTTTTACTCTTCCCATAACGTGTATAGCACAATTACTGTGCCAGTTGTTTTTCTAGTCTTTCAATTCTTAATAACAAAACTTGCATAAGCGTGTTTTTCTTATCTCTATTAACCTCAATAGAATCATCTTCAATTATATAAGAAATATGGTCATATACTTCTTTCATATATGGGTCGTATCGTATTTCATAATCCCAATTGTTTAAACCATTAATAACTGTAGCGTGATTTCTATCTACTGCTCTACCAATAGCTGCTAAACTTTTCTCTGGGCAATATACTCTAGCTAATTTAAAATAAATCCATCTAGCTTGTTTTATTTCTCTGGCCCTAGAATTACGTTCTATATTCTTTAAAATTAATTCTCTTTCAACCATTTCTTTTATGGATTCTAAAGATACTTTATTTATAATCTTTTTTTCGCTTGATGCTATAATTTTTCTCATTTTGTTACTTTTTTAATTGTTACATTTAACCATTTACCGCCTTTACGCGTTGTATTAACAAGGAAATCAATACGTTTAGTAAAACGTTTGTTCATCCTATCTTCTATATTCCATATGCCGTCTAAGTCCCCAGCTCCCGTTACTTTAACCTGACTGCCTAAAGTGAACCCTAAAGCTTCAAGGTCTCTTGATACAGCTATGATATTATGCTTGCGTGGATTGTTTAAATCAATTTTAAACATACTTGCTGTAGTATCTGGTGTTGAATCAGTTTGACCCGGAACGGCGTGATATATGGTTGCCGTTACCTTTTGCTCTTGATTAAATAATACCAGCATTAATATAATTATAATATATTTCATCTAATCATTGTTTAATTTATTTATTTTAATTAATATTTTATCTAATTTGTTTTTAATAATTGCAGCTTTTTCATATTTTTCTTCTTTAATATATTTGTTTTCCAAATCTTTAAGTCTATCTAATTCATAATGAAAAAAACTTAACTCATCAATCTTGCTTGAGTTACCAAACTCGTCGTATACATGATACGATACTTCATTTTGTTTGTTATCAAACTCATGCTGTAGGTCAATCATTTTTTTAAACAAAAGTTCTGCTATTTTTTCTATTTCTTCATTAGTCATTATCTTCTTGTATTAATCTTAATATGTATTCATAAATTTCACATTCCCTAATAGCATTGCTTAATACGAGATCTTTAGAGGTTTGTTTTTCTTTTTCTGTTTCATTCCACCAAAAGCCTTCAAAATCTTCAGCATCTTTAAGTAATCTTTTACGGTTATCTAATTTAGAATATATTCTATCTAGAGCTGCTTCTTTAGTTGTTGACATGAATAATATATTTATTTAAAAATTTACCTACTGAATCTGCCATTTTTAAACCTTCAAATACAAATGGTTCAATATCAGGATAGTAGTATATACTACCATTATGGAATTTAATTGTTAAGATTTTTTTACTTCTTTCATAGCTAGCTTTTTTAATAGCTTCTGAACTTACTTTAATTGTTTCTTTCTTTACGTTTTTCATATGTTTTGTTTTTGGTTATTAATATAATTCTATAAAGTCAACAGGAGCATCTTTAGGGAACCATTTAAGTATATGCTCGATAGCTTGCATAGATACGTGATCTGGTACAACTGTATTAATAAGGTATTCGTATTGCTTATCTTTATATGTTATGATTAGTTTACCCATTAGTGTTGTTTTTGTGACGTTAGCTTACTATTTAAATTGCTATTGTCGTG
>Ga0136655_1000880_pt1 | contig 13745 bp, 21 predicted proteins | sample CPBDNA_2_FD_94863 | JGI IMG/M metagenome (GOLD analysis project Ga0136655, IMG submission 94863) | Freshwater to marine salinity gradient microbial communities from Chesapeake Bay, USA - CPBay_Spr_15_0.8_DNA (version 2) | ecosystem: Environmental > Aquatic > Marine > Coastal | place: USA...
AATAGGTTGGATTTTATACTCCTTATAGTGCTTACCACCTATTTGCTTATCAGTAGCCTTTAAATTGGCTCTATGAGGCTTTAAACTAGACAATTTTACCTATCCAATCCCCTTTTCGGTCTAAAACCATTGGAAGTAGTCTAGGAATACCATCTAGGATAATTCCACAACCAAGTATAAATCTAGTTCTAAAATTTTTAGCATATTCAAATGCCATTGATTTTTGATCTGTTAAACAACCTACGTTCATTCCAAAGAATAGGTTATCTGGGTTAGCCCACCAACTAATAACAAACTTAGTATGGTAGTGTCCTTGAACAGCACTCATTCCCATAGATTGGCTTGTTTTTAATATATCAGCACTCATACCATGAGTAAAAAAACACCTTTGACCATTAGACATAGTTAAGGTTAAATTATCTACCCACTTCCATTTTTTAGTACCTAAGAAATCTCCATAAGATTTAATAAATTGTTTGCTCATTCCAAACTTTAATGCTCGTCTGAATACTAAACTAGAATGGTTACTATCTACTTCTGTAACATCTGGAAATATACCCTCTAATTCTTTAATATATTTTCTTGTTAAATTAAGTTCATCTCCAGCACTAGGTAAATCTGGGTTAGAGTCGTGCATAGATATATTATGAAAGTCAATAGAATCTCCAATATTAACAATTCTATCTGGCTTAAATTCTTTTTTGATTTCTTTTAAAAATTTGATTGAGTCCTTATGATGATAAGGAATGTGCATATCGGATATAACAAGGATTCGTTTATTCTTCATACAAGTATTTGTTGTATATTATTTAGATAGAAAGTAAAGCACTTGCGTTATAAACACTAAAGCTACAGCACCAACTCCACCAACTATCCAAAATAAAAGTTTATCAAATTTATCGTTGATCTTTTCTACATCTTGATGCAAGTGGTAAATATGATTTGACTTCAAATTTGTAATTGATTTTTTTAGACCTTCTATATGACCATAGATACTTATTAAATGTTCAGAAGTATTTTTTGGTCTTTTACTCATTAGCTTTGAACTACTTTCTCTAGTATTAATTCAAACCCAGCACTAACTGATGATGTTGCACTAGCTTTAGCAACTAATTCTAAATCTGTCTTTTCTGTAAATTTAACAGGAACAGCATAATTCTTTTCTATAAATCCACCTCTTGTAGTTATAAATGCTCTTGTGTTCCAAACATTACCATTATCTATTTCTTTTGAAATAAATCTAATTTCATTTTCTAAATCTTTAGAACTACCTAAATCTATTTGCATTAAATAAGCATTATAGTTTCTAGGGATTGTATAAACACACATCAAAGTTTGACCATAACCAACACGAATTTGAGCAACAGTTGTAGTTGATACTGTTATTGTAATTGTTCCAACATTTGCAGTTCCTGTATTTGCAGTTATCATTACTGCTCTAAATACTCTGATAAAATTAATTGTTCCAGCACTTCCACCAATAGTCAAAGTTTCTTCTGCTAAATCATAATTAGAATCTAAACCAAATATTTTAACTGTTCCTGTATTGTCATCTGTATCTGATGAAGTTGCAGTAGCAGTACCAGAAGAAGATGGATAGGTGTATGTGTTATTCCCGTCCCATACTGTTTCAAATGCACCACTTCCTACAGCAGTATTTAATCCAAATTTATGTACTCCACTAAAATTACCAACATTACCTCTTTGAATAGATAATCCTATTGGTGCAAATGTGTTATCGAATAAACTCATTTCTTTTTACCTTTTTTCTTCTTCTTCTTTTTCTTCATTGGTCGTTTATTAATAAACTCACTTAAAGTTTTTGTTGTTGTATATCCGTTCATTACTTTTTCTTTCTCGGTTTATATTTCTTAATAGCTTTAGAAATAAATATGTTCTTATACAAAGAAACCTTTTTGCCAAACTTTTTATCTGCTGTTCTTTTAGCTGATTTATATGCTTTAGACTTCTTATTAAAAGACTTAGGCTTTCCTAAACTCTTTGGTCTAGCTTTGGCATATATAGGCTTCTTCTTCATTACTTCTTCTTCTTCTTTTTAGTCATCATTTTAGATTTCTTTTTAGGTGGACGACCTTTTTTACTTCCGTAAGTTCCTTTTCCCATTGGCATAATATTCTCCTATTTGTTTGCGTTTCTCATTGTACTAGCCAAACTCTCACATCTTTTTGTGGTTTGTTTGTGCCAATTACTGTCTATCATTTCTTCACTAGCTTTTAAATAGTTTTTTTCTCTTAATGCTTCCCACATCTTTTTGAATTTCATAACTCTAGGTTTGCCTAATTGAAAACACATTTCAACGATTACACCAAAAACTATATGATTATGTTCTATTTCTCTTAATAATTCTCTAGCTGAATCTACTGCTATTTTAAAATCATTATCAAAAACTTCTTCAAGAACTTCTTTAGGATAAGCAACACCCTCAACAAAATTATCAGAGGGTAATAGAAGATGACCATAACCAATAGTAGAAAAACCCAAACTATCGGAATAGACAGTATCCCTAAACCCTTCATGTTCTTTAATTCGCTGTTTAATTTCTTCCATATATTGTTCTTCCAATGTCTAAGAATGTTTATGAATTTTTTCATTTAAACCTTTATGGTTTATTGAATATTAATAATTAATTAATATTATTAAAATCTAATTTAGTAAATCCAAATTTTTCTATAGTAGATAAATCCTCTACATCTGTCCAAATAGGTTCTAATTTTTCTCCATTATAATCAGGTTCATTATAATTTTCAGGATAAGTTTGAGTGTCTTGTTGTCTAATCATAGTACCTTTAAGGATTTTCATAAATTCTGTATGCTCAGGTGTATCTTTAATTTTATTCAAATCTGCTCTTGTATTAATATTGTATTTCATAATTTATACTTTAAATCTTTTGATTATATTGTCAATATAACATTTAATATTATGGCTATTACTCCATTGGATATGACCATGCCAACTAGCTAAAAATCTAATTAATTTTCCGTAATCTTGATTTGATAAATATTTATTAACCTTTCTTTTAGCACGAACTACACTTTGTTTTCTTAATAATTTATAACTTTTTCATATTTTTCCACAATATTCATTTGTTTATGGTTAATCGTTAAGTCTTTAATAATGGCTTTTGCCATTATTCGTTTGTTTTATGATCACAGACGCCACGAGACCCAAGATCGGGATTAGAAAACGTTGGAGCATAACTCCAGTCCGAAGAACGAGAACCAGAATTCGAAGTATCAAGCCAACGCCCCCCAAGGAACACGGCGTTAGATAAATTATAAGTTGAACCTCTGCCTTCAGTATTAGCAGTATAAGCAGACGAACCATATGGTCCACCAAAATGGTTACCCCAAATACGCAAACAACCCGTTGATTGAATCACTCCCCACTTAGAAGTAAAGTTATCATCAGTTGCACTCATTTGAGTTGTTACAGGATCACTTCCTCTTGAACTAGCTTCTGTAGTTCCGTAAGCTAAAGCAGAAAATTCTTGATATGTAGGTGGTCGTTTTCCATGACTAGATAATAATTCAGCACATTCCCACCAAGTGTATGAGCCATAAGTTGTTGAACCATTACCACCATATAAACTAGGTACTTTTGGTGGAGAAGAACTATCAGCTATAGTAACATTGTATTTAGATGTTCCGTTTGTGTGATGATCTACACCTGTTAAATAAATATCTGACCAAAAATGTCCACCAATTAAAGTCATTCCTCTTGGGTCTGAACAATTAGGTCTCCATTTTAAATCCCATAATGAATATACGTTAATAGATGGAGTTGTGTTTCCACCTGAAGTTCCTGTTGCATTTTCGCCAGGTGCATAATGAAATCCACCTACTTTTCTTGCATTAGCTGATGGTGGACTAACATGATCTGTTGTAGCTTCTAAAGCACCAGCAGTTGTACACCATATTGCATAATCAGTTCCAGAAGTAGCAGAGCCTGGCATGGTAATAGATGTTCCTGAACTAATTGTTTTAATATCTCCATTAACTTCAATGTATAAACCTGTATTTGTTGTAAGAGTAAATGCACCCGTTTTATTCCAAGCAACAACTGTTGGATCAATTTTTGAAAATAATCCGTAAGGTATAGCACCAGAAACATCTCCAAAAGATAATATTCCAGAACCATTTGTTATTAATGCTTGTCCATTAGTTCCATCTGCTGTTGGATAAGATAAACCATCTATAATTACTTTACCTGTTCCATCAGGTGTGAATGTAATATCTCCATTTGAAACTGAAACTATATCATTTCCATTAACATCTAAATCTCCACCTAATTGTGGAGTAGTGTCTGAAACTATATCCAATGAAACTGAACTATCTAACCAATTAACTGTGTTAGCTGTGTAATCTAAAGTTGCTAAAGATATATCATCTGCACCATCATAGAATTTTAAAGTAGGTGTTGTTGCTGAAGTAGTATCTAGCCAAACAGTTCCAGCAACTGCTGAACTTGGTCTTGATGTTCCTGAATTAGATGTATTAATAGCTTCTAAAGTCGAATTTAAATCCGACCTGAAAGCTGGGAAACCCTGATTTTGAATGTTGTAATCGCCTTGTGCCATAGTTTCTTATACTCCTTTTAATATCCTTTTGCAATATAATCGAATGTTCGAGATACTACACTATTTGATGAATTTTTAAAAGTAACATCAAAAGAATCAACAGCTTTATTTTCAACTATAAAATAATCTCCTGTAGCCATATCTTCTGCTGTAATTCCAACTGCGTAATTAACAGATTTAAATGGTAATGTAAATGTTACAGTTTTAGTTGCAACACCAGATATAATATCATTACCACTAAATATTCTATCAGGCATATCAATAGTTACTGATAATTCTGAAACAACAGGAGTTGAAGATAAATCATTTGAAATAAGAACTAATCTAAATTTTGCATAACGCAAAGTATAATCTCCAATAGTGAAATTTCTAAATGATGTGTAAGTAATATTATCATCAGAGGTTGCTATCTCAATATGTGCATTACAGTTTGCTGGTGTATCTCCATCAAAGTTAGATTTTTGATCGTCAAAATCTCCTGTTCTACTATCAAAGACATCATCTAAGTTATCTGATGTTTGAGTTATAGAAGCTGTAATTCTAGCAGTATGTTTTGCCCCAATATCAATAGGTGCTGAAAATTCATAAGTTCCTGACGCAAATAAGTCAGCACTTGTTAAACCAGATTCAAATAATCCTGTACCATCATCAAATAAACCACTAGCTGAATCAAATAGTTCTGATGAGTCTAGTTTTAAAGTATTATCAGATTCAATTACATTTGTTTTAGTTCCTGTAAAGTCAGGGTGTTCTGATTGAGTTGCTACTGCATTAAAGTTTAAAACTCCTGTAACATTAGAAACAATAGCTGTTGCATTAGAACTAAAGTTCCCTAGTTTATCGACTGCTTTGATTAGAAAGCTGCCGATTCTTGCAGGAACGTTAATTGAAGTTGCTGGTCTTGATACTTTTTCAACTAAAGATACAGAGTTTGACCATGTAGCTGAACCATCTATTAAAGCTGAATATCTAATTTGATAATAAGCAAGGTCTAAGTCTGGTATTTGTGTCCATGAAAGATGAGCCTCTTGTCCAATAACATTACAAGAAAAATCTTCAATATCAGACGGAGGTGCGATAGCACCAATGATTGTTCTTTGTGCTGTTACATAAGTTGAAGATGTACCTAAACTTGAAACTGCCTTAACTCTTACATCATAAGTTTGTTGGTCAATTACGTTTAAGACTCTGTGATTTAATCCTGAACCTTGTGCGTAAATAATATAATTTGAATCTGAACTTAATTTATATTCTACTTGGTAAAAATCTACAAAGCTATCTGGACTTGCACCAATAGTAACATCTAAAGCTACAATAACTGTTCCATCATTGTATTCAATTAATTGGTCATCTAGTGTTACACTTGCTGGTGGTTGAACATTAAATGGATTAGGTAAATTAGTTGATGGTACTGTTGTTGCTTGTACTTTTGTTGCCCAAGTATAATGACTATCTTGATGTTCCACTAATGATAAACCTATTGTAAAATCTTCATTAAAAGTAATACCCATAACTCTAAAAGGTTTAGCAGAAAATCCTAAACTACTATGAGTGATATTAACTATATCTGCTATTGCTAAATCATAAGCATCAAAGCTAACAGTTATTCCTAAAGTTAATGCTTCTCTTGATCTTCTTAAAATAACTTCTGCCATTTCTTCTGCTTGGTATTGACTTGTAATTGTTTTAAAATCAAATCTTCCTTCTAATAAGAATCCACCGTCAGCAGTTTTCATTGTTGCGTGTTGATCTGCACTAGGCAAACCAGAGTCATCTATCGGTGGAAATTGAACTTCATTGACTTGGTAATTTCTTGATGGATCAACAAAGCTACAAATAACTCTATTAAATCTTTCGTTCTTACTTGGGATTGATAAAGTATATCCACCTATAATATCATCTTCATTTAAAGTAATAGACGCAGTTCCTGTTGTTTCAATTATTAAACTATACTTACCTTGTGTGTATGGAAGATAACCTCTACAACCTTTTAAAAACTCTCTAACATTATCTATAATATTTTGTGAAGTATCTATTGCAGTATTAATATCAAAAATATTAATATCACTACCACCAGAATAAGGTGTTACTTGTGTTTCACAAACTTGTGAAGCATCATAAAAAGATTGTAAATCTATTTCACTAACTGCTAATCCTTTTCCATATCTTTCATTAGTTAAGTAATCTAATAAGCACCATGATGGGTTTGTAGAATAACTTGCAGTTTGTTCAACTAAACTTGCATTATATGTTTTAACTTTTTTACCTTGTATTTTAGCTTGTACTTTTGGAATACCTGTAAATGCGTCTTGATTCCATTTAAATCTAATTGCAAGATAACAAAGACCAGATAGCTTATGATTACTTCCCCAATTAGTTAATGTTGATAATAAAGTTGATGCTGATTGACCATCAGTTCCATAATGTGGTTCTATTCTAATTAAACTTGTTGAGTCTTTATAAAAATTACTATCTGAACTATTTACTTCTACTTCTGTTCCATCTGATAATGCACTTGCCCAAGTAACTACTTTATCATCAATTCTTATTTCTTCTATATCGTTTATCTCTCCTTCTGCCATAACGATAGACATATAAAGGTAAGTATTATCTGTTCCAGAAGTTTCCATGAACACTCTAGTTCCTCCTGTAAGTCTTTCTCCATATATAACAGGAATGTTTGCGTCATTAGATTGTTTGTTAATTAAAAGACCTCTTTCAAAATCATCAAAAGAGTTAGTTCCAAAGTCTGGCATATCAGGAACTTTAGGTCTTAATACCCATGTCAAGAATAAACTAACCCCTAAAGAAACTAGAGGATTCATATTACCAAAAAATTTTGATACTCCTCCAAATGCTTTACTAACAGATTTTACTATTCCACCAAATCCACCAAATCCCATTATGCTCTACCCCATTTAATATCTTGTACTGTTTCAGAAGCAAAATCCATACCTACATCTGTACTAAAAAATCTTTGTTGTGATGTATTGTTTGTTTTACGACCATTCTTTTTACCAAAATCTGCCCAATGAGATACGATTGATAAACCAACAACACTATCTTTTTCTCTTTCTTGTATTTCAAAACTTTCAATATTACCCTGATATAAAAGAAATGGGTCTGCAATTAATGAGTTATCATCAGCTAATAATCCTCTGTAAATATTAACAGAGTCATTAATAACATTTTCATTTAATACAGTTGATATAAATGTTTGATCTGCACCTGATAGATTAATTGAAACAGTTGATTTGGTAATATCTGTTTCTTCTGTGTGATTAGAAATACCTAATATAAAATCTGAAGCTGAATAAGTAACTGATGAGCCTGATACTGATGAGGTTAATGGAAAAGAACAATCAGTAATGTTAATAGGAGTAGAGAACCCAATAGTGATAAGATGTACTGGTCTAATATCATTTGTTGCTAGTTCGTTCTTTATCGCTGTTGTTAGGCTTCTCGTCATATTCCTCAAATGTTCTTCTATTAATTTTTATTGCATCATTGACAGTATAAGTGGCATTTTTAGATGGTTCACTATACTTTCCTTGATTCAAGGATTGAGCATTAAAATCATCAGCTTCTATTATTTCTTCTGCTAAAAAATCAACACTAATCCAATATTTTACTTTGTATTTCATCTATAAGGATTCTTCAACATCAAATTGATACTCATAATATAAATTACCATCTTTATCTGCACCAGATACACCAAATTCTTGAACATCATTTGTTAAGTGTACTGTGAATGGAACATTATCATATTGAATATCTGAAGAAGAAACTGCTGTTGTTAAAGGTGGCTCTATTGTTAAAGTTCCTGTTGAAATATCTGATTGATCTGCAACGACCATATAAACTTTAGAATGATTAGCAAATTTAATCATATCTCCAGCTTTTAATGTGCCTGTACCTGTACCACCTAATGTAATTGAAGTATCTCCAGCACTTGCTGTACCATGTGGAGTACCACTTGCTGTGCCTCTAGCATCTTCTACTTCTGGTGGGATAATTGTAAAGTTTTCTTTTCCTGATCTTTGTTTAATTATAAATGCCATTAACTCTCCATAAACATCTGATCTTTTAGCTGTAATAATTTGAACTGAAAATGCCCATCTTTGATTGTCTATTTGTCTTGCAAGTTTCTTACCTGAAACAGTTTTTGAGATAATAGTATTTTGAATTGACTTTATTCCTAAAGTTCCAAACTTAGCAGTTGATATAGGAAAAGCACCAGACATTAGATTAAGTTTTTACTCCCTCTTTCATTTACAGCACTATTAATTAATTGTGTAATAGTTCCTCTTGATCTAACAAGTAATTCTTCAAAGCCTGAAGCATCTACTGTGTTGATATTAAAATTAACTGTTGTTGCACCACTACCATTACCACCTCTAGCTGATTGTTGTATTTGTCCTGATTGGTTAGGTACAAATAATTCAGCACCTTGTTCTCCTACCATGTATGGTTGTCCTTTTTGTACTGAACCACCTGATGCTCTAAAGAAACTAGAAGCAAGATTTACTAATGAACTTCCCATATTACCACTACCACCAGCACTCATTGCTGCTTGTTGTCTTTTTTGATCTGTAATTGATCTTTCAATTTCTAATAAACCTACTGCTTGTGCAATTTTAGTATTACCCATTCTTACAAGTATTTGCTCTCTAACAATTTGTTCAATTAATATTGCTATAATTCTTGATAAAACATTTTGAGCCATATTTCTTAATGTGTCTTTTAAATTTTCTCCAAACACTAATGCTCTTGCAAAACCCTCTGACATTTGTGTAATTCCATTATTTATACCCTCTGCAATTATCATTTGTATATTTGATGTTTTGTCTTTAATATTTTTTAAAGCACCAGAATTTAATTCTTTAAATTTTTCTATAGCTTTTTCAGTTGCACTTGGAATCTTATATCCTAGTTCACTTTCAGTATTGTATAAAAATGTATCTATTTCCTCTACTTGTTTTTTAAACTCTTTTGTAGATTCAATTAAAACTTTATAATTATCTCTATTGTTTGGTAATTCTAATTTTTTAGTAACACCAGCTAATTTGTCAATTCTTCTATTTATATCATCTATAATTAAAGCACCACCAGCAATTTTTGTAAAGATACCACCAAATGTTACTAGAAGTAATCCTATAACAGATTGTAAATCTCTAAAATTAATAACTAATTCTTTAATTGCATTGGATAATTTTAAAATAGCTACTGCAAGATTTTCTCCCATTTCTCTACTTAATCTTCTAATAGCTTGATCGTTTGTTTCTGTAAATTCTTTTAAATCTCCTAATTGTCTTTTTAGTTCATCAAAAAATCCAGCAGCTATTTCAGTTTGAATTGTAAAGAAAGCATCTTTTAAGTTTGATATAGTTCCTTTTAAAGTATTAGCTAGTTTGTTTGTTAGTTCTCCAAACTTACCACCTGTTCCAAATGCTCTTGCTAATCCTTTAATAGATTCATCAACACTTGTTTTAACTCCAGCTTCAAAACCAGCCATAGCTGTTACTGCTCTATCTCTAAATAAATCTGCTGAACCTATACCAGCACTAAATGATCTTTGTATTTGTTGTGAAGCTAAAGCAAAATCTCCACCTAATTGAACTGCTGTGTTACCAGTAATTTTTAATAATTCTTCAAATGATATTCCAAGTGATTCTGCTTTTTCAGAAACAGTTGCTAAAGCTGTTACACCTTGCTGAATGTTTGATAGTTCAAATGGAGTTGTCTTTGCAAATTTTGTAACTATATCTAATGCTGCTTTACCTTTTTTAGCACTACCAAATAATGCTTCTAATTGAACTCCAAGTTCTTCAATTTGCATACCAGCATTAACAATACCTCTTAATACAAGACCAGCACCAAGACCTATAAAAGCATTTTTTAAATTAAATACAGAAGCCTTAACTTTAGTAAGAGTACCTTGTAATCTATTAAATGCTTGAGTAGATTTATCTTTTGCTACTATGTCTATTAATAATTTTTGATTTGCCATTATTTTACATTCCTTGCGTCAGCTAGTGATTGACTTGTTTTATACTGTTCTTGTTCTTTTTTCAAGTATGCTAACCAAAGATTATAATGGCTTACTGGCATATCAAGAACTTGTTGGATTGTAAGATGTAATCGTTCTGCTATAACTAAAAGCGACCTAACATCAGGGTCGCTAGTTACTTTTTTTCTGCGTCCTCGTAATTAGTATCTGCTAATATTTGATTGGCAATATTAGATATAACATTTGAGTCTGCTTTTTTTCTAAGAGCAAATTTATCTTCAGGACTAAAGGCTTTAATCATATCGCCTTTGTCATTTTTAACTAACAATTTCATTATAAGTAAATCAACAAGAACAGTTAAGTCTTGAAAATTACTAGACTTCTTAAAGATAATGTTTTTTTCTTCAAGGGTTAATGGCTCTGAATAGAATACACTAGCATTTCCATGCTCGTCTTTCCATTGTTCTACTTCAATAGTAGTAGTTTTAAGAGTTTCAAAATGAGTTTTTACTCTATCAATAACTGACATAAATTAGATTTATACAGTTCCTATTGTTAAAGCACCTGTTCCTTGAAAAGTTACAGTTCTTGAAACGATTGCGTCCATTGAGTTATTGATACTCATACCAGTAACAATACCTGTTCCTGTGTAACTTGCATCTCCAGCAGTATTACCTTCTGGTAATAAAACAAATGAGATAGAAGCACCAGCAAGTAAAGTTTCTTGTTCAGTATTTGATTCATCAAAGTGCATTTCTAAAGTACCAGAGAATGAAGTTCTACCTGTTACAAATGATTTAGTTCCATCTGATAATGAAGTATCTTCTACAACATCTCCTGTAGTTTCAAGTGTAAAGCTAGTTAGTTCCCCAACTGCTGTTCCACCTACTGTTACAACTCCTTCTTTTCCGTGATGTGTTGCCATGTCTTTTTGTCCTTGTTAGATTTAGTTTGTTTAGTTTCTTGCTCTTGCTTATAGCCAAGTTTTAAATAATGTTCAAGGTTTGTTTCATTAATTGTAATCTCTGAATTACCTTTATATAATTTAATGTCTTTAGCCATAAGTCCTTTTATTAGTTTTCTTCTTCTTCGTCAATATCTTCTTGATCTTCTTCATCAAAATCTTCTTCTAAATTATCATCATCTTCTTCCCAAGTATGATCTTCCTCTACATGGTTTTCTCTTATTTCTTCAATTAAATCTTTAACTTCTTCACAAAGTAATGATTCTTTATCGTGCAGTTTTTCTACTTGATCTACTTTCTTAGTAATTTTATCTAGTAATTTATCTAGTTGGCTCATTGGTTATCTCCTTATGGTGTTCCTGATTGATATTCGTACATACATCTGATTGTCATTCTTATTCCACCAACAGGAAATAAACTACCCTCGTCAGTTTCTACTTGTATGACTTCCGAATCAAGTGCATTACCATCTCTGGTAATATCAGTTTCTATTGCAGTTTCAATAGCTGTTATTAATTCATTTCTTTTAGTATCTATATTAATATCTGCACCCTTTACAAAACCTAGTATTACAAAATCAATCGTACCATGTCTTGTTTTAGCACCACTTCCAAGTTCGCTATCATCTCTATTTTCTTCTGATGTTTGAACTATTACTGCTGGATATTGTTGTTCAGATAATTCATCTAAAATAAAAGGTTGTCTAGTAGCCTTCTTAATTGTTGGACTAGATATACTAGATATTACTGATAATAAATTAACTGCTATGTTTTCTCTTACACTCATATTCTTGCTTTCCTAAATTCTTTTGCTACAAATCTATTAAATTGTTTTCTTATTATATTAGCAGTTCTATCATCAAATCCAAAAAATTCACGTTTTGTTTTACCTAATACTTGATTAAATATTGCTCTTTGACGCATTTGTGAATTACTAAAATTAACACTAACTTTATTTGTCCCTGTTTTTCTTATAGTTTTACCAGATGGAGTTAAAGCACTCAACATTCTACCAGAGTAAAATAAATCTACTTTTGTTGGATAGCCTTTTTTTTGTAAGTGGTTTATATACCCTTGTGAGTAAGGTGCAAAAGGTCTGCCTCTAAAGTCTAATCCTTTTGAAGTTTTAGTTCTAATAATATCTAGTAATTGAAAACCAGCTTGTAGTATTCCTTTTTCTATAATGCTTTTAAATTTCTTTTGTATTCTTGCGTATCGCTTTTTAACCAAATCTGAATTAGTTTTGATTTTTAACTCTATTGCCATTATCTAATCAATCTTCTAAATCCATGTAAAGGCTCTCTTTCGTTTGATACGATAGTTCCATCTGCATCAACATCATACTCAACACCATCTTCTAAGATCATTCTCCATTCCATGTTGTATTGACTCATGTAATATTCTGCCATTCTTTCAAATCTATCTTTTTCTGTTTCTGGTCTGAATTTAGTTAATGCTGGTAAAAAGAATCTTCCCAAAAATAAATAAACACCAGCACGTTCAAACTGATCTAAATTAACTTTTGTATTTACCATTTCAGCAGTATTAAGAACTGTGATGTCTGTGAATATGTTAGTCTTATATACTGGCCACCACTCTATTCTTAATTGTCTGAATATATCGTTAGTAGTTTGTGCAAAGAAATTAACTGCTTCTGTTGAATCTGATGCTACACCAAAATCAAATGCGTCTGGTTGATATTTAGTTACATCACTTGCAGTTATTACGTCAGCACCTGTATAATTAGCCATATGTTACTTCCAAATTAAATAAATTATTAAACAAGCTAAAGGAATAGAATACATTGGATTATTTTTAGATTTAACCCAAATCCATTTAACTTTCTTTTTAGTCTTTAGCCAAATCCACTTGTTCATCTTTTTTCTTTCTTGTCTTACGTTTCTTAGGTTTAACTTTTTCGATAATTTCTTGCTTAACCTCTTTAACTTCTTTTACAACATCTTGAACAGGTTTAAAACCTCTAAAATCATACATCACTTTATTAGTTTCATAATCTAACTGACTTCTAGTGATTGTTTTGTTACCTCTTTTTAAAGTAACCATCTTCTCATTTGATAATACTAATTTTACCATTTTATTCTCCTATAAGTTAATTGCGAGGGCTATTTCTAGCCCCCACAAAGTATTCAATTACTATTGAATAGATGAATCGT
>Ga0136655_1000882_pt1 | contig 13727 bp, 9 predicted proteins | sample CPBDNA_2_FD_94863 | JGI IMG/M metagenome (GOLD analysis project Ga0136655, IMG submission 94863) | Freshwater to marine salinity gradient microbial communities from Chesapeake Bay, USA - CPBay_Spr_15_0.8_DNA (version 2) | ecosystem: Environmental > Aquatic > Marine > Coastal | place: USA...
CTAAAGCGCCGTTCTGCATAAATTTCAAACTCATCGCTTTTTCAAGAATATTAGTCAAGGATTAGTCTGTGGCTGACAATTTTTTCGTTACTGCAATCTTGGTTTCGCATGATGGTCAAGACTGGTTACCAGAATCTATAGCATCGGTTTCTGCGCAGACCAGACGCATCGATCGCATCATTGCAGTTGATACTGGTTCAATTGATAACTCTGCAAAGATGATTGCAAATGCAGGTATCACTGTTGTAAAGACTGATCGCGATGCTGGCTTCGGTGACGCTATTGCTTTGGCACTGGGTTCGGCTAAAAAATTAAATTCTGATAATCAAGAAGAGTTGATTTGGATTCTGCACGATGATTGCGCACCAAGTAGATCAGCGCTAGAACATTTAATTGCAGGCTTGGAAGATAAGCCACAAGTTGCCTTTGTCGGTCCTAAATTACTTGGTTGGTATGACCGCAGACATTTACTTGAAGTTGGGATCAGCATTGCGGTAAATGGCGCTAGATGGACGGGGCTAGATCCGAGAGAACAAGATCAAGGACAATACGATCTACCTAAAGAGGTTTTATCTGTAAGCACTGCAGCGATGTTGGCCCGTAGAAAAGTATTTGAAGATCTAGGTGGATTAGATCCAAACTTGGCGCTCTTTAGAGATGATGTTGATTTAGGATGGCGCGCAAGAGTTGCTGGTTTCTCTGTCTTAACAGCTCCGCTAGCGATGGTTTATCACGTAGAAGCGGCCGCATCAGAACTTCGAAGCGTAGATGTCGAGGAAGCATTCCTTCATCGCCCGAGACTTTTAGATCGTAAAAATGCAGCATATGTTCTCCTAGCAAATGCTTCTTGGTGGCTTCTACCCTGGATTACACTTCAAATAGTCGGAAGTGCTGCAATTCGCGCAATTGGATATTTAATAGCCAAGCTTCCAGGATATGCCGCAGATGAAATTGCTGCAGTGGGGTTATTAATTATCAAGCCCCAGGATTTACTTGCTGCTAGAAAGATTCGAAAATCAAAGAGGCTGCTTTCGCCTCGAATAATTCGAGAGTATATTCCGCCACCAGGAAGCCAAATCAGACTTGCAATAGAGCAAGCAAGTTATGCGCTGCGAAAGTTTTTTAAGACTAATCAAACAGCAGATGAAGTTGCAGATGAAGCAGCAGATGAAGCAGCAGATCAACCAATGTCATATGCAGATATCGGCATCATTGATGAGAATTTTGATGAAGACATTGTCTTAAAATCTCGAAAATCCAATTGGCATACCCTCCGCAACCGACCTTTACTGTTCGGCCTTGCAGCAACCTTTTTGATCTCATTGATTGCATCCAGAAATAGATTTGGTTCAATAAGTGGCGGTGCACTTCCAGCCTCGCCAGGTGGCGCAATGGATTTGATTTCAAAATATATTGAATCTTGGCACATTGTTGGCATGGGGTCCACCGAATATTCGCCACCTTGGATAGCTATTCTCGCCATTGCTTCCTTTTTAACTTTTGGAAAAGTCTGGCTTTTCATAACAATTTTATTCTTACTTATGCCATCCCTTGCTTTCTTTGTGATGTATCGAAGCGCACGAAGATTCGGCCTATCAATCCAGGTTGCAGTTATTGGCGGACTGTTCTATGGCCTATCACCGGTAATTTGGAATAGCATTAATCAAGGCCGACTTGGGACCCTTGCAATCGCACTACTTGCCCCAATTTTATTAAGTCTGCTGCCAAGAACAATTAATTTTGAAAGCCTGAGCTGGCGACGGATCTATTCACTCTCCTTACTGGCCGCACTTCTTGCAGCTTTCTCCTCTCTTTTCCTGGCAATCTGGACTGTCACCTTTATCGTCCTATTTTTCACTGCGCTTATCAATCGTCGCGATGAGATTCGACGCACTGGACTCGTTAAATTCGTGATGACAGCTGAACTTTCGCGAATCCGTAGATTCTTTGCCTTCGCGCTTATACCTGCGCTTTTAACTCTTCCTTGGTCGGCAAAGTTGATTATCAACCCGACTCGGATCTTATTTGAACCTGGACTTGCACTCTCTGGTGGTTCACTTTTAGAAATTCTCACTTTGAATCCTGGCGGTGTAACCGGAGTGCCAGTTTGGATAGTCGCACCATTTATTATCTTCTTAGTCGCACTCTTTTTCTCAAAGAAGTTTCCGATTGAAGTTACTGCATCAATCGTTTTACTCACATTAGCAGCGCTGCTCTCACGGATATATGTTTCAGGACATGGTAGTGGTGGAAGAGTTTGGACTGGGTCAATAATAATTTTTATTCAAGTTCTTATTCTCCTGCCAACACTTCATATTGCATCAGAGCTAATTCCAAAGTTGAGGAATTCAAAGCTTGGTCTCGGACATTTCGCCTCCGTATTCGCTACATTTTTTGCAATTCTCTCCTTACTGGCTACGAGCACTTGGGCTGTTACAGGTGGCGCTAATTCAGCTGTTGCTGGTGGGCGAAGCGAAGTTGTTCCGGCATTTATTGCCTCACTTAGCGATACCCCAATTAGACCAAAGACTTTGGTAATTGGAAAAACTGAGGACCAATTGAACTACTTCATAACCAGAGGTTCAGATTTACAGATTGGCGATCCCGATGTAGTGGATCAAATTCCAAAAGCAGTAGATAGCGCAGTAATTGACTTACTTAGTGGTGCTGGAATTACATCAAGCAGAGATCTAGGCGCTCAGGGGATTCAGTATGTATTTTTGAAGAAACCGGTGGATGAGAATATTGCTCGAACCATCGATGGTATTGGTGGGTTTACTCGCAGCTCTTCAAGAAATTCCGGAATTATTTGGCAGATTGTCGGAAGCAACTCTCGAGTCTCTGTAACTGATGCAACCGGCGCTGTTACTACTTTGAATTCATCAAACATTGGTGCCGCCGATGAACTCTTGACACCAGGAACCGTAACAATCGCCGAGAAATTTGATAAGGGTTGGAAACTGATTGTGAATGGAACAAGTGTTGAATTACAGAAGTCGCCAATTGGATTACCGTATTTTGATGTAGCAGAGATAGGCCCGATCTCTCTAATTCATGACGGAACTGAACATCGCGCACTAATCTCACTGCAGTTCATATCGATTTTGGTAGTCCTAATCCTTGCATTGCCAGCCGGCCGCCGCCGCCGAGAGCTATCCAAGGAGAACCTCTTATGATTAAAGAACCAAGATGGATAACTTCGCTTAAGGCATTAAACCTCAAGTCCCTTGATCACCGAGTGATTGCTGCATTGTTGGTGTTTCTATTGATTATTTCTGCAATAGCTCTTTTCAATCCAAATAACTCTAGAGTTTCAACAATTAAGTCGTATCCAGCAACAGTCTGTCCAGGAAATCTTAGTGGTGGAACATCAACTTCAGTTTTGCCTTCATCAAATACTTTAGTGCGACAGATTCCAGCTCCCAAGAACTCACTATCTAAGGCTAAAACTACTTTCTATCTATCTTCCAAACCATTATTAGTGGATGGAAGTAGTGAGACTTCGATAAATGTATCTAGAAATCAAACAGGCGCATTAGCAACCGTAATTTGTGCAATTAACGAGAGCGATCAGTGGTTCGTTGGTGGCTCTGGGTCGGTTGTTAGTAAGTCTTCAATTCAAATAGTTAATAGCGGTTTAAGCACTGCCATTGTTGATCTCTTTGTTTATACACCAAATACTGTTTCGCCAGTTAATTCAATTCGAGTCTCAAAGAATTCGAGCAAGCAGATTTATCTGGATTCACTAGCACCAGGAGAGGGTTCGGTAGTTGTTCATGCAATTACTAGATCTGGCCGTGTCACAATGTTTCTGCATGATCAGCGCCAGCGTGGGCTGCAAAGTTTAGGTTCGGATTTTGTTTCACAAAGTGCCAACCCCGCAAAACGAGTTGTTATTCCAGCGATAAACAATGTGGCGCTCTCTGGACGTAGCACCACACAGATGTTGCGAATCTTGGCGCCAGGTAAAGCGAATGCAAATGTCCGGGCAGAACTAATTGCTAGCGATGGCACATTTTCTCCGATTGAATTGGATGACATAAGCATAAAGAGTGGGATTGTTCAGGACATAGTCTTCAAGCCAGTATTAGGAGCTAAGAATTTCTCATTAGTTCTGACTGCGGACCAACCAATTGTTGCTGCAGTCAAGAGTTCTGGCACCTTTAATGGAAATAACGAATTCACGTGGGCGACCTCTAGTGAACAATTGCAAGAAACGTTCATGCATTTTGGTGGTCTGCGACCAGAGGTCGTATTCCAAGGCAAGAACATTGAGGTAAATGTGGAGTGGACTAGCAAGAATCGCAAAGTTTATGCAAGGGCGATAGTTGGTAACAAGAAAAATGACATCGCGACTTGGTCACCAAAGAGCGGAGTTGTTAGTGCAAGATTTACCACCAAAAATAAAGAGATCTATGGCGGCATAATCTTCAAAGAGAATCGGGGATTGAGTTATCTACCTCTGGAATCAGGAGCACAATTAGAAAGTTCGGTAATCCCAGTTCTTGACGCGCGCATTATTTCTCGTTAGCAAATCCCAAGTTTTAGCCTTACTTCACGCTAATCTCTTAGGTATGACTAGGCCACAACCACGTGCAGCCCGCCTGTGCTCTCGCGTTGGTTGCCGGCATCTAGCGACCAAAACTCTTACATATATTTATGCAGATTCGACCGCAGTTCTTGGTCCACTTGCAACATTCTCTGAACCACATGCATATGACCTCTGCGATCAACATAGTTTAAGAATGAGTGCGCCAGTTGGTTGGACTGTGATTAAACCAGAACCAGATGCAGTACCGGCAGGTCCATCTAGTGATGACTTAATGGCGATTGCAGATGCAGTTCGTGAGGCGGGAGCTCGAGAGAGCTCAAGTGCGAGTGAGATTTTAGGAATTGAAATTCCGCCGCTTGAATTGGGGCGTCGAGGTCATCTTCGAGCAATTCCCAATTAATCTAGCGCGCTATGTTTAATACTGAGTTCTTGAATTCAATAATTAAGGCTTACGATGTTCGTGGCCTAGTTGAATCGCAGATAACTCCAGACTTCGCGTTTGTTCTTGGCGGTGCATATGCCCGTTTTCTGCAAGAGGAGCGCGAACCTTCAACAATAATTATTGGCGAAGATATGCGCCCTTCTTCACCAATGCTTGCAGATGCATTTTCAGATGGCACAACATCTCAAGGCCTAGATGTAATTCGAATTGGGCTGGCATCTACGGATATGTTGTATTTTGCTGCCGGTAAATTAAATATGCCAGGTGCGATGTTTACGGCAAGCCACAATCCAGCTGCATATAACGGTGTGAAATTATGTAAGAGCGGCGCGGTTCCAATTGGACAGGATTCCGGATTGCATCGAATCAAGCAACTAATTCTTGAAGGTCTGCCAATAGTTAATCGTCCAGTTGGTAAAGAGAGTGACCGAGATTTGTTGGTAGAGTATGTGGATTATTTGATTGGACTTTTCCCTGAAATCGAGGGCGATAATTCGCAGCAACGTAAATTAAAAGTTGTTATTGATGCCGGAAATGGCATGGCTGGTCACACAGCGCCTGCGGTTATGTCGCGCTTAAATGTAGAGATAATTCCAATGTATTTCGAATTAGATGGAAATTTTCCAAATCATGAAGCCAATCCAATTGATCCAAAGAACTTAATTGATTTGCAGAAACGAGTTTTAAAAGAGAAGGCTGATATCGGGCTTGCATTTGATGGCGATGCCGATCGTTGTTTCTTGATAGACGAGAAAGGTTCATTAGTTAATCCATCAGCTCTCACTGCCCTAATTGCAGTCCGTGAACTTAAGCGGAAGCCCGGCTCGACAATTATCTATAACTTAATTTCATCGAAAGCGGTTCCAGAGGTAATTCTAGAAAATGGCGGAAAGCCACTTCGCTCTCGCGTTGGGCACTCATTTATCAAGAAGATGATGGCTGATTCTGGTGCAATCTTTGGTGGCGAACATTCAGGACATTTTTACTTTGCAGATTTCTGGCGGGCAGATTCTGGAATGCTCGCGGCGTTATATGCATTAACCGAATTAGCATCTAGAGAGAGTTCGCTATCCACTCTTTTAAAGCCATTTAATCGCTATGTTGCAAGTGGAGAGATAAATTCAAAAGTTTCAGATGTTCCGGCCGCGATTGAAGCCATACTTGCTGAATACAAAGGTTTTGAATTAGATGAGCTAGATGGCATAACCTTGACCGGACCTAAGTATTGGTTCAATGTCCGAGCCTCTAATACTGAGCCGCTGCTACGTTTAAATGTCGAAGGCGATACTGAGGCTCAAATGATCAAGGCTCGCGATGCTCTGCTCGCAATCATCAGGGCTAAGCGATAACCTACGCTCCTACATATAAATTTGAGAAGCCTCTCATTCAAGGTTTAATAGGAGTTATAAGTGAACGTTCAAACAGCTGTAAAACATGACATCGCAAATGCGGCGCTAGCTGCCGAAGGTAAGAAGAAGATTGAATGGGCAGAACGCAATATGCCGGTGTTAGCACAAATTCGGGAACGCTTTGAGAAGGAACAACCATTTAAGGGAATCCGAATCTCTGCCTGTATGCACGTAACAACTGAGACCGCGAATCTAATGCGCGCCCTAAAAGCTGGCGGAGCAGAGCTTGCACTCTGTGCCTCAAATCCACTTTCAACTCAAGATGACACTGCAGCAGCACTAGTGCATGAATATGGCATCAGCGTATTTGCTCGCAACGCAGTCGATCGCGACGGCTACTACTCACATATCAATGCATCTCTTGATATCAAGCCTCATTTGGTTTTTGATGATGGCTGCGACTTAGTAAATACTCTCCACACAACTCGCACCGAATTGGTTGATGGAATTATCGGTGGCTGCGAAGAGACTACAACAGGTGTTATTCGCTTGAGCCAGATGACAAAGGATGGCGCACTTAAATTCCCAATGATTGCAGTAAATGACACCGACACAAAGCACATGTTTGATAACCGCTTTGGTACTGGACAATCAACTCTTGATGCAATTTTCCGTTCTACAAACTCACTTGTTGCTGGAAAGACCTTCGTCGTAGCTGGTTTTGGTTATTGCGGCAAGGGTGTTGCAGAGCGGGCAAAGGGAATGGGCGCTGATGTAATCATTACAGAGATTGATCCAACTAAGGCGCTTGATGCACTTATGCAAGGCTATCGCGTTATGCCAATGACAGAAGCTGCTAAGTATGGCGATATCTATGTAACTGTTACAGGTAACCGCGATGTGCTCCGTGAAGAGCATTTCAAGGTTATGAAAGACGGCGCGATTCTTTCTAATGCCGGTCACTTCGATATTGAAATTGATGTTGCTTGGCTCGAACAGAATGCAAAGAGCAAGAATGCAAAGATGCGCCACCAAACAGATGAATATGTGATGGCTGATGGTCGCCGCATTCTTCTACTTGCAGAGGGACGTCTAGTAAATCTTGGAGCAGCTGAAGGTCACCCAGCTTCAGTTATGGACATGTCTTTCTCTGATCAGGCACTAACTGCAGAGTATTTATTAAAGGCTGCTGCAACTCTTGGTGCTGGATTACATGATGTTCCAACCGAGATTGATAAAGAAGTTGCTCGCTTGAAATTAGAGAGTATGGGATCAACAATTGATAAGTTGACTCCAGCTCAAGAGCTCTACCTCAACTCTTGGGAGCACGGTAGCTAATGACTTCGATCATGGTCGTCGATGACGACCAAGATCTAGCAGAGATGCTTGGTATCGTCCTGACCGGTGCCGGTTACGAAGTGGATTTAGTGAATCGTGGCGATGAGGTAATGCCACTTTTCACAGCACATGCCCCAGATTTAGTCCTGCTTGATGTGATGCTTCCCGGATTAAATGGTGTTGAAGTCTGCAAATTGATTCGTGAAGTTTCAACGGTGCCGATTGTTATGTTGTCGGCCAGAGGTGACAAACAAGATGTAGTTGCTGGACTCGAAGCGGGCGCCGATGATTACATGGTTAAGCCCTTCGACCCATTAGAACTTGTAGCCCGAATGAAGGTTCGGTTGCGTCGCAGCGCGGTAGAAGTAAATACTGAACTTTGTATCGGTAATTTAAAGATTGATCAGATAGAACATTCAATAATTAGAGATGGCCAGATAATTGCTCTTACCCGTCTTGAATTTGATTTACTAGTTGCACTCGCAAAAGAACCCGGAAGAGTTTTCTCTCGCGAAGCGCTTTTAAGTGAGGTCTGGGGTTACCGGCCAGCAACTGATACCAGGTTGGTAAATGTTCATATCCAAAGATTAAGATCGAAAATTGAAATTAATCCTGAAGATCCTAAAGTGATTGTTACGGTAAGAGGAGTGGGATATAAGGCTGGTGTCCCTGGAAATTCTCAATGAAATTCCAACTGAAGCCTCCACTTAAAGCCTGGCGCTCTTCGCTAGTTTTTCGAGTTACCGGAACCATTGTCGCGCTCTCACTAATCTTAATCTGGCTCCTAGGCTCTGCTCTTTTTAGCCGGGTCTCTTCAGGAATTTTCAATGAGAAGCTGACGCTATCTATTTTGGATGCGCAATCAACGGCCCGAAATACTCAGATTCAATTAACTTTTTCAAAGTATCGAGATAAGGCAGCTCTAACCTTGGTCTTCGATGACATTCTCGCGCTTCCTCCTAGAACCTTTGAGGGAACAGCTAAAGAAATCGCGGTCTTTTCATTTGCAAATATTGATGAAACATTTAGATTTGACGGAACATCCAATCTTTTAGATCCAAAGAGCATCCCTGAGAATTTTAGAGAGATAACCCGTGAATCAACCGAAACCCAGTGGCAACGGGCAGACCTTATTTATCTAGATGGCAGCACCGAGCCAGGAATAGTAGTGGGGCAAGATTTAATTATTGCTGGAGTTGGAAAATATGAATTTTATGTAGTCTTCAGCTTATCTCAGCAGGAAAAAACGATGACTTTGATTTTTAATTACCTACTTTTAGCTGGCATTGTTCTTACATTTCTTATCGGATTAACCACCTACTTTGCAATGCGACGTCTAATTGCTCCAATTCAAGATGCAGCACGAGTTGCCGAAGAATTGACCAAAGGAAATCTCGATCTCCGAATGGATTTTCAAGGTGAAGACGAAATCGCAAGTCTAGGTTATTCATTCAATGAAATGGCAGTATCTCTGCAGCAACAAATTTCTAGATTAGAGAACTTGTCAAAGTTACAACAGCGATTTGTTTCAGATGTTTCCCATGAGCTGCGCACTCCGCTAACCACAATTCGAATGGCTTCTCAGGTTATTTTTGCAACAAAAGATACTTTTGAACCTACAGTAGCCCGTAGCGCTGAACTTCTTATCTCGCAGATTGAAAGATTCGAATCTCTACTTACCGATCTCCTTGAAGTGAGCAGATTCGATGCCCAAGCCGCGATTATGGAGATTGAAGAGACCGATTTGGTTGCTCTTGTGAAGGAAACAATTGAATACATTCACCCTAGCCAGGATCGAATTGTTATTTTACAGGCGCCAAGCACTCGAGTAATGGTGGATGTAGACCCCCGACGCATTAAGAGAATTATTCGAAATTTGATTTCAAATGCGCTAGATCACCGCGAGAACCAGAGAGTTGATGTCCGAATCGCAGAGTCCGAGAATGAAGTATCGGTAGGAGTGCGAGATTATGGAAGTGGATTTAATTACACCGACAGAAAAATGCTATTTGAAAGGTTCTGGCGAGCTGACAGTTCACGTGCTCGAAGCACGGGTGGAACTGGGCTAGGACTCTCTATTTCATTGGAAGATGCAAAATTGCATCAAGGTGAGATTGAAGTTTGGGGCGAACGTGGCAGAGGTGCCCACTTCGTATTAACAATTCCTAAATACGCTGGTGGAAGTATTGAAAGCAGACCAATTTCTGCACAACTTTAATTTCCACACAAGAAATTAAATCTTGAGCTCTCAATCTTTAGTGGAATCTAGAATTGGTCAGTGATTTTAGGATCGTTCGTTGCCGTTTTCTCTTCGCTCCTTTTCCCGGTTAGGTGTCCATCTTGTCTAAGGTCAAGCGCTGAAGATTTAGCAAGATCTGGAGTATGTTTTAAATGCAGGGGAAGCGTTCAATTAGAGGCCTCTGTGAGTTACCGAGGAGCTCTGCAAATATTTTCCGGAAGTAAATACACGCCAACCCTCTCCCAAATAATTCTTGCTGCAAAAGAGGATAATCAGGTTCAGGCAAGAGCATTTTTGGCTGAGCGTCTCAATCAATCACTAGAGAGAGCGCTAGCCGAAATCTCAGTGCGCAGAGAGCTGGACATTAAGAAAATAGTAATTATTCCGATTCCGTCGAGAAGATTGGCAGATCGAAAACGTGGCTTCGCTCATATTGAACTTCTTATAACTCAGTTGATGAATCTTAATAAAACCCTAAATATTCAAGTGCTAAATTGTCTTAGCCATTCTAAGAAAGTATCTGATCAGACCTCCTTAAATTTTCATGAGAGAGCTGTGAATATGAGGGGTGCTTTTGTGATTGACCGAATTAAGTATCTAGAGATTTATCCCACTAAGAATTCGAATTCAGTGGTCTTTCTCATTGATGATTTAGTCACCACAGGGGCCACTGTTCACGCAGCAAATTCAGCGCTTTTGACTCTCGGTGGAAGCGTTGATGGGGTATTGGCCTCGTGTGCAACAGAAGGTTTTACACATTAAGATGCTCCTATGTCCGTAATCGGCTAAAGGCTTATGAAAGAGGATTCGTGTCACCGCTACTAGATAAACTTTTGCGTGCAGGAGAAGGCCGCCAGATTCGCCAACTTGAAAAAATTGCTAAAGGGGTTGCCGAACTAGAGAGTGAAATTTCTGCGTTAAGTGATGCCGATCTCCGTGCTCAAACCACAAAACTTAAGAACGCTTTTGCATCTGGCAAATCACTAGATGACTTGTTGCCAGAAGCTTTCGCAACAGTTCGTGAAGCTGCAAAGCGCACTCTTGGACAACGACACTACGATGTTCAAATCATGGGCGGCGCCGCGCTTCATCAAGGAAATGTTGCTGAAATGCGCACTGGTGAGGGAAAGACTCTGGTCTCAACTCTTCCGGCATATTTAAATGCGCTAACTGGTAAAGGCGTGCACGTTGTTACCGTAAATGATTACTTGGCTGAACGTGATAGTGAATGGATGGGTCGAATCCATCGTTTTCTAGGATTAAAGGTTGGTGTAATTCTCTCCAATATGTCGCCGGCAGAACGCCGTGAAGCATATGGAGCAGACATTACATATGGAACAAATAATGAATTTGGTTTTGATTATTTGAGAGACAACATGGCTTGGTCTTTAGAAGATTGTGTTCAACGTGAACACAATTTTGCGATTATTGACGAAGCGGACTCAATTCTGATTGATGAAGCCAGAACTCCATTAATTATTAGCGGACCTGCTGATAAGCCAACAAAGTGGTACGTAGAATTTGCAACAATTGCTCAGAAGTTAGAGCGCGATCTGCACTATGAAGTAGATGAGAAGAAGCGCACTGTGGGTGTTCTAGAGCTCGGCGTTACTAAGGTTGAAGAGTTACTCGGTATTGAGAACCTCTACGAATCAGTGAATACTCCGCTGATTGGCTATTTAAATAATGGTATTCGTGCCAAAGAGCTCTTTAAGCGAGATAAAGATTATGTAGTTATGAATGGCGAACTCTTAATCGTTGACGAACACACTGGTCGCATGCTTGCTGGACGACGTTACAACGAAGGTCTGCACCAAGCGCTGGAAGCCAAAGAGCGGTTAGAAATTCAGGATGAGAACCAAACGCTTGCAACAATTACGCTTCAGAATTACTTCCGCCTATACGAGAAGCTCTCTGGCATGACCGGAACTGCTATGACTGAAGCAGCAGAATTGATGCAAATTTATAAATTAGGTGTAATTCCGATTCCTACAAATCGCCCTATGCAACGCGGTGATGAACCGGATTTAATCTATAAGACTGAAAATGCAAAGTTTGTAGCTTCAGCTGAAGATATTGCTGAACACCATAAAAAAGGACAACCAGTTCTGGTCGGAACAGTATCTGTTGAGAAGTCTGAAGAGCTATCGTCATTATTGAAGAAGCGTGGAATTCCTCATGAAGTATTGAATGCCAAACAACATGAACGCGAAGCGGCAATCATTGCGCGTGCGGGAACTGTAGGCGCAGTAACTGTTGCGACAAATATGGCTGGCCGAGGAACTGACATCATGCTTGGTGGAAATCCAGAATTTATGGCGGACTTCGAATTACAACGTCGCGGCTTGAGCCCAGTTGAAACTCCAGAAGAATATGAAGCTGCATGGGCTGATGAACTAGCAAAGCAGAAAGCAGCTGTTGCTAAAGAGCACGAAGTAGTTGTCGAACTTGGCGGACTTTATGTACTTGGAACAGAGCGTCACGAATCTCGTCGTATTGATAATCAGCTTCGAGGTCGTTCCGGACGTCAAGGCGATCCTGGTGAATCTCGTTTCTACCTATCACTTCAAGATGATTTGATGCGTAGATTTAACTCTGGAATCGTAGAGAGATTCCTAGGTGCAGCAGGAATTGCAGATGATGTTCCGATTGAATCAAAGATGGTCTCAAATGCAATTCGCTCGGCTCAGACTCAAGTCGAATCTCTTAACTTTGAAATGCGTAAAAACGTCTTGAAATATGACGACGTCATGAACCGCCAACGCACAGTTGTTTATAGTGAACGTCGTGAAGTGCTTGAAGGTGCTGATATTCAAGAGCAGGTAAAAACTTTTATTGTGGACACAATTTCTGCATATGTGGAATCTGCAACAAGTGAGGGCTTCAGCGAGGATTGGGATCTTGATACCTTGCACACTGCACTTAAGGCGCTCTACCCAATCTCATTTACGGTTGAAGATTTGATTAATGAAGTTGGTGGACGTCCAGGTTTAGATCAAGAATTTATCTTGGATCGAGTTCTAGCCGATGTAGAGAAGGCCTATGAGATTAGAGAAGAAACTCTTACTCCAGCTGTCACGCGCGAACTTGAACGCAAAATCTTGCTCTCAGTTCTAGATCGCAAATGGCGCGAACACCTTTATGAAATGGATTATCTACAAGAGGGTATTGGATTGCGTGCAATGGCACAGCGAGATCCGCTTGTTGAATATCAGAAAGAGGGCTACGACTTATTCTCAGCCATGATGGATGCGATTAAAGAAGAGCTCGTTGGCTATCTATTCAATGTTGAAGTTAATGTTGAAGAGGAATCTGGTGGGGTCGAAGCTAAAGGGTTAAGTCCGGCTATTAAACCTAAGAATGAGCTTCGTTATTCAGCAGCTGCTGAAGATGGTGGAGTTGTTGCAACTGGTGGAACTTCTCGAAATGCACCGTGCCCATGTGGTTCAGGTCGCAAATATAAGCGTTGCCACGGAGCAGCTTAGATTTAGAGAAGTACTAATTCGGTGCAAAGCCATCTCTTATCTACGCCTTCAAATCTTAGAATCAAAGAGCGAACACGTTCGCCAATTCTTAGGGTTACAGTTGTTTCAGCCACTCCTTCAATTGGTTCGCTAATATAAATCTTACGAATTTTTGGGGCGGTTTTTATCGCTGATGGCTTAATCAGTAATTGTTGATGCACCTGTCGATGACACCACCTTGCAAGTTGATTTGCTGATCGTCTGCCACCCCAGATTTCAACTACTCCCAGAGCAAACTTTGTAACCCACTCTTGAATCTCTGGCAGCTCGGATAAGGGCGAAG
>Ga0136655_1000883_pt1 | contig 13717 bp, 16 predicted proteins | sample CPBDNA_2_FD_94863 | JGI IMG/M metagenome (GOLD analysis project Ga0136655, IMG submission 94863) | Freshwater to marine salinity gradient microbial communities from Chesapeake Bay, USA - CPBay_Spr_15_0.8_DNA (version 2) | ecosystem: Environmental > Aquatic > Marine > Coastal | place: USA...
GGCAGAGAGTTGTATGACTGCGGCGATGCTGCTAAAAACTACTTTGCTAACAAAAGCACCATAGCTAAACGTGTAGCGTCCAAGGGCAAGAGTGACTTGGATGCTTTCATGGCTCTAGAGAAGCTCAAGGAGCAAGAGGTCTGGCTGAGGGAGCATATGATTTATGCAGGCCGTCCTGACATGTACTCTGACTTCTTAAAGTTCCAGTCAGAGCGTAAGCAAGAACGAGAACGTAATGCTCGAATAGTTGTGTTGAAACGGAACAACACGCTAAAGATGATTAAACAATTCGTTACTATTATTGGCTTAGCTGTAGCAGTTATACCTGTTATTATATACGCCATCATTTACTCACTAAACAAATAGCAAGGGATTGTCATGGTAGAAGAAACAAAAGAGATGTTAGACGTAGCTGCTGCTTCAACGGCTGTCCTTTCAATGGCATCGTGGCTACCTCCAACAGCTTCTATACTCACTATACTATGGTTAGGTATTCGTATATATGAATCTAATACTGTACAAAGTATAGTTAATAGAACAAAGAAAGATAAGGAATAACAATGGCTACTCCACGTAAAGGCAAAGCAAAGGTTAAGGTCACAGCTAGTGGTAAGAAGGTAAGCTATGGTCAAGCTGGTAAAGCTAAGGGTGGAGGCCCACGAGTAAAACCGGGCACCTCTAAAGGTGACAGCTATTGTGCGCGTAGCCTTGGAATAAAGAAGGGACTGCCTAAGAAGAAACAGAACGATCCTAACACACCTAACAACCTTTCACGTAAGCGTTGGAAATGCTCTGGCGCTAAATCTAAAAGGTAACTGAAATGAAGAAGACTAAATCATGCGGTTGTTCTAAGGCTAAGAAGCCAGCATTGCCTAAGCGCAATCAAAGAGCAACTAAGAACAAGAAGCGAAATAAATAAGAGGTTATAATGGGACTTGAAACAGCATCATATATCGACCAGCTAGTAGCTGCGAACCCTTTAGGTACTGACAGCAAATCACAGGGCGATAACCATATTCGTTTGCTTAAGTCTGTACTACAGACGCAGTTCCCTAGTCTTGGTAACGCAGTGGTAAACACATCAGCAGCACAGCTTAATGTCTTGACTGAGATCACAGCATCCGCTACTGAGATTAATAAGCTAGATGGTGTTACATCTACAACAGCACAGCTTAACCTAGTAAACACTGTACCAGTAGCGCGTACCAACCTCTATGATGCCGTGTATCCTATTGGATGTATCTATCAGTCTACTGTTTCTACAAGCCCTGCTACGTTATTTCCCGGGACTACGTGGTCAGTGTTCTCAGAAGGTAAGGTGCTGGCTGGTTATGATTCTGGAGACAGTGACTTCTCTGCTGGTACTACTGGTGGTTCTAAGACTCACACTCTGACAGTTAATGAGATTCCTGCGCATAGTCACTCCTATACTTTAGAGGATCCTCGTGGTTCTGGTTCATCTGGATCTTCAGACGGTGCCTCTAGCTTTAGTACACCTAGCACAAGCAGCACAGGCGGAGGCGCTGCACACAGCATCATGCAGCCGTATCAGGTTGTTTACATGTGGACAAGGACTGCTTAATCATGCCATATAAAAGGGTAGAGGTATCACGACCACGAGGGATCAACATTGATTTGTCTCCCTATGAACTCCCTAATGAGATATGGAGCCAAGGAAACAACATTGACTTTAGCAACCACAGAACTAATAAGGCGTTAGGATACTCACAAGTATTCACTGCTCCTGCTGTACAGCCTATGATTGCTATGCCGTGGACAGACTACAACTTACCTTATTGGTTCTATGCTAGTGAAGCTAAAGTGTACAGGACTAATGGCAACACTAACGTCAACGTAACTCGTCAGACTGCTGGTGCAGATGTTAACTACACTGGTGACTATGATGACGGTTGGACAGGGTCTACCTTTAATGGTGTTTTACTTCTGAACAACAGACAAGACGCACCTCAGTTCTATGACACTGCTTCGAGTAAGATGAAAGACTTGACAGCATGGCCTACTAGTTGGACTACTGGTGTCGTGCGTCCGTTTAAGAACTACTTGATAGCATTAGATGTTAAGGATGATACAGGTACTGCATTCCCTTCAATGGTTAAGTGGAGCGATGCTGCCCCGCTAGGTGGTATCCCTGCTTCGTGGAACCCAGTAGACCCTGCTGTACAGGCTGGCTACAATATCTTACCTGACACTGCTGGTCGCTGTATTGAAGGTAAAGCTTTGAACGATACGTTCTTTATCTATAAGAGCGATGCAGTGTGGGCTATGCAGTTCATTGGTGGTAACTTCATCTTCTCGTTTAGGAAAGTATTCAGCGATGACACAGGTATTCTGTCTCGTGACTGTGTTACTGAGTTTGATGGTAAGCACTTTGTTGTAGGTGTCAATGACATCTATGTGCATGATGGTACTTCTAAGAAGTCTGTGATTGCTAACAAGATAGCTAGGTCTTTCTACTCTCAGATTAACTCAGCACATGTAGACAAGGTCAAGTGTGTCGCGGACGTACCTAACAAAGAGATTTGGGTTTACTTTCCTACAGCAGATAGTGCAGATGGTAGGGCTAATAAGGCATTGGTATGGAACTGGGAAGTAGATGACTGGTCGCAGCGTGATCTAGTTAATATCTCTTACATTTCTACTGGTGTTATTGCAGACACTACAGACACCACTGATACATGGGACTCTGACACTGAGGGTTGGAATGATGATACGACTAGCTGGGGTGAAGAACGCTTTAACCCAGCAAGCAAGAGTCTTTTCCTTGTAAACTATGATGACTCTTTATTCTATAAAGGCAACACAGGTCTCACACTGAACGGTACTGTTTATCCTTCTTATGCAGAACGGGTTGGTATTGATTTCGGTGATGATCAAGGATACAAGTATATTAATTCTATTACTCCTCATATTGTGGGAGAAGGTACAGTCAACGTATACCTAGGTACTGAGCAGCAGCAGGGTTCTGGTATCGCATGGTCGCAGCCTCAGCCGTTTGTTGTAGATCAAGACTATAAGGTTAACTTCCGCCAGAGTGGTAGATACATTGGCGTTAGGTTTGAGTCAGCTAGTGATGACGCATGGTCGTTGACAGGATACACCATTGAGTATAGCTATGAGGGACGGCAATGAGATTTGAATATGTACCACTGCCACCCCCGCAGGATATTAATGGTATGCCTGTATACGTACAGAACGAGTTGCAGCGGATAGCTAGGTTTATAGGTGGACTCAGTGAGGTGCATGCGACAGGTATGTTCTTAGCTACATCAGGTGCTACTATGGCGCTTACCACCACTCCTACTATTATCACAGCGTATGACACTGTACGTGTAGACGAAGAAGGCATGACGGCTAGTCACTCAGCAGGTACTATTACTTTCCTGTCTGACAGTAAGTATACATTAACATTCAGTGCTAATGTTAAACGACACGGTGGCGGTAGCTCTGCTGCTATTATTGGACTGTACCTTGATGGTACTTTAATATCAGGTACACAACATACTATAGACTTTAGCGGATCGCAGTACTTACCTATTAGCTTTAGTTCTAATGGTACAGTAAGTGCAGGTCAGGTTCTCACACTTAAGATGTCACTAGAATCAGGCACAACTAATGTAACATTTGATACATTAGATGTAAACGTAACGGGTAAATCCATTGACATATAGTCTTAAGCGTGTAGTGAGTATTGAAGAGATTGAATTACATCGACATGTTATAAAGAAGTATTTAGATAAGGTATTGCTAAAGGCGACAGAAGTTACAGAACAAAGTGTGATGGAGGGTATCTTCAAAGGGGATAGTCAGTTGTGGCTTGCTAGAGATACTGAAGAAGAAGTAGTTGGTATTGTTGTAACGTATCAAGTTACATACCCTACAACAAAGAGACTACTTATACATTTGCTAGGTGGTACAGAGATTGAAAAGTGGGTTCAGACTATAGCTAGTATTGAAGAATGGGCTGAGTCAAAAGGATTAGAAGGCATAGAGATACGAGGTAGGAAGGGATGGCTTAAGTTGTTGCCTGACTATTCTTGTAAAACAGTATTAATGATTAAGGAGTTATAGCATGGGTGGCGGAGAAACAACTACAGAAACAGAAAGCAGACTCAGTGATGAGTTACGCTCAAGCAGCTTAGCTGGATTAGAAGGTGCTGAGAACTTGTACAACCAAGGTACAGAAGGTATCTATCAGGGTAGTCGTCTTGCTCAAGAAGATCCATTGCTTCGTCAGGCACAGGAAAGCTTGCTTTCTCAGTATGGTGAAGGTGGCGGTCTGTCTGATCTTGTTAGTAGCTCACAGGCTAACTTCCAAAACTACTTGAATGCAGGTGACCTTGAGAACAATCCTTTGTTTCAGCGTCAGATGGAAGACATCTTAGGTCAAGCTAACATATCACTACAGCGTGGTGCTGTGCCTCTGATGCAACAAGCGTCAGCAGCGGGCCAGTATGGTGGCAGCGAGGGACAGGAAGGTCTAGGCTTACTTGGGGGTGAGGTTAACCGTAACACGCAGCAGGCGCTAACACAGGCAGCTCTGGATCAACAGAATCTAGGTCTCCGAGCGCAGGGCTTAATGCCTATGATGCTTCAGACTGGTGAGCAGGGTGCTAACATCATGGGTAGGATTGGAGAGCAGCGTGGTCAGCGAGCGCAGGCTGGGTTGTTTGATGAGATTCAAGAGTTTGAGGCAGCCCGTAATGCAGAGCTTTCAAACCTTGCACAGTTCTACGACTTCTTAGGTGCTAATCCTCTGGTAGCTGAAGCTAATCAGAAGACTGTTGAGAAAACTGCTAGTGATCCTTTCGGTGATTTGCTGGGTATTGCTACTACTCTTGGCGGTGCTTACTTAACAGGTGGTGGTTCTTTGGGGGGTCTTGGAAGTATGTTTGGCGGTGCTGCTGGTGGTGATGTTGCTGGCGCTGCTGGCGGGTATGGTGATATCTTTGGCGGCGATGTATTCGGATAAGGACTAGATTAATATGAATAAAGATGATGCAGTAATTCAGTTCTTACTGGAACAAGAAGGTTTTGAAACTAGAACATATCTTCCAAAGAAGAATGGCATTGTCATCGGTAGGTCTGGGCTTACCTTTGGCGGTGGTATTGATATTGGACAGATGGGACTACGCGAGTTTAAAGCTTTAGGTTTACCTCAAGATGTAGAGTATGCTCTGCTTCCATATGTAGGTAAGAAGGGCAGCGAAGCACTAGCAGTTGAGCGGGAGATAGGACACTTCAACATCCCCGCTAAAGTAGCTATGGATATTACTCGTAGACATATTGAGAAGTCTAAGCAGCAGCTCCGTAAGGCTTACCCTGAGTTTGATTCTATTAGTGTACAGCAGCAGGCGGTTGCGCTCTCTCTGTTACATAACTACGGCAATGGTGCTTTGAAGTACAAGACCATGAAGGCTGTTATTAAAGGTGACCTTCTTCAGGCTATTGCTTTACTACGTGATCCTGAAGAGTGGAGTAACGTAGAGCTACACCCTAGACGCAACAGAGAAGCTGATCTCCTACAGTCATTGGTCGTGAGTCAGCAGCAACAGCAAGCACAACAAGCAGCTCAGCAGGCTCAGCAGCCAGCGGGTATGTTCACTGAGGTAGGTGTATAACATGGCTAGTTTATTAGACAAAGTAAAAGCAGCAGTAGGCAGCGGCACTCTGATGCCTGATAACTATGACGCGGCTATATTTGCATCTCGTAATGATCCTGAAGTTACATCGTATCTTAAGTCTATTACTCCAAAGCCAGCTCCAACTAGTCCTGTTGCTTTGTTTGATACAGCAGCTAAAGGTAGTGGGTATCCTGACTTAAGAGATAGAACTAGTCCGTTAGGTAGTCTTACTAGGGTTGTTACAGGTGAGACTCCTATCTTAAATCCTTACCTGTTTAACGGTGTGACTCGCCCAACTTCTGAGGCTACTAAACAAGTAGACATGCGAAATAGAAATGCTCAGGTTGCTGGTCAGAATCAAGCTATGGTTAATGCAGCTAATACATTAGGTATCTTTAGTGGAAACGGTCGTACTGCTGAGAATACAGCAGGTACTACAAATACTACAGGTGCTGGATTAGCAAGCTTACTTCCTATGATACAAGGACGCGCTCCTGCTATGGTGGGTCAAGGTATTCAAAGTACAGTAGCTCCTGATGAAAGTATTCCAGAGGTGTTTACAGGACGTAGAGGAGGTAGAGGTTCTACGCCAGTAGATAGTACTCTTATTGTTGAAGGTAACTCAAGAGGCAATAGAGAAAGTACTGGGTTTGTTAATCCTTTAGAGGATCTGTCGCAACCTACTAGTCCTAAAGATCAAGGAGGCAGAGGGACAGGAGCTCGTAACGTACCACCGCCTGTTATGAAGGAGGAAAAGAAGACTGAAGACTTAACTCCAGAAGCTCAGACATTTAATACAGCAGCTACTGTTGTATCTCCGTCAGCTCCTGAAAAGAAACAAGATTGGTTTAATGCTGTCAATGATCGTATTGATTTGATGGCAATGGGCGCAGCTATGCTGGCTGGTTCAGGTCAACGTGGTGCTACTACTATGTCTCGTCTTGGTGAAGGGCTGCAAGCTGGCTTAGCATCGAGAGCTGCTCAAGCTAAAGACGCTGAGAACAAGCAATACAGAGATGCTGTTCTTCTTCTACAGGCGCAGAAGGCTAGAGCTGCTGGTATCACAGATCCGTTTAAGAACTATGGTTCTAAGATAAGTGACTTAAGTGCTTCTCTTGTAGGATTGGGTGTTCCTCAAGACGAGGCAAAAGCACAGGCTGAAGTTATATATGCTAATACTAATGGTAGAATAATGGAGGCAGATGCTAACGAACGAAACAAATTACTTAGAGATATTATCAAAGGCAGTACAGGTATGTTTGATATAGGCTCTCCTGATGTAGACTTAAATAAGATTGTACCCGCGCTGACTAACCTGACTACTTCTAATAGGGCTAACTAATGTCTGATCAGATCGACTTTGATTCTTTATGGACGGCATCTGATCAGCAGTATGATCAGCACTTAAGTCAACAACCAGATGATTTTGGAAGCCAAATAGGAGCAGGTGTAGATTTAGGTCAGGCGCTTTTGTATCGTGGCGGTCAGTCCGTTGCAGAAGCGTTCGGGTTTTCTGATAGTGCGTTCGGTCAGGCAATGGTCGATGGTAAGAATGAGAACATGGCAGAGGTAGCTAAGGTAACAGCGCATCCTCTATACGAAGATGGTGAGTTTTCCTTCAGAGGTTTGTTAGATCAGGTAGGTAGAGGTATAGGTACTGTAGCAACTGCATTGCCTGCTATAGCTGCTGCGCCTTTAGCTCCTGTTGTAGGCGTGTCAGCCTCTACTGGTGCATTAGCTGCTGGTGGGCTTATGTCAGGTGTGATGAACATCGGTGACATTGGTCTTAAAGCAGAGGATATGGACGAGTCCTATACTGCTTCTATGGCAGACATTGGCACTGGTCTTGCGTTAGGTGCGTTAGAGCCGCTGGCAGGTGCTAAGTTTATTAAAGCCTTGACACCTGCTATTAGGTCTACTTCTCCTGAGATCATGGCTGCTATTAATGCAGGTAATGCTAGTGCCTTAAGCGGTGCTATCCGTGGTCAGGTAGCTCAGGCTCCTTCAATGGCTAGACAAGTAGGCATGGCATCGCTAGGCTCAGGTCTTACTGAGGGTGTGCAGGACTTTGCTACAACTATAGCAGCTACAAACTCTGCATCTTACTGGGATCAGTTTGATGTAGAAGAGTCATTGAAAGAGTCTGCTGTTGAAGCTCTTGTTGGTGGTATCTTAGGTATGCCGTTTGGCGTAGGCTCTAGTGTTATGTCTAAGGCTCAGAAGAGTGCTGATATATCTATAGCTAAGCAGGTAGATGAAGGTATTGTTGAGTTCAATCCAGATACTGGGTCGTGGGTAAAGAATCAAGAAAAGGTGAAAGTGACTGAGACAAAACTAGGTCACCTATACTCTAAGTATCTTGCACCTTTCTTAGGTGAAGCAGGTAGTAAAGCTGTGGCTCAAGTAAACACGCCAGAGATGAAGAAGCTTGTTGGTAAGTTTAACCAGACTTCAGGGTCACTGGCACGTAGGATGGGCATCAGACCAGTACATGCAGACTCTATGATGTTTAAGTCTGAGTATGCTAAAGGCATGAGTACGTTCATGACGCTGAGTAACGAAGATGCTCTAGCTGTACATGACCAGCGTATTATGCCTGAAGGTACTAAGGAAGAGAAGGCTGCTAAGAAGCAAGCGTATGATGCGCTTCCTGAAGAAAGTAGAAAGGCATCTAAGGAGCTATTTACTTTCTTAGATTCTACTATGCAGAAAGACTTAAAGAAGTATGGCATCGACTCAGGTTTGTTTGAGGGCAGTACCTACTTTCCGTTGCATGGTCGTATAGATTATAAGAAGCTTAAGGCTGACCCAGCGGCATTTAAAGCACAGGCTTTAGCTGTTGCTCAAGAGCGTGGTATTAAGTTATCAGCAGATAAAGTAGATGCCTACATCGCTCGTATTAAGAGTCAAGGCTATGAGCATTTCGGAATGGACACTGACACTCGTATCTTAAAAAGATATGAAGAGAATGTTCAAGGGTTTATTGACGAAGGTATGACAGCAGAGAAGGCACAGGCGAAAGCAGCTAAGAAGATGAACAACAAGTTAGGTAAGCTGCGGACGAAAGGTGCTAAAGTTAATAACCAGAACGCAGTCGAGACTCACCGTATGCTGGCTGAGCTGCCACAGGACTTCTGGTCTAACTGGCTTAACGCTGACTCTAAAGTGCAAGACTCTATCTACTCGTACTATGAGATGATGTCAGAGAGACTAGCGCATGCTAAAGAGTTCGGTGCTAACAATGAGAAGTTCTATACTAACGTAGCTAAAGTTCTAGACGATGCGAAAGCACAGGGTATTACCTACAATACAGAAACAGTAGTTAACGATCTAGCTAACATGATGAATCTATCTCAGCGTATCCCTATTCGTAACCTAGATGTGTCACAAGGGGAAGGCATCAGAACTGCACAGAATGCTGTACGTGCTGGTTTAAGTGTTACGTTACTGCCTCTATCTATTCTTCCTTCGTTGGCTGAGGTGTTTGTTGTAGCCTCTAAGACAGGGCAGACAGGTAAGGCTATTACATCGGCTGGTAAGCTAACCGCTCGTATAATCAAGGAGCAGTTTAAACATGGTCGTGGTCTGTCGTTTAAAGATGCGTCTCAGCTTGTTAATAAAAGCGACATCATTCAAGACTTAGGCATCACTGCTTATGAGTTAAAGAATACAGCGGCTGCTCGTCTGGGTGACAATGAGATTGGCGGTAGGATTACTAATGTTGAGAACTTCTTCTACAACATGACCCTTACACCACAGTGGACTGAAGCATTACGTATGACATCCGCTATCTTAGCAGAGCAAGGATTCAGAGCTGATCTAGGTAAGTACGCAACTGCTGTTAAAGAAGGTAACCTTGAAGAGCAGCTACGTATTGGTGATAAGTTTGCAGAGGCTGGTCTCAATATCTCTCAAGCTTATAACTGGCACCTGAGAGGCGCTAAGAAAGACGAATACTACAATGAGCAGTTTAGAGTTGGTGTCCTTAACGTAGTCGAAGATACTGTCATGCGCCCCCGTATGGTACAGAAGCCTGCATGGATGTCAGATGAACGGTTCAAGTTAATTGCACAGCTTAAGTCATTCTCTATTGTGTTTAACAACGTGGTAATGAAGGGTTGGTATAACTCTATGGTTGCTAACGGAACGCCGCCTGAGAAGATTAAGCAAGCTGCGGCTATTGCACCTTACATCGGCATGATGTTAGCTACTCAGATTATGGCATCAGGGTTGCGTGAGTTTGTTAAGACAGGGGACACTGAAAGGTGGGAAGATAAGGACGCAATAGGACATCTGCTAGGCTCTATCGCTTACATTGGTGGCCTGTCGTTTGCAATAGATCCTTTCCGTGCTAGTAACTATGGTGTCGATCCCACTACCGCTATCCTTGGCCCCGCTTTCGGTAAGGGTAACGATTTAATCAACGGCATTAGTGCTATCATGTCAGGAAGTATGTCACCTGAAGATGTAATAGCTGCTGTACTTAAGGATGTTAGTAGGTCTTTCCCTTTCATACCTGCACTACTGGAGTAATATATGTTATCAAGTTTAATTGGCCCTGTTGCGGGTCTTGTTAAAGGATACCTTAGTAATAAGGCAGAGGAGAAGCAGGCGAAACACCAAGCAAAGATGTCTGTAATACAGAACGATGCTGACTGGGAGTCTAAGATGGCTGATGCTTCGAAGGATTCTTGGAAGGATGAGTTCTGGACTATTGTGTTAGCAGCGCCTGTGTTTATGATTGGCTATTCTATTGCAGTGGATGACCCTGCTATCATTGTCAGGGTGGGTGAGAGCTTTGCAGTTCTTGGTACGCTACCTGAGTGGTATCAGTATCTGCTGTTCATTGCAATCAGCAGCTCGTTTGGCATACGTGGTGTTGGTAAGATAATGGATATGAAGAAGTAACGCGGGTTTAATATAGCCGCTGCTTACGGTGTGTTGATACGTAAACAGCGGCTTATTTAAACTAGATTTCGCATGCCCCTCCTGTACACGCTAATGTCTGCGCCCCTTCAGTAACATCGCTTGCCTCTGTGATGTCCCACGCTATCTCCTTCGGCATCTCTGCCTTCATTTCTTTGTATTCCTCCTTAGTAATCTCTTCGTATGGTGCTTGTTCATAAGTGTGTTCACTGAAAGGCAAGAATGACACACCACTACAATCATCAAAGTTATTGTAAAGCCAACTACCAATATTAAGAAACTCACTGTCTCTGTAATACACAGTAATAGACGGCTTATGTTCACACCAATGTTTCTGATATACATCCCATAGTTCCAACTGTTCCATACCTGTTTGAGATGCAGACATCACAGCCCCTGCTGGTGCCTTCTGAGGAAAACTAAACACTAGAGTGTTCGGTGACCTCACATCTACCTCTGATGTTACTCCTGCATTCGAGAGTACACCACATAATGGGTCATTAATATCAGCCCTGACGCGGCGAACGTAGTAAGGGGAGAATCTGCCGTGAATACCACTAGCAGAATCCACAAGTTGAGAGACAGTACCACTAGGCTTGACACAAGTAATAGCGGCAGCTTGATTGATGCCAAGTTTCTTAGCCCATTCTTTGTTCGTGACAACAGCTTGCTGCTTGAGGCTTTCAAGTAGATCAGGTAGTCCATTCTTTACTCCATTAGTTAACTTACAATCTTGAATGCCTGTCATAGATACGCCAAGCAATGCTTCTTCTTCAGTGTTCTGCTGCCACTTCTTACGTAGGTATCGAAAGTCTGTCAGGGTAGCTTGGAGAGTTCCAAGAATACTTGCAAGACGTACCTTTCGGTGGAGGTTTTCAGTTGTATCGTCTGATCGCACGACAACTTCTGAGAGGTTACAGAACTGGTTTGGTCTAAGGATGATTTCGCTGCAAGGATTCGTTCCAAATTCGTGGTCAGGATCTCGGCGACCATTCTTTGCAGCTTGTCGTTGACTAGCAACTCGACTGAAGAACCCACGCTCTCCACTTCGACTCTCATATAAACTACTCCACTCATTAAGGAATGCTTCAAAGTCTGGCTTCTCTGTGTAACATGCAGAGTTATTAGCTAGACCACGATAGGGTGCATCGAGCCACCACTGTCCATGCTTAGCTCTGCGGATACGATCATCAGACAGGTTAGATAGACTGATGAGTGCAGACCTACGTACACCTCCCACAACTACGATCTCAGCCACTTTACAGCACAGGTCATGCGCTTCCACACTTGTTAGCTTACGTCCAGCAGCGGTCTTAAACAGGCCCACAGTGAAGGTAAACAATTCTACCAACGGAGCCGGCCCAGAGGCACGACCACCGAAGGTCTTTAACGGCTCACCAGCAGCTCGTACTCGACTCACATCCCAGCTTGGTACTTGACCTACGAGCAACAGACTAATCAGTTCTCTGAATGCTTTAGCCCAGCCTACCTTAGAGTCGCTGACATGGATTGTTGTGTCAGTGGGGAAGAACTCTTCAGCAATAGTAGGAAGCTTACCTACGTACTGTCGCTCAACGGAGAAGCCCACACCTGTACCACATAACAAGATGTACATAAGCTCATCGAAAGAACGTGGGCTGTCAATAGCAATATAGCTACAGTTAAAGCCAGCTACGTTGTCTCTGTCTAGTGCTTCGCCTGCTGTCATCAAGGCTCTCATGGAAGGCATAACTTCTAAGTTGGTGATAGCTTCTCTCAGCTCTTCTCCAGTCTTATTGTCAAGGCTACCACGGTTCTTAAAGAATGAGATATAACGATCTACAGTTTCGTCCCATGTTTCACGGCGTTGTTCTTCTGGGAGGTAGCGAGCGTATCGGCTCTTGTGAATATAGCTCTGATAAATATCCATTACTTCTTTTCCTTATTGTCTTTGTTAGTTTCTACTGGCTTCTCTTCTTTCTTATCTTTCCTAAAGATAGCATCAAAGTTATTCTCAAATGTTTCTCTATCGGGGATTGGTCGTGGGCTACTTCCTTTACCTGACATATCGTTCTCCTAGTGTACTCTCTCTGAGGGTTCAGAGTCACCCATAATTAAACCAAGCTTAGCAGACTCAAGTATAAACACTGCATCCCCCGTATGTAGGGTAGTGCCTACAGTAGTATACCCTTCATCACTATTAACAATCAATACAAAGTCATGTGAGTCATCATCAAGGAAGGTCATTGAGTCAATGCATTGTCTTATCTTATCATACGTACTGGTCTTTGCTTTAGGAGTAAAGTCTTTATCAACTATCTTCATTATTCTTCCTCTAGTTTGAACTCGAATGCTTCATCAAAGCCGAGCATGATGTACCGCTCAATGCAATGCTTGATTGTGTCAGGGTGGGGGTTTTCAGTGTGCTTGCATGCGTATTGATACCCAGACTCAATACCTGAATCAACTATCTCTTGTATTAGCTTATACATTCTAACTTTCATATTTAGTTCCTTTCTGTATGTAAATCTAGTCTTTGGCCTCACTCATAACCCATGTTGTTTTAGCAACCATCTTTTTTTGCCAGTCTTGCAGGCTTTCGTAGTCGCTTGCGTTTCGCTCGATACGCATGTCTTCACTGACTACATTTGCGCCAAACTTAGCTTTTAACGCCTTCTCGATTGTGTCCATCACAATTGATTTTCCGCATTGGGTTGGGCCTGAAATTACAATATGCGCCACATCAGGCACTTTAATTTTTATTTCTTTCATATCTACAGCTATCCTCAGTTTTCGTAAAAGTTATCTCTAAACTTTACCTCATCCCGCATCACTTTGTACAAAGCTGGACGCATCTTCTTCTGCTGTGTGTCCAAGATAGCTCTAAGGTGGTATGGGTTTAAGCCAGCAATTGTCACATGCCTCAAAGGCTCGTCACCATCCTTGCCGTAAGTTCCCCACTTGACCACTTCTCTTATCACTTCATGGCTATCGTCTGAGGTGACAGTTAGCATTTCCTCATCACCGTTAGCAGAGCATCTAACGTAGTCGCACCCACCATCTAGCATATACTCTTTGCCGTTAGCGTCTGTATGCGTAACATAGTCGTGACGATGCTTTGATTCTAGTATTGTTCCATCAGGTGTCTTCATTTTACTGCTTAATATAAC
>Ga0136655_1000885_pt1 | contig 13705 bp, 7 predicted proteins | sample CPBDNA_2_FD_94863 | JGI IMG/M metagenome (GOLD analysis project Ga0136655, IMG submission 94863) | Freshwater to marine salinity gradient microbial communities from Chesapeake Bay, USA - CPBay_Spr_15_0.8_DNA (version 2) | ecosystem: Environmental > Aquatic > Marine > Coastal | place: USA...
AGTTGATGAACGTGGGATGGAATTACAAACGAGAGCATTTGGATCCATTGAAGCGCTCGCATTCGATTTTCACAGATGCTGGCGATCAACCTAATGTGGTGCCTTCCAAAGCTTCGATTTGGTATTATTTCCGGGATGTGAAGTATGATGGGATTATGGAGATGTATGAAATCGCCAATAAAATGGCTGAGGGTGCGGCTTTGATGACCAACACGGAAGTGACCTCGAAAATCCTGGGAACAGCTTGGCCGAGACACTTTAATAAAGTGATCGCCGAGAAGATGTATGCAAATATTTTGAAAGTAGGTTTACCAAACTGGTCAGAGGATGATCAGACATTGGCAAAAGCAGTACAAACCGAAGTGAAGTCTAAGAAAATTGAAGGCTTAGATACCAAATTGGATACACTTGGACTGCCGGTGAAAGTTCCGATTTCTGGTGGATCAGATGATATAGGTGATGTCTCTTGGGTAGTACCGACGGTGACCTTGAGATTTCCTTCGAATATCCCAGGTCTGCAAGGGCATCACTGGAGTAATGCGATAGCAATGGCCACTCCGATTGCTCACAAAGGAGTAACTGCTGGAGCTAAGGCTGAGGCGATGACGATTTTGGATTTTCTGCTTCAACCGGAATTGGTTGATCAAGCCTGGGCCTATTTTAAGGATGTTCAAACCAAAGAAGAAACGTATAAACCAATGATCACTGCCGATGATGTACCTCCGATTTACCTTAACACTAGTATCATGAATCAGTATCGACCTTTATTGGAGAAATTCTATTATGATGAGACGAAATACGGTACGTATTTGGAGCAGTTGGGAGTTACTTATCCTACTTTGAAGAAGGATTGAGAAATTTTAGGAGTGGAAGATTGAAAAATTAGGATGCAAATCTTAGAATTTTTCAATCTTCCAATTTTTCAATCCTAAACATTACCTTTGTCCTATATTAAATCGAGCGGTCGAATCACCCGCTTTACCAAAAATTCAAATGACAATTCAAGAACAAGTCGCTTCCGGCAAATCTCTGCCATTAATGGAAGCTTTTTACACCATACAAGGCGAAGGCAAATTCACTGGACATCCAGCTTACTTCATCCGTTTAGGCGGATGCGACGTTGGCTGCGTTTGGTGTGATGTCAAAGAAAGTTGGGAGGCTGGAAAATGGCCGGTTTTAGCTATCGAAAAAATAGTGGATGATGCGTGTCTTTATCCAGGAAGATTGGTTGTGATCACAGGTGGTGAGCCCTTACTTTATGACCTAGGGCCTTTGACCAAGCTTTTGAAAGAAAAGGGGTTTACGACGAATATCGAGACTTCCGGTGCTCATCCTTTTTCTGGAGATTTTGATTGGGTTTGTTTTTCACCAAAGAAATTCAAGAAGCCGCATTTATCTATCTATGAAGAAGCGGATGAATTGAAAGTAGTAGTCTTTCATCAGAGCGATTTTGCATTTGCTGAGGAGCATGCGAAATTGGTTAAAAAAGACTGTGAACTTCGCCTTCAACCTGAATGGAGCAAGGCAGAAAAGTTTACTCCTGAAATCATAGAATACGTTAAAAATCGTCCTTTTTGGAAAATATCCCTTCAAACTCATAAATTTATGGATATACCGTAAACCCATGCGCCTGCTTTTCTTTGGAATTCTGTTTTTTACAGCTGCTTTGACTGTTAATGGTCAGACTTACTCCATCATTGATTCCAAAGCAATAAAATATTACAAAGAAGCAGAGGAGCTTACTTTGTCGCGTAGGTATGATGAGGCTATTGAGAAATACAAAGATGCCATTGACCGTGAAGCTTCATTTATTGAAGCCTATGTGAAGCAAACTCAATTATTGATTACACAAGGTAGACTTGTGGAGGCGGAAAAAGTGGCTTTAGTGGGAAAGAGTAAGCTAAAAGGCAAAAATTCCACAGCTAAGCATGTGGTTGATATTGGCTGGGTTTTTTCCAATCTATACTTGAATCAAGGGAGATTTGATGAAGCTTATCAAGCATTCCAGGAAATAGATCCGCTCCTGGATCAATCTTTTAAGTCCTCTGCCTATTATCGTGAAATGAAAACCAGGATGGATTTTCTCCAATCCGAGCTTGGGAAAGTAATGGTAATCGAAAAGGAAATGCTGCCTACCCCGCTAAATGAATTTCGGTTACAATACTTTCCTGTTTTGACCGCCGATGGGGAACAAATCCTATTCACCAAACGAGATGGCACAGGAAATAATGATAAGGAAGATATTTATCGCGCACATCTCGCTCCAGATGGAAAGTGGTCCAAGCCTAGTACAATTTCTGGAGCCATTAATTCGATTTATAATGAGGGTACCTGTTCGATCACCGCTGATGGGAATATCTTGATCTACACCTCTTGCGATGCTCCGGATACAGAGGGGAGTTGTGATCTCTATATCGCGTATAAAAACAATGGAATCTGGCAGAGTCCAAAGAATATGGGGAAAAAGGTGAATTCTAGATCGTGGGATTCTCAGCCTTCCCTTTCTGCGGATGGTCGAATTCTATTCTTTTCTTCTAATCGAAAAGGGGGGTTCGGTGGCAATGATATTTGGTTTACCATCAGGCAGAAAGATGGGGCTTGGTCAGAGGCTAAAAATCTTGGAAATATGGTTAATACCGACAAGGATGAGATAAGCCCATTTATGTTTTTTAATAACGAGATTTTGTTTTTTGCTTCAAATGGTCATCCAGGCTTTGGAGGAATGGATATTTTACTTTCTAGAGTGAAAGGAGGGGAGTTTACCAAGCCTGAGAATCTCGGTCGTCCGATCAATGATCAGCTGGATCAAGTGGCACTTTTTATCACCGCTCAAAAGGATTATGCCTATTTCACAGAATTGACAAATGAAGAAAAGGAAAACGATCGAGCCTTACTCTACCGGTTCAAATTCCCAGAAGATATCTACCTAGGTTCAAATTTGACAGTGACTGAAGGTAAGGTGTTCAGTTCTAAGACAGGACAGCCGATCGAGGCGGCCTTGTCCTTAGTTTCCTTGAAGAATGATAGTACGCTTTATGAATTTAAGTCTGACGGAAAAACGGGAGAATTTATGATGCTCTATCCAGACAAATCTGTTTCCGGACTGTATGTGGAAAAGAAGGGTTTTATTCCAAAAATTTTCAACGTAGAGCGGGATAAAATCCAAAATGTAAAAGACCTTTTGATCGAATTGGAGCCGATAGAACCAGGTATTGAATTTGTCTTTGAAAATGTATTCTTTGAATTTGACAGATATGACTTGAAAGCAGAATCAACGTCCTCCCTGTCTCGTCTTTATAATTTTTTGACCGAAAACCCCAATGTTAATATCCTGATTGCAGGGCATACGGATAATATTGGAAGTGCTACATACAACATGCAGTTGAGTCTTCAAAGGGCTCAAAGCGTCCAAGAATATTTGGTGAAAAGGGGCTTGCACCCAGCGCGAGTGATGGTCGAGGGCAAAGGGGATAAGGTGCCAATGGTTCCAAACACCAACACACAAAATCAAGCACTTAATAGGAGGATAACAGTCAAAGTACTTTAATTCTCTAGTTAAAAGTTCCTTATATTTCCTGATCATTAATAACTAATAAAATAAATTATTAAATAAATACTTAAGTCATGAGCTGTATTTATTTTAATTTCAGACTTAAATTCTATCTATTCGTACAAAAAAGTTATAATAATGGCTATAAATAATATTAGTATATGTAATATTTTGCCAATATGAGTTTTGAGGAAATTAAGTCCTGTAGTATTACTTAAAAATAAATTTTTTCAAAATTAGATTTTTTTTTAACAAATTAACTTTTGTTAACACTAAAATAACATTAAAAAACACCTGATTAATTCCGAAAATATTATCCTAAAAAAATTTTATTTGGACAAAGGTGGTTTTTGCATATTTTTCATAGTTCGCATAATTAAACCATTTGTCATATTTATGGGTATTGCCATTGCGATAATCCAATTTTAGGAATATCATTGAACATATTTTAAACCATAATCAAACCAAATATGAGGAAAGTTTTACTTCTAGGTCTCATGATTTTAATGGGAAGTGCTATTGCATTTGCCCAAAGTCGTGTCATCACTGGTACAGTTATCTCCAACGAGGATAACTTAGGCGTACCAGGAGCAACAGTTCTGGTTAAGGGAACGACAATTGGTACAGCCACAGATCTTGATGGTAAGTATTCAATAAATGTCCCGGCCGGAAGTAATATATTGGTCTTTAGCTTTGTTGGCTTAAGACCTCAGGAGGTCAATATCGGCAACAGAACTACTGTGGATATTTCCATGGAGCCTGATATTCAGGCCTTATCTGAATTTGTAATCACTTCTTATGGTGATCAATCAAAAAGAGAAGCCACAGGGGCAATTTCCTCTGTTAAAGGGGAAATCTTCGAAAACCTACCTGTTCAATCTTTTGACCGTGCGATGCAAGGTCGAATTGCTGGTGTTCAGGTGACTTCTACTTCTGGTCAGCCAGGTGGAACTTTGAACGTTCGTATTAGAGGTGTTGGTTCGATCAATGCTGGTAATGATCCACTCTACATTGTAGATGGTGTTCAAATTGCAAGCGGTGGTCTTTCGGGTCAAGGAGCCTCGAATGCCTTAGGCTCGATTAACCCGAATGATATCGAATCTATTGAGGTGTTGAAAGATGCCGCAGCAGCAGCAATTTACGGAGCTCAAGCAGCCAATGGTGTGGTTATCATTACTACAAAGAGAGGTAGAAAAGGACAGTCAATAGTGAAAGTTACCGTACAGGAAGGTATCGTACAGCCATTGAATCTATATAATTTGATGGATGCTTCCCAGCTTGCAGGTATCAAAAGAGTAGCGTACCAAAATCGTGGCTTAGCTACTTCAGGTTCAGATGCTACCTATGGTAACCCTGAGAATCCAAATCTAGAAACCAATGATTGGGTTGATGCGCTTTACAGAGACGGAAGATTGAGTGTGTATGATATTTCAGTTTCTGGTGGAGACGAGAAAACTACGTTCTATCTATCCGGTTCGTATACTAAGCAAGAAGGACAGATTGAAATGTCTGATTACTCTAGAGCTACTGGTCGCCTGAATGTCACACATAAACCAAGCAAAAACTTTACAGTTTCTGCTAATTTGTCTTTGGCATTCCAAAACACGAATGGCTCTATCGCAAACGGTAACTTTGTAAACTCCCCATTTGTGGCAGGTTTCTCAGCTCGTCCAAATGTTCCAATTTACGATGAGGATGGTGCTTTCGCTAGATATCCTTCAAATCACTTGTTTGGGTATAACATTGTACAAGGAGTATTTGAAGAAATAAGAAGCGGGAAAACAGTTCAGACAGTTTCTAACCTTCAGATGAATTACCAAATAGCTCCTTGGTTGAGTTTCACTTCGTATTTCGGTCTTGATTTCTCTGATAACGCGGATATCAACAACAGACCTTCTACGATCCCTGTGTTCTCTTCATATGGTGGTGCTTCTGTATTTACAGCAAGAAGAACGAACAACTTCAATACTAACCACAACTTTAATTTCAATAAGAAATTCAAGGATGTGCATACGGTTTCAGGAATCTTAGGTTTTGAATATAAGGCTGAGCAGTTTGACTTGCAGACGGCAACTGGTAGAGGGTTCCCAAATCCAACCTTGATTTATCTGAACAATGCAGCAACTCCTTTTTCTGTTGGAAGTAGCTTTTCAGAATTCAAAAGAGCGGGTGTATTTGGTCAAGTAAAGTATGATTATGATGATCGCTACACTGCTGATTTCACGCTTAGAAGAGATGGTCACTCAAGATTTGGCGAGCAAAACAGATGGGGGACATTCTATGCTGCTTCCGCCGGCTGGAGACTTTCATCTGAAGCATTCCTTCAGGATGTGACGTGGTTAGACAACTTACGAGTGAGAGCTTCTTACGGTGTTACTGGTAACTCTGACATTGCAAACTTTGCATCAAGATCTTTAATTGGATCTTCAGGACAGTACTTAGGTCAAGGTGGTTTGGATTTGACCCAATTGGGTAACGATTTACTGACTTGGGAAGAATCTGAAACTTTTAATATAGGTTTAGATGCGACGATATTTAATGGTCGAATCATCACTACGGTAGATTTCTGGAGAAAAAATTCTAGTTCTCTTCTATTTAATACACCGCTTCCAACAGATTCAGGTTTTGGTTCAATTACTAGGAATACAGGAGAAGTTAGAAATCAAGGTGTAGATATTGATGTGCAAACAGTAAATATCGTGGCTGGTAAATTCCAGTGGAGTACAGGTTTCAACATTACTTTCTTGGAAAATGAGCTTCTTTCGCTTTATGATGGTTTGGATCGAATTGGTAATAGTCTAATTGTAGGTCGTCCGATCCAATTCTGGTACACCAATCAATATGAAGGTGTGAACCCAGCAAATGGTCGTGCCATGTATGATGATGGTACTGGTACTGGAAACTATACCTATATCACAGGTCAAAATACACTAGACTACAGAGGAACTGGCCTTCCAACAAGTTACGGAGGTCTTTCGAATACTTTTTCTTATGGTCCATTGACACTTGAAGTATTCTTCCAAGGACAATTTGGTAACATTGCATCTAACGCGGATATCTTTAACCTAGGCAACTGGGGATCAGGTACTGGAAACCTTACTGTCGATCAATTGAATTATTGGAAGCAACCAGGTGATATCACTACTGTAGGTAGGCCTTTCGAAGGTGGTCAACAGCCTGGAACTTCTGCTGTTAACACTTTCTCAACTCGACTTTTGAGTGATGGTGGATATGTAAGATTGAAGCAAGTGACTTTAAATTATACACTTGGTTCGGCGGCTGCCAGTAAAATTGGAATGAGCTCAGCAAGTTTCTTCGTTCAAGGGTTGAACTTAGCTACTTTCACTAATTTCAATGGAATAGATCCCGAGGTAGTAAGTATTACGGAAAATACTACTTATGGTAGATATCCAAATGCAAAACAATTCTCTGCTGGACTTACGCTAAACTTCTAATCAGAAATAGAATGAAAAATTATATAAAAATTATAGCTCTTGGTTCTGCATTATCTTTGGGTTCATGCTCAGATTTATTGGATACCGAACCAAGACAAAGCTTGACCCCAGATACTGCATTAGCTGATGTAGATGGGTATGAGTCTGTATTGGCAGCCGCCTATGGCGGAGCAAGGGGCTTTGGCTCGTATGGACAGACATTGATGATTGCTCCTGAAATTATGGCAGATAATCTAAGAATTATCGCTAACACAGGTCGATACATTGGTCAGGAAATAAATGCAGATCGTCAACACATTAATTTGTGGGGAAACTATGGTGCGATTAACCAAACCAATATTGTTATCAATGGTATTGATGTAATAGAAGGTGATGCTACAAGAAAAAACCGGATTAAAGGTGAGGCATTCTTTTTAAGATCTTTGTATTACTTCGATCTTGCAAAAGTGTATGGCTATGAGCCAGGAAAAGAAGTTAGTGGCTGGAATAATTCAGTAGTTATTAGAACAACTCCAACTTTGGGCTTTTCAGATGCAGATTTCAAAGCTAGATCTTCAAACAGAGAGGTTTATGATCTAATCGAATCAGATTTAAATACTGCGATTGGTTTACTTCCTGTAGCAGCAAAAGGTACCGCTGGTATTTACAGAGTGACCAAAGGTGCTGCTGAAGCATTACTAGCCAGAGTTTACCTGTACGATTCTAAGTTCTCTGAAGCTGCCGCTATGGCATCTCAAGCGATGGCTACCTTCGGCCTAGCTAACGATGGCACTGGTCTAGCTTCACCTGCGGATTATGTATCAAGCTTCTCTACGTACCCAAACCCTGAATCACTTTTCGAAGTTGAAATCAGATCAGTTGATTGGTCAACGGTAGATGGGGTAAATAACTCAATGTGTACGCTTACGTCAAACGTGTTTAGTAGTGCCCAATTTATTGTCACTGCTTCTGATGAGTTACTTGATGCTTACGAGACTGGTGATGTTCGAAGAGATACTTGGGTAGCAACTACAAGATCTGGTGCTGCTGGAACGGTATATAGATCAGCCAAGTGGTTAGGTACAAAAGGTGACTTCCTTGAGAATCTCCCTATCATCAGAGCTGCGGAGCTTTATCTAATCAGAGCAGAAGCAAGATTCAGAACTGATGCTGCAGGAGCAAGGTCTGATTTGAATGCGCTTCGAAGCAAAAGAGGGCTAGCTGCAGTAGATGCTGGATTGGTGGGAGACGCATTGTTTGCCCAGATTTTGAAGGAAAGAAGACTTGAATTTGCAGTAGAAGGTCATAGATGGTTTGACCTGAAGCGGAATGGTTTGACTATTTCAAAGGCAGGTAATATCGAAGCTGTTCCTTATTCAGATTACAGATTACTGGCTCCATTACCTCAGGATCAATTGATCTTAAATGAGCTTTTGGTGGACAACCCAGGCTATAACTAAAAACTGGAAAAATTATGAAAAGCAATAAAATATATATATTCCTAGTAATGCTTGTCGCTACGTTGACAACCACTGCTTGTTTTGACGATCAAGGTTCGGATACGCTCTTTGGTGGGAATCAGGTCGAGTTTAATGCAGGAAATCTTCCAAATGGTTTAACCTCATCATTCGTTAGACTTACTTCAGCTCAGACGGATAACATTGATGTACAAGTAAACCGAGTTTCTACTTCGGGTACTGGTGCGATCACTGTAACTGTAGAGGCGGATCCAACTTCTACAGCTGTAGAAGGAGTTCATTATAGATTGCCTTCCAAGTCAATTACGATCCCAGCTGGTGAGTTTACTGCAAAACTTCCTGTTACAGTTTTGACAGGAAATATTGATCCTACCGAAACCCCTAATTTGGTTTTGAAAATGACTAGTGCCACAGGAGCTGAAGTATCGGCCAATTACGGAAAACTTACCGTTGCGATAAGAGTAATCTGTCCTTCTGATTTAAAAGGTACTTATACTGTATTTTGGGAGAAGCTTCAGACTGGTGATGGTTCAGGTGGACCAAATCAAACTGCTACTAACTTTGTGATTGCTGCTGCTGATAAGGTCGTAATTACTCAAGTTTCTGCTGGTCTATATCAGATGGATGATATGTCTTTCGGAATGTATCCTGGAATATACAGCGATGCTAAGCCTGTAGGAAGAATGAGAGACAACTGCACAAAGTTGACTGGTCTAACTTCAAATGTGGATCAATATGCAGATCCATTTACGATTACTGGTGTGGTAAATGCGGATAAAACTATAAAGATTACCTGGTCCAATACTTATGGAGATGGTGGAACAGTTATTTTAACGAAAATTTAATATTCCTTAAATTTTAAGTAAAAGAGGGCTTTCGAGCCCTCTTTTTTTTTAAACTTTATTTATTTTTAAGGCGTTAATAAAGAACTAATAAGATTTTAAAATTAATGAGGATATTATATACTATTTGTTTCATTGCGCTGAGTGTTCACTTTGTCCATGGACAAGATCGGACAGGTTCGCCATCATTAGAATTACTTAGGACTTCGATTTCGAAAGATTTTAATGCCAATTATCCTTCTTTTATCTTAAATAAGGAAGTTTTAAAGCAAAAAGCACTTCAAAGAGGCTTGCCCTTATTTTTAAAATTAGAAAATAATGAAATCGCAGAATTGAATTACTTTGATGAATCCGATTCACCGGTTTATTATACCATTTTTAATACTCAGGCAGCAATTACTACAAGTACAAATGCGCTTCAGGTGGGAGGTTCCTTAGGGATTAACCTTACGGGTAAGGGGATGACCGTAGGTATCTATGATCAAACACGCCCTAAACCTGACCATGTTGAATTTCAAGGTCGACTGACTCAAGTCGATGGCTCTACTGAAACGATTAGCAACCACGCAACTCACGTATCCGGTACAATTATGGCCGGAGGAGTAAATGCCAATGCTAAAGGCATGGCGGCTGAAGCAACAGGATGGGCTTTTAATTGGGAGAGTGATTTATCCAAAATGAATGTTAATGCTTACGATCCAGTCACAAAGCTTGACGGTCATTTGGTTTCCAATCATTCCTATGGTGTTGTTTTAGGCTGGTATAGAAATGCTAGCAATGCTTGGGTCTGGGCTGGTAATGCCTCTGTCGATCCAAAAGAAGAATACAGATTTGGGTTTTATGGAGGAAAAAGTAAAGGTCTAGATGATCTAATATTTGCAAAGCCTTATTACACCGTAGTATGGGCTGCAGGTAATGATAGAAATGATTCAGGTGATGGTTCTCGAAATCCAGATGGTCCGGACGATAATATTGGACCTGAAGGGGTAGCGAAAAATGCTATAACAGTGGGAGCTGTGTCCAGTGTCATTGATTATGCTGGACCGCAAAGTGTAGCAATAAGCAGTTTTTCAAGTGTTGGGCCAGTAGATGATGGCAGGATAAAACCCGATGTAGTCGCAATGGGGGTTAATGTATTTAGCTCGGCAATTGCAGATGGAGGAGCGACTGACTCTTACGCAAGTTTGAGCGGCACTTCCATGGCCTCTCCAAATGTAACCGGATCCTTGCTTCTGCTTCAGCAACTTTATTCAAATAGGAACTCAGGCCGTTATATGTGGGCCTCTACCCTCAAGGCGCTGATGATTAATACCACCAGAGAAGCTGGACCTAATCCTGGCCCAGACTATTCGTATGGTTGGGGGCTACTTGATACAAAAGATGCGGCAGAGATCATTATAAATGAAAATGGAGCCTCAGATGTTATTCGTGAAGAACGATTAGTACAGGGAGGGAAATTTGAGAATGAATTTACCTCTGATGGAGTAACACCGATTCGTGTTACGATCGCTTGGACAGATCCATCTGGTAACTCTCCTAGTCCATCTGTAAATCCTCAGAACCTGATGCTTGTAAATGACTTGGATCTTCGAATAGTGGATGAGGAGGGAAATACTTATTTTCCTTATACACTAGATCCGGCCTTGAGACTTTCTGCAAAAGCTGAAAATACTTCAGATAATTTTCGAGACAACGTAGAACAGATTTACATTCCTAACCCAAAAGCGCAGCGATACCGAATCGTAGTGTCTCATAAAAGTGAATTAAAAAACGGGCTTCAAGACTTCTCATTTGTCTTAAAAGCAGGTACAGCCGATGGTGCGGATGAGACACTTTATTGGATAGGCTCCGCGAATGGAGATTGGACAAATCCTGTAAATTGGTCACTCAATTCTAATGGAACAAGTGCAAACCGTATTCCAGGCATTGGTACACGAGTTGTTTTTGAAGGTTCAAATTCAGGTGCTGTCACAGTTAATTTCCCGATTGATGCGAATGCCTTTAGTATAAATCTATTTGGTAATCAGTTAGTTAATTTTGATCTCAAAGGCAATTCAATTGCACTTTCTAATGGCTTAAGAGTAAGTAATCAGGTCACATCAGTAAAGAATGGTAAGATTATATTTGCTAATCAAACTGTAAATGACCAGCTGGTAGCATTAGGGGATGCTGTATTTGATGGTGTCGAACTTCAGTTCAATGCTGGAAATTGGCAGATCCTTGAAGCTGGAAAACTGGATCTATTAACTATTTCCAATGCCAAAGTTAGAACTGGATTTTCTACTCTTAAACTTAATAAACTTGAGATATCAGGTCAGTCGAGTCTTACTGGAGAGCTAAATACTATTGAAGTGTCCGGTGATTTCAATATAGGCTCTACTGTTATCATTAAGGAAGGCATTGCACTGAAATTTAATGGAACGACTGGTAATTTTGCAAATAATTCGGCTCTTGCTCTCAAGTCTCTCGACATAAATTCAGGCACGTTTATTTTAAATTCAGGAGGGTTTAAAAACTTGAGCTTAGTTGGTGGCAAAGCCCTTCAGAAAGCTCAAAGTATTCAAGTCGACTCGCTTTCGATGGGTGCCGGTTCTGAACTTAATCTGGACCAAGCCGGTGAAATCATCATTTTGAATTCGTTGGCTGTATCAGCTACTGCTGCTTCAAAAGCATTAATCACAGCCGCAGGCAAAGGAAAACTAACACATGATCTATACAAGAAATACTGTTTTGAAAATCTTAGTATTTCCAACATTGATCATCAGGGGGAAGCAATCATTAATTTAGGAGTGGGTGCTTCGATCTCAAATTCTACGGGTTGGTTAAATCAAAATTGTCAGGACGTTCTCTTTGCTAATTTTAGAAGCAACTTTAACTGCGTTGGAGCAGCAATCTCTTTTGAAAATCTTAGTGAAGGTTCAATCTCTTCCTACTTATGGGATTTTGGAGGGAAGGGAATTTCAACTGAAAAAAATCCAATCTTCGTATTTGACCAAGGGGGAGCGGTGAATGTGAAACTTACAATCTCTAATGCTTCTGGTTCAACGGTTTTCGATCAATCAATTCAAGTAGGAGAAAATGAATTGGCTAAGCCAACTATAGTGGTCAATGGAAATGTATTGACTTCACAGCAGCCGGGAACATCGTACCAGTGGTATATCAATAATAAATTGGTGGAAGGCGGAACGAGTAGGTCACTTGAAGTTCGAGGGGATGGATTATATCAGGTGGCCATTTTCAACAATACCTGTAACCGAATCTCTGATCCAATTGTAATCTCAGCGATCCCAGACCAGGAAGTAGAGCTTAGCAGATTTGGGATTTTCGTAGGACCTATTCCAACTTCGGATAAATTGAATATCACCATCTCTAATGGATACCGTGGCCAAATGTCCCTTGAAATATTGGATATGGCAGGAAGAAGTTACTTGATCAATGAGTTAACAAAAACTGAGGAAGAAATTCAGTTGGAAATGAGACTCAATGGTTCTGCAGGATTATACATTCTGAAAATTCAAACCAATAATTTAATTTTACACAAAAAAGTAATTAAATATTAAAATGAAGAAAGCGATAATCATAGCAGCCTTATTTTGTTCTCAGGGAGCGATGGCACAAATTTCTAATATCAATCTAAATGGCGCGCCTGCAAGACTGTCGAGCTATGCTGAAATTGATGGTTCGCCATACTTATTTGAAGATTGGTCTAGAGCGGATATAGGTACAACTAATGCTGGGGTGAAAGAAAATGTAGCCTACCGATTCAATGTTCATGATAATGAGTTAGAGGTCATCAATGATGCGGGTAACACCATCTTCCTGAATAAAGATTACTTGGAGTACGCCATATTGGAGCGACCTTCAATCCTAATTGCTACTGGAACTCCCGGAATGTTAACCAAACTATTGGTGAAAAAAGGGTTTGATTTTGTGCCAGGGATTGGACCAAAAGACCTGGTAAATGTGATTGCAGAAGGTGAGAAATATACACTTATTCGTAAGTTCTACACAGACCTTGTGACTCCTGCAAAGAATAGTTATGCTCCTACTCCTGGCAGAATGTTCGTGTATGAAGAGACTTTCTACCTCATTGATTCGAATGAGAAAGTAGAGACTGTGAGAATACGAACGAATAATATCCTTAAATCTTTGACGGAATCAGATCAGGAATTAGCTAAAACGATTATCAAAGAAAACAAGCTTGACCTGAGTAGAGAGGACCATCTGGTGATCTTCTTTCAAAAGCTAAATAACGCCTAATATTAAAAGCCTGATTGACTGATGTGCCCCCAAAAAGTTAGACACTTCTTGGGGGTATTTTTATGCAGAAAAACAGAAAACATGATTTCGACTTCCGGCTTCGAATAGTCGAAGAGGTCATCAAGGGACGGTACTCCATAA
>Ga0136655_1000886_pt1 | contig 13689 bp, 17 predicted proteins | sample CPBDNA_2_FD_94863 | JGI IMG/M metagenome (GOLD analysis project Ga0136655, IMG submission 94863) | Freshwater to marine salinity gradient microbial communities from Chesapeake Bay, USA - CPBay_Spr_15_0.8_DNA (version 2) | ecosystem: Environmental > Aquatic > Marine > Coastal | place: USA...
AACCTGTATAACCTGCGATACTTGCCCGCTGGTTATCTCTATCATTATTTTATTATATTATATTACTATTATAATACATCTACTTATTCATTATTATAATATATAATATAAACATTACTATGTAAATTGAATGCACTAATCCACGGGCAACTATACGGATACCTTTGAAAAATATTTATAAGGTATCCGTGAAATATTAATAATTAAAATTACCATAATAAATAATAACTATAAAATGAAGCCGTGCCTTCTGGTTTATATTTCCAAGCTCCGTTCCGTGATTTAAAATTATCTCTTCGTTTCTTGTCTTTATGATATGTGTAATCTTCCATGGTTGAACCAAAATGTATTTTTTTATTATCCAATAGAACATAATATTTTTTATCCTTTCTGTCGCTAATATGTATCGTCCCTTCTAATTTTAATTTTTTAAATTTATTAAATACTTTATCAGGGTTTGATATTTTATTTAATTCTTCTAATTTCATTATATTATATTAGATATTATCTAAAATGGTTGTTATTTCGGCTTTTTCGTTGGGTGGCTCGTGGTTTTCTTGAATATCTTTTAAAAGTTAATCTATTTTATGGTTTTCAAAGAAAATATTGCGATATTTTCACCGTATAATATTAATTATGATTTAAATTAATATAATAGTAATCTATTATTATATTAATTAATTAAAATCCAGAGTTAATCTGGCTCGTGAATTGATTTTGTATTTCGTCTTGCACGGGGTAAGACAACTTAAAAATATAAGAATATGAAATAGGAGGAAGTACAAAAGCCCCACCCGCTGTATTTTCAAAACCAATTGTTATTTCTTGAGTACTAGAACTTATGATATATTCGGGTTGTTCGATTGTAGATGTTAAATTATAATGATAAAATCCACCACCACTTCTAGCATAAGTAACATCTAAAATTCCAATACACGCCCCTTTATAATCTGAAGAATAATAATTATCAGGGGTATTATCCATTTTTAATACTATACCGTTTGTCTCTGCATCTATAATATAAGTACCAGCTATTAACTGTATTTTCATATTAGGGCTTCGTATTGAATTAGGCGGTAATTTAACTTTAATAGTTTCAGTATCTGTATTAAACGGTGATGTCAGAGTGTTAGCATAAACATATTTACATGTAAAATTATTTGAATACATATTATATTATAAAGTAGATATTAATTTTTATAGTTCTCTAATAATAGGCACTTTAGAGTTTATGTTGTAAAATGATTTAATCGTGTTAATTGATGTGCCCCGTGATTCTGATAATTTATTAATTGCTTCTGTGTCTTCTTTATTATAATAGTAATCTATTATTAATTTAAAAATATCAGATTCTGAATGTTTATTAATTTGATATTTTTTAATATCATTCGCTATTTGTTTATTATTAAATAATTTCTTATCTTCGCCTATTTCTTTATTTAGTGCTTTTACCGCTTTAATAAATTTAGTGTCAGTTATTTCATGTGTCTGCGGTCCGTATGTTCCCGATGTTTTATAAGTGTTGCGTTTATAAATAATTTTAGCTGGTTTAATAGTTAGATAATTTTTATCATCATCTGTAGCTGGTCCTATTATTAAATCTAAATCTTGATTTCTTACGCCGTATATTAACATTAAATAATTAATAATGTATTTGATATACTGCTTTTTACTAAATGCTTCGTCTAATTTATTTTGGAATTCTTCGTATGATAATAACTCTTTTTTTAATTCTTTTATATCATCAATATTATTTAGGTTGCGTTGCTTGGTATATTCGCTTCTTAGCTTTTTAAGTTTTTCAACTTCCAAGCCTTCTTGCCCTCGTAATTTGATTACTATGTTTAATAAATCTAATCTTGATTGTATTTTGGGGTATTGTTCTAAAAATTTATTTACATAGACTTCGTTTTCTTTTTTACCTAATGGAAATCTAAATTCCTTTTTATCTAATCGTTTTAATAAATTATGATAATTAGTTTTAGTCTTATCTGTGATGTTTTCGATGGTGTTTAAAATATCTAAACTTTTCATTATATAAATAAACTAGATATTTTTTTTAAAATGACAATAAATAAAAGTTTCAGGTTTAAGATTGCTTATATCTTGTATTACCGTTTTTTCATCAATAATATAAACATCATAATTATTATTATATTCATAATAACAATGTAAGTCTGGTATATCTTGTTTTATTTTATTAGCGGTTTCTTCATTAATACAATATATCATTTTATTATCTTTTATTTTTTGTCTGAGTATTTCATATTGTGGCGGTTCAATATCAGGCACGAAATCGTCTTCCATATAAAATAAATTAGATATTTTTTAGAAATTAAAACTCCCCCCGAGATATTCCAAATAAATGAAAGACCCCACCGTTGATACTGTAGAACCAATAGTACTGCCGAAGTTTTGCCCTGGTTGATTGGCTGATTGGTAAGCGACAGTCACTTCCTCGCTAGCATTAAAAAAAATAGTATTAGTAAGAGATGTATTACCATACCGAGCGTTACCATTCATAAACGCCGTTGATGAAAATGTCGCACCTCTTGCTGGAAGCCACTGACCATTAACGGTAAAAAAAGTTCTAATTGTTTGCGTTTGTGATCCGCTGATTTTCCAAAATTGAACGTGTGCAGAACACTTATACCAACCAGCAACATTTACTAAAAACCCTACGCCTTGCCTTCCAAATGCTCCGCCTGTTTTATCCCATATTGCACCATCAAAGTTTATAAGTTGTGTAGTACCTCCGCCTGGTTGTGGTCCAGTTGAGGAAACTTGCCAAAATAGAGATGATGGGTTATACTGCAACCTTTTCGTGATTGTTTTGTTTCCAACGGTCGCATCGTTTCCAACGGATAAATCATCGGCACATATCATATTGCCGTTAGATTCCACCGTTTCGCCTAATACTAATAAACCTTCAACTTTATTTATTGCTGTTATATCTTCACCATCAACATTACCTACTGTAAGTATATTTCCTGCGTTCATGTTAATGTCTCCAGTTGTAATATTTAGACTGCCGCCCGTAATATTAATGTTACCAGTTGTAAAAATACTTGTCCCTACCGTAAGTGATGTTGAAATATCAATATCTGCTGCTGTTATTAATCCTGCTGCTGTTACATCTGTTACTGTAATATCTCCGCCGACTATTACATCTTGAATAGTTGTTACACTATTAAAAGTTGGATTTGCTGGTAAGCCCCCTGTGCTTTCAATTGTAAAACCAGTCGGCGTAACATTACTAAAAACAATACCTGCACCTGCTGATAAATTATTTCTTAAATCATATAATAAATTATTATTAATAGTCACTTCATCACTATCTAATGTTGTTACTGTTCCTGTGGTAACAAATCCAGTAGTAATTGTTGCCGCTGTTGCTCTTAATGATGGGATTAAAACATACCCGCCCGACTCTGACGCTCTCATTAATTCTTTAGCACTTGTTGATATTGTAAAATCTGTATCTAATAATAAATCTAATTCTGTTGCTGTTTGTTCTAATGTTGAGTATGCGGTGCCGCCATCTTGAAATGTAATTTCATTAGTTGTTATATTCGGTGCTATTGTTCTATTATTCGTTGTATCAATATTTAATATTTCTTGTTGTGTTTGTAAATTTCTAAAACTTAATAAACCATTATTTCTAATATCATATAATATTTTATCTAATACTGGGTCAGCTGTAATTGATATTAAATTATATCCTTTACTTCCTGTAAAATTCCATCTATTTTCAACGTCTTCTACGAAAGTTTCAAAATATGTTATCTCTCCATTAGCTGCTTCTAAATTTGGTATAACTACTTTATTTAAATTTGGATATACTTGTATTAATGAATTAATATTAGCGGTTCCCATCGTTTTTATATAATAAGGAACAGTTGAATCTAATTCTAGTGCTATATCTGCGGTGGTTTGCACCATGTCTGCTATTACATTTCCGCCATTTCTAAATATTATATTATTTTCAATTGTTATATCATCTACTAATAAATCTGTTACCTCTGCTGTGGTTGTATTTAATAATGGTATTGTTACTATGCCTGTTACTCTGTCTGAACTTAAAACAGTATCACCCGTAATTCCTGATGTGCGATAAAATCTTCTGATGTTTAGCTCCCCTGAAACTGGAATTCCTAACGCACTATCTAAATAACCTAAATTTAAATTTAATGTTCCTGTGCGTCGTTGGATGCTGGAATTTGGCGTAGTTAATCCTGTATCTATTGTATCATTAATAATTAATTGATTGTCTATCGTTCCATTTTCAACCTCTAGCGAATCTATTGTAACATCTGTAATATTTGCGGTTGTTACATTCGCCGTATCAATAAAAGCCGTGTTAATATCTGCGGTTGTTAATGTTGCGTCTGTGCTGGTAAAGTCAATTATATTACCAACATTTGCGGATAAAATATTAGTAGTTATATTAGATGGATTAAAAGTGGTGCCTGTTAAATTTACAAAATCACCATTAATGGCGGTGACATTTTCAAATACTCCGTTAGTTGCTTCTATTGTTGTACTATTAAAAGTAAAAGTGGGGCATTTTGCACCTCCAGTAATTGACGTATTAAAAGACATATTATATTATAATAGATAATATTTTTATTATAATATAATTTTTTTATTTTTTCTAATATTATTTGTGTTTTTTATTTTTCCGCCGCCTCTCCTGAAAATTGCTTTTTAACTTTTTTACTCGCCTTTTTAGCAGCCGCTTTGAGTGCTTCACTATCTAATTTATTTATTTCTTTTTCTCTATCACCTTTCCCTAACCATTCTTGATACTTTTTCTGAAATGTTGCAACATCTAACGGGTTTCCTTTTGAATTTACTATTTTATATTTTTCAATAGCCTGTTTAAATCCTTTGATGCCCCCCTCTAATTTTTTCTGATATAATGCTTTTTCTAATGTGTATCTGTTAAAAATTAAATCTTGATTTACTGGGTCTTTCATCGCTGCAATAAAATTAATAGGTGGTCTGCCGCCGCCGCCGCCCCCGCCCGTTGCTTCGTCTTCAGGTTTAACATCACCTTTTACTGGTTGTGCTTGTAATGGTTCGGATATCATAGGGTCTTCTGTAACTGGAACGGCTACTACTGATTCTTGAACTACTTGAGCTTCTATTGGTTGGGCTTCTGGTGGTGTTTGTGTTGGTTGTAATTCTTGTATTTCTTGTGGTTGTTGAGATGATACAAACCCTAAATTATCTGCTACATTAACAACTGACGGAGCGGCTATATTTTCAAAATCTGCTCCAACTCCTAGTTCTTCTTCGGGCTGTGTTGATAGTGTTGTGCGTGTAACTTGAAATCGTGGGTCGAACATTAGATAGCTTTCTATGCTATCATCATCACCTCTAGCCTGAACTCTACCTATTATTCCTTCTTCTTCTTCTGATTCTGCTTGTGTGGATTGAGTGATATTATTTAATCTTAATTTTCTCCGCTGTTCCTTCATATCAAACTCTGTTAAATTATCAACTACTGACATCTCATCTACTCTTCTTCTTAAAATTCTAGTTGGTGGTGTTACATCGTCTCCGAACTTTCCGCTGTCTAAATCGTTTAAATTTATGTTTCCTTCAAATTGTTGAAAACTTCCACTAGATGCGGGTTCTCCAAAATCTACATCTGTTAATGATGATATTTCAGAACCACTACGAGAGCGTAGAGATTGTGATAATGAAGGTCTACTAGAACTTCTAGAAAGTGCCCCCAGTAGCTCCAATTCTCCGGGCGCTGATGCTAAATCATATGAAGTTCCAAACCTAGACCCTAACCCTGATGTATCATCACTAAAAAAATCACCCGTTCTTCTGGGTTCTGCTGCTGGTGCTGGTGGTCTTGGTGGTGGTGGTGCAGGTGGAGGGGTAGGTGCTAGCGGTGGTGGTATCATAGGTGCTTGACCTGCTAATGATGGTAAATACTGTAATTGTCGTTGTATTTGAGGCGGCGGCGGCGGTGCTTTTGGTGCTGCTCTTCTTCTTGTTCTTGGTTTTGATAAATCGCCTATTTTAATATTTACAATCTGACTCTGACTAATTTTATCATCACTTTTTTTTTTAACAACTTTCTTTTTTTTATCTTTTTTGTCTTTCTTGTCTTTTTTCTTATCCTTTGATGGTTTTTTATTATCATCTTTTTTATCCATATTATTATATTATAATTTAGATATTAATTTATTTTGGGGTTTCTTCGGCTAAAATCTCGTAATATTCGTCAGGCAAGCCTGGGAAGCGTTCCGCATAATAATCCGCACAGTATGGCTGGTCGAAAAATAATTCCGATGGTAAAACCTCTATCTGTTCGTCTGCTTGAATACCTAAAATTGTATGTAATTCATCTTCTGATAATATTTGGAATGTTCCTTTTTTGGTGTCGTCTTCTATCTCGTTTAATTCAATAATATCTGGCATTATATAATTAATTTAGATATTTTAATTTTAAAGAAATTTAAAGAGTTTAAAAAAACTTTAATTTCTATAATATAATATAATGTCAGATTATGATTCAGATTCATCAGATAGCGATTCATCGCTGGAAATCGTAAGCAAAGCAAAACCCGTAGAAGAAGAACAAGCGAAACCAGATAAACCAGCAAAACGAGCCTATACTAAAAAGAAGGAATTAAAACCAGATGATATTGAACGCCGCAGAATTCAGGCAGAAAAGATGCGAAAGGCGAAAGCAGAAAAAGCAGCAGCAGTAAAAGCAGAAAAAGAGAAAGTTAAAAAAGAAGCAGAAGCCCTACCCGTATCAGTCCAGCGTAACGGAATGAAAACAAGAGCAAAAAAAGAAACAGTTATAAATAATTATTATTATTCAGAACCTAAATCTGAACCTAAACCCGAGACTAAACCTGTATTAAATATTAAACCATCGGCAAAACCTGTAGCACGCCCAGTAGTTCCGCCAACTCCTAAGCGAAGTGCTATGGTATTTTTTTAAATCATACTTTCTAAATAAGTTTGTCTGGGTGAATCATTTGACTCAGCAGATGATAAACTATTATTATCTTTTTCAATATTATTAATATTTGGAATTGTGAAATTTAATAATTTATCATATTTATTATTTCGCATCAGCAGCGACTCATTATATAAATCTATGTATTGTGAATAATATTTTTTTAATTGTTCCAGTGGTTCGGCTGGTCTATTACAATCGTCTAACATTAATAATTTGTATAAATCACATGCGAGGATATAATATTTTTTACTCATTTCTAATTCTATTTCTACATTGTCGCTAATATGTAAAAATAATTCGATACTATTAATTATGCTGATTGATAATGATAATAGGCATACAACCGCACTAATTGTATTTTGGTTCATGTAGGATTGAGTCCCAACGGAAAATACACCTGATATACTACTAATAATAATTGTAGGAACACGAAACAAAGTAGAAATCCATTTGTAATAAAAATAATTGGTTTTGTGTTGCTTACTCATATTAGAACTGTTTAATCTTATTTTATCCATAATATCTAAAATATCTTTTGAATAACCCATATTATATTAATTAGAAAAAATAAAATATAAGTTAATATAATAATGAGTATTTTAGAATTACCTAATGATAAATTAGTAATACAAAATAGCAAAAATAATCTCGATAAAATCATAGTAAAAGATATTCCCGAGCCACTCCCTAATTATAGCGGGTTCTGCATGGTTATCGCTGGTTCGTCAGGCTCTGGTAAAACTACTTTCTTGTATTCTATCATGACTAAAAATAAAAAGAATGGAGTTAGACAGAGTTACAAGAAGATATTTAATAATATCTATGTTATTTCTCCTACCATCGGGAACGGGAGCGTCAAAAACGACCCCTTTGATAAATTGAGCGATGATAAAAAGAATAAAGCACTTACTATTGATGTTTTAGATGACTTAGAAGACAAATTAGAACAAAATAAAAAAGATAATAAACATAGTCTAATTATATTTGACGATGTAGGGTCGCAGCTTCGTAAATCGGCACAGGTGGAGAAAAAATTAGTCCAACTAGTGCAAAATAGGCGGCATCTCTATTGTAGTATGATTTTTTTAGTTCAAAGATTTAGAGATATTCCAACAGGGATAAGAAATAATCTATCCCATCTAATAACATTTAAACCAAAAAATAGACCCGAACATGAGGCTATAGTCAAAGAACTATTTAATTTTGATAATAAAACATCTGAGAAGGTGATGAATTATGTATTTGAAAACGACGATCCTTATAGCTTCTTATTTGTCGATTTAAGTCAGAAACTAACTAATAAGAATATTTTTTATAAAAAATTCAATCGGTTAGAGATAGAATAAATTAATATTAATTACTAAAATTAATATTAATTACTGAGATTCTAAAAATTTAATGTGCTTTTTACTTCGTTCGTGTTTTGCTTTATCTCCTTTACAGATGCACGAGCCGCATACACAGGTATGTTTAATTTTCATTTTTTCTAATATTTTATTTTTATTATTTTCGTAATATTGTTTATTTCTTTCCAATATTTTATTTTTATTATCGTAATACCGCTCTTTTTTTTTCTCCGTTATTTTATTTTTATTGTCTTGATAATATTCTTTTAGTGTTCTGCCCGGAACAAGTTTATTAACACATTCAAACGATTTAATATAATGTGCTTCTCGTGCTATTAATTCATCTTTACTTTCGCAAGGGCAATTCTCGACTAAAATAATTTTACAATTTTCTAATCCGTATTCATTAAATAAATCAAACGAACTATAATTCCCTATGTCTTTTCCATTTAACCATCTATTATAAGAACTTCTATGAGTTGACATCCTATCACATAATCTTTTTTTAGTGGTCGAGCCATAATAGACTTTGTCGCCTAAAGTTGATTCTATTTTATAAATCTTTCCTTCGGTATAATTCACCATTTAATATTATTAAATGTTATTTCCTTAAGTCATTTTACTATTTATTTATTGATAATCATTTTCATCATTATTTAATTTTTGTTTCTTATTACTTTTCACATTTTCACTCTCTTCATCGTCGGAAGATTCGTCTAATAATTCTTCTTCATATTCGGAAGATGATTCTTCATCGGTTTCATCTTCATCATCGTCATCATCATCGTCATCATCTGAATCGTCTTCTGGATAATCTTTATCATAATCAATCAGCATCACCAGTAGTTCTGCTATCTCGTGTATTAATTCTTTGACATTTGTAGTTTTTGTATCAAATTTAATTCCATTTATGACAAATTCCATATTATTATATTAATTATTAGATATTTAATTTAATTATTAATATTTCACGGATACGTTATAAATATTTTTCAAAGGTATCCGTTATCCCGCCCGTGAATTAGTGCATCGATTTTACTTCATAAGAATTATTATAATATTTTATAATAATGAATAAGTATAAGTATTATAATAGAAATATAATAATATAATAATATAATAGTAAAATGAATAAGGTACAGGTAGGGCAGGTTATACAGGTTATTTACAAATTCTTATACAAAAAAACATAAAATAATTATTTTTAATATTAATATTTCATAATGAGTTAAAATTGATACTTGTATCCGTCCGTTGTCCGCAACCTATCCGTTGGATATATCCTAAAATAAATATATTTAAGGAATTATTTTCTATTATATTATAATATGAATACATCAGAAGAAGACCAAGAAACTGAACTATCAAAAACTGAAATTAACCGATTAAAACATTTGGAGACGATGAGATTATATCGCAAAAATAATAAACAAAAATGTGCGGAATATCAAAAGAAGTATTATCATAGACAAAAAGAAAACAATCCCGAGGCTTACCAAAATATGTTATTACGCAAAAAATTATATCACGAAAAAAAATAAAAATATCTAGTTTTTTCCTTAAATACTATTTTAAATTAATTTTGATTTAAAATATTATTTCCTAAGTTAATTATATAAATGAGTTTTGTAAAAATTCCAGAATATGCAAAAAGTAAAAATCCTGAATATGTGAGCGAATACGATGTGACAATTGCTTTAATAGACAAAAAAGATTTAAACCTACATGTAAAGGTTGAAGCTGACAAACCGTGTATTATATGGGGTGACATAGACCACTGTAAATCAAAAAGTCAAATAGGCGAAATATTTAATGTAATATCAGAACATTTAAACATTAAACTTAAATATTTTAGATATTCAATTAGTAAAAAGCCAGAGGAGAAAGAATACGGAGCACACTGGAGCATTCCAAAATATCATACAACAATTCCAGAATTGAAAAAAATATTCAGTCATGAAAAATTTGATAAATATAAAGAACAAGATAAAAAATTAGTTGATACATCAGTTTATAAAAACGGTAAATTTAGATTACCATATCAAACAGAGAAGACGAAACCGAATATCCATAAAATTAAATATGATTCTAACGCAGATAAACTAACAGAGGTTGAAGATTTTTTAATTCATAAAATCCCTGAGAAAGCAAAGGAATATAAATTTAAACACGAACCCGAGCCAGAACCCGAAGCAAAAGCCGAAGCAAAAAAAGATACTTTTAAAAATAAAGAAATTAAATTAGATGATATTGAAAAAATGGCAAGCAAACTAATAGACAAAGGTTATTTTGAATCATTTGAAGATTGGTGTAATTTAGGAATGATTATTAATTATGAAACTAATGAAAGCAAAGAAGGTTTAAATTTATTTGACAAATTATCACAATCATTACCAAATTATAAAAATTCACACGATGTATCAAAACAATATTTTACTTTTAAAAAGAAATCAAAATCAATTACAGGTAAAACATTGTATAAATGGTTTTATGAAGAATACCCAGAGGAAAAACCAATCAAACATAAAACAAAAACATTAAAATTAGAAGAATTATCAGATATCGAGAAACCGAGCGAGTATTACGAATATAAAAAGGAATTTGAATTAAAAGTATTTAAATTAAAAAACCCGTTGTCATTCTGTATTGAAAATAAAACGGGATTACAATTTTTAACAAAAAATGATTTAATTACATGGTCTGAGGGTCAGTGTCCTAATATTAATATTAAAATAAATGATGATTATTTTAAATGTCCGTTTATTAAATTATGGATTGCAGACACAGAACATAGAGTATTAGAAGACATAATTTTTGACCCAAAAATGCCTAAATGTAATAGTTATAATTTATACAAAGGTTCAGTATATCAAATAGGGCAAGCCTGCGATGAGAATAACATATTTTTTAAATTACTTAAATATATTTCAAACGATGATGACTCATATGAATATTTTAAACAGTGGATAGCACACATAGTCAAAACCCCATACAAAAAAACAAATGTCGCTATTATATTATTTAGTATGATTGGTGGAATCGGTAAAAATTGTCTTACAGATGCTCTATGTAAATTATTTGAAAATTATTCGGCACATTTAGAAAGTATCGAAGATTTAACTAAAAATTTTAATTCTCATTTATCAAATAAATTATTTATTTATGGCGACGAAATATCAGCACAAGCAAAAAAGATATCAGATAAATTAAAACAAATTATCACTAGACCAACATTAAATTTAGAGAAAAAAGGCGTAGATTCAATTAGTTTAGATGATTATTCTAATTATATTTTTACTACAAATAATGAAAACTCATTTAAATTAGATACTCAGGATAGACGGTTTTTTATGATACGATGCCCTGATATTCCACTAGATAAACAAGACTACACGGATTTTTATGAATTTATTAATAATAAAGATTATATGAATCAATTATATAATTATTTTATGACATACGAAAACACATCATATAATGTAGGTTTTGGACGAGCACCTGAAACACAATATAAAAATGAAATAATATTAGATAATGCCCCAGCGTATAAAAAATTCATTTATACTAATATTTATAAATTAGTAGGACGCAGGCACACATCACAAGATTTAAATATAATGGCTACTGAATATGCTAAAAATAATTATATGAGTTGTAATTGGACGCTAACTAGATTTGGTATTGAAATTAAATCCATACTACAACCATATTTTATAAGAAATAACGGTAGTAAATATGATTTACGAAATACAAACGCCGAAGAATTACGAAAACATTTATACTCTCACGATAAAGATTATTATAATTATATTAATGATATTCCATTAGGCGATACTCCGTCATTTTCAGATGTTGTTGAGGATGAGGATGATAATTAAAACTATTCATTTTATTATTAAATTAATAATAAAATAAATAAAAAATATCTAGTTTTTTTCTAAGTTATATTATATGTTATATAAAATTTATGCTATTAAATCTCTATTATTAGATGACTCTAAATGCTATGTCGGTTCAACTTGTCAAAAATACCTAACGCAACGCTTAGCGGTTCATAAATATCATCATAAGATAAACCTAAAATCTACAAGGAGTCATGATTTATTTGAATTATATAATAAAAAGAATTGTAAAATATTTTTATTAGCAGAAACAGACGCCGAACATGTTAATGAATTAGAACGATTTTTTATTAATAATTTAGATACAGTAAATAAAAATTTAAAAAATAGACCTACTGATACCCCGTTATTTGATTATACAGATACGAACCATAATTGACTTTTTGATTAAAATCATTATCTATTACAGGGTGTAGGTCAACAAACCCAGAATTAACAATAGGGTTAGGATATTGTCTAATAGAATTATTAGGAATCGCCGTAGGTTCAGGTTTTGGTAAATAATATTGCTCGTCAATATCTATGAACTTACCAGGGGGAATGTGAGCGGGTGCCATTCTAAAATTAGGGTCGTTTGGGTCTAATTGGTTTTGTTGTGCTTGTGAATTAAACATTTATATAATTATAATTAGATATTATTTTTTATCTAATTATTATTATATGTTACCAAAACTTAATAAATTGCATTACCTGATAGACCGTTCAAAAACAAAAGAACAAGCAGAAAAAAAGATAAGAAATGAATTAAAAAACACGGATAATGAATTAGTTAAACTACAACGGGGCGTCGCTCATTACAAAAATAATAAAACAGGTGAAAATACAATAGCCATTAAAGGAACTGACAAAACAAATATTAAAGATTTAATTAGTGATGTTAAATTAGGTTTAGGTTTATCTTCAAATGACAAACAATTTAAAAAAAGAAAAAATGATATTAAACGAATATTAAAAGAAAATCCAAACGATGAATTCACATTAACAGGACACAGTCTTGGTTCGTCTGTAGGATTAATGGCGATGAAAAACAAAGGTATTAGAGATAGAATCTCAAACGCTCAATTATATAATACGGGTTATACGCCAGCCTTCCACAAAGAGATGATACAAGGATTAACAAAAGATGATTTAAAAGAAATGAAAAATAAAATAACACATCACCACGTCATAGGTGACCCCATCTCGTCCTATCTTTTAAAAGAAAGAGTTGGAGAACTTAAAAAATATAATTCGGAAAATAAATTAACAGAACCTTTAAAAAATCACAGTTTAGATAATTTCTAATATAATATAATATGAGTTATATAAATACATCTAATTTACAAAATCAATTAATACATTTAAATTCTAAGCATGCAATTTCTAGAAATCCATTTACATTTAATTTAGAATATAATGTAAGTTGTCCTCTATCATTAAATATGTTAATATCATTAGTCAATTTTAC
>Ga0136655_1000891_pt1 | contig 13640 bp, 7 predicted proteins | sample CPBDNA_2_FD_94863 | JGI IMG/M metagenome (GOLD analysis project Ga0136655, IMG submission 94863) | Freshwater to marine salinity gradient microbial communities from Chesapeake Bay, USA - CPBay_Spr_15_0.8_DNA (version 2) | ecosystem: Environmental > Aquatic > Marine > Coastal | place: USA...
AAGTGTTTTTCACAAAGATTAAGTGTTTTTCACGGTATTAAAATGCCGGAAGAGGGATACTTGGTCGGTTACGCGGTTTTAATCGATTATTTTTCATTGGAAGTCCCTACACCTGATTATTTAACTTTAATAAGTTTAAAGAATAGAAAATATAAAACGGAGGATTTTCAGGTATTAACACCACGTTATCAACCCAAGGAGACATTATATCATCAATTGGTATTTGCATTAAAATATGAGGGCATTCACGTATTGTTTTTTAAAAAACTATTTGAAAAACTACCCCAAGAAGATATTATCGCTTTAGTTCAAGAAGAACCGCAAGGCCAATACAGTAGAAGAATATGGTTTTTGTATGAATGGTTGATGAAAACAACTTTACCTATACCTGATTTGGATACCGGCAATTTTATCATGCTCATTGATGATAAACTACAATATACAATACCTGAATCCGAGAACTCAAAGAGACATCGTGTAAAGAACAATTGTCCGGGTACTTCAGAGTTCTGTCCTTTAATTAGACGAACAAAAAAATTAGACACCTACCTTGCTCTCAACCCACAAGATACTATTGAGGGAAATGTAAAAGGGATTCATAAAGATATTTTATTACGAACATCATCGTTTTTACTATTGAAAGACTCAAAAGCATCCTTCAACATAGAAGGGGAGACGCCTACACAAAGTAGGGCTATTAGGTGGGGTAAGGCAATTGGACAGGCAGGCAGAGACACTTTAAGTAAGGAGGAATTAGAGCGATTACAGCATATTGTTATTGGTAATAGCAAATTCACTAAAATGGGTTATCGTTTAGAAGGCGGTTTTGTTGGAGAACACGACCGAATAAACGGAACACCTATTCCTGAACACATTTCTGCAAAACATAAAGACATTGAAAAGTTAATGGAGGGATTATTGAAAACCTCTAATAAAATGATAACCTCTAATTATCACCCTGTTTTAACCGCTACAAGTATTGCTTTTGGCTTTGTATTTATTCACCCTTTTGAAGATGGAAATGGAAGATTACACAGATATTTAATACATCATTTACTCGCCGTGATGAAATTTACACCACAAGGTATAATTTTTCCAATTTCAGCCTCTATTTTAGAACGTATTAATGATTACAGAAAAGTTTTAGAACATTATTCTCATCCTTTACTTAATTTTATTGAATGGGAAAAAACTAAGGACAATAATGTAAAAGTTGGCAATGACACTATCGATTTTTATCGCTATTTTGAAGCTACAAAACAAGCAGAGTTTTTGTCTGAATGTATTGACGATACTATTAATAGAATTATTCCTGATGAAGTTGATTACCTACAAAAATATGATGAAATGAAGGCATGGTTAGATGACCATTATCAAATGCCAGATATGAAGGTCGCACTTTTAATCCGTTTTTTAGAGCAAAATAATGGTCTTATTTCAAATAGAGCAAAAGAAAAAGAATTTGTTGGACTTACAAATGACGATATACAATCCATAGAAGACAACTATAGACTTTGTTTTAATTAAATCGAGAGATTAATTAAATTGAAAATGATAAAAAAAATTATTAGTGTCCCACACACATTTTTAAAAGCGGGATTTCCAATTTAAGATTTCCCGCTTATTTTATATCTTGTTTTTACTACAAAACCAGATATGAACAAAAGTAATAACTTTAGCGGACAGCCAATAATCAAACAACTTTTAAAGTTACTCCCTTCAGCTATTATTTCTCGGACAGTCTCACAACATAATAGTGATAGGTACTACAAGCGTTTTAAGACTTATGTAAGCTTCCCTTAATCAGGACACCTTAAAATTCGACAAATAATTATTGTTTAGGTTAGATTTGATGAAGAATTTAAATTCTTCATCAAATCTGGGTATATATTCTTTAGGAGATATGTTTCCTAAAGACTTATGCGGGTGGTTGTAATTGTAATCCTCTCTAGTTGTCTCTAATTTTTTGAAGTTGATAAATGTCATTAAAATAAGAATCTACTAAATCAATACCCTTGCAACTATTGATTGTTTCCCCAGCTGGGTAACAAATGTCGAGGCTCTTGAATTCTAATACAGCATCAGTTCTCGTGGATGGTGCTCCATAAAGGAACCATCACAGATCAATAAAATCAGTCGGCTGCAAGATGCTATAAAGTAAAAGCAAGCAGTATTTCGGCAAACTTTAATAGTTACTTGATCCTGAAGGTGATCACAGGCAAGCTGGAGTGGTTCACCACATCCTCACTAACGCTGCCGTTAAAAAAATGGGACAAACCTTTACGGCCGTGATTTGCCATTCCGATAATATCACCTTTAACATCCTTGGTGTAGTTGAAGACTCCTTCCTCTACAGAATTGTCATTGTATATGATATAATCTGCTAGCTCTACGTTGACATTTTTTAAATACTCGGCCATCTTTGCCTCAGCTTCTCTAGTGCTCAAAAAATTAGAAGGAGTGTTAACATAAAGAAGATGAAGCTTGCATTTTGTTTTTTTGGCAAACAAGTCGGCCTCTTTTAGAGCGCTGGTAGCATTTGGGTCTAAATCTGTAGCAAAAACAAAATCGTTTACATCTAATTGCTTTTTTCTGTCTTTTACAACTAGAACAGGGATTTCAGAGTTTCGTACGACTTTCTCTGCATTGGAACCTATAAATAGATTGCCTATTCCTTCTGTCCCATGACTTCCCATGACGATCAGGTCAGCACTATGACGTTTTACCGTGTTCATAATACCACTAAAGGCAGCTCCAGTTTCTACATCTCCATGAATTGTAATTCCTTGAAGAAAATCTTTCTTAAGTAAATTATCGAATTTTTTTTTGGCGAGCTTCATAAAAAACAAGGCTTCTGGCAGGTTAGAGCTCGCATTATTTGCGAGATGTAAGGGGAGGTCCAGCTGGTGTAGTAAAAATAATTCCCCATTATTTTCACGTACAATATCAGCAGCGACTCTCAATGCGTTTTCTGCCTGTACTGAAAAGTCTGTTGGCACAATTACCTTGTTCATAATGTTGGTTTTGAATCATTTAAAGATACAAAAAAATATAACTTTAGCAGGCTGTTTTTTAAGCCTTTGGAAATACTTAAAAAAATAGTATATTTGCAAAGTATTTAAACAAACACGAGGGGACTAAAGTCCCCTCTTTTTATAAATATGTTGAAAGAGAAGGTAGAAAAATTATTAAACGAGGCGTTTGAAGAGCGTCCAGACTTATTTTTGATTGACTTCAAAATGGGTTCTGGTAACGAGATCCAGGTCATTATTGATGGAGATGACGGTGTTAAATTGTCAGACTGTATGTTTTTTTCTAGAGCAGTAGAGCATAATTTAGACAGAGAAGAATATGATTTTTCTATTGAAGTGTTAAGTGCTGGTGCTTCCTCTCCTTTGAATTTTCCACGTCAGTTTATCAAAAACTTGGGTAGAGACCTTCAAATCGTTGACAGAGAAAAAAGATCTGAAACAGGCCTTTTAAAACAGGCAGACACTGAAGGTGTGACGATTACTTGGAAAGCTCGAGAGCCTAAGCCTATAGGTAAGGGTAAAGTTACTGTGGAAAAAGAGTGGACCTTAAAATATGAGGACATTAAGCAAGCAAAAGTTGTTGTAAAATTTAATTAGAAAGTAATATGGAAAATCTCGCATTGATCGAGTCTTTTTCTGAGTTTAAAGATGATAAAATGATAGATCGTGTCACCTTGATGGCGATCTTAGAAGATGTATTTAGAGCCGCTTTGAAAAGAAAGTACGGTGAAGATGACAACTTTGATATTATTATTAATCCAGATAAAGGTGATTTAGAGATCTGGCGTAACCGCGTTGTTGTTGCAGATGACGAAGTAGAAGACGATAATTCTGAAATATCTCTAACAGAGGCTCAAAAAATCGAGCCGGATTACGAGGTAGGTGAAGATGTTGCAGAAGAAGTGAAGTTGATTCAGTTAGGGCGTCGTGCTATCTTGGCATTGAGACAGAACCTTATTGCTAAGATTCACGAACACGACAATACCAATATCTTTAAACATTTTAAAGAATTAGAAGGAGAACTCTACAGTGCAGAAGTACACCACATAAGACACAGGGCGATCATTTTATTAGACGATGATGGCAATGAAATCATCATGCCTAAAGACCGACAGATTCCATCTGACTTCTTTAGAAAAGGGGAGAATGTACGAGGTATTATTGAAAGCGTAGAGTTAAGGGGGAATAAGCCTAACATCATTCTATCAAGAACCTCTCCTAAGTTTTTAGAAAAATTGTTTGAACAGGAAATTCCAGAAGTTTTTGACGGAGTTATTTCTATAAAAGCAGTCGTAAGGGAGCCAGGGGAAAAAGCAAAAGTAGCTGTAGATAGCTATGATGATCGCATCGATCCTGTAGGAGCTTGTGTAGGGGTTAAAGGTTCCCGTATTCACGGTATTGTTCGTGAATTAGGAAATGAAAACATTGATGTAATTAATTACACTTCTAACATGCAGTTATACATCGCGAGAGCGTTGAGTCCTGCTAAGATAACTTCTATTACCATCAACGAAGAAACTAAAAAAGCTGAAGTTCGCTTGAGCCCTGAAGAAGTGTCAAAAGCCATAGGTCGTAGAGGCCACAATATTAGATTAGCTGGTAAATTAACTGGTTATGACATTGATGTGATTAGAGAAGGTGGTGAGGAAGATGTAGAGTTGACCGAGTTTACCGATGTGATCGACGGTTGGGTTATTGAAGAATTGAGTAAGATAGGACTGGATACTGCCAAAAGTGTTCTAGAGCAAGACGTTGCCGACTTGATAAAACGTACAGATCTTGAGGAGGAAACCGTGTTAGAACTGGTTAGAATCCTAAGAGCAGAATTTGAAGATTAGATTAGAAATTAAAGTCAATCCTGAACCATTTTATGGCTGAAGTAAAAAACATGAGACTCAACAAAGTTCTAAGAGAATTCAACATCTCTTTAGACCGTGCTGTGGAGTATCTTAATTCTAAAGGAATTGAGATAGAGGCTCGCCCTACCACAAAAATAGACGAAAGCGTCTATCAAGCACTTGCTGATGAGTTTCAAACTGATAAAAGCAAAAAAGTTGCCTCAAAGGAAGTAGGTGCTGAACGTCGCAAGGAACAAGAAGAATTGCGAATGCAGCGAGAAAAAGAACTTGAGGACAAACAGAAAAGGCAAGAAGTTATTAAGGCTAAAGCCACTCTTGATGGCACTAAACAGGTGGGTAAGGTAGATCTTACGGCAGGTAAAAAGGCAGAGAAATCTACTGATCAACTGGAGAAAGCTGAAGTACCCGTTAATAAGGATGCTGCTGCTGCTGAGGTAGAGAAGGAGTCTCAAGAAACGAAGGTAGAGCCAGTAGAACTACCTAAAGAGACCGCGACCGCACCAGTTTTGCAAGTTTCTAATAGACCTAAATCTATAGGGACTACCTTAATGGGGAAAATAGATCTTAGTAATAATGTTTCATCTAAGCCTAAGAAAAAAGAAGAGGTCCTTAAAAAGGACGAAAAGGAAACTCTGAAGATAGCAGATCCGGTTCAAGAAGTTAAAAAGCCGGAAGAAGTTGGAGTACCAGTTGACTCAACAGAAACCGCTGAGAAACAATTGACTGATAAAGTAGTTTCTGAAAACCCAGAGTCTGAAGTGATCAAAACAGAGTATAAAAAACTCGGGGGTCTTAAAGTTACTGGAGAAAAAATTGACCTTTCACAATTTGCAAAGCCCAAGAAGAAGGCAGCAGATACCAATAGAGGTAAACGTAAACGTATTTCTAAGCCAGGTGCTCCTGCCCCTGCTGCTGGAGGCACTGCCGCTAAACGCAGTAGTAATACTAGACGAGCTGCGCCAGCTTCTGGTGGGCCTGGTCGAAAAAACATTGTCAAAGAAGAGCCTACTGATGAAGAAATTCAAAAGCAGGTAAGAGAGACTCTTGAAAAGCTTCAAGGTAAATCTTCTAAGTCTAAGGCTGCCCGATACCGTAGAGACAAGAGAGATAGTCACCGTGATAAAGTGGATGCTGCAGAGCAAGCACAAGCAGAAGATAAAAGCTTGCAAGTAACTGAGTTCGTTACTGTTAGTGATTTATCCATTATGATGGACGTACCGGTTAATAAAGTTATCGGTGCTTGTATGTCTCTTGGAATGATGGTGACTATGAATCAAAGACTGGATGCTGAAACGATGTCTATAGTTGCTGAAGAGTTTGGTTTTGAAGTAGAATTTGTTAATGCAGATATTGAAGAAAGCATCGCAGAGCTTGAAGATAAGGAAGAAGACTTAGTAACACGAGCTCCAATTGTAACCGTAATGGGTCACGTAGATCACGGTAAAACATCCCTTTTAGATTATATCAGAAAAGAAAATGTAATTGCTGGAGAAAGTGGAGGGATTACACAACATATTGGTGCTTATGGAGTAGAATTAGAAAATGGACAAAAGATTGCATTTTTAGATACACCAGGTCACGAAGCATTTACAGCGATGCGTGCACGTGGTGCGCAATTAACAGATATAGCTATTATTGTTGCTGCTGCCGATGATGATATCATGCCTCAAACTAAAGAAGCAATTTCGCATGCGCAAGCCGCAGGAGTTCCTATAGTATTTGCGATCAATAAAATTGATAAACCTCATGCCAATCCAGAGAAGATCAAAGAAGGTCTCGCTCAAATGAACTTATTGGTGGAAGACTGGGGAGGTAAAATACAATCCCATGATATTTCTGCTAAAGTAGGTACAGGGGTAAAAGAATTACTTGAAAAAGTGTTGCTTGAAGCAGAATTACTCGACTTAAAAGCCAATCCTAACAAGCCTGCTACTGGAACTGTCGTTGAAGCATTCTTGGACAAAGGTCGTGGATATGTCTCTACAATTTTAGTGCAAGCAGGTACTTTAAGAGTAGGGGATTATGTTCTTGCCGGCCCTAGGCATGGTAAAATCAAGGCAATGCAAGATGAGCGTGGAAACGAGGTTCTAGCAGCAGGTCCTGCAACTCCAGTATCTGTGTTAGGTTTGGACGGTGCCCCTCAAGCGGGTGACAAGTTTAACGTATTTGAAGATGAACGTGAGGCAAAGTCTATTGCAGCAAGACGAACGCAACTTCAACGTGAACAATCTGTTCGAACACAAAAAACCCTATCTCTTGACGAAATTGGGCGACGTATCGCATTAGGAGACTTTAAAGAATTGAACTTAATTCTTAAGGGGGATGTTGATGGTTCTGTAGAAGCTTTAACAGATTCATTCCAGAAACTATCTACTGAAGAAATTCAGGTAAATATTATTCACAAAGGTGTAGGTGCGATAACTGAGACTGATGTGTTACTTGCAACAGCTTCTAATGCAATAATTATCGGATTTAATGTACGCCCTCAAGGGAATGCAAGAGTTGTCGCCGATAGAGAAGAAGTGGATATACGCACGTATTCTATTATTTATGATGCGATCAATGATCTTAAAGATGCAATGGAAGGAATGCTTTCTCCAGAGCTTAAAGAAGAAATTACTGGTAACGCTGAAGTAAGACAAACCTTTAAAATATCCAAAATCGGTACTATTGCAGGTTGTATGGTTACAGATGGTAAGGTATTTAGAAATGGTGGGGTAAGACTTATCAGAGACGGCGTAGTGATTTATACAGGCGAACTCACAGCGCTTAAGCGTTTCAAAGACGATGTCAAAGAAGTGGCTAAAGGTTATGAATGTGGTATGCAAATAAAGAATTACAACGACTTGCAGGAAGGTGATATTATGGAATCTTTCAGAGAAGTAGAAGTAAAAAAGACCTTAAAATAACGAGAGTCTGTCTTATATAAATAAAAAGCGTCTTCATTTTAATGAAGACGCTTTTTTTATGGGGTATTTTTGCTAAGGCTTTAAGATAAAAGCATCTTTATACTCTTCCTTAATTTTTAGTAGCGCTCGATCTGCTTCTAGTCGACTTCGGTAAGTTCCTACCCATATCTTGTGGTAGGGAGATTCCCATTTTAATTCGGCTTTCCATGGTAGATCTAGTTGATCATAGGTTTCTTTAGTGGTAATTGCTTGATCGCGTTCTCCATAAAATAATTGAATGGTAAATCTATCTTTAAAATCTCCTGAGCGATCCATGGCTATTTTGGTAGAAATCAATTGATCGATTTTTTGCTTATTTACCGGGTGGTATTCTTGCGCAATTCCTTGAAATGCAATAGAAAACAATCCCAAGTTTAGGAGAAGCGTTGTCACTTTTTTCATAGATATAGTAAGAGTTGTGTCGATTTTAGGCATTTTTAAAAATTCTAATTTAGACTAATTATAAATTATTTTCTTCGTTTATTAGAAGCAAAAATAAACGTTTTATGACCTATTTTTGCAGCAGCATTTACGATGCGGTAAAATACCGTAATTATTGTGCCAAAGTTATTGTAATATTCATTAAAGAAGATGACAAATAGGAAATTACATTTTTCCGCATGGCAGTTTTTGCTAGCGTTTGTATTCGTTGTGCTTAATTCGTTAAGTGTATACGCGCAACAGGATGCTACCACCTCAGATGGTGAGCCTGCGGTACCTGTAGATGCTGTCAGTGGTGCTGACGCAGCAAAAGGGGAAGAACTCTTTAAAGCAAATTGTGCCTCATGCCACAAGTTGTATAAGAAACAAGTTGGACCTGCTCTATATGGTGTTTCTCAGAAATACGAAAAGGAATGGTTGTACAAATGGATCGTAAATTCAGCAGAATTAATAGCTAGTGGAGATGCTAGAGCAAATGCGATTTACAACGAGTACAATCAGTCCAATATGAATGCTTTTCCACAGCTTTCTACTGTGGATATTGATAACATTCTTGCTTATACAGATACAGAGAAGCCTGCTGCTGTTGTTGACGTTGCCGGTGCAGAAGGAACTGCGGTTGCTGGATCAGGAGATAATTCGGTGACAAATAATATCATTTTAGGAGCGCTGGCTCTTGTGTTGTTGTTATTGGTGGTTCTTCTTATCGTAGTAAACAAGACGCTAAGACGATTTGCAGAAGCTAACGGAATTCAAACGGTCTTTGATGAAGCGACTGAAGAGCGCACCCCTATATGGAAAGCTTTTGCTCAAAATCAATTCTTGGTTCTAGTGACTGCGATATTCTTATTGCTAGCTAGTGCCTACTTTGGCTATGGAGCTTTAATGAGCGTAGGTGTTGATCAAGGGTATGCACCAGTGCAACCTATTCACTACTCTCACAGAATTCACGCTGGTACCAGCCAGATTGAATGTAAGTATTGTCACTCTAGTGCCCGTGAATCAAAGCATTCAGGAATCCCTTCCCTTAACGTATGTATGAACTGTCACAAGTCTATTGCTGAAGTGGCAGAGACAACCTATCAAGAAGGTATTGAGGAGTACGGTATTGACTACAATAAAGAAATTGAAAAATTGTATGCCGCAACAGGATGGGATACCGACGAACAAGCATTTGTTGGGGAAGAGCAGCCAGTACGATGGGTGCGTATTCACAATTTGCCTGATCTTGCCTATTTCAATCACGCACAACACGTAACAGCAGGTAAAATCGAGTGTCAAACATGTCACGGTCCAGTAGAAGAAATGGAAGTGATGTATCAATATTCACCATTAACAATGGGATGGTGTATCAACTGTCACCGGGAGACTAACGTAGATCTTCAGGGGAATGGCTATTATGAAAAAATTCACAAAGAACTTTCTGAAGCTCGTGGTGGTCGTCAACTGACTATCGCAGATTTAGGAGGACTTGAATGTGGTAAATGCCACTACTAATAAAATAGTTTTAGAGATTTATGGCTACTACTAAAAAATACTGGAAAAGTACTGCGCAACTAGATGACAGCAACAAGATGGTAAAAGATCTTGAGCAGAACGAGTTTGCGAGCGCTATTCCTACCGATGAGTTTTTAGGAAACGATCAGGCGATGGAGGAATCAAATACCTCGCGTCGTGACTTCTTAAAGTATGTTGGATTCAGCACTGCTGCAGCATCGCTAGCAGCATGTGAGGGTCCAGTTATCTACTCCGTACCTTATGTAAACCAACCGGAGCAAATCATTCCTGGAATGGCTAACTATTATGCAACAACAATTGCAAATGGTTATGATTATGCGAGTGTACTGGTGAAAACACGTGAAGGTCGTCCGATTAAAATAGAAAGCAATAGGGATGCGGCATATAGAGGTCATGCAAATGCCCGTGTACATGCGTCTGTGTTGTCTTTATATGATAACAACCGTTTAAAAGCGCCTATGATTAAAGGGGTGGAGTCTACTTGGGAAGAACTTGATCAACAAGTTGCTGCTCAATTAGCTCAATTAAATGGTAAAGAATTGGTGGTGCTCGCACAAACTTATGCCAGCCCATCCATGTATAAAATCATCGCTCAACTTAAGGATACCTATACCAATGTGCGTGTGGTTACTTATGATACGATTAGTGAAGATGCTGCGTTAAATGCTTTTGAAGCTAAGTACGGCACTAGAGCTCTTGCAGATTATGATTTTACAAATGCAGAAACTATAGTTTCTGTAGGCGCTGATTTTGTAGGTGACTGGCAAGGTGGAGGATTTGATAAAGGGTATGCAAAATCACGTGTACCTAAGGATGGTAAGATGTCTCATCATATTCAATATGAGGCTAACTTGACTCTTTCTGGTGCAAATGCTGATAGACGTTACCCAGTTACTCCAACAGAGCAAAAGCAAATTATTGCTGCTCTTTATGGCAAAATTGTTGGTGGTGGAGTGAATGTTTCCTTATCTGATAAGGTGGCTAAGTCTGTAGAGCAAACTGCTATAAGTTTAAAAAGAGCTGGTACAAATGGGGTGCTGTTATGCGGTATTCCAGATCAAGGTGCACAACAGTTAACTATTGCTATCAATGAGGCTTTGAATTCTTCTATTGTGGATACGGCTTTACCAATAATGACTCGTCAAGGTAATCGTAAGGCAGTAGGTCAATTAGTAAGTGATATGAATGCCGGTAAAGTTGGTGCTATTTTCATCGCTGGTGTTGATCCTCTGTACAGTTATGATGATAGTGACGCTTTCGCGAAAGCGATAGAAAAAGTAGCCCTTAGCGTATCTTTTGCTTCTTCCATGAATGCAACAGCGGCTAAAGTAGACTACGTAGCAACTACGCCTCATTTCTTAGAGTCTTGGGCTGATACCGAAATTAAAAAAGGTTATGTGTTCTTAACGCAGCCTACTATCAACCCTATATTTAAGACCCGTCAATTACAAGAGTCTTTATTAAAGTGGTCGGGTAATGAACAGTCTTACAAGGACTTCTTAAAAGAAACTACTAGTGCTACTGGAGCAAGTTGGAATCAGTCGTTACAAGACGGTTTTTATAGTACAACTGCTTCTGATGTTAATGTTACAGTAGCAGAAGTAAGAGAAATTAGTAATGCTGATGCATTAAGTGCTTTGGCAAATGCTAAAAAACCTTCTGGATACGAACTTACTTTATATACCAAAACAGGACTAGGTGATGGTAGCATGGCAAACAACCCGTGGCTGCAAGAATTGCCAGATCCTATCACAAGAACCACTTGGGATAACTACGTTACAATTTCGCAAGCAGATGCCGAGGCGCTAGGTGTTGTGAATGAGAATGTAGCAAACGGTGCCTTAGATGGTACTCATGTGCTAGTAACTCTAGACGGTGTAGAAAGAAAGTTTCCTGCACTTATCCAACCAGGACAGGCTGCTGGAACAATAGGAATTGCCTTAGGTTACGGACAGACTGCTTCTATTCAAGAAGAAATGCAAACCGGTGTCAACGCCTACCCATTCTATAAGAATGGCGTTGCAGTACAAGCGGTTACTGTTAAAGATGCTGGTGGAAATCACCAGTTTGCCTGTACACAATTACAAAATACCATGATGGGTCGCGATATTATTCGTGAAACAGATTTAACTACTTATAGAACAGGAAATAAGGACCAATTTAATCCGATGCCTGAAGTTTCTTTGAATCACATTGAAACCGCAGTAACTTCTCCAGATGTTGATCTTTGGGAAAGTTTTGATAGATCTGTTGGGCATCACTTCAATATGTCTATAGACTTAAACGCTTGTACCGGTTGTGGTGCATGTGTAGTAGCTTGTCATGCAGAGAATAACGTGCCTGTTGTAGGTAAAGCAGAAGTAAGAAAATCTCGCGATATGCACTGGTTGCGTATCGATAGGTATTATTCTTCTACGGATAGTTTTGAAGCCGATGAGGCCAAAAAAGATGGTTTTGATGGATTATTTGGGGACAATGGTTCATTAGGTGGTTTTGGAGAGTTGGAAATTCCAGCAGATAATCCAGAAGTATCTTTCATGCCAGTGATGTGTCAGCATTGTAATCACGCACCATGTGAAACAGTTTGTCCAGTAGCAGCATCTTCTCATGGTCGTCAAGGTCAAAATCACATGGCTTATAACCGTTGTGTAGGTACTCGTTATTGTGCTAACAACTGTCCTTATAAGGTACGTCGTTTCAACTGGTTCCTTTACAATGGAAATGATGAGTTTGATTACCACATGAATAATGACTTAGGTCGTATGGTGATCAACCCAGATGTTACCGTAAGAAGTCGTGGGGTAATGGAGAAATGTTCTCTTTGTATCCAAATGACGCAAATGACTATTTTGGAGGCTAAGAAAGATGGTCGCATGATCAAAGATGGCGAGTTTGCTACGGCATGTTCTAATGCTTGTTCTAACGGAGCTATTACCTTTGGTGATATCAACGACAAGGAATCGGAGATCTTTCAAGTAAAACAACAAGACCGTATGTATCACCTGTTAGAAGAAGTGGGAACTGAACCTAACGTGATGTATCAGGTTAAAGTGAGAAACATATAATTAACTAGGAAAACTAATCAAGACATTATGGCTCATTATGAAGCGTCCATAAGAAGACCTCTCGTTACAGGAGATAAGACCTATTCTGATGTAACAAGAGACATTGCAGCACCTGTAGAAGGTGAAGCAAATAAGCAGTGGTGGATTGTTTTTACAATCGCTCTCATTGCCTTTCTTTATGGATTAGGATGTATTACTTATACAATATCTACCGGTATCGGTGTTTGGGGATTAAACAAGACCATTGGATGGGCTTGGGATATCACTAACTTTGTATGGTGGGTGGGTATAGGCCACGCAGGAACACTTATTTCTGCCGTACTATTATTATTCCGTCAGAAATGGAGAATGGCGATCAACCGCTCTGCAGAGGCGATGACTATCTTCTCTGTAATTCAAGCAGGTTTGTTTCCTATTATTCACATGGGTCGCCCATGGTTAGCTTACTGGGTATTGCCTATTCCTAACCAATTTGGTTCTCTATGGGTCAACTTTAACTCACCGCTTCTTTGGGATGTATTTGCAATTTCTACGTATCTGTCGGTATCATTAGTATTCTGGTGGACTGGTTTATTGCCTGATTTTGCAATGATCAGAGATCGAGCAATTACGCCGTTTAATAAAAAAATCTACGGAATCCTTTCCTTCGGTTGGTCAGGTCGCGCAAAAGACTGGCAACGTTTTGAAGAGGTGTCTCTTGTTCTTGCAGGACTCGCAACACCATTAGTACTTTCGGTTCACACGATTGTATCTTTTGATTTTGCCACCTCTGTTATA
>Ga0136655_1000896_pt1 | contig 13618 bp, 11 predicted proteins | sample CPBDNA_2_FD_94863 | JGI IMG/M metagenome (GOLD analysis project Ga0136655, IMG submission 94863) | Freshwater to marine salinity gradient microbial communities from Chesapeake Bay, USA - CPBay_Spr_15_0.8_DNA (version 2) | ecosystem: Environmental > Aquatic > Marine > Coastal | place: USA...
CAACATTTCTTCAAGAGCGGCATTTAGAGGGGATACAACAGATTACATCGCTTATGCAGCTTCCAAAGGAGCTATTATAAGCATCACCCGTACGATTGCTCGGCACTATGGCAAACAAGGAATAAAAGCATTTTTGATTGCTCCCGGATTTACTCGAACGGATATGGCAGAGGAGATTCTGTCGGAATATGGAGAAGGTTTTGCCTTGAATGATATTGCGCTTTCGGAACTTACTAAGCCGGAGGATATCTCTCCGATGGTCACTTTACTCTGTTCTGGGCTGGCAGATCATGCCACTGGGGCGACAATTGACATTAATGCAGGCTCATACGTTCATTAACTAAATATGGAAAAATCAGAATTCAGAAAACGAGCGCATGAGTTAGTCGATTGGATGGCTGATTATTTGGAGCAAAAAGAAAATTATCGAGTTACCCCCGGAGTAGCCCCTCGAGAGATCATCAACCAGCTTCCGCTTAATCCACCGGAAAAAGGGGAGTCTTTTGATCAGATCATGCAGGATTTCAAAGAAATAATCGTCCCTGGGATGACCCATTGGCAACATCCTGCTTTTTTTGCCTACTTCCCTGCGAATAACTCTGAGCCTTCTATCCTTGCTGAGATGCTCATGTCCACAATGGGCGCCCAATGCATGTCTTGGCTTACCTCTCCTGCTGCAACAGAACTTGAAGAACGGGTCTGCGATTGGATTAGAGACGCCAAAGGAATTAATTCATCCTGGAAGGGCTGCATCCATGATACGGCAAGTACGGCGACGCTGAGTGCCTTGCTGACAGCTCGGGAGAAAGCGACCAATTACGAGATTAATGAAAACGGTTTTTCCAAGAGTGAGGTATTTCGAGTTTATTCCTCGGCACACGTACACTCTTCAATTGATAAAGCACTGAAAATTGCAGGGATTGGGGTTGCTAACTTGGTGCGTATTCCTGTTGATAAAAACTTTGCAATGATTCCTGATGCTTTGGAACAAGCAATTAAAGAAGACTTAGAAAATGGCTTTCGACCACTTTGTGTGATTTCAGCTTTAGGGACGACCAGTTCAACTGCTGTAGATCCTATTCGGGAAATTTCGGAAATCTGCCATTCGTTTGATATTTGGCACCATATCGATGCAGCATTTGCTGGTACAGCACTTCTTCTGCCCGAATATCAGAAACTAATAGAAGGTCATGAATTGGCAGACAGCTATGTGTTTAATCCTCACAAATGGATGTTTACCAACTTTGATTGTACCATCATGTACCTCAAAGAACCGCGTTACTTGGTAAATACGTTCTCAATGACTCCAGAGTACCTTAAAACTAGTTTAGACGAGGAAGTCAATAACTACCGGGATTGGGGGATTCCGTTGGGGCGAAGATTTAGAGCGTTGAAGCTTTGGTTTGTGATTAGATCTTATGGCTTGGAAGGAATTCGACAAAAGCTGAGAAATCATATTTCTTTAGCCAGAAACACCGAAAAGCTTATTTTGGGGCATGCAGAATTGGAAATTTTGGCTCCTGTAAACTTCAATACCATCTGCTTCCGCTTTTCTGCAGAAAAACTAGGGCTTGATGAAGCAAACAGATTCAATGAGAGTTGGATGAATAGCGTCAATGCCACAGGTCTTGCGTTTTTCTCACATACTAAATTGGATGGAAAATATGTCATCAGATGGGTAATTGGACAGACTGATGTAACAGAAAAACATATTCAAAATGCCTGGAGTTTACTTCTTGAAAAGCTCGAAGAAACAAAAAAGGAATTCTCTTAATATTCATGTCAAAGCCGATCAAATCGGATTCTATTCTCACACCCGAACTTATTAAAATCATCAAAGTATTCGGACTCGTATCCGTTGCTTTGGTTGTTTTCTTCTCGTTTTTTAACGAGCGAAGAGCAAACAATACTGGCCAAGACCAAGCCTTTCGGATGAGTAGTTCTGCAAGGATGTATTTCAGCAATGTTCGGGGAATTAATTATGAACGAGAAGTCAGAAGAGATGCAGGAATGCAGATTTTTCGAAACAAGGCTTTTGGCGATAAAGATGACAATCTAAACTTGTCGCTAATCCTAATCCTCAACCCAGGGAAAGATGAAGCTTATATTTACCTCGAACCTATAAATTCGGATTGGCCGATAACGATTAGACTGAAATCTACTAATGGTTTAGAAAGCTATTCCTTCGAAAATGGAAATAAATCGGATCATTTGAGGTATTGTAAAATTTTACAAGCTGCGATTGAAGGTTCCGAGCAGATTGAATTGCAAATAGATGAAGGGTGGATACCGATATGGACTTCTTCAAAAGAAAAAGAAGCCATAAAGGCAATTTTGGAAGATTATAAAAATTTAACAGACTAATTGTTTGACAATGAGTGAGAAACAGAATCCACAATTGACATATTTTAAAAAAAATGATTGGTAAAGAGCTGATCAATACTACTCCTACAGCTGGAAATTGGTTAGCAGGGACGCTTCTGGAAGTTGAATTTGGCTATGCAAAAGTTGAATTTGAAGTCAGGAAAGAGTTCTGCAACCCTGGGCGAATCCTTCACGGAGGTATTTCTTCACTGATGCTGGACGATGTGATCGGAATCGCAAACTTTGCGATGGGCTCAGAATATCTAATGAGCTCGATCAATTTGAATGTGGATTTTCTATCCTCAGCTAAATTTGGTGAGAAAGTACAAGTCGAGGCTAAATTAATCCGGTCCGGAGCAAACCTAAATCATTGGGAGGCCGTAATTAAAAAAGATTCTGGGAAAATAGTCGCGAAGGCCAGTAGTAATATGATCAAGACTCATGTTAAAATTAGCGACCTAGTGCTTTAACATTTATACCACTTAATTTTATACAATTGAAAAGAATCTTTTTTCTAATTATTTTCTTCGGAACAGCCACATTTGTTCAAGCACAATGGGCTACTGCTTTTCACATCAGTAATCGGCCTTTTGTAGCTGTAAATAAACAATTAGGCAAAAAATGGCTTCCGGAGTTTAGGATTGATGTAGATAATAGTTTTGAATATACTGGGTTAGAGCTTGTGATAAACCATGTTTTTATTGAAAACGAAACTTATCAGTTCTATGGAGGATTGGGAGCTAGGGTAAATTATTTTTCGGGACTGGTGATTCCAGTAGGGTTGAACATATATCCATTCGAAAATAAGAATTTTGGTTTCCAAATGGAAATGGCTGGAGTGATTGGTGAAGTCGATATTCTTAGGGGTTCCACAGGAATTAGATACCGTTTCAATAGAAATTAAAACTGCTTCATTTTTACCATCAAATCCCATAAAGCGATTCCTAAAGAGACTGAAATATTTAGCGAATGCTTGGTGCCCAATTGAGGAATTTCCAGCACATAATCACAGGCTTCTAAGACTTCATCTTCGACTCCAAAGACCTCATTACCGAAGATCAAGGCGTATTTTTCAGCATCTTTTACTTCAAATTCATTGAGCATTATTGATCGGTCCACTTGCTCTAAGGCACAAATAATATAGCCTTCAGATTTAAGTTTTTCTACGGCAAGAGTGGTATTGAGCAGGTATTCCCATTCAACTGATTCAGTCGCGCCAAGAGCAGTTTTCTGAATATCCCGATGAGGTGGTGTTCCTGTGATTCCGCAGAGGTATATTTTTTCAATTCGAAAAGCATCTCCTGTTCGAAAAGCAGACCCGACATTATTTAAGCTTCGCACATTATCCAAAACCAGCACGATCGGTGACTTTTCTACTTCCTTATATTCTTCTAGGGAGAGTCTTTTGAGCTCTTCCATACTTAATTTTTTCATCCCTTTTTGTACTCCTTTTTGATTACGTTAATTTGAGCCTTGAATCACCCGAATTTTTCCCAGAAATAAAAGTTAAGCCCAACTCATGAGTAAGTCAAAAGACGGAAACGAAACTCCACTAATGAAGCAATACAATGCGATCAAAGCAAAGCATCCGGGGGCGCTATTGTTATTTCGTGTTGGAGATTTCTACGAGACTTTTGGTGAGGATGCGATCAGAGCAAGCAAAATATTGGATATCGTACTGACAAAGAGGGCTAATGGCGCAGCTTCTCACATCGAATTGGCCGGATTTCCACATCATTCTTTAGACACGTACTTGCCAAAGCTGGTTAGAGCCGGTAATCGAGTTGCGATTTGTGACCAATTAGAAGATCCGAAGTCGGTCAAGGGGATCGTCAAAAGAGGGGTTACAGAACTGGTTACTCCAGGACTTTCATTTAATGATCAGGTATTGGATACTCGAAAAAACAATTACCTCGCCTCAATTCATTTTGGAAAGGATGTGCATGGTATTGCTTTTCTAGATCTTTCTACCGGAGAATTTATGTGCGCAGAAGGAAAGATTTCCTACCTGCAAAAGCTGATTCAAAGCTTTGCCCCTTCAGAAATAATCTATTCCAAAGCCTCCAAAAAAGTAGCTGCTGATTTATTGAAAGATGAATACATCACTTTTCATTGCGAGGATTGGGTCTTTCAAAAGGATTTCACCTATGAAAAACTTAAGGGGCATTTTGGAACAGCAAACCTTAAAGGATTTGGAATCGAAGAGTTGGATTCTGGGATTATTGCAGCTGGAGCGATTTTGTATTACCTCGAGGAAACAGAGCATAAGGAGATTCAACATATTTCTTCGATCTCAAGAATCGCTGAGGAGAAATATGTTTGGCTCGATAAGTTTACCATCAGAAACTTAGAGCTGGTATTTGCACAGCATGAAGGGGGCGTTCCTCTGATTTCTATCCTCGATAAGACGGTCACTCCGATGGGATCGCGGATGATGAAAAAGTGGTTAGTGCTGCCATTAAAAGAGAAGAACCTGATTGAAGAGCGGCTGAATGTGGTCGATTTCTTTTTTCAAAATCCAACTTTAATTGAGGAAATTCTAGGTTCCTTGAAATTGATCGGAGATCTGGAGCGATTGATTTCCAAAGTGGTCGTGGGCCGTGCTAATCCAAGAGAACTCAATCAAATCAAAAAAGCTCTTTTGGTCACTAAGCCGATCAAGGAACTCCTCAAAACTCAAAAGAATCCTACGCTAAAAAAGCTCAGCGATCAATTGCACCTCTGTGAGTTTTTGCTTGAGAAAATCGATAAAGAATTGAAAGAAGATACCCCTATGCTCACACACCAAGGAGGCATTATTAGAGATGGTGTGGATCCTGAACTCGATGAGTACCGAGGATTAGCTACTTCTGGCAAGGATTTTTTGATCCGAATCCAGAAAAGAGAAATTGAAAATACGGGGATCACTTCTTTAAAAATTGCATTTAATAAGGTATTTGGCTATTTCTTGGAAGTTACTCACGCGCACAAAGACAAGGTTCCACAAGAATGGATTAGAAAGCAGACCTTAGTAAATGCAGAGCGCTACATCACTCCAGAACTAAAGGAATACGAGGAAAAAATCCTCAATGCGGAAGAAAAAATGGTGGGGATCGAGCAACGGTATTTCCAGGCATTAGTGGAAGAAGCAGCTCAGTATGTCATTCAAATTCAGCAGAATGCAAGGGTGTTGGGTACTTTGGATGCGCTGCTATCATTTGCTATGGTAGCTAATTCAAACAATTATTGTCGACCAAAGATCTCCGATACAGAAACCCTCGAAATCAAAGAAGGTCGTCATCCAGTCATCGAGAGGCAGTTGGCTCATGGCGAACAATATGTGCCAAATGATATCTACCTAGATAATGATACCCAACAGATCATCATTATTACGGGGCCAAATATGGCCGGTAAGTCAGCTCTACTTAGACAGACTGCATTGATTGTCTTGATGGCTCAAATGGGCTCTTTTGTGCCGGCTTCGTTTGCTCGAATAGGAATAATTGATAAGGTTTTTACTCGAGTGGGAGCCTCAGATAATTTATCCAAAGGGGAATCGACTTTTATGGTTGAAATGACCGAAACAGCGAGTATTTTAAATAATCTTTCAGACCGAAGTTTAGTATTGATGGATGAAATCGGACGAGGAACCTCGACTTATGACGGGGTTTCTATAGCTTGGTCCATTGTCGAGTACTTGCATAATCACCCTTCATTTAAAGCAAAGACTCTTTTTGCGACCCATTACCATGAGTTGAATCAACTTGCTGCTGATTTTCCCAAGATCAAAAATTTCAATGTATCGGTAAAAGAGGTAGGTGATAAAGTGATTTTCATGCGAAAATTAAAGCCTGGAGGAAGCGAGCATAGTTTTGGAATTCATGTAGCCCAAATGGCCGGAATGCCGAATCCAATTGTGTTGCGAGCAGCCGAAATAATGACACATTTGGAGCAGGATAAGTCTGTGAAAAAAGGAAAGGAAAATCTGAAATCTATCCCTAAAAATAATTTCCAGCTGAGCATGTTTGAACTTGACCCTAAATTCAAAGAAGCAAAAGAAATGATCGAAAAAATTGATATCAATTCGATTTCACCAATTGAAGCCTTATTGAAGCTACATGAGATCAAGAATAAGATTGAAGCTTAGATGCTGTATTTATTGTATCTTTAATTGATTAATACGACAAAGGATTGATTTTTCATGGATAAAGTACTTTTAAAGAATTTACGGAGGCAGGACAAGTATTCTAAGTTTTTTAAGGACTGGCAAGAGCAAGAATTTAAGAATTATCCTGATGAGGCGAAGATGCTTACGGAGCTAGAAACCTTAAGTAAGAACATCGGCATGCGTGAAGGGTTAATTATTGCTTGTTTTGATTACCGAAATTTAAGTCTTGCTTTTTTTACCGGTGAGCTAGAATCTGTCACAGGATATCCAGAATCTATTTTTAGAGAAAAAGGAATGGAAGCATCTTTCTCTATGATCCATCCAGAAGATCGCGAAGAGCTTTTCAGATTTCAAAAAATAGTATTCGATTCGTTTCATAAACTTTCGCTAGAAGAGAGATATACCTTTGAATTTAGCTACACTACTCGATGGGTTCATCGAATTACACAAGAAGTAATTTGGGTAATGGGAAGAGTAAAACCCTTTATTATTGATTCGCAGGGAAATTTTGCCGTAGACCTACATGTGATTTTGCAGCTACAGACCCCTCCGTCTGTGAAGTCATATGATTGGACTTATTCCTATCAAAATCAGGATGGTAAGCGCATTTTGGTGAGTAAAACTACTCCCGATAAGCTCACAATTAATCTTACCAAGAAAGAAAAAGAAATAGCCAAAATGATTCTAAATGGAAAGGAGTCAAAAGAAATAGGGGAAGTGCTTAATATTTCATTAAATACTGTTGGAACTCACCGAAAGAATATTTTAAAGAAGGTTAATGCTAGGAATTTGGGGGAAATGATAAAAATTCTCTCCTCCTATGATTTTTGATAGTCCATTGAAAATCAGATTAGAAGCTTATTTAAAGGCGATTTGTAAAAAAATTATAGCAGGAATTCTTGTAAATTTATTTCTGAAGCTTACCTTTGCATCCACAATACGCTTAGATCACGTTCTAAGTTAGAAAAGCGAGAGTAGCTCAGCTGGTAGAGCACGACCTTGCCAAGGTCGGGGTCGCGAGTTCGAATCTCGTCTCCCGCTCAAAAAAGCCCTTGATTCAAGGGCTTTCTTGTTTAGGGTCAATAAGTAGCTTGGTCAAGTCCAAGTGAAGCCGGGATGGTGGAATAGGTAGACACGCAAGACTTAAAATCTTGTGAGAGCAATCTCGTGCGGGTTCGATTCCCGCTCCTGGTACAGAAGCCTCGTAGAAATACGGGGCTTTTTGTTTTGAAATCATATTTGATTTCTGATCCGAAAGTATAACACTTGATTTTTTCTTAAATTCCTGAATATGGAAGAGGTTTTTAAATTTTTTGAAACGGATTGGCATACCATCCGACATGGCTTAATTCTAGTTGGACTATCAGTTACAATTCTGATGGTTTTTGTATTTCTAGCCCGTCAATCCAAAAGATTTCTAAGTAGAAAATTGTCAAAGCGGATGCAAGACCCTCTTCTTGCAAATTTCTTAGCTACAATTTTGAAGGCTCTAGTGATCTTGGTCGGGTTGCTTTTGATTTTCAGAATCATAGGTCTTACAGGAGTTGTTACCGGACTTTTGACAGGTGCTGGAATTTCAGCTTTTATTATTGGATTTGCTTTGAAAGATATTGGTGAGAATTTTCTCGCTGGAATTTTGCTTGCATTTAAGCGTCCTTTTCGGATAGGAGATGTCGTCGATATAAATGGGATTAGAGGTCAAATTCTTACCCTAAACCTTAGAGATACGCAGATTAAAACAGTCGATGGAAAAGATGTTTTTATTCCGAATGCCACCATCATAAAAAACCCTCTTGTCAACTTTACAATAGATGGATTTCTACGTTACGATTTCATCATCGGTTTGGACTATAGTTCTGACTACAATGCAGCAATGGAATTGATTCTAAATACAGTTTCAAGAGTACCGGGAGTATTGGCTGATCAGAAAAGTCCAAACGTTTGGGTATTTGATCTTGCCGAAAGTACACTGAATATTCAAGCCTCTTTTTGGGTGGACACTTTCGATCTTAAGATTTTGGATGTAGTTGTTAAAAGTAATGTGATCTTGGAAGTTTTGATGGCATTAGAAAAGGCCGGCTACAATCTGCCGGCCCGAATTATTGAACTAAAAAACCATCAAGGAAAAATTCTTAAGACTTCCTAGTTATTTCTCAAGTATCCCTTTGAGATTCGCCGGAGAATAATTTACTGACTTCAGCGTCTTGTGATCCCCCTCTCTAAAGACTAAAAACAAATCACCCTCTTTTTCATAAAAGCTAGGCGTCCCTTTGGCCTCATAATGTGCCACAGTGGCTTTTGCCTCTTCCTCGGTTACGCAGGCTTTGCTCATGTTGGAGCGTTGAACCTCGTCAAAAAGGGTTTTGAATTTTTCTCCTAAGCCAAACTCCAGAATCGCACCGGAAAGGACATATTGTAAATCGCAAAGGGCATCAGCGATTTCCACCAAATCCTTATTTTCTATTGCTTCTTCCAATTCTTTTAACTCCTCGGCCAATAAGGATACCCGAAGGTTACATCGTGTTTCAGACGGGATAGCAGGATCCGATACTATTGGATGCTTGAAGGTTTCGTGAAATAAAGCGACAGAAGTAAGAGATTTTGGATCTTGCATGAATAGAATTTTTTGAATGAATGAAATAAATGAAAAAGACCGGGAATTCCGGTCTTTTTTGGTTTCAATAGTTAGAATTTTATACAGAAGCGGCTGCAAATCGTTGACTGACAGTATTCCAGTCTACTACATTCCAAAAAGCAGAAACATAGTCTGGACGCTTGTTTTGGTAATTCAAGTAATACGCATGTTCCCAAACATCCAATCCCAAAAGAGGAACTCCCTTGAAATCGGAAATATCCATCAATGGATTATCCTGATTTGCCGTAGAACCTACAGCCAGTTTTTTATCATCGCCTACTACTAACCAAGCCCAACCTGATCCAAATCGTGTTTTTGCAGCTGTTTCAAATTCGGTTACAAATGCATCATAGCTTCCAAAAGAGGAATCAATTGCCGCTGCCAAGTCGCCTTCAGGCTTTCCTCCTCCTGTTGGACTCATTACTTTCCAGAATAACTCATGGTTATAATGACCACCACCGTTGTTTCTCATTTTTGTAGAATAGCTACCAATTTTCGATAAGACCTCTTCCAATGGTTTATTCACATCTACTTGCTCTTCAGAGACGGCTTCTCCAAGATTTTTTGCATAGCCAGCGGCATGCTTAGTATAGTGGATCTCCATCGTCATCGCATCGATATTCGGCTCGAGGGCATTAAAATCGAAGGCTAATGGCGTTTGGGTAAAACTTGTAGCAAGTATTGCTTTTTCATCGCCCACGGCATTTCCAGCACATGCGCTTAAAATTCCTGTGCCTGCCAATCCCAAAGCAATACTTGCTTTGGAGCTATTGGCTAAAAATAATCTTCTGGAAATCATGGTTTCTAGAGGTTTCATTTTCTATATAGTTTATAAGTTGAATCTAATGACAAACTGAAATTAATCATTATATGCTAGGATTTGAAATTGAGAATCAGACAATAAGTCTGATTTTGCGACAAGTTAGTTAAGTTTGTGAACACAGATTGCCTTGGATAGGTTTTTGACTGTTTTGCAAACTCACAACACTATGGAACTAATCTTTTATAAATATCAGGGAACAGGGAATGATTTTGTTATGATCGATGACAGGCAAAAGTTGATCGACACTACCGATCTTGCTTTGATTTCTAGACTTTGCGACAGACGATTTGGTGTCGGTGCAGATGGATTAATTTTGATTAGAAATCATCCTGATTATGATTTTGAGATGATTTATTTCAACGCAGACGGAAGCCAAAGTATGTGTGGAAATGGAGCAAGGTGTGCAGTTGCTTTTGCGGAGTTTCTTCGAATTATAAAAGTAAAAACTCGTTTTCTGGCAATTGACGGTCCCCATGAGGCCGCAATTAAAAGTGGGCAGATTCATCTAAAGATGGCGGATGCCAGCAGGGTACAGAATAGCGGGGCAGATCATTTCCTTAATACTGGTTCTCCACACCACATTCGATTTGTAGAAAACGCTTCGACTTATCCTGTGTTCGAAGAAGGGAAGCGTATTCGCTACGCAGAGGCCTATTCTCCAGCTGGTACAAATGTTAATTTTGTTGAAAAAATCACTGGAGATCAGATCTTTGTCCGAACCTATGAACGTGGTGTTGAAGATGAAACACTCTCTTGTGGTACAGGTGTCACTGCTGCTGCTTTAGCATTTGCTGGAGATCAGCCAAATGCTTATATCAAAATAAATACCCTAGGAGGGCAATTATCAGTAAAATTTGACTCGAATCCCGATGGTAGCTTCAGTGAAATTTGGCTGATTGGTCCTGCAGAGCAAGTGTATCAAGGAAAAATTATTTTCTAAAAGCGTAATTTGAAGTCTTTCATACCGGAGACTTCATTATCAATTATAATAAAAAGGGCTTAATTTTAACCCTCAGTTTGAGAATTACAAATAGCAAAAATGTTAGATTTTATAGCAAAAGGACTTGCAAAGGTTTTTGGTACCAAGTCCGATAGAGATATCAAGGATTTACTTCCGTTAGTAAAGGACATCAACGTTGAATTTGATGGCTTAAAGGGGCTAAGTGATGATCAACTTCGAGGGAAAACCCAAGAAATCAAGGATCAAATCAATGAGCATCTTAAAAGCTTTGATGATAAAATTATCAGCATCAAATCTGGCGTAGATGAATTGGCTGCTACAGCCATTCATGAAAAGGATCAGCTTTTCAATCAAATCGATCAGATCGAAAAAGATCGTGACCAAGCATTGGAAGAAGTCCTGATGAAAGTGCTTCCTAAAGCTTTTGCGGTAGTGAAAGAAACTGCTCGAAGATTCAAAGAACTGGGTGGACTTAAAGTTAAAGCCAATCAGAGAGATCGAGAGATTGCGGCTACGAAGCAAAATGTTGAAATCCAAGGCGATGAAGCCATCTGGCATAACAAATGGCTAGCTGCTGGGACTGAGGTAATCTGGGATATGGTTCATTACGATGTGCAGCTTATCGGAGGTATGGTGCTCCATAAAGGTAATATCGCCGAAATGGCCACAGGTGAAGGTAAAACTTTGGTTTCTACACTTCCTGCTTACCTTAATGCGCTTGCTGGAAGAGGTGTTCACATCGTCACAGTAAACGATTACCTAGCTAAGCGTGACTCCGAATGGAATGCTCCAATTTTTGAATTCCACGGTTTGACTGTCGATTGTATCGATAAATACACCCCTAACTCTGAAGGAAGAAAGAAGGCTTACGCAAGTGATATCGTTTACGGAACGAATAATGAGTTTGGCTTTGATTACCTAAGAGACAATATGGCTCGCGAAGCTGGGGACCTGGTTCAAGGGAAGCATCATTTTGCCATGATTGATGAGGTCGATTCAGTATTGATTGATGATGCTAGAACTCCTTTGATCATTTCAGGACCGGTACCGAAGGGTGATGTCCATGAGTTTGATGACATGAAGCCAAGAGTGTCTGCACTTGTAGATGAGCAGCGGAAGTTGATCCAAGGATTTCTATCAACTGCCAAGAAATTGATTGCTGATGGCAATGAAAAAGAAGGTGGGTTGGCACTTTTTAGAGCGTTCCGAGGAATACCAAAATATAAGCCATTGATTAAATACCTTTCTGAACCAGGTATTCGAGTGGTTTTGCAAAAAACGGAAAACTTCTACCTCCAAGACAATAAGCGTAATATGCCAGAGGCGGATGAGCCGCTTTTGTTTACTATTGACGAAAAGACCAATGTAGTAGATCTTACGGATCGTGGAATAGAAACCATGACTACTAAGAATGAAAACCCTGAATTTTTCATTTTACCAGACATCGGGATTGTCATCGCTGATTTGGAAAAATCTGAAGAAATAGACGATAAAGAGAAATTGATCCGCAAAGAAGAGGCGATCAAAGATTATAGCACGAAAGCGCAGCGAATCCACACAGTAAACCAACTGCTTAAGGCATACTGCATGTTTGAACGCGATACTGAGTACATCTTAGTGGACGGGAAAGTGAAAATCGTCGATGAGCAAACAGGTCGTGTGATGGAAGGTCGTCGGTATTCGGACGGACTTCACCAGGCGATTGAAGCTAAAGAAAATGTGAAGGTTGAGGACGCTACGCAGACTTACGCTACGATTACACTCCAAAACTACTTCCGAATGTATCATAAGCTTTCCGGTATGACTGGAACAGCTGAGACTGAGGCGGGAGAATTCTGGGAAATTTATAAGCTTGATGTGGTAGTTATTCCCACAAATCGAGTTATTCAGCGGGATGATCGTGAGGATAAAGTTTTCAAAACTGTACGAGAGAAATTTAATGCGGTAGTAGATGAAATCAACGAATTAGTAGCACTTGGCCGACCAGTCTTGGTGGGAACGACTTCGGTTGAAATCTCCGAAGTACTCAGTCGAATGTTGACTTTGAAGAAGATTCCGCATCAGGTATTGAATGCCAAGCAGCATGCCCGAGAAGCAGATGTGGTCGCGGCAGCAGGTCAAAGCGGTACGGTTACGATTGCCACTAACATGGCTGGGCGAGGTACAGATATCAAACTTTCGCCAGAATCTAAGAAGTCTGGTGGTTTGGCGATCATCGGTACTGAGCGTCACGAATCTCGTCGCGTCGATCGTCAGCTAAGAGGACGATCTGGTCGTCAAGGAGATGTGGGTTCTTCACAATTCTTTGTTTCTCTCGAGGATAGCTTAATGCGTCTTTTTGGTTCGGAACGAATCGCAAAATTAATGGATCGAATGGGTCTGGAAGAAGGCGAAGTGATTCAGCATAGTATGATTACTAAGTCAATTGAGCGAGCGCAGCGTAAAGTGGAGGAAAATAACTTTGGCACAAGAAAACGACTGCTCGAGTATGATGATGTGATGAATTCACAGCGGGAAGTGGTTTATAAGCGGAGAAGGAATGCACTTAAAGGTGAGCGTCTTGAGCTGGATATTCTCAACATCATTTATGATGTATCCGAGAGCCACATCGATATGGCCAAATCCACGGAAGATGTGGAAAACCTTCGCATGAATGCATTCAGTACACTTGGTGTGGATTATTCGATC
>Ga0136655_1000898_pt1 | contig 13613 bp, 10 predicted proteins | sample CPBDNA_2_FD_94863 | JGI IMG/M metagenome (GOLD analysis project Ga0136655, IMG submission 94863) | Freshwater to marine salinity gradient microbial communities from Chesapeake Bay, USA - CPBay_Spr_15_0.8_DNA (version 2) | ecosystem: Environmental > Aquatic > Marine > Coastal | place: USA...
GGCGGGATTATGGACTTGGCACAATAAGGTCAAAGATTTTTTTTGGAGCATATGTACCGTAACTATTGCAGCTCAAATAGGAGTAGCAGGAGTGAGCCTGTTTTACTTTCATCAGTTTCCAGGCTTGTTTATTCTTGGGAATTTGCTGTTGTTGCCTGTATTGCCATTGATTATAGGCGCTGCGTTGTTGTTAATTCTTTTATTGTTGATCGGGCTCCCCACCGACTGGCTAACAACTGCTTTAAATGTCCTATTGGAATTTATCATGAAAACCGTTGCTAACATCAGTTCTTGGGAGTCATTTATTATAACAGATATTTATATTACTTGGTGGGAAATGATTTTAATGTACACAGTGCTATTTAGTTTGGTGTTGTTTTTAGTTCCTTACTTTAAAAGAAGTAAAAAGGAACGCTTTTACTTGAAAAAGCCCAACTGGATGCTGCATCTCAGTCTTGCATCTGCGATACTATGGATGGGGATACGTAGTTTTGAAACCTATGCCTACAGTGAAGAACAGTTTTTAGTATTGCATCAAGCCACTGGAAGTGCGGTTAGTCTGAGCAATAAAGAACAAGCCCTACTGCTTACTGATTTGCATGTCATGGATACTACAAGAGCGGTTAATAGTTTAGAGCGATTAAAAAACATAGAAAACCATCGAGGCAAGAAACTCTCTATAGCTGATTTACAAAGTATGGTGCATTACAAAGACGCACAATTGGTGGTCATAGCCGAAAATGGAGTCTACGATACCTCTATTAAGAGCGCTAACGTCCTGCTATCACACTCTCCTAAAATCAATATAGAACGACTTATTCTAGACACCCACCCGAAAATAATTATTGCTGATGGTTCTAATTATCGCCATCTAATTGAGGCTTGGAAAATCACGTGTGATCAAAGGAATATTAGGTTTTTAAACACCTATGAAGATGGAGCAGTAGCAATCGATTAACCCTGTAGTTTGTATTTAAAATCTCGTTGGTAATCGTTCCATTTTTTCCCCGTGTTGATGGACTTGTAAGTCTCGTCTGCGAGCATGGTGATATAGATTTCCAACTTTTTAGCATCTAATTTTCCAGGGACGGGATTGATAATGGTTCCTTTTTCATCAAAAAATACCAGTGTAGGATATTCAAAGATTCTTATAAATGTTGCAAATTGATGTTGCGCGCGATCGTTGCGCTTTTTAAGCGGATTAGCGTAGATAGCACCTTTGTAGTTGATCACTTCAGTTCCTTCGGCATTAAATTTTACGGGGTAATAGTGCTTGTTGATGTAGGTGGCGATATCCGCTTTCGCGAAAGCGTGTTGATCCATCCATTTACAATTAGGACACCAGTCTGTGTAGGATTTCATCAAAATTTTACGAGGTTCTTTTTTCTGTGCCGCAAGGGCATCATTCATACTCATCCAATTCACTTGAGAAAAACCAAGTGTGGAAAACAAGAGAAATACAAGAGGAACTAATTTCATGTGGCTAATTTACAACATCATGAATGCATAAAATGCACCGTAATGGTGCATTTTATGTTAAAATATTAATACATGCAGTTATTATCTAATACCGTGCATCATTTTAACTAGTAGCTTACTTATTGCAAGCATAACGAAACCTGCAGCAATAGGTATAATTGTAAAAATCATAAAGAAAGTTGCCATTCCATAATCTTCCACTATAGGATCGATAAATCTACCAGTAAGTCCAGCAGCAGTATTGGCTATAAAGTTTGCGACAAACCATATACCGAACATCAAACCCACTAGCTTAGTAGGTGATAATTTACTTACATAAGAAAGACCTACTGGAGAAACACAAAGTTCACCTAAAGTATGAAATAAGTAGGCTATAATTAGGAAAATCATGCTCACAGAAGCTGTTTTTGCTCCTAAAGGAATCCCCATAGAGCCAAAGGCTAAAATTCCAAAACCAATACCTAATAAGATCAAACCAATTGCAAACTTTACAGGCCCTGAAGGGTTGTATTTAGATTCCCAAATTTTTGAAAAGACAGGAGCAAAAGCGATGATAAAGAAAGAGTTTAAAATACCAAACCAGGAGGCAGGAACTTCAGGTGCAGGATCCGTAAATTGTCGGTACAACATCCAGATTACGATAGCCCAAATTACAACAAATCCAGAACCTAAAAGAATATTTGAAAGTGCATATTTAGAATAAGTTTGTTTAAATAACATGCCAAGAACCCATGTAATGATGATCATAGGAATAACCGTTAGAAGTGTATTAAATACTTTAAATATCAATGCACCATCACCTTCAAGAACTCGATCGGTATAATCTGCAGCAAAGATGGTCATCGATCCCCCTGCCTGTTCAAATGCCCACCAAAAGAAGATAGTGAAGAATGCTAAAACTCCTATTACAATCAATCTATCAGAGGTGATTTTTGATTTTTTAGCGTTATCTATAGTTGCTTCTACACTGTCTTCTGCATCTTCAAAGGCCTCTTCCATAACATCTTCAAAATCCTCTGCATCTTTTGGAGATAGGCCTATTTTACCAAAAATTTCTTGAGCAAAATAAAACTGTAACATACCTATAAACATAAATATACCTGCAAGGCCAAAGCCATAATGCCATCCCACAGATTCTCCTATATAACCGCATAGTAAAATTCCTAAGAACGCTCCCGCGTTGATTCCCATATAGAATATAGTATAACCAGCATCTTTTTCTTTATCTTCAGTTTTGTAGAGTTTTCCTACCATAGAAGAAATATTTGGTTTAAACATTCCATTACCAATGATTAGAAGAACTAATCCTAGGTAAAAGAAAATGCCAGTAAGACCCTCTAATGCCATGGAGGCATGTCCCAAAGTCATTAGTAAAGCACCTATTACAACTGCTTTTCGGTAACCAGTTATTTTATCTGCTATCAATCCTCCAAAAATTGGTGTCACATAAACTAATCCAGTATAGAACGCATAAAGAGTTAATGCCTCTGCTCGTTCCCAGCCCCAGCCTTCATCAAATACAGAGGCTACTAAAAACAGGACTAATAATGCACGCATCCCATAATAAGAAAAACGTTCCCACATCTCTGTAAAGAAAAGAACAAATAGTCCCGATGGATGACCTAAAACGGTCTTTTGGTTCGTTAAAGAACCACCAAATTTATACTCCATAATCGTAGTTTATAATAAGTTAGGTTAGTTGATTTTATAAATTCTCTTTGATAAAATTAGTCATCTTGTTGTACAAGTGGATTCTGGTGTTCCCACCATAAATTCCATGATTTTTGTCTGGGTAGATCGCCCAGTCAAATTGCTTGTTGGCTTGGACCAATGCTTCTACCATTCTCATGGTGTTTTGAACGTGTACATTATCATCAGCACTACCGTGAATTAAAAGGTACTTTCCTTTTAATTTGTCCACGTGATTGATAGGACTGTTTTCGTCATAACCGCTGGCATTTTCCTGTGGAGTCGTCATGTATCGTTCGGTATAAATCGAATCGTAGAACCTCCAGTTCGTTACGGGTGCTACAGCTATTGCCATGCTAAAAGTATCATTTCCTTTTAATAAACAGTTAGAACTCATAAATCCACCATAACTCCATCCCCAAATTCCTACGCGGCTGGCATCGATGTAATTCATAGCGCCTAATTTCTTAGCAGCGGCGATTTGATCTTCTACTTCATATTTCCCCAATTCTTTTTGAGTCACTTTTTTAAAGTCGGCTCCTTTGAATCCAGTTCCACGTCCATCAACACATACGACTATGTAACCTTCATTTGCTAGCATGCTGTACCAATAGTCATTTGCACCATACCAACTGTTAGCTACAGATTGTGAGCCAGGACCGCTGTATTGCGTCATGAATAACGGATAGGTGTTGCTAGGATCAAAGTCTTGAGGCTTCATGGTCCACATGTTCAACTCATTGCCGTTGATGTTTATAGTAGAAAATTCTTTTTGAGCTACTTTATAATCCTTCAATTTGAGTTGAAGACTATTGTTGTTTTTGATCTCACGTATTGATTTACCATCCTCTGCATTATTCAAGGTGTACACTGTTGGAGCAGTGGCGCTTGAGAATGTATTGATATAATAAGTGAAGTTTTTGCTAAACGAAGCACTATTAGTGCCCGTTTGAGAAGAGAGTTTTTTCTTTTTCTTTCCTTTTAAAGAGATGGAATAAATGCTTCTATTGATAGAGCCATCTTCGGTACTTTGAAAGTAAATGCGTTTTGACCTGTCGTCATAGCCGTAATAAGAAGTAACATCCCAGTTCCCTTTAGTGATTTGGAGTTTTTCCTTACCCTCTGCATCGTATAAATAAATATGCCTCCAGTTATCTTTCTCACTGGTCCATAAAAAATTACCGTCTTTTAAGAATGTAAGGTCATCGGTTACATCTATATAAGCAGCGTCTTTTTCGGTAAAAGCGATGGTAGCTTCACCATTGGAATTGATGTAATAAAAATCTAGAACGTTTTGATGTCTGTTCAATAATTGAGCAGCAAGTAGACCATTAGGAGAGTAGTTGATGCGAGCGATATAAAATTCTTCATTACGTCCCAAAGAAACCTCTTGTCTGGTTCCTGTAGCTAAAGTAAACTGGTGCAATGCCACAACAGCATTCTTTTCTCCAGCTTTTGGATATTTAAATACTTCAGGGTACTGATACAAGTCTTTTCCGTAAATATCCATGGAAAATTCAGGAACATCACTTTCGTCAAAAGAGATAAAAGCAATTTGTTCACTATTAGGACTCCACTCATAAGCCTTTACAAAAGCAAATTCTTCTTCATATACCCAGTCGGTAACTCCATTAATCAATTCATTAGTGACGCCATCTGTAGTCACTTGAACCAAAGCTCCTGTTGTCAAATCTTTATAGTAGATGTTGTTTTCAAAAACATAAGCTACTTTCTCACCATCTGGAGAGAAAGAAGGACTTCTAACGAACTCGTCACTTAAAGACGTCAGTTCCTTAGTTTCTAGATTCAAGATATGCACCTTATCATAGGAGCTGCGTCTGAAGATTTGGTTGCTTTCAGAAATGATTATCATTTGCTTCTCATCGCTGCTTAAAATATAATTGGTGATAGGAAGATTGATGTCGGCACTACTAACCAGGGTTGCTGTTTTTTCTCCAGTGAGGTAACTGTAGGTATCTATGGTTTGAGTCCGGTTTCTGTTGTAGTTAAGCACTAAATATTCAGTCCCGTTGTTTAATGAGGCTAAAGATTGAAGACCTTCTGTGCGGAATTCTCCTTTATAAATATCTTCGATACTAATGTTTTTCTGAGCGGTAATGCTTTGACTTACAAATATAAAAGCCAACAAAAGCATGCAGTTTTTAATCATTCCTTAGTTTTAATTAGGTGTGACCTCAATTTTACTAAAAATATCCCAATAAAGCTACGGTTTAGGCGATTATCCTGTGAGCATAAATTTTCCCTAACCGATCGTATCTTTGCCGCTCAATTTTTAAGCTTATGCAACCTGTTACTGGATTTTCAAAACTTTCTAAATCTCAAAAAATAGATTGGCTGGTTTCCCATCACCTTGATGATAGTACCACGGCTCGAGAAACCCTTGTTCAATACTGGAATGAAGATGAAAAATTACAGGATCTTCACGACGGTTTTAGTGAAAATACAGTAACCAATTACTTGTTCCCATTTGGTCTTGCGCCTAATTTTTTGATCGATGGAGAATTGGTCACGATTCCTATGGCCATAGAGGAGAGCAGTGTAGTAGCTGCAGCCTGTAAAGCCGCTAAGTTTTGGCTGGATCGCGGTGGTTTTAAAACACAGATCAAAGGCACTCTTAAATCTGGTCAGGTACATTTGATGTATTATGGTTTGGGCAGTGAGATGGATGCTTTTTACGCTTTCGCGAAAGCGGAATTATTAGAATCCCTAGAACAAATCAACGCCTCGATGAAAAAACGTGGTGGCGGTATTCAAGAATTGAGCTTAATAGATAAAACCAAAAGCCTCGAAGGCTATTATCAGTTGCACGCCACTTTTGAAACTCGTGATGCCATGGGTGCTAATTTTATCAATACCACACTTGAGCAATTGGCAACGACTTTAAGAAAAAAAGCCTCAGAATTCCAAGGCTTCTCAAGCGATGTGCCAGAAGTAATCATGAGCATCTTGAGTAACTACGTTCCAGATTGTGTGGTAAACGTTTCAGTTTCTTGTAAAATAGAGGAGATAGGAACTATTAATGGAGTGACAGGAGCAGCGTTTGCCAGAAAATTTGTGCGCGCTGTGGATATTGCTACTGTGGAGCCCTATCGAGCGGTCACCCATAACAAAGGAATCATGAATGGTATTGATGCGGTAGTCATTGCTACAGGAAATGATTTTAGAGCTGTTGAGGCTGGAGTACATGCTTTTGCTTCTAGAGATGGACAATATCGAAGTCTTACTCGTGCCCGTATAGAAAATGACAACTTTGTCTTTGAAGCCGATTTCCCACTGGCTTTGGGAACTGTTGGCGGGCTTACATCCCTACATCCACTCTCTAAACTTGCCATACAAATTTTAGGTAATCCAAGTGCTGAGCATTTGATGAAGGTAACTGCGGTGGCAGGACTCGCTCAAAACTTTGCGGCCTTACATTCTTTAGTAACTACAGGTATACAAGCCGGACACATGAAAATGCACCTGGTTAATATGCTGGAACAAATAGGAGCTACAGACGAAGAAAAGAAAGTGTTGCGTCAAGAATACACTGATAAAACTCCTAGTTTTTCTAGTTTAAGAGAGAGTTTAAACTTGCTGCGTAAGTAAAAGTAAAATCAAAAAGAAAATCAAACTTGAATTCAGATAGAAAATGACTTTATAAAGTCAGGTCGTTGTAAAACGGTTTTGGTGTAATTTGATCTCGATTTAATTATTTATATGTTTTCCAGCAATTAAACCATTCAAATTCGTTAATGATTATTCTTTGATCTATGTTCTTTAATTCGGTGTTCACTTTCGAGTTCGAGTTCGAGTTTATCAAATCCAGTCCAGTTGTTCTTTAGTAAGTTCATGTTGTACGTCAGCCGTATGTTGGATCATTGCAGGTTCAAACAGCAGGACATGAATTTCTTCGTGAGCGATAGGTTGGTGTGCTATACCGTGAGGTACGAGTTAAAGGTTCCCTTCATTTAACCTGATGGGGGTATCTTTTAGTTCTATAAGTAATTGGTCTTTACTTTCGTAAAACAATTCATCTTCATTTTTGTGATCGTGCCAAACAAACTCGCCCTGAAGCTTGGCTAGTTTTACCTGTTTGCCGTTGAGTTCCCCTATAATTTTAGGAGTCCATTGCTCCTTAAATAAACTAAGCTTTTTTTACCATTGAAGGCGTTCATAGTTTTAGGGCTATTTTATTGGGAGGCATATAATAAATACGGTCTGTTTGCGGGATTTGGGACTTGAAATTTTCTAGTATTTTATCGTAAATCTTTAATTCGGGATGTATGGCAATACCGCGTTCTTCCATGGAAAGACGTTGCAGACTAATGAGCATTTTTTCTTTCTCAGGAATTTCATCGTAAGGCGATAATCGATCCAGATGATTATTTACTACGAGATAACCGTTTTTTGATTTTCCCGAATACAACATCATGCTTAAGTTTTCTGGAATCCATATGATTTGTGAAAGCGCGGGTAACAACCAAAAGAAAACTCCTAAAACAATCATCATCGGTTGAGCAGAACCTATTCTAAACGTCGATAACTCACTTTTTCTAAATAGGTAAATTAAGATCAATATCATCAAGAAATTCCACGGCAATACGATAGAGTTCCAGTCCAGTTTCAAAGGTCCTAGTTTCCAGATAATCAGAATGTGCATCAAGAGAAGTGGGATGCAAGCAAGTTTTCGCGTAAGCGGTAACAGCAGTAATAACCCAGAACCTATTTCTATAATGGCAAAACCATATCCTATGGCATTAGTGTAGTTAAATGGCAAGGAATACAACCAAAAGCGCGGTGCAATATCTATGACAAAATCTATGTTGAGTTTGTGCCAACCGCTAAATATATAGACCCCAGAAGCGATGATCAATAATGCCGTATATAAAATACTGGAGTCGTATTTGAGTAAAATAAGTGCCGCAAATACACCTAGATAGACAATCATGTATGGAGTCAATCTGTGTAAGTCGAAGACAATAAGGGCCAGATATAAAAGGACTGAAATAACAAGCAGCCACTTGGCTATTCTTACATTAATAAATAGTCCTGTAACTGGTAACGCAAACATCATTAGAGCTAGCAAAAAAGTCAACGCATCCGGAATTTGATAATCAAATAAGGAAACCGTCAGTAAATCATGAGATTTAAAAAAACCATTAAAACCTATAAAAGCGGTGGCTAACCAGCAAATAATGAGCGTGGCGCTGAGCACATAGCGATTTGAGAAGTGAAGGTTCAAGTTGGTTAATTTATAGTCAAGATATAAAAAAAACGAGGAATAGGAATTCCTCGTTTTAAATTATAAAATTATGGGTTCTAGTTATCGTAAGAATGTTTGTATTCTTGACCAGTAACAATCTTCAACATGTCTTTTTCCAGAGATTCCCTAGGTCGTTCTACATAGCGGCCTATTTCTGTACCGTTGCGGTAAAAGATAAAAGTAGGAACGCGCTGGATGTCGTAATCAGCAACTAAATTTACAGGTCTTTTTTTAGAACGATCCACCGTGATCATGGTAAGTTGATTCATATCAAAATAGGCTGCCTCAAGAATGTTATAAAATTGAGGGGTTTCTCTTTTGGAATCACCACACCAAGTACCCATATAAGCTCTTATCTCTACATCTTTAAGAGCTAATTTAAGAGCATCTATTGTTTCTTGATCGGCCTCATAAGTTTCCATTCTACCATTGAACCAAGAGTTGTAAGGTGCCTGCATAAAAGCATCCTTTTGAACGACTCCAGTTAGATTTCCAGAGGAATCTTTTGCATAAGAAGCACCTATATCAAGAGTGCCATCTACTTGATTTGCAGCATTTATCTTCTCTTCCATTGTAGTTGTAGTCGTGGTAGTCGTTTTTTCTGTAGAAGCCTTTTGAGTTCCACAAGCAGTAAGTGTTACCGCGGCAAGAAGTATATATATCTTTTTCATACTACTAAATTAATGGTTTTTGCGTCATTTCACTTGGTTGTTGTATTCCTATTAACTTTAATACAGTAGGAGCGATGTCACCTAGAATCCCGTCTTTTACTTGTTTAATATCTTTATCGACTATGATAATCGGTACAGGATTAGTGGTATGTGCTGTATTTACAGATCCATCTGCATTGAGCATCACCTCGCAATTTCCGTGGTCTGCGATAACGATTACCGTATAATCGTTTTCAATGGCAGCGGTAATGACTTCGTTTGCTGCTGTATCTACCGCTTCACATGCCTTTATAGCTGCTTGCATAGAGCCGGTATGACCAACCATATCTGGGTTGGCAAAATTGAGGCATATAAAATCGGCTGTTTTTTTATTGATCTCTGGAATGATACTGCTAGAAACACAATCTATAGACATTTCTGGTTGCAAATCATAAGTGGCGACTTTAGGAGAGTTACACATCAATCTGGTTTCTCCATGAAAAGGTTCTTCTTGACCACCATTAAAGAAAAAGGTCACATGTGGATACTTCTCTGTTTCGGCAATACGTATTTGCTTTTTCCCAGCAGCAGATAGGACTTCTCCTAGTGTGTTTTTAAGGTTGTCTTTTTCAAAGATGATCTTGATGTTTTTGTAGTTGTCATCATATTTGGTCATGGTGACATAGTAAAGATCCAGCGCATGTGTATTTTGCTCATGAAAATCTTTTTGGGATAACATTTGGGTGAGTTCACGACCTCTGTCGGTTCTGTAATTAAAGAAAATAACCACATCGCCTTCTTCTACTAAACCTGCAGGTTCAGTGCCGTTGAGTACCACTATAGGTTCTATAAACTCATCAGTAACACCATTTTTATAATTCTCTTTTATCGCTGCAACAGGATCATGTGTAGGAAGACCCATACCGTGCACGATGACATCATAAGCTTTCTTTACACGATCCCAGCGTTGGTCCCTGTCCATGGCAAAATAACGACCAGTAACAGATGCTAACTGTGCATTGGTACCGCTTATGAAATTCATCAAATCTTCCACATGTCCAGCGCCAGATTTAGGATCTACATCGCGGCCATCAGTAAATGCGTGTATAAAAACCTCTTCTACTTCATGCTCGCTCGCTACCTCTAGCAATGCTTTTAAATGATTGATGTGCGCATGAACGCCACCATCAGATAGCAATCCTAAGAAATGTACTTTTTTAGAGTTCGCTTTCGCGAAAGCGAGGGCATCCACCAGCACTTTCTCCTCTTTAAGCGTGTCGTCTTTTATGGCTTTATTGATTTTGGCAAGATCTTGATAGACAATTCTACCTGCGCCGAGATTCATGTGACCTACCTCACTATTGCCCATTTGTCCTTCAGGAAGTCCTACGTGTTCACCGTCAGTGCGCAAGGTGGCATGAGGGTAATTCTTATATAGGCTGTCTATAAATGGAGTCTTTGCTTGCGCAATAGCACTTACTTTTGGGTCTTGTGTGATTCCCCAACCGTCGAGAATCATTAAAATCGTTTGCTTATTCAATGTGTCAAAATTTGAACTCCTAAATTACGGAAAACGTAGCTTTTTAGCTCTAAATAAGGGAACTGATTGAATCTTTTTCTACGAAAGCGATTGCGATATTTTTAGTTTATGGCATCAGTCTCAGCGTTTCATAGAGAAATACCACTAAAGAAATGTTCACAAAAGCGGTAAAATTTATAAGGATATTTTTTCTTTTCATAAACACATAAAAATCGCATTGACTTTTTTAAAAAAGTCAATGCGATTTTGCCTACTGCCTACTGCCTATTTCCCGTGCAATCATCCAGCCACCGGTCCAGGCATTTTGAAAATTAAAGCCGCCAGTAATGGCGTCTATGTTTAGAATTTCTCCTGCGAGATACAAATTATCTTGTTTTTTTGAAGAAAAAGACTTGAAGTTGACTTCTTTTAAATCCACACCACCTGCGGTGACAAACTCTTCTTTAAAAGTGCTTTTTCCATTGATAGCAAATGTACTTGCTGTTAATACTGTGGCTAGATTTTGAAGGTCGGTGTTGGAACAATCTGCCCAGTTTTTTTCTGAAAGGCTTATGGGTTCTACTAAATACTTCCAAAGTCGTTTAGGCAAATCAAACAACCACTCGTTACCTACTTGCTTTTTGCTGTCTTTTCTTCTTGCGGCTAAAGTTTCAAAACATTCTTGAGCAGAAATAAAATTCAACCAATTCACCACCAAATCAAATTTATAATCTGATTCATGTAGTTCTCTTGCACCCCAAGCACTCATTTTTAAAATGGCCGGCCCCGAAAATCCCCAGTGGGTAAACAATAAAGGTCCTTGAGATTCTAGCTTTAATTGAGGTATTTCTACGCTAGCTTCTAGAGCTATTCCTGCCAACTCAATTATTTTTTTGTCGACTGTATTAAAGGTGAAAAGGGAAGGAACTGCGTTTACAATCGTATGATCTAGTTGACGCATCATTTCCCAAACTTTAGGGCTGCTTCCTGCGGTGACTACAAGATTGTCACAAGTAAAAGAATCTGTTTTAGTATGTAATTTCCAAGAATCTGATTTCTCGATTGAGGCCACATTATTGCTGGTAAGAATATCTATGTGGTGTTTTTGCGCAAGCGAGAGAAAACAGTCGATAATGGTCTGTGAAGAATTAGAAACCGGAAACATACGTCCATCTTCTTCAATTTTTAATGCTACACCACGCTCTTCAAACCAAGCAATGGTATCACTTGTCATAAAACTGTGAAACGGACCTAATAGTTCTTTCTCTCCTCGTGGGTAATTGCGGGATAGGGGTTTTGGTTCAAACTCGGCATGGGTGACATTGCATCTTCCTCCACCTGAAATACGCACTTTTTGGAGTACGTCTTTTCCGCGTTCCAATATCGCGATAGAATGATTGCTGGTCTGCTCTGCCAGATTGATAGCGGTAAAAAATCCAGCTGCGCCGCCGCCTATGATTATGGTGTTGTAGTGATTCAATTTGGTTTTTTACTTGGGCTTTTAGAAGTATGAAATATACTGTGAATTGAAATTGTTGTTGAGTGAATTGAGTAAATAATTAGATATGGAAATTTACCTAAATAAAGCTCACGGTAAGGAGCTCTAGAAACTTGAAATGCATGAGGATTTTGTGGTAATAGTTCCCTATGGATTTTCAACGCTTCTTTGAATTCTTGGGCAACTTTTGGACTATGATCTTTGTAGAATAGATAAGCTTCTCTAGATTTTTGAATTGCTCTACGAGAATAATTTAATGAATAATCCAACTTAATCTCCGAAAATTAAATCTTCAGCCTTAGACCATTCTACAGCCAATTCAGGATGCTTGATCATTTCTTCACGTTCTTTATCTAAAATTTTATAGAATGAGTCAGAAACGATAGGATCGTTTTTTAAAGAATTGATCTGTCCATAGCTAATTTCAGGTTCACCTAAACTCGAGCCATCTGCTCTGTTAGAGGTTAATAACCTAAGAACTTCTAACAAAGTAATTTCATTATCTATTTTTCTTATCGATAAGATGATTTTATTTTTCAGTTCTTCGTTTTTCATGTTATAAAGTTACTACTTATAATTTACTCCTCAAAAGTAGGAGTGAAAGAGGTGTTTAATTGATAAGCTCTATGAGCGGCAACAAAGTTAGTGGAATCATCAAACAATTCTAGAACAAAGTCACGATCTATAAATGTGGCCAAATCATCTAAAATTTCATTGTAAGAAGACCAAGGGTAACTAATGATGTCCTCTACAAATCCATCCTTAACTGGATTGGAATGCACATATAAAATAACATTTTTCAAATAGGTTTCTGATGCTATAAGCTTCCTTTTAAAAGGCTTTTTAAATAGACTCCCCGAACGATTATAGGCTTTATTATATGCTTTTGCATAACCTATAAATAAATTTGCAAAGGCTCTTGAAATTAGAGTTTCTTCTACTTCTTTTGTTTTAACAACCAGATGAAAATGGTTTTTCATCAAACAAAAAGCGATAATCTCGCAAACTGGGGCAAGATGTTTTTCCATTTTATCGATAAAGAAAGGATAATTACGAGATTCCTTAAAAATATCAATCATGCCATTTGCTTGATTGAAGATGTGGTAATATTTATCTTTTTCGATTCTATCGTACATAATAACAAGGTAGGAACATCTTTCAAGTCAACCAAACCTGCCAAGAAGAATACTTGGCACGTTAGTTTCTAATTTAAAAAGGATAATTAAGACCCGACATGCCAACTATTGGTGTTGGCATCGTCTGGATCAAGTAGGGAAGCTGATTTTAAAAAAGGTTTGTTTTAAATTTTGAATTCGTGTACGAGATTGTATTTAGGGTTTTCGATGTCAACTAAACATGCCAAGAAGAATACTTGACATATTAGTTTCTAAAAGGTTTTTTAGAACGAAATTGTCGAGATCCGACATGCCAACTATTGGTGTTGGCATCGTCTGGATCAAGTAGGGAAGCTGATTTTAAAAAAGGTTTGTTTTAAATCTTGAATTCGTGTAC
>Ga0136655_1000899_pt1 | contig 13612 bp, 22 predicted proteins | sample CPBDNA_2_FD_94863 | JGI IMG/M metagenome (GOLD analysis project Ga0136655, IMG submission 94863) | Freshwater to marine salinity gradient microbial communities from Chesapeake Bay, USA - CPBay_Spr_15_0.8_DNA (version 2) | ecosystem: Environmental > Aquatic > Marine > Coastal | place: USA...
TCACTGTTCTAACAACAACGAACAAAAATCTATCATCGAAAGTGATGAAGAAGGTGAAATCGTTCGTATTCGTCTTCGGAAAGATGGTAGGTGGTATTCGAAATACGGTCGTCATGTCTTTTCTGATAATGCCCGTCACTTCTACGACTTCAACTTCTAAGAAAGGTTATTCCATGTTTTTCGGAAATGTTGGTCTTCACGTTATCAAATTCCCCTCTGATCGGTTTGGGTTTGTTGGTTCTATTCCAGTTTCGTGTTGTCGCCGCATGAAAGCAGATCGTTCTGCGGTTATGGGTGGACGTGCTATTCGTGAGGGTGATGAACTGGTAGAATACCGAACCATGACTTTCGAAACTGAGCAAGAAGCACTTGACCATGCTGTTTCTTGTGGTTATGAAGCAAAAACCCCTGTATCCGCATAAAGGAAAATATTATGATCCGTGAAAAGAAAGTAAATCGTGAACTTGTCATTGACCTTACTGGACCGGAAGGAAATGCGTTTGTCCTTCTTGGATACGCAAAACGTTTTGCAAAACAAATTGGTCTTGATGGTGATGCTATTGTGGAAGAAATGAAGTCTGGCGACTATGAAAACCTTATCGAAGTGTTCGACAATCACTTTGGTGACTTTGTAATTTTGGAGCGTTGAAAAATGAATATCTACCAACAAAACGGTTATGAAAATCGTCAAGAATATCTTGATTACCTTGCAGATGAATATGGTGACATGGTATATGAAATAGCAGACCTTTTAGGAGAAACCGAAGATTTTGATGGTCTTGTAACCACACTAGAAGATGGAATTTTTTGATATGCCTAATGGAAATGTTTCTCGGATGGAACTTGAAATGAATATTGAGTGGATGCAAAATTATCCAGTCCTTTTTATTAATTCTTGGTTGAAATTTGTTAATGATGCAAAAGAGAAGGGATTGGCAAATCTAAAAGTCGATGTTTCTCGCGAAGGATTTCAGACTTTAATCGCTACCAAATGAGCAATATTATCAAGCGTCATGTCAATCTTCTTAAAACCATTGCGGAAGATGTTGAACCTGTTTCGAATGCACGTCTTGCCGCAATGGTCGTATATAAAAACAAAATGATTTCTATTGGTATCAACCAAAAAAAATCACATCCTTTCGCTGCTAAATACTCAAAGAATCCAGATGCGATTTATCTTCACGCAGAAGCATCTGCAATTCTTGCTGCAAAAAAAAGATTGTCTGAAACAGAAATGAAAAAGGCAACTTTGATTATTTGCCGTGTAAAATATGATAAAAAGAAAAATGTTTCTTTTGGTATCGCAAAACCATGCTCTGGTTGTCAGAAATGTATTGAAGATCATGGCATCAAAAATGTCATATACACTGAAAATTGTGACGCTGAAAGACTAAAATATACGACTATTATGGAGAATTGAAATGATTAATAGCAATAAAGATGTGTTGAAAAAACGTGATGATGACTTGTTTGATGATATGGCAAGGCAATTTTTTGAAGATATGAATCTTCCTGCTGATAGTAAAAAGCAATTTGTTCTCGCGAATATGTTTGCTGATTTTACCCTAAGAGGTACAGTAGAAGAACCAACTGTTGCAGTTGCACTAATGCGCGTTAAAAAACTTATGGAAACCCCAAAAAAAACTTCAAACCTTATACTCTAAAAGTGGATCGTCTGTCCATGATATAGAAGCAAAGTCAAGAAGAAGTTTTGCCTTTTCTGGCGTCATGGAAAACCATTCACCCTTTAGTCTAAGATAACTGAATTCTTTGTGTATCATACGCTCTATAAGTCTACTACGACTTGATGGAACCTCAATAGTATGGTGTATCACTAGTTTTTCAGGATTGCCTGTCTGTAGCGTTCTAAGGCGCTGATGCACATCTCCACTAATACCAATTTTTTGTTTGTCATCTGTGCCAATAACGTAAATAAACATAATATACCTCTTTTTTATAGTATTTATGATTTTTCTATTGACATTGATGTTTATTTACAGTATAAAGGTTGAATGAAATATATAACAGATGGTAAGAGGCATTTAGTCTGCCTCCCATACTCAAAAGAAAATCTGCACAAAATGGCAGAAGAACTAGAAATAGCAAGGTGCTGGTATCATCCTTCACCATATCCACATTATGATTTGCCAAAAAAGCGTAAATCTGAAATTGAAGAAAAATGTGATATAGTATCGCCAAAAGATATAGTTAGAATATGTAAAGGAGAAATGAAATGAAAATTTCACTACGTAAAGCAAACGCAATCCAGTCCGCAATTCAAGAGGAAATGAATTCATTGGATTTGACCACTGACGTTCAAATTAGCGAGTTTGAGAAACCTTCTGTTAAACTTGAAGAAGCACAGAAACGGTTTTTCGACAACATGGAAATTCGGTCAAAACTTTTGAAATCTTTGTTTGAAATTCGCGCTGCTGTTAGTGGTGCAAATGCATCAAATGGCATCAATGGTCTTTTGGCAATACTTGCCCAGAACGAAAAAGAAATTGGTTTGTATAACAAACTTTCCCGTTTGCAAGCACAAATTGATATTGACATCGTTCGTGGTAAATTGGCGAAGATTAAAGGACGTGCAGATGAAGCATATCGTTATGGTGATGATGTTGTAGCAACCAATATCTTCAATGATGCAACAATTCAAACGTTTAAAAGTAAACTTGCTTCTTTGAAAAAAGAAAAGCAAAAATTGCAAGATGAACTACTTGAACTAAATGTTCGAACTGAAATCTTGCTTTCAAGTGAAACCGAAAATACGTTAAAGAGTTTCAATATTCTTTAATTTGGGATAGCACTTGAACCCCTTAGATTGGGTCTTTGGGGTTGGTGCTTGGTGGGAGAGAGAAAAAGAATAGACGTTTAGTAGAGAAAATCTACGTATCAGCATTGGTTTTTATCCAATATTTAAACCATGTGATCCAAGGTTATTATAGCATTATAGCACTGCATATTGATCCTTGGGAATAAGTGGTTTTTGCATTTTGTGAATTGAACTTTGCATTAGTGGTCGTATGTTTACCGTTGCAGATTGTCCTGTCTATTACTTACTTTCTCCCATTTCTATAATAAAAACAAATAAGGTTGTATATATGAGTTTAGAATATTGGGTTGATCTATTAATAAATGATGAAAATACAGGATGGAAAGTTAGTAATGAGGGGCGTTTCATAACATCTTATAATGAAATTGCAAAACAACCAATTAGACATAACGGATATAAATGTGTTAATGTTAGAGGTAGAACGCATAATTCACATAGATTAGTCGCTCTTATGTTTTGTGAAAAAAAAGATGGGTGTGAAACAGTAGATCATGTTGATGGTGACAAACTTAATAATAACGCAGAAAATCTTGAATGGGTTTCACAGTCTGAAAACAATAAACGTGCTTTCAAAAATAATCAATACAAAAACAAACCAAAATTGCTTATAAAAGAAGTCTTAAAGATTGTTGAACTTCGTGAAAGAAATATGAGTATTAGTGAAATTTCAAAAATTATGGGATGTGATACTACAACAGTTATTGAGATACTTAGGGGTAAAACATACCCTAATATTACAGGTATTGGTAAAGATTGTGGAGATGGTAACGTGACAAACTTTTTTGAAAAAAACTGATATTTTTTTGAATTGTCACGTTTTTCTCTTATAAATAAAATAAAGCAACTAATATAAAGAAAGCAAAAATGTCTTCTCATACACTCGTCTTAGGAAATCAGAATTCAGATCGTAGACCGTCCGTAATAGCGGGTATGGGGGTTGCTTTGATGTAATTAGATTCTAGAAATCTAAATATTCCAAAGCAACCCAAGATAAAAATCTTGGGTTTTTTGCTTTTTGGGGATTGACTTTGTAATCTCCATGAACTATATACTAAACATAGAAGAAATTCTAACGCTCTTTGAAAATTTATTCCTTGTAACCTAGGTTAATACCGATGATGGTTCAAAAAAACAGGAAACAGAAAGTTGATTAAGTTGGGTTGAACCCATAAATCTTAATTGTGATGCTTTCTGTTTTCATCTACATATTAGGTTGTTCCAACCAGACGAATCTGCTTTGTCAGCAGACAAGATTAAGTTCAATCGGGGTTGGCAATCTGTCAGGAAACAGACTTTTAAATATGTAGATGAAAACAGAAATAGACGGATGTGGTTGTAAAAGTGATGAAAGGTAAGTCTTCCAATCGCGAATTGGTTGCCCGCTCAATGATATCGTTAGCGCAATGATTAGAGTAGTTCTTGGTTCGAATCCAAGTCTGTCTACCAAAAAAAGTTAATTTAGGTGTTGACAAACTATCAAACTTCACCTATATTAATCTTGTAACAAAGAGAGAGTTGAACATGAAAGAGATGCTTCAAAATTACATCGCTGCTTGTGAAAAAAACATTGCCAATTATATGTTGATTGAAGATGCAGAAGAACGGCAACGGGCACTTGATGCTGCCTACGGTATGAAAGAAGATTTCGAAAAAATGTTGAATGACCTCTGAAAAAAGTTCTTGACAACAGCAAAACAAACTGCTAAGTTAAGATCATAACGAGACGGAAACAAAAGAAACAAAATCTCGCCCCAACAAAAAAAGTTCTTGACAAAGACTTTTAGAGTTGGTAAGATAAAAAAACTGAGGCAAATGTCTCAACGCTCTTTGAAAATTTATTCCTTGTTCCTAGACGAAAGTCGATGATGGAAATGAAAACTTGATCTGGCACGGTGATGAACCAATAAGTCCAGATTGCGAAAAATCTGTTTTCACATACACTATACATCGTCTAAGGGGAGGATACCACTGCGGAGTCGGTGGAGATAAAGGTTCAAATCCTTTTGATAGTGTAGTTGAAAGTAGAGTTTTCCCTAGTAGCACAGCGGTAGTTGCATCTGACTGTTAATCAGAGTGTCGGTGGTTCGAATCCATCCTAGGGAGATAGTAGATAGGAACATTGATGGTAGTAGAAATATGTAAATCTATCACCAATGTTCCTATCTATCAAAATAACTGTGTATAACCCACTATGGTTAGAGTGCTGCATGGTCAGAGTAAAATTTTCGATTGTATAAATATTATTGATCGCGGTGTTGACGCACCCATCAATTCTAGAAATATACAAAGGAGATTTCCAGCATGTCAATATTTATATGTGGTTATTGTGGCAGTGAACGAAAAAGCAAAAAGTCATTAATAGGTCATGAGACTTTTTGCAAAGCAAACCCTGATCGGAAAATACAAAACACATTACCAGCAAGACAGAAAGCATTAAAGTTAAAAATGAAATGTAAATGGTGTGGCAAAGAATATGCAAAAGCAAATATAAAAAAACACCAAAACTCGTGTATTCATAACCCATTGGTCATTGAGACAAAAACAAAAATATGTCCAATATGTCAAAACTCGTTTATGACAAATGCGACAACGTGTTCATACTCTTGTTCAAATGTCTATTTTAGACACTCTAATGAAGGTGGTTTGCGATACAAATATGATGAAGAATTAATAAATAGTGGTAGATACCGAGATGTTTGCTTTAGATACCACGAGAAAAAATGTGTTATTTGTGGAGAAGAAAACATTGTTGCGGTACATCATTTAAATGAGAATCATGAAGACAATAGACCAGAAAATTTAATACCTTTATGCCCAACGCACCATCAATATTACCACTCAAACTTTAAATATTTAGTTGACAAAGAAATAAAAGAGTATATAGTGAAATGGCATATTAATAATACCGGAGATGAAGAGGCTGGGTCATCGGCTGCGTTTGGGGCGCAGAGAGCGGGGTTCGATTCCCCGATCTCCGACCAACAATGAAAAGACCTTATTATCGCTAGTCAGTGATGTTTGATGGAAGGTAAAGAGACAACATTGACGAGAAAAGTGGGAGTCGCATGTTGGATAGGAATTAACAGGTTCACTCTATGAAATGGTAATTTCAAATCCCGTAATTGTTCGGGTCGTATAAATGAAGTTAGTCTATTGATAGTTTATACGTATGTAAATAGTCTATGTCTATATTGGGTGTCGGTATAGGAAGAAATCAAATGTCTATGCGTTGGAAGCGAAAGATATAGGGCACCCCATTATCTAATTGATGGAATGTCTTGGATTTAAAGTAAGAGTAAAATTTTTAGTATAAATTTTTAAACAATAAATTTAAGAGAGTAACCAAGACATTCCTTCTATTAAATGATTTTAAGGGTCAGTTCAGCAAACAAACAAAATTTCAATTTGGATTTGAAAATCAAGTTGACCCTGTTTAAATGTCGGTAAAAACCTGTTTATTACTAGATTTCTAGGGTAAAATGGCAGGTTTGGTGTGGTTGCGAGAAGGTGGGGCAAACCATTCATATAAAATACGGAAGCATAGCATAATTGGTTAATGCCCACGTCTCATAAACGTGTCAATCTTGGTTCAAGTCCAAGTGCTTCCACCAATATTATATGTAGTAGCAAACGCATAAAACTATCATTAAAATTCGTGTTCTTCACAAAATAGTTGTTGACAACTGTTTATGAATAGTCTAAGTTAATCATGTAGACAGAAACAAAGAGAGACAAACAAATGACAAATCAAGTTGTAGCACAAGAAATTCTTCGTCAAATGGGCGGTATTCGTCGTATTTCCATGATGACAGGTGCAAAAGATTTTGTTGCAGGTGAAGATAAAGTTATCTTCAAGATTGGCAAAGGTGCCAAGAACAAAATCAATACAATCAAGATTGAATTGAATGCAATGGACTTGTATGACGTTACCTTTATGCGTGTCTGGGGCACAACTATTACAACAATTAAAAAAGTTGACGGTATCTATAACGATATGTTGAAATCGACTTTTGAGAATGAGACAGGTTTTTACTTGTCTCTCTAAAGAATTTGGGAGATTAGCTCAGTTGGTAGAGCATTTCGTTTACACCGAAAATGTCGGCGGTTCGAACCCGTCATCTCCTACCAAATTTTAATGCTTCCGTAGCATAATTGGATAATGCAACGGTCTTCTAAACCGTAGACTGTAGGTTCGAATCCTACCGGGAGCGCCAAAATTTAAGGAACATTTCAGCAATCATCTTAGGATAAAAACAAATCTTTAAAATTTGTCTAAGTGGTTCGATCCCACAAACTATATGTTCCTGATTAAATTTAAGGATGAATACAGCAATAAATAATGTTTTATATGCAAAAACCAGATCATCCTGTTATAATGCCCGTGTGGTGGAATTGGTAGACGCACCTGACTCAAAATTAGGTTCCTAACGGAGTGTCGGTTCGAGTCCGACCACGGGCACCATATATAAACATACTTGCCATTGCGCAGTGGTATCATGGTGACAACAGACTCGCGCAGTTTGTTGGGGGTTCGAATCTCCATTAGTATGTTTTTATATGGCAGTTAAAGAAATAAATGCGGATGTGGTGTTAATGGTAGCATTGCAGACTTCCAATCTGATGGTGTGGGTTCGAGTCCCATCGTCCGCTCATAGAGAACATATAAATGAACAACACGGGGTGTTAGCTCAGTTGGGAGAGCAATTGCTTTGCAGAAAACATGCGAATTATAAATACTCCATAATAGGAGGTAATTCAAATGTGGAAATGCAAACATTGTAAAAAAGAACTTAATTTCTCTACTACTTCTGAAAAGGCTAACCATATCCGTTGGTGTGACGACAATCCCAAAAGGGATAATTGGAACAAAGCGCAAGGGACTATTAACCAATTTGGAGAAATGAAAGAGTTTGAAGTTGAGTGTTTATGTTGTTCTAATAAATTTATTGTAACAGAAAGAGAGAAACTTCATCCTCAAAAAGATAAGTATTATTGTTCTAGATCGTGTGCTAATAATAGACAAGAATGGTGGAATGATAACGCAACTCAATATAGAACCATAGCGTTACGGCATTGGGATCATAAATGTGCTATTTGCGGGTTTGATAAAATTGTTGCAATTCACCACATAGATGAAGATCATTATAACAATGATCCTAAAAATTTGATACCACTATGCCCAAATCACCATGAAATGGTTTATAGCAAATGGTCAAACGAAGTTGTTCCTTTAATTGAGGCGCAGGTAAATAATAAATGGGGGATTGGTGATAATGGGAACACGCTGCCCTTGCAAGGCAGAGTTAAGGGTTCGAATCCCTTATCTTCCACCATAATTTAGGAGTCATCGGTTCGAACCCGATACACTCCACCAAAATAACAGTTGACATAAGACAACGAATCATATATAAACATCATGTAATCAAATGAAAGAGGAAAAAATGAAAAGCATCTCAGTAGACGTTGAATTCCCTATGGTTTTTGTTAAGACGAATGACGAAACAAATCTTGTTGTTTCTCACGTCCTGTCAACTATCGCAACTATTGCTGCAATCACTTTTATGCCTTGGGCAATGCCCCTTTGGATGGCACAAGTGCAGAATAGTTGGGTTTAAATAATAACATTGCGGGTTGGAGAAGTAGTTATCTCGTCTGCCTCTGAATTTTGTATTTTTATAAATACAAATAAAAAGAGGTAACTATGTTCTATACAATATATCGAATAACAAACAAGATAAACGGAAAGATTTATATTGGCAAACACCAAACTAAAAATGTTAATGACAGTTATTATGGTTCTGGAAAAGCAATAAAAAATGCCATAAAAAAATACGGAAAAGAAAATTTTGAAAAAGAAGTTCTTTTTGTTTTTGTCAATGAAGAAGAAATGAACTATAAAGAAAAAGAGTTGATAACAGAAGATTTTGTTCTTAGAGAAGACACCTATAACTTAGGTGTTGGTGGTGAAGGTGGACCACATTTTAAAGGTAGAAAACATAGCATAGAAACACGTAAAAAAATAGGACAAAGAGAAAGACATTTTTCAGAAGAAACAAGAAAAAAAATTTCCGAATCTAATAAAAATAGAGTAGTAAGTCAAGAAACTTGTAAAAAAATTTCTATCAAAAAGCATTTAAAAAACGGTAAAACAATTGATGAAGTAGTAAAACTGGCAGAGATTAAAGATAATAAAATTAAAAGAACTAAATCTCAAGGATTGAAAGATTTTTATAAAAACCCCGATAATAGAAGAAGAAAATCAGAACAAATGCGCAGACTTCACAACGAATGTGATTTAGAAGAAATGAAAAAAGATTATAATTTGGGAATGAGACCGAAAGATATAATGAAAAAATACAATCTGTCAAAAAACAGATATGATCATATACGTTCATATTATCTGAAATAGTTAATGCGGGGAGGATTGGTATCCAATTTAGGTTCATATCCTAAACTATGTATGTTCGATTCATACCCCCGCAACCAAAAAAATACTGAATTATACGTGACGATTGCCTTACAGAAGTTTTGGGATCGTGACAATAAGGTTCACCTTGCTAGTGAATGCATTGTCTTGACGATAATTTGGTGGCGCTATTAAGGAACAGTTCAGCAAACATAGCAAAACAAACTTTCGGTCATAGGTTCGAATCCTATCACCCCCACCAAATAACTATGGGGGTGTAGCTCAGATGGTAGAGCAAAAGTCAAAAAGCAAATGTTCCTGTGTTAATTTGGAAGCATAGCATAATTGGTTAATGCCCACGTCTCATAAACGTGTCAATCTTGGTTCAAGTCCAAGTGCTTCCACCATAACAATACCGATATTACATTATTTGCCCTCTTGGCGGAACTGGTAGACGCAAGGGACTTCTACGGTAGTTTCAATCATATATATGATGATTTAGAGACTATCGCTAAAAATTCCTCGCTTTAGGGCGTGTCGGTTCGAGTCCGACAGGGGGCACCAATATAAAATGCCCTAATCGTATATTGGTATTACACCTGTGTGGTATACAGGAAAACAAGATTCGATTTCTTGTTAGGGCACCAAAAAAGTTCTTGACATGATGATAATCATATGTTATAAACACTATAAGAATTAAGGATCGGTTCAGCATACTATTAGCATGTCACGCCGGAAACAGAGGTTCGATTCCTCTACACCCCGCCAAAATCATTATGGGGTGTTCGTCTAGTGGTAGGACAACGTAAAAAACGATCCTGAAAAAATTAAGTTTGTGTACAGCAACTAGTGAAACATAGAATAGGTCCACTGAGTCTTCGGATATCGCAGGACCACAGCAGTTTTCGATTTTCTGTTCAAAAAAGTAGACACACAAACTGTTTATAAGTCCCTAGAGCATGAAGGTTATGCATGTGTCTCTAAAACACCGTATGTGGGTTCAAGTCCCACTAGGGATACCAAAAAATTCGCAGTGGAGATGAAAATGAAAAAAATCAAAGAAAAAATTGTTGAATTGTATTTCACCGTTCTTTACGAAATAAAACTTAAACTATTTCTTATTGAAAATAGTGAGCGTTACAAAAAAGATTTTGAACGAAATTTGTATCATGATAAATTAATGGAATCAGTTTTAAATCACTGTGATAATTTACCAAAATACGATCCAAAAAATGCAGATGATAATTTTGGAAGTTTGTATGTGGGTTATATTCCTAAAGATTGGGAAGAACGCATTGATACAAAAATTGCCCAAAAGAATAAAGAAGCAGAAAAAGAATAATTAGAGGTTTGATCTAGCGACCTATGTATTGAAGACTCACTGCTTGCAAAGTCGGGTCACTCACTGCTAGACAACATTCGGTTCAAAGTGTGCGAACCAGACTGATGTGGTCGTAGGGGTTGCGCCACGTTAAAAACTAAAGTCCCCGATGAAAGTAACCAAACTAAGAAAAGGAAAATTTATGTCGTAGATTGAAATGACTTGTAAAGAAGTGGTTTTCCACTTCAATAAGAAGCATCTTGAAGATAGTTCAATTCCAATGTGGATATTGAAAGCAAAAGGTCAGACACATTATGTCAATCATGTTGATTGTAATGTTGAATGGTCCACTAAAGAGACACCAGATAATCCTTCTACAAAAGGATCAATCAAAGTCAAAAATTGTCTCTTAACGATACAAGACCAAGAAGCAACCATCTCAAAGGTTCCTCCCTAACAAATATTTGAATACTAACACTACTATCGTTACTAATCAAAATAAATGTTAAGGAGAAATAAAATGAGTATTGAACTAAAAATTAAATCTAAACACCTAAGCGAAGAAGCACGTATCATCCGGTTTGAAGAACATAAAATCAAGAAACAGGCAAGATGGGCGAGAGAAAAACAAGAAATTGCAAATGCATCCGAAATAATGGATACTTGGCATTCTCTTAATCAGCATAGAAGATACGATGTTCGAAATGAAAATCGGGCAACATTCTTAGCAAGGGCATATCTTGATGGAAAGACGTACAGTTCACTAGAACAAAAACGCAGTAAAGATCAAGAATACGTATTCCATCAAAAAGTTTTACCAAGAGTATTGACAATGGTCAAAAAGTATGGTAAAGTAAATACTACCATGGAAGAAATTAAGATTTGGTTAGAGACATAAAACCAAAAAAATTCCTAGGCATGAATTAAAACTGCCTAAATATTAATGTTGACTTGTGATGCTTATGGTAGCACAAGCAGCGCGGATGACCCGAATACTGTAAAAAGTTGCAGGTTGCTATTCCGCATTTGCCGTATTAGCTCAGTTGGTAGAGCAGTTGATTTGCAAACACATTTCCCGAAATGGGCATAGCAGAGTGTGTTTTCATAATCATCAGGTCGTGGGTTCGAATCCTACATGCGGCACCATATAAAAGCAGATACTTGACGTTTCGCCTTTCTGGAAGGATGTAAGAGATAGAATAAGGGGTTGGGAGCGGTCCTAATTCGCTATCACCAGACACATAACGCCTCGTCAGCGTATAGTGGGTATCTGTTTCTATATGGTAAATGTCACGGTCCAATACACACTATTGTGTGCAAAAGATTGGTCCTTCGGGTTGGTAGTAATATCAACCCAATATGCCCTTGTGGTGGAATTGGTAGACACGCTTGGCTTAGAACCAAGTGCCGCAAGGCGTGGGGGTTCGAGTCCCTCCAAGGGCACCAAATTAAGGTTATTATGATGCACAAATTTTATGTTTTTGGGTTGCAAAGATCAGGAACAAATTTTTTCCGTTCTTTGTTGACTGAAAATTTTGATGTTCAAGTTGCTAATGATAAGGGAACTTGGTGGCATTATAACAAACCGCCTTTTCAAAACATGAAAGCGCATAAAGCATTTGTCGTGTATAAAAATCCATATCAATGGATAGAATCTATTGTTTATAGAAATTCTGCGGATATCATTCCAACAAACATAAACACATATGATTTGGAATTCCCAGATGGTTATATGATAAATGGGATAAATCTGGAACGATTGTGCAGGTTATATGCAGACTTCGGTTTGAATTGGAAACACTCTCATTTCATAAATGTCCGTTATGAAGACTTAATAGAAGAAGAAACCAGAAATAGTTTACTTTCTTCCTTGACATACGTAAGAAAAAATGATACAACATGGAAAATACCAAATGGAGTTTTCATGTCAGAAAAATTCGACGTTGGTCAAGTAGATTATTACAAGAAGAAGACAATACAATATCTAAAGCAGGAAGAATTAGACTTGATAAACAAGATCATTCCTGATATTGTGTTTGAAACCATAGGTTATAAAAGAGTTTTTGGGGGTTAGTGTAGTTGGTAACATAACTGACTTTGAATCAGGAGATGGCAGGTTCGAACCCTGCACCCCCAGCCAAAATCAAGGAACATTACAGCAAATAATGCGATGTAAAACTGTTATCGGAAACGATGTGTAGGTGCAAGTCCTACTCCCCCAACCAATATAAATGATGGGGGATGGCGGAATAGTAGACGCGACTGTAGCAAAAATATGTTCCTGTGTATGCTAGGGAAGTGTTGATGGATACACGCTTGGTTGTGGACCAAGAATAGGCGAATCATTACCGCCCCCTAGTTCCAATTATTATAAATAATAAGAAACACAACTTATTATTTGGGAGAACCGATATGGAAAAGAAAGATTTGGCAGAAATGATGAAGACAGTTTTATCAACTGCATTTTCATTATATCTAAAAACACATAACTATCACTGGAATGTAACTGGACCTAATTTTATTCAGTATCATGAATATTTTGGTGATTTATATGAAGAAATTCATGATTCTGTTGATCTTTATGCAGAGCATATCAGAACACTTGGTTTTTTCACTCCTGGGTCACTAAAGCGTTTTTCTGAAATGTCTATGGTCGAAGATGAAATGGCAATACCAACACCAGATGTGATGTTTGTTCGTTTGTCTGGTGATAACATGAAATTGTTAGAACTTCTAAGAAACGCAAGAGATGTTGCAGACGAATTGAATGAATATGGTGTAGTTAATTTCCTTGAAGGTCAAATTGACTCACATGAGAAAATTCAGTGGATGTTGTCTTCATTTACTGTTAGAATATAATACATAGGGGTAAAGTGTTACGGTAGCACGTTGGTCTCCAAAACCAAAAGCGCGGGTTCGACTCCTGCTACCTCTGCCAAAAATAAGGAAGCGTGGCAGAGTCTGGTTTATTGCATCCGCCTTGAAAGCGGGCGGGCGTTAATAGCGTCCCGTGGGTTCAAATCCTACCGCTTCCGCCATTAAAAAGAAA
>Ga0136655_1000900_pt1 | contig 13611 bp, 14 predicted proteins | sample CPBDNA_2_FD_94863 | JGI IMG/M metagenome (GOLD analysis project Ga0136655, IMG submission 94863) | Freshwater to marine salinity gradient microbial communities from Chesapeake Bay, USA - CPBay_Spr_15_0.8_DNA (version 2) | ecosystem: Environmental > Aquatic > Marine > Coastal | place: USA...
AATAACTTGTATCCACCGCTTAGGGTAGATACTACAGGTGGAGAGACTCGAACTCTCACATCATAAGACACCAGAACCTAAATCTGACGCGTCTACCAATTCCGCCACACCTGCTAATTCAAAATACCAAAATTAGAGACGAAAAGCAAGTATAAATACTAATTACCTACAAAAAAAATTTATTTATACTGTATTATTGCTCTATGTAGTATTATTGCTCTATGTAGTATTACTACTACATAGATTCTTTTTCTAGTAAGCTAGACCCATACTACGAGTAGTTTCTGAACCTAAATAGACACGAACAGATAAAAAATCTGTTGGACATGCAGATTCACAACGCTTACACCCAACACAATCTTCTGTTCTAGGTGCTGATGCGATTTGCCCTGCCTTACAACCATCCCAAGGTACCATTTCTAAAACATCGGTTGGACATGCACGAACACACTGAGTACAGCCAATGCAAGTATCGTAAATTTTTACAGCGTGAGACATAATTGTTAAGAAAAATTAATTTAAGGATTAAATATATTGTAACATGTTTAAAATGCCGCTGGTGCCTTAGGACCTGCAAAACTAGGCTTAATAGCTCTAGAATTTAATCTTTGTTCTAAAGTTAACAACCCAAGTGTTTTAATTTTAATTATTCTCTTTTTTTTCTGCTGAATAAGCTAAATAAAAAAAAGAACAGAATTAGCTATTGCGAGAGCTTGGTTATCCAAGCTCTGCGAATAACTACCACTTTAATAAATTAAATTGCTCTAATTCAATAGAATTTTTGTTTCTATATAAAGTTAAAATAATAGCTAAAGCAATGGCAGATTCTGCAGCAGCAATTGCAATAATAAATAAAGCAAAAACTTGCCCTTTCAACTCTTGGGAATCCATAAATGTTGAAACCGAAACTAAATTGATATTAATAGCATTTAGTATTAATTCAAGTGAAATTAAAATTCTAACTACATTACGACTTGTTAAAAACCCATAAAGACCTATACAGAATATTAACGCTCCCAATAACATTAAATTTTCAATATCCATTTTAATTTAGCTTTTTATTTATTATAGCAAATTTAACAAAATTTGAAATTTTTGCTAAAATACATACACAAATGTACGTAGAATTAAACTAAAAAAATTATGGCTGTTCCTAAAAAACGCACTTCAAAATCAAAGAAAAATATGCGAAAGAGTACTTGGAAGCAAAAAACTACTAAAGAGTCATTAAAAGCATTATCTTTAGCAAAATCTATTTTAACTGGTAATTCTAAAGGATTTATTTACCCTAATTAAATACACTCAGGGGTTTTTGGGTAAACCCAGATACCCCGGGTTGTAATTGTGTACAGCAGTTACAAAAAATAATTAAATTACAAATATAACTATGAATATTTTTGAAGTAGATATTTCTTATCTATCAATACCTAATGAAGAAACTTTTTCTTTTCAATCTTTTGAAATTTTTTTTATTGGATTGACACATGCTTTTTTCTCAGCTCTTCCAGTTTCACCCCCATTATTTATTTGTTTACGAAGACTTTTAATCCAAGGTGTACCTGCTGGAATAGCCTCTTATTTAGCAACGGCAATAGGTGAAACATTTTTTCTATTTTTTATTCTTTTTGGATTTCGGGATTTAATTCAATTTTGGTACGATTGGGAACCTATTCTATATTTTCTAGGTATAGCTTTAACTTGTAGTATTCTTTTTGAATTTTCTCAGGATTATCGTTTACAAAAAATTTCTATTGATCAAACTCAAACTTTAATACAAATTTTTGGTATTCATTTTGTTCTTATGTTTTTAAACCCAGTAGTTGCTTTCAATTCAACTCAATTTCCTTTATCCATTGAAACAACACGAACTTGGTTTCCAATGGCAACTACTGCTTATCTTTCTGGGTTTTTTATAGGTTTATTTGGGTTTAGTTGTTTGTTTGGTTTTGTTTTTTTATTTTTAAAAAACTGGTTTCAAGCCATTTCATTAAAGCCCTATGGTACATTTATGAGACCCTTAAATAGATGGCTTATTATTTTAGGTTTAAGTTTAATTTTTAATGTAACAGGAAAATACACTTGGCATCTGTTTATACAATACCCAGCAGAAACTTTTGCTAGCTCACTTGAACGTTTAAATTTATTTTCTAATGAAAATACATCTTCCCCTTCTATTGTTCGTCATTTTCATGGCTTTGATTCTAGTATCCGAAATAGAGAAAGAAATTTACCTGTTTCTAGGTATTTTCCTGTTGAAACTTTTAAACAAAGACGGATTTGGAATGATAAACCACCACTAACTGAAGCCCAAACACAAGATGCATACTTTAGATATAATATTCATTATATTAATAAATTTTCAAAATTTATTAATGAGAAACGACAAAACCTCCGAACACCTTTTTCATTGAAAAAGTCTTTAGAACAAATAAATCGTTTAAAGCAAGTTAAACAAGATTATTTTACTTTACTTAAAGCACAACCTATTTTAAATAAAGGAAAGGGTAATCCTACTTTTAGTTACACACAAGAACAAATTGCTAGCAATGCTAAAAATATGTATATACATGATGATTTCTATGTACTTAAAAAATAAGAAGAGAGTTTAGATATAAAAATCGACTCCCCAGGAGTAGAGTCCACTCCCCCCCCGGGAGGGAGTAGGTCGACCTCAGCCTCCCACAGGGGGGAGGTATACTCTCAAGGAGAATCGACTCCATGATGTACTCCAGAACGTCGTGAGACAGTTCTAAAGATGATCTGGAGTGAGTTATACCCGGGGGGGGGGAAAGTCGGCCCCACGGGTGTATTTCACTTCTGCGGATTAATTCAACAAAAGTAACATATAAACACTACATAATTTTGCCCTACATAAAGGTTCACATCTATTAAAACAAATACTTAAAAACTTTTCTTTTAAAACAAATAAAGCCCAACAGATTATTTTTTAATAAATAAAACTAAATGGGTTTAGCTCATTTAGTTCAATACCTAAACCCATTTAGTTTTAAAACCAACCGTAACTATGAAGTCCTTTACCTAATAAATTAACCCCTAAATAACAAATCCAAACAATAACAAAACCAAAGGAAGCAATTATTGCAGGTCGACGACCTTCCCAGCCACGAATGATTCTAAAATGAAAATAAATAGCAAAAATTAGCCAAGTAATCAATGCCCAAGTTTCTTTAGGATCCCAACTCCAATAAGAACCCCATGCTTCATTAGCCCAAATAGCACCAGATAAAATACCTAAAGTTAATAAAGGAAACCCAATACCTAACAAACGATAACTTAAGTTATCTATTGTTGTAGATAATGTGGTCGAATCTTTTTTACTTCTTAAAATAATTAGAAAAGTAATAGCTAATAATGAACCCGCAATCAGTGTTGCATAACTTAACATCATTATACTTACATGCATCATAAGCCAATTTGACTTTAAAGCTGGCACTAAAGGGGCCGCTTTTTGCATATCAGGTGGTAACGATAAAGTAGCAAAAGCATCTATAAATAAAATAGCTGGTGAGAAAATAACTCCAATTATTTTATTTTTATAAAAACAAATGACTATTAAACTTAGACCCCAAGCTAAAAATAGAAGAGATTCGTATAAATTACTTAATGGAAAATGGTTTGAATTAATCCACCTAACTAATAAAAGGGAAGCTAAAACAATATTAGAAAAAAGAATACTTAAAAAAGTAATATTAAAAAATTGACTGTTTTTAGTCCTAGTCGACCTACTCCCCCCTGGGGGGGGAGTGGGCGACCCCACGGGTGGACTCCACTCCTGCGGAGTCGAAAAAGCAGCTTGAAAAAAAGACCATAAAAAATTAAAAAATAAAATGCCAAAAGAGAGATTTCCTAAAAAATTTTCTGTTTTAATTAAAATCATAATTTGCTTCTCTTTTAGCAAGAATAACAGCACCAATTAATGCAATTAGTAATAAGATAGACATTAATTCAAAAGGTAATAAAAAGTCACTAAAGACGTGTCTTCCGATTGTAACAGTACTTTCAGTACTTGCAAAAAATGGAGGTGTTAACCAAGGTGTTGAAGTAATCATATTAGCTAAAAAAACAAATAAATTACTACATAAAAACAACTTAACTAAATCTTCCCAAAGAAATCCAGAATTAACTCTCTTAGATTCATAAGAGATTAAATTATTGGTTTTTAAATTTTGCTTTGCTTCTACAACAATTTCACTTGAATTATTTACTAACATAATTGCAAATAAAATTAAAATATTAATTGCACCTACATAAATTAAGATTTGAGCAGCTGCAAGAAAATCAGCATTTAATAATAAATAAATACCAGCAACTGATAATAATACAGCTCCAAGTAGAAATGCTGAATAAATTAAGTTTGGTAATAAAATGATTCCTAACGAGCCAATAACACAAATGGCTTCTAATAATACAAAACTTCCAGTTTGAATGAATTCGGTCATATTAATTTAATAAAACAAAAAAGCTAATTATAGTAACTAACATTGTCACACCATAAAATTGTAATCGTCCAGTTTCACTGTATCGTAAACCTTCTCCAGTAAAAAATGTTATTAAACCACTAAAATTGACAATACCATCAATAAAATACTGATCAAAGAATAAAACTGTTTTTACTAATTGACGGTTTCCTTTAACAAAAAAGTTTTCGTAAAATACATCAATATACCATTTATTTTTCGATAATTTAAATAAACTATTATAAATATTAAACCCTTCTTGTTTAATATTAATTGAAAACGCTTTTTTATAATAAAGTAAGAAAGCAACAGTAAAACCAATTAAACATACTGCAATAGAACTACCAGCCATGATAAAGAATTCATTTAAATCAACCTCTTCTATTTCAGAGCTTCGGTCGATAAATCCTTCAAAAATATTATTAAACGGTGTTCCAAGCCAACCAATAGTTATAGTTGGAATTGTAAGAACAACTAAAGGTAAGACCATGTTTGTACTTGATTCTTTAACCTTAGAAAGATCAAAACGATCACGAGCTTCGCCTTCAAATGTTAAAAAATAGATTCTAAACATGTAGAAACTAGTTAATCCAGCTGTAAAAAGTGCAACTGCCCAAATAATAGGGTTTGCCTCAAATAAATGAGATAAAATTTCATCTTTAGACCAAAAACAAGCAAATGGTGGCACTCCACAGATTGAAAGAGTACCAATAAGGAAAGTGGTTCCAGTTATAGGCATATTTTTTCTTAGCCCACCCATATAATTCATGTTTTGGTTTTCTAATGGATCAAAACCAGCCGCTGGCTCCATACCATGAATAACTGAACCAGAGCCTAAAAATAATAAAGCTTTTGAATAAGCATGAGTAATTAAATGAAATATACCAGCACTATAAGCACCTGTACCTAAAGCCATCATCATATAGCCTAATTGAGAAACAGTTGAATAAGCAAGACCCTTTTTCAGGTCAGTTTGGGTTACTGCAATTGTTGCACCTAAAAAAGCTGTAATACAACCGATCCAAGCAATAAAATCCATTACAAATGGTAATTGATTAAATATTGGAAACATTCGGGCTACAAGAAAAATACCCGCAGCTACTAGTGTTGCTGCGTGAATTAATGCGGAAATAGGCGTGGGTCCTTCCATAGCATCCGGTAGCCAAACATGTAGAGGAAATTGAGCTGATTTTGCTATAGGACCTAAAAAAACGAATAAAGCGAAAATTGTAGCTAAAAAACTAACGCTAATTGCAGGTCCTATAGCTTCTGAGAAGGGAACTTGACCAAGAAATAAATCTCCCGAAAGCATTAAATCTTCTAATTTTGAACTAATTACATTAAACTCAAAACTTTGTGTTAGCCAATAAAAACCTAAAATACCTAACATTAATCCAAAATCACCAACTCGGTTTGTGATAAACGCTTTTTGACAAGCATCAGCAGCGGTTGAGCGAGTATACCAAAAGCCGATTAATAAATAAGAACAAACTCCAATTAATTCCCAAAAAATATACACTTGTACTAAATTGGGGCTTAATACTAACGCTAGCATGGACGAGGTAAATAAGCTTAAATAAGCAAAAAACCTAACATAACCCTTATCATAAGACATATAAGCATCAGTATATATCATTACTAAAGTGGCTACTGTACTTACTACCACTAACATAGTTGAAGAAAGTGGATCAATAAAATACCCTAGTTCAATTGTAAATTCTGTATTAACAATCCAATCCATTACTAATTTATAAGGAATAGAAGAACTCGAAGATTGGCTTATAAGAATTAACACTGAAAGTATTGTTGAGAAAACCATTGAGCCAATACTAAGCACTGCATAATCGCGTCTTAAACTTTGTGCTGCTTTACGAAAAGAAATTAAGCTTAAACCTATAATAAAAGAAGATAAAAGAGGAAAAAGTGGAATTAACCAGGCGTAATTATATAAGATATGTGCCATATTTTTAATTTATAGACTACAATTATATTATATTAACATGTGGTGTTAAATTTTTGGGTGGTGTTAAATTTTTATAAAAACTCCTTGCTATCTTACCCAAACTTAATTAAAATCTTTTAACTGAAACAAAATGTTTAATTTTATTAAAAACATTCAAAATTATAGTGAAGAAATATCTCAAGCTTCACGTTATATTGGACAAGGTTTTACAGTTACATTTGATCATATGAATCGTCGACCAATCACGATTCATTATCCTTATGAAAAATTAACGCCTTCTGAACGCTTTCGCGGTAGAATTCATTTTGAATTTGATAAATGTATTGCCTGTGAAGTTTGTGTTCGCGTCTGTCCTATAAATTTACCTGTTGTTGATTACGAATTTAAAAGTAGTCTTAAAAAGAAACAACTGAAAAGCTATAGTATTGATTTCGGGGTTTGTATTTTTTGTGGAAATTGTGTTGAATATTGTCCAACGAATTGTTTATCAATGACAGAAGAATATGAATTATCAGTATATGATAGGCATGAGTTAAATTTTGATCACACAGCATTAGGCCGTTTACCTATTGCAACTTATTTATCAAGCCCTACAAAACCTAGTACCAACTAATTAACTAGTTCGGGTTATCCGAACTAGTTAATTAGTTTTACTATAAATATAATAGTTTATGGTAAAACTATTGGGCTAAAAAACGCAATATAGTCCACCCCTAGGGTCTTTTAATAAATCGGGCAAGGAGGGATTCGAACCCCCGACACCGTAGTTCGTAGCCACGTGCTCTAGTCCACTGAGCTACAAGCCCTTTATATTTCTCCCCAGGTAGGACTTGAACCTACGACCAATCGATTAACAGTCGATTGCTCTACCACTGAGCTACTGAGGATCATTTCTATTATAACGTATAGATTGAGTTTATCAAAAAAAAATAGATTTATAGATTTTTATAGATTTCATTTAAGTGTTATCATTAAAAAAAACTTTTTAGATAAATGCTTGAAACTAATACTAATCCGATGGTAGTCAGTATGGGACCACATCATCCATCAATGCATGGGGTTCTAAGATTAATTGTAACTTTAGATGGTGAAAATGTCCTTGATATTGAACCAGTTGTTGGTTATCTTCATCGAGGAATGGAAAAAATTGCTGAAAATCGAACTGTTGTACAGTATCTTCCATACGTAACCCGTTGGGATTATCTAGCAACTATGTTTACTGAAGCCATTACAGTAAACGCTCCCGAAAAGTTAGCAAACATTGAAATACCAAAGCGTGCTAGTTATATTCGTGTAATTATGCTCGAATTAAGTCGAATTGCATCTCACCTTCTTTGGTTAGGCCCTTTTATGGCAGATATTGGTGCACAGACCCCGTTTTTCTATATTTTTAGAGAACGTGAAATGGTTTATGATTTATTTGAGTCCGCTACTGGTATGCGTATGATGCATAATTATTTCCGAGTGGGCGGTGTTGCTGTTGATTTACCTTATGGTTGGGTTGATAAATGTTTAGATTTTTGTGATTATTTTCTTCCAAAAATTGATGAATATGAACAATTAATTACAAATAACCCGATTTTTTTAAAACGTGTAAAAGATCTTGGTGTTATTACTAAAGAGGAAGCTATTAATTGGGGCCTATCAGGACCAATGCTTCGAGGTTCAGGGATTAAATGGGATCTGCGAAAATTAGATCAATATGAAGTTTATGATGAAATTGATTGGTCTGTTATGTATGAAGACTCAGGAGATTGTTTAGCTCGATATATTGTCCGAGTCAATGAAATGCGAGAATCAGTTAAAATTATTCAACAAGCTTTAAAAGCTCTTCCTGGTGGTCCTTATGAAAATTTAGAAGCTCGACGTATCTACTACGGACGTAAATCTGAATGGAATAATTTCGAATACCAATTTATTGGTAAAAAGCCATCGCCAACCTTTAAAATACCACAACAAGAGCATTATGTTCGAGTTGAAGCCCCTAAAGGAGAATTAGGAGTGTTTATTATGGGAGATGAAAGTTTATTTCCATGGCGCTTTAGAATTCGTCCACCAGGGTTTATTAATCTACAAATACTTCCTAATTTACTTCAAGGTAGAAAATTAGCAGATATTATGACTATTCTGGGAAGTGTAGATATCATTATGGGAGAAGTTGACCGATAATTAGGATTTAATTAAAAAAAAATGGTTAATTTAGATTTACAAGAAGGTTTTATTCAATTATTAGATAATTTTGGACTTAGTGTTACTTTTGCTAAGGCTTTGTGGGTTCCTTTACCAATACTAGTTGTAGTTATTTTTGCGTTTTTAGGAGTATTAGTTATTGTTTGGTTAGAAAGAAAAATTTCTGCTGGTGTCCAACAACGAATCGGACCTGAATATGCAGGACCGCTGGGTTTTTTACAACCTGTAGCTGATGGAGTAAAACTTTTAGTAAAAGAAGATATTATACCTGCTAAAGGTGATCCTATTTTATTTACCTTAGGTCCAGCTATTGTAGTAATACCTGTTTTCCTAGCCTATTTAATTGTACCTTTTGGGCAAAATTTAATTATTACTGATTTAAATATTGGGCTCTTTTTTTGGATTTCAGTTTCAAGTGTTGCCCCTGTTGGTTTATTAATGGCCGGTTATGGATCCAATAATAAATATGCTTTTCTTGGAGGCTTACGTGCTGTTGCTCAATCCATTAGTTATGAAATTCCTCTTTCTGTTTGTGTATTAGCTATTTGTTTACTTTCTAATAGTTTAAGTACAATTGAAATTGTTGAAAAACAATCAACTTATGGCTTACTAAGTTGGAATATTTGGCGCCAACCAATTGGGTTCATTGCCTTTCTAATTTCTGCCTTAGCTGAGTGTGAAAGATTACCATTTGATTTACCTGAAGCTGAAGAAGAATTAGTTGCTGGTTATCAAACAGAATATACTGGCATGAAATTTGCATTATTTTATGTTGGTTCTTATGTTAACCTTTTAGTATCATCTTTATTTGTAACTGTTTTATATCTAGGTGGTTGGGAATGCCCAATACCAGTTTCTGTCATTTGTAATTTTTTTAATATTACTGAAGGGGCGCCAATAATTCAAGTCATCTTAGCTTTTCTTGGAATTAGTTTTACTTTATTTAAAACTTACCTTTTTATATTCTTAGCTGTTCTTACTCGATGGACACTACCACGTGTACGAATTGACCAATTACTAGATCTTGGCTGGAAATTTCTTCTGCCTATTTCACTCGGTAATTTATTATTAACAGCTTCATTAAAGATAATACTTATATGACATTTTCTCACCTTCCCTGGCTAACTATTATTGTTTTATTTCCTGTCTTAGCGGCATTTATAATACCTTTTTTACCTGATAATAATGGAAAGGTTGTTAGATGGTATGCACTTGGAGTATGCTTATTAGATTTTATTTTTATTATCTATACTTTTAGTTCTTATTATTCTTTTACTTCTCCATCGCTTCAATTAGTTGAAGATTTTTCTTGGATACCAAGTTTATCATTACATTGGTCTTTAGGAGTAGATGGTTTATCGATGCCATTAATTTTATTAACTGGTTTTATTACTACTCTAGCTACTTTAAGTGCTTGGCCAATTACTAAAAATGCTAAACTTTTTTACATTTTAATGTTAACCATGTATAGTGGTCAAATTGGTGTATTTGCTTCTCAAGATATTCTTTTGTTCTTCTTTATGTGGGAATTAGAGCTTATTCCTGTTTATTTACTTCTAAATTTATGGGGCGGAAAAAAGCGTCTTTATGCAGGAACAAAATTTATTTTATATACTGCTTTAGCTTCTATTTTTATCTTAATTGGTGGGTTAGCAATGGCTTTTTATGGTGATGTTGTTACTTTTAATATGTCTGAATTAGCTCAAAAACAATATCCTTTTAATTTAGAAATACTAATTTACTTAGGTTTTCTTATAGCTTATGGTGTAAAATTATCGGCTTTCCCTGTACATACTTGGCTACCTGATACTCACGGCGAAGCACATTATAGTACGTGTATGCTTTTAGCAGGTATTTTATTAAAAATGGGCGGTTACGCATTAGTACGTATTAACATGGACATGTTACCTAATGCTCATATTCATTTTGCCCCATTACTAGCAATAGTTGGAGTCATTAATATTATTTATGCTGCTTTAACGTCTTTTGCTCAACGTAACTTAAAACGTAAAATTGCGTATTCTTCAGTTTCTCATATGGGATTTGTCTTAATTGGAATTAGTTCCTTAACTAACTCAGGATTAAGTGGTGCTATGTTACAAATGATTTCACATGGTTTAATTGGTGCTGGACTGTTTTTTCTAGCAGGAAGTACATATGATCGTACTCGTACATTAATTTTAGAAGATTTAGGTGGTATTGCAGTTCAAATGCCAAAGATTTTTGCAATGTTTACTGCAGTTTCATTAGCTTCATTGGCTTTACCTGGTATGAGTGGTTTCTTATCAGAATTAATGATCTTTTTAGGTTTTGTTACTAGTGATGCTTATAGTCCAATCTTTATTTTTATAATTACTTTTTTTGAAGCTGTAGGAATTATTTTAACTCCAATTTATTTATTATCAATGCTTAGACAAGTATTTTATGGATCAAAAACAGGTCAAATTACACATTTAAGAAAATTAGTAGATGCTGGACCTCGAGAAATTTTTATTGTTTCTTGTTTAATGATTCCAATGGTTGGAATTGGTATATATCCACAAGTTGTAACTCAAACATATGAATCAAGAACAAATTCTGTTATTGAACATATAAGAAACCAAATTTAATTACATAGCTCGACCTACTCCCCCCCCTGGGGGGGGGAGTGCACTTTACTTCTGGGAAGTCGACTCTTCTCAAAATATCTATTATATTTAATATTATATTATGAATAAAGAAAACAAAAAGTTAAAAAAAACAAACTTAAATAAAAGAATTTTACGAGCTTTAATAAAAGCAGATATCTATAGTTTGGAAGACCTGTTAAATTTTTTAGACAAACATGGCTCGCTCCAAAAGATAGATGGCATAGGCGAGAAATATGAATTCCAAATTTATTTAGTGCTAAAAAATTTATGGAAAATTTAAAATTTATTGCACAAAATTAATTAAAAAAATGTAGTAGGTTTTTGCTTTTATTTATTATTGCAATTGCCGCTGCGAAATCAATCGCTTGGGGCCCCTTTAGGGGCCACCTAGCACCAATAAATTGTTTCTAGCGAAGAGTATCAATATTTTGACACTTTGGTTTAAAAATGTTATTATATATTTGACCTAAAACCTAAATAGGAGAGCAATGTAATTATGGATATGAATTTTGTACAAAGTGCCGCCGAAGGTAATGCTTCAAATTCGTTTTTGGAGATTACTTATATCAATATCGTAGGGCAGAATATTCCAGTGATTTTACGTGACCAAATAAAACCTGAAGACGGAGAAATTACAACTATTTACGGCTTTGAATTACTTCAAACTAACTCGGAATCAATATTAAATGATCTGATATCGTGTCAAAATATTGATAAATCAGAATTTCTTATCACGATATCAAATCTCCCTCCTTTTTTTAATAAAAGCAGTGAAAGATTTAGACAAGAGTTAATAACCAATGGGTATGATTGTATTATTCTAAACCACTTTGATTTTTTAGAAATGCTAGAAAATCGTAATTTAAACATGAATTTCGACCCTAATCAATTACGTTTTGGGGAAGTAGTTTGTATAGATGAAAATTCTGAAACTCTTCAAATATTAAAACCTACTCTGATAGGATATCAGACTCTCTATGACGGTACAGCAACAGCAGGTAACGTGGTTGGATCTTCTATAAACACATTAAATTATCACCAATTGTTTAAATTGTTTTTAATCTTAAACACTGACACCCACTTATATAGAACAGAAGAAGAGTTTATAGACTGGTTTCATAATACGTTAAATATGAATTTTGAAAACAAGGGAGAGGATGAACTACTAACGTTTAGTCAAACTATAAACAATGAACCTATTTATTTATACAACACAAAAGGAATTCCTGCGTTTCCTAAAACCTTAGAAGTTTTTGGTTTTTTTTCAAATATGTGTTTACAAGACACTCAGCTAAAATTTAGTGAAGATACTATAACTTTACCTTATGCTATGAGTCCTGTAAATAAAATATATTCTATAAATCGCACTAAAAGTGCTATACAAAAGCACAATAATAAGATAAGCAGAAAATATAATGTCCCTGCTATACTTATGGCACCCGATCAAAACCATGTAGGAAGCATTTCGGTTTCTGTCGGAAATTTTTGTACTAAAAATTTATGTACTAGCACTAGTATTGTATCAGATTTAAGTACAAGTGTAACTACCGATTCGGCTGTAGGCTGTATAGGTATAGGTTTAGTTTTTTTATTAATAATTGGTTCTTTCTCCGGCCCTCGGAGAACAACTTCAAAGTATCTAAGGTACCACTTAGGACCGCGTAGGGGCATTTAAGGTACCACTGATAAACAGTTAAGACCAGCACCTAGAGCATCACTTAATTTAGCAGCTTGGATATTAGGCTATTATTCAAGCTGCTACGTAGCCTCTAAGTGGTTCTGGCGCTTAGAAACTATTTTTTATTGCTAAACAACCAGCAAATACCTAAAAAACCTAAACCTAAACTTAAGCCATAAGTTTTTTGAGGAATATTATAAACTTGTGGCGCCGGCGCCTCTACTGATTGAACAATACTTGCAAGCCCTTTACCTTTCACGTCAATCTGTGTACTTGTACTTGCCCCTGCACTTGTACTTGCCCCTGCACTTGTACTTGCCTTTGCTTCATTCAATTTTTGATCCTCTAGACTTCGCCTCAGAGCTTCATTCAAGTTTTGATCTTCTTCCATTCTAGTTCGTTTTAAAGTACCATTTAAATCTTTACTATCAGTCTCTTCACTTAGACTTAGACTCATATTATGCATGAAAAGTCTCTGTGATTCACTTGAGTTGTAAGGTACGCCCACTGTTATTTTTATTGCATTTTTGTTTGATCCAGTATCCATAATTTTTCTCCTTTTATAGAATAATATAAGCTTAGTACCATACTAAGCTTATCCTGGCATCGAGATCGTTTCCCACAGAGCAACCTCTAAAGTATATTCTCCGCTCCAATGTTTCACCACTAAGT
>Ga0136655_1000902_pt1 | contig 13599 bp, 12 predicted proteins | sample CPBDNA_2_FD_94863 | JGI IMG/M metagenome (GOLD analysis project Ga0136655, IMG submission 94863) | Freshwater to marine salinity gradient microbial communities from Chesapeake Bay, USA - CPBay_Spr_15_0.8_DNA (version 2) | ecosystem: Environmental > Aquatic > Marine > Coastal | place: USA...
GTGAAGGTATGAAACAAGATAATGAACCTAATATGCTAGAAAATGACACCATCAAGTCTATAGCAAACAAACACAAGGCTAGTACAGGACAAGTATTGATCAACTGGAGTGTCAGCCGTGGCACCGCCGTTATTCCTAAGTCCACCAATGAAGGCCGTATAAAAGAAAACCTTGCATCAGACACTATAGATTTTGACAAAGAAGATCTTAAACAATTAGCTGCTATGGATCAACATTACCGCTATGTTACAGGAAGGTTTTTTGAAGTACCTGAAAAAGGCTATGCTACTATTTATGATGAGTAGGCAGTAGGCAGTAGGCAGTAGGCAGTAGGCAAAATTAAAAATCCCTAAATCAAGCGAATTGATTTAGGGATTTTTTGCTATCATTTTACTAGTTGTTTGAGGTTAATGGGTGTGACGCGTAACTTTTACCCTGAACACTTCAACACATTTAGCTGAGCACATTCTAAAGTCATCTCTTGGTATCGCATAAATGCTTGAGTTGTTTAATAAAAGAAATTGGGTAATCAAAACAAACTCAAAATGAAACAATACAAATCAAAAAATCTCAATGAAGCTAGCTTCATTGAGATTTAAATAATAAATTTATTCTTTAATAATCTGTATAGCTTATTTAGGACTAGACATTCTAAAGTTACTTAGCGATATTCACCGCTCTAGTTTCTCTAATTACCGTCACTTTCACCTGACCTGGATAGGTCATATCGGTTTGGATCTTTTGTGATATTTCAAAGGATAGTTGAGCAGCACGATCGTCGCTGATCTTTTCACTTTCTACCATCACTCTTAATTCACGACCGGCTTGAATCGCATAAGCTTTTTCAACTCCTTTAAACCCAAAGGCGATGTCTTCTAGATCTTTTAATCTTTGGATGTAAGAATCCAGTACTTGTCTTCTTGCTCCTGGACGCGCACCACTAATGGCATCACATACCTGAACTATAGGAGAAAGTAAAGAAGTCATCTCGATCTCATCGTGGTGTGCTCCTATAGCATTACAAACTTCTGGCTTTTCACCATGTTTCTCTGCTAGTTTCATACCTAGAATAGCATGAGGAGTTTCATCTTCTGTTTCTGGTACTTTTCCTATATCGTGTAACAATCCAGCTCTTTTAGCAAGTTTTGCGTTTAAGCCTAGCTCTGCAGCCATAGTGCCACATAATTTTGCTACTTCTCTACTGTGCTGTAATAAGTTTTGACCGTAAGAAGAACGGTACTTCATACGCCCTACCATTTTGATCAATTCTGGATGTAATCCGTGAATTCCCAAGTCGATTACCGTGCGTTTTCCTACATCAGCAATTTCTTCATCAATTTGTTTTCTGGTTTTTTCCACCACTTCTTCAATACGTGCCGGGTGTATACGACCGTCAGTCACCAGTTTATGAAGTGATAAACGAGCTACCTCCCTGCGTACTGAATCAAAACAAGAGAGAATAATGGCGTCTGGAGTGTCGTCTACAATGATCTCCACACCAGTTGCTGCTTCTATTGCTCGTATGTTGCGTCCTTCACGACCTATGATGCGTCCTTTTACATCATCACTTTCTAAGTTAAAAACAGACACACAGTTTTCTACTGCTTCCTCTGTTCCTATACGTTGAATGGTGTTAATAATAATTTTACGAGCTTCCTGTTGGGCGGTTAATTTTGCCTCTTCAATGGTTGTTTGAACGATGCCCATCGCTTCAGACTTTGCCTTATCTTTTAGAGACTCTACCAATTGCATTTTTGCATCTTCTCCAGACATTCCACTAATGACTTCCAGTTGTTTGATTTGAGATTCATGGAGCTTGTCAACTTCTTCCATTCGTTTATAGACCGAATCCCGTTTTCCTTCTACATCTTGAAGTTTGCTCTCCAGCGACTGGTTTAATTTTTTACTTTTAGCGAGCTCATTAGAAACGGTTGCCTCTTTATCCTTTGTGCGTTTCTCTGCATCTCTCATTTTTTGTTCTCTAGACATGATTTCTTTTTCATGTTTAGACTTTAATTCCATGAACTTCTCTTTACCTCTAAAAAGTTTTTCACTTGAAATTTTTTCTCCTTTGGTCTCTGCCTCTTTAATAATAGACTCTGCGTCTTTTTTTGCTGTAGCGATAAGGCTCGATGCCTTACCTTTTTCAACTATTGATTTTGCTATAAAGAAGCCTATTGCTAGACCTACTACCAGTGCCCCTAAGGCATATATTATTGTTTCTGTCATTGGTTTTTGTATATAAAAAACCTGCACAAGTTTTGGTTTTGTATGAACTCCTTAATATAAATTATAAGGTTAACTGGATGATCAAGGATCCGGCGCATACGTCCGGCTTGCTTTTACAACCACGACTCACCCTTTTTAGAGAAATACGTGTTGAGTTCACCAAAAAATGTAAACAAGTGCAGGTAGTAACTGTTTTATTATTAAAGAACGACTATGACAACTGCTTTTCGAGCATCAAGTTAAGAACATTTAATTGTTCTTTGGCTTGTTTTACATCGGCACTGTCATCTATGGTAATTTGCTCAGATTTTGCTGCAAACTGTAACGCACACATAGCGAGAAGATCTTGTTTATCTCTCACGGCATAGCTTTGTTCCAATTGCTTGATCATGGCTTCTATACTTTTTGCAGCTTTACGCAAACCCTCTTCTCGAGAAGGATCTATAGTTAACGGATAAACCCTATCAGCTATTGAAATTTTTATTTTTAATTGATCTGCCACTATTACGTCAATTGTGCAATACATTGATCGATCTCTCTAATCAAAGCATTTATTTTGAGCTTTGTTTTTGTTTTATATTCGTCACTACCCAGCATTGCATTAGCCGTTTTAAGCACTACGATTTTATCTTCACTTTCCTTAAACGATTGGACCAACGCATTATTCTCCTTTTCTAGTTCATAAATACGCTGTTCTTGATCACTCATTTGAGCCTTTAATCTAGTATTCTCTGATAGTAAATACTTGATCTTTAGCTCTATTTCAGTAATTTGAGAAGATAATGAAGCCATACTAACTAATTAATACTGTAACTACAAATCTAGGATTACCTTCGGACAAATCAAATAATAATGTAACAAAGTTTGAAAAGCTTTATGTTAATCGATTATCTCATTATATCTTTAACTCATGATTAGACCATTTTTTTGCTTTCTGGCTTTTTTCTTATGCCTATTTCGCTTTGGCGAAAGCCAAACATTAAACGAGCTCCCTCAGGATTATTTTGTAAACCCTCTCGATCTGGACCTGATCCTTAGTGGTACTTTTGGCGAATTGAGATCCAATCATTTTCACAGTGGCCTCGACATTAAAACAAATCAGCGCACCGGTGCAAAAGTGCTTGCCACTGCGTCTGGATATGTGAGCCGCGTCAAAATTGAACGTTATGGATATGGAAAAGCGCTTTACATCACACATCCTAATGGATATACCAGTGTGTATGCTCATCTGGAAAAATTTTCACCTCGAATAGAACACTATGTGAAGAAAAAGCAATATTTAAACGAGTCTTATAGCATTCAATTATTTCCTAAAGATTTAGAATTAAGGGTTGACCAGGGTGAACTGATAGCTTACAGCGGCAATTCTGGTGGTAGTGGTGGACCCCACCTGCATTTTGAAATTAGAGATGCTGCATCAAGACCTATCAACCCAATGTTGATGGGAATTGATATTCCAGACACTAAAAGACCTCTTGTAAAAGAAGTTAAAGCGTATCCATTAAAAGAAACCTCGACTATAAATGGAAAACATGAAGCACAACTTTTAAGATTGATTCCGTTAAAAGGAGGTAAATTCAAAGTAGCCCCTTTTAGTGCTTATGGAGAAATAGGAATAGGGATCAACACCAGCGATCAACAAAATGGAGCAACTAATCAAAACGGAACTTATCATATAGTAACCCATTGGAACGGTACACAAAATTTTGAAATGACCTTTGATCAATATGCCTTTGACGAGTCCAGATACATCAATCAAATGATCGATTACGAACATTTTAAAACTACTAAAAGTCGCATCGCTAGATTGTACATTCCTGAGGGAAGCCCGCTTAGTCTGTATCAAGACCACGTTAATAAAGGCGTCTTACAACTCTTTGACCCTGGCACTACTCATGCCTACCGTATCGCTATAGAAGACTATAAAAAAAATGCTGTAGAAATCAATATGAGTATCAAAAATGATTCGGGACCAAGCGCGCTGCTATCTCCTACAAATGGCCAACTCACCTATGTAAACCACAACATTACTTACAATGAGCAAAAGGGTCCTTTTTCATTGACAATTCCCAAAGGAGCGCTTTATGAGAGTGTGCTCTTGGACATTTCACAAAATGCAGATACCCTGAAGGTTCACAGCGACATTGTTCCACTTCACAGAAATATGGTCATCAATTATGATATCAGTCCTAAAGAAAATGACAACATCAAACAATACTACATAGGAAGAGTAACTGAATGGGGTGCTGTTTATCATGTCAATACCAAAAGAAGAGGAAATACCCTAAGCGCGGCTACCAGAACTCTTGGGACCTATGCTATAAGTAAAGATGACGTGCCACCTACCATCACACCCGTCAACTTTAAACACAAGCAATGGATTACTAATAATACAACATTAACCATAAAAATAGACGATGCAGAGACTGGAGTAGATGCATATCGAGCTACGGTTAATGGCAAGTTCATTTTAATGGAATACGATTATAAAACTGGAGAACTCACACACGATTTTGAAGATGGGGTCGTTACTGATACTGAAAATGAACTCAAGGTGATCCTTACTGATAATGTAGGAAATAGCACTACATTTGAAGCTACATTTTATCGTAAAAGCAAACCGACAATTTGAAGAATTTCTTACTATTTATCGCAGTACTCGCGACCTGTTTTCTTGATGCCCAAGAGGCCATCATACAAGGAATTATCTTAAATGAAAACAACAAGCCTATCGCAAATGTTAACGTCAATGTATTAGGAACCAGGATAGGAACCGCTAGCGACAATACCGGTTTTTACAGACTCATTGTTCCAGCAAATCAGAAAATCACCATAGTTTTTACATCGATTTCTTTTAAGTCGGCTACTCAAAATTTTGAATTGGATGACAGGGCCCCGTTTGAATTTAATCCGGTACTAAAAACAGCCATTGAACAAATGGGCACCGTGACTATTAACAATACCAGGACGAAAGAATTTGCTGGAATCACCAATGTAGACCCCAAGGTAGTAAGAGCCATTCCAGGAGTACAACCTGGTGTAGAAAATCTTTTAAAATCACTTCCGGGAGTGTCCTCTAACAATGAATTGAGCACACAATATGCTGTACGAGGTGGAAATTTTGACGAAAACCTCGTATATATCAATGAAATCGAAGTCTACCGACCCTTTTTAATACGCAGTGGCCAACAAGAAGGTTTGAGTATCGTGAATGCCGATTTAGTGCGCAATGTTGATTTCAGTGCGGGTGGTTTTCAATCCAAATACGGTGACAAATTAAGCTCTGTTCTTGACATTGAATACCGTCGCCCCACAACATTTAGTGCAGGAATAGACGCTAGCTTTTTAGGGGTAAATACTTATGTGGAAGGTACCGCTTTCGCGAAAGCGGCCACCGGAATAATGGGATTGCGGTATAGAAACAACAGTCTATTTGTGAATTCTAGAGAAACTGACGCCATCACTAGACCTGTTTTTATAGACGCACAAACCTATTTAACCTATCAAGTAAATCCAAAATTTGAGCTAAGCTTTTTAGGAACTATTGCGATCAATAGTTATGAATTTGAGCCACTGACCTCGCAAACTAATTTTGGAACTGTAGATGATGCACAGGCCTTGATCATCAATTATGACGGAAGAGAAAACGATCAATACGAGACCTATTTTGGCGCCATAAAAGCCAGTTATGATGTCCATAAACTATTGAATTTACGTTTTATAACCAGCGTTTATCATACCCAAGAGCAGGAGCATTTTGATATTTTAGGACGCTATCGCATCGGGCGGCCCAATACAGATATAGGTGGTGATGACCTGGGAGAAGTTGATTTTACAAGAGCAATAGGTAGTGAGCTGGATCACGGACGCAACGATCTAGATGCGCTTATCGTTAACCTAGAGCACAAAGGAACATTAGAGCTTGACAGTGAAAAAAAAGAAAATGACCAGCTGGATTGGGGCATCAAGTTCAATACAGAAGACATAAGAGATCGCCTAAGAGAATACACTGTAATCGACAGTGCTGGTTTTAATATCCGGCCACCCTCTGTTCCCGCAAATGACCAGCCTTATTTCTCTTATGTGGCACCACTTGATGCCTTTGAAGCCGTAAGCGCAGATAATAATGTTCAGATCACCCGACTGCAAGCCTTTGCTCAATACAGCAGTCGTGGCTATTTAGGAGATCACGAAGTTTACTGGAATGCTGGCCTGCGATCGCACACTTGGAACGTCAGTGGAAGCGGTATTAACAGCACCACCCAAACTGTTTTTTCTCCTCGTGGGCAAATAGCTATAAAGCCTTACTGGACCAACACCAATATGCTGTTTAGATTCTCTTCTGGTTTGTATTACCAACCCCCATTTTACCGAGAATTACGAGATCAACAAGGGGTGGTTAATCCAGACGTAAAAGCTCAAAAATCAGTGCACGTTGTTTTAGGAAATGATTGGAGTTTTGACTGGACTACAGAAGATGGAGAAAAAAGACCTTTTAAATTGACTAGTGAGGCCTATTACAAGAGCTTAACTGACGTGAACACTTATACCTTAGAAAATGTAAGGATACGCTACCGAGCAAATAACGAAGCAACTGCTTATGCTTACGGTCTGGATGTAAGGCTGGCCGGTGAGTTTATCAAAGGAACCGAAAGTTGGATTTCTTTAGGCTATTTAAAAACAGAGGAAAATCTAAACGGACGTGGTTTTATAGCCAGACCTACAGATCAACGACTTAAAGTAGCTTTTCTCTTCCAAGACTACGTTCCTAACATCCCTAATCTAAAAGCGTATATCAACATGGTTTATAGCTCCGGGTTACCTGGCGGATCCCCTAGCTATGCAAATCCTTATGATTTCCAGTTCCGTTTAAAAGACTATTTTAGAGCAGATCTAGGGGTGCAATTTGTATTGGTAGACGACAAGAAGAAAGCGAGACAAGGCAGTTGGTTAGAGAATTTTGGTGAACTCTCTATAGGTGCTCAAATCTTTAATATTTTTGATTATGAAAACAATATTTCTAATCTTTGGGTAAGAGATGTTGCTACTAGTGCGCAATACGCCGTTCCAGTAAGGTTAACTCCTAGAGTTTTTAATTTAAGACTGATTGCTAGGCTGTAGGCCTAGGTATAAGGTATGAGGTAAAATTAAAAAATCAGATAGGAAAATCGCCTTTTTATTTGTTGATTTTTTGAGTTGTGTTGTTTAAAAAGGGTCATCTGATTTCGCTAAGCTAAATTCCAAGGTTGTAAAGATTGCATTCTTTTTAAAACATAAAATCGCAAGAAGAACCGCTGTAATCTTAAAAACAGACTTGCAAAAAACTAGAGCGCTTTTTCTATGGATCACTGAAAACATCAGTTAAAACCATGAGATTATAAAAATGAAAACTTCTCTAGAGAATGTTAAACCACCATTGCTTGTAGGTACTCCTTCAAAACACCAACTACGTAGTCCAGCTCTTCTTTTGTGTTGTAAATCGAAAAGCTAAAACGCAAACTAGGCTTGTTCAAATCTTCTTCTGAAAGAACACTGGTCAATACATGAGATCCTTTTTGAGAACCACTCTGGCATGCACTTCCTTTAGAACAAGCAATACCTTTTAAATCCATAGTAAATAATAACATCGCAGCTTTATCTGCTGGACAAGGTAAACATACGTTCAACAGGGTATAAGTACTGTTATTATGATCGCTGCAATTCCCATTAAATTTGACTCCTGGTACATGAGCTTCTAATTGTTCTTTAAAATAGTTTTTAAGATCCAGCACATAAGCGCGATCGTCTTCTAAGCTATCATAGGCCATTTTCAAAGCGAGGTCCATGCCTACAATATTGTGGACACTCTCAGTCCCTGCTCTAATACCTCGTTCTTGAGATCCTCCTAAAATAATAGGTTTCAAACCTGTTCCTTTTCTTACAAAGGCAAAACCTACACCTTTAGGCCCATGAAATTTATGTGCAGATACCGCAGTAAAATCCACAGCCAACGTAGCCAAATCCATTTCATAATGCCCAATCGATTGCACGCAATCGCTATGAAACAATGCATTGTGTTTTTTACACAAAGCTCCTACTCGATCGATGTCTAACTTATTCCCAATCTCATTATTAATATGCATCAAGGAAACAAGCGTTTTCTTATCGCTTGAAGAAAGTAAGCGTTCTAAATCTGTATAATTGGGCGTACCACATTCTTTTAATTTCACATGTGTGATTTCAGTACCGTATTTTTCGGAACAGTAATCTACTATGTAAATAACCGCATGATGTTCTATTGAAGAGGTAATAATACGTTCTACTCCAAGGTCGCGTACACAACTATGAATAGCGAGGTTATCTGCCTCTGTACCACCAGAGGTAAAAATGATTTCGGCTGCAGTAACGTTGAGTTGAGCCGCAATATTTTTACGAGCAGTCTCTACTAGCGACTTGGCACTACGCCCATACGTGTGCGTGGAGCTAGGGTTACCATGTACTTCACTCATCACGTCAGTCATTCTCGCAATCACTTCTGGCCTCATTTGAGTGGTCGCTGCGCTATCTAGATAAACTTGTTTCATATCAGCAAAAGTAAATTATTTACAATAAAAATGACCCTTTAGCGCTTTAATATGATTCACTACTTTTGTAACCATGAAAAAACTGCTGTACCTTATTTTCCCTATAATTTTAATAGGCTGTGATGATGGAGATATCATTACTAATGATTTTGATTTTGAAGATGCTAGCGTAGAAGCCTGTGACCCTACTCTTGTCTCAGGTAGTGTGTATAATTATGTTTTTTATAAAAACGAAAATGCCAATTTTGAAAGCTTGGTGTTGCAATTTGCTACTCCAGAAGATGTCTTGAACCTAGAGGGAGACTATGGACCATTCCCAATAACACCTAACGGACCCAATACATTTGAATATCGGAAATTCAATGCCGCCCCAGGAACTAATTATTACTGTAACAGCATCCCACCTAGTTTTCCAAGTGTCACAGAAGTATACACCGCCATGGCTGGAGGTATTTATATAACAACTGAACCACGTACTGATGATGATAATGACGGTATTCCAGCCACTGCAGAAGGAGCTGTATTTATAGATGGTGTGATTGATCCCATATCTAGTCAAGATAGTGACGGTGACGGTATCCCAGATTACCTAGATATTGATGATGACGGGGATAATGTACCAACTGCTCAAGAAGGGGTTGTTTTAAACACCGATGGAAGTGTAAATATAGCTGCTAGCAGGGATACTGACGGAGACGGAATACCAGATTATTTAGATACTGATGATGATGGAGATGGCGTGCTTAGCATTAACGAGGATACCAATCGCGATCTAGATCCTACTAATGATATTGCCATTGGCTCTAGCATTCCTAATTACCGAGACTTTTCTGTTAGCTCATCAGCTAATCCAATAATCGTCCAATACCGCGAGCATAGTATACAACGCATCACCCAACTGCGCATCAGTATTACCAATCTGAGCTTACAAAATGAGCTAGAAGAAATTGTTTTTGAAACCTATCCTTTTGGAGATTTTCTAAAGGAAGCTATTGAATTGAGTTGCACCCCCCCTTTTACGGGTTCTGGTGGATGTATATTTCAGTAGCACCGCGACCATACTTTTGGTAATCGGCGTCATAAAACTTAATGTGTTCATACCGCTGAAAGAGAAAATAAAGTTCTTCTTTGAGCACTCCTTGGCCTACTCCATGTATAAAAACCAGTTTTGGAATGCGGTTTTGGATGGCCCATTCTATTTGATGCCTTGCGGTATCTACTTGAAGATTTAGTTTGTCATAAGCATCCATTCCACGTTCTGATGTTACCAGTTGGTGAATGTGTAAATCCACTTCAACGGCTGGAATAAAAGCCGCTTTTTTTCTAGAAACCTGTCTTGTTTTTGGTTTTTTAGGCGCAGGTTCTTCCTTGCGCACCACATGGGAAACTTTGAAAGACCTGTCTAAAATCAACTCCCTTTGATGGTACGATATTTCTATGCCTTCATCTGTTAATATGGTTATTTGTTCCGCTTTCGCGAAAGCGACCACCCCGCCAAAATCATCGTCCAACACCAATACCCGATCACCTATTTTAAATCCAGACATATGCTATTCTTCTTCATCATTCAAATGATCGTCTTTGTGTTGCACCCAATGATTGCTTGCTCGGTATGCCCCAAACATTAGAGACAGAAGTCCCAAGGTCTTGAAATAGACATTTACCGTCTCTATAAGGATAGAATACAATAAAAAAATAGCTCCTAGCAGGATCAAAAATCCGTTGATGAGGGGTGTTTTTTTGTTCTTAATCGGCATTTTTTTTATTTGAGCTAATTTATGGCACAAATCTATAAACTTATCTAAAACTATTGAGGATAAGGATCTTAAAATTCTATTTTTACTTTGTTAAAGTTCCTATTATGAAAAATATACGGTGTTTATTATTAGCTGTTTGCGCCTTTCAAGTGGCCGCGGCTCAGCTTTGGGTAGTTGGTGATAATTTCGTTTACTCCAAAGGAACGAGCATTTATGTTAAAGATAAAATCAACCTAGATACCAATTCAAAAATATACTTAAGAGAAGAAGCTCAATTACTGCAAGAAAATAATGTAGCTAATGAGGGAAATGGCCTCATTTCTGTTTTCCAAGAAGGTACTTCTAATGAATTTACTTACAATTACTGGTCTGCACCAGTGAGCAATCAATTAACTGGAATCAACGGTAACGTGGGATTTAATAATACACAAATTAAATATCCTACTGTAGACACTTCCGACACAAACATCACCTCTACTGATTTAACTACTGAGGCAGGAGACTCTCAAATACTTGCTTACGGGGTACGAAATGGGATGTCTGATGATGGCAATACAGGTGGGACTGCATTGCGGATTGCCGGAAGATGGTTATGGACTTATGATAGTGGAGGCAATCCTCTTACCGGTTACGCGGGATGGACGATATTTAATGGAACACAAACTACTCGCACTGGTTACGGCTTCACAATGAAAGGAGTGCAAGATATGGGAGGTCTTAACTATGGTATATTCAATAATGGCGAGGCGGGACAACGATATGATTTTAGAGGTCGTCCTAACAATGGAACAGTTCTGGTAGGAGTAGGTAATGACAATGGTACACTTGCAGGTAATCCTTATCCAAGTGCCTTAGATTTAAAAAGATTTTTAGAACATAATGCCAAAGACACCGGGGCCAATACCGTTAAAATGGATCCATGGGTAGAATTTTGGATTTCTCAAGAAGAAACATCTCATTCCTTAACCAGTTACTTAGGGGGTTATGCTAGATATGTACCGATGGGTTTTGATGTTGGAACGGACAATGGATACGCAAACAGTGGGACCTACTTAGAGCCGATTTTTAGAAGAACAGATAACAATGGTAACATAGTTACTAGTTCAGCACAACTCGCTGGAGGTGGAATTACTGCAAGTCAAAGCTCAACAGATGGAAAGAGAAGGTATGCCGCCATTGGTCAAGGTATTTTTATATCCAGAACAACTACTGATGTGCCAAACACATCAAATTCTTTTTTACAAGGAGCAACGCCTAATATTACTACTGGAGTGCTATTACCTGGAGGCCAAATAGGGGAACAAATTGAATTTAATAATGCTATGCGCGTATTGAAAAAAGAAGATGGGTCGTCTTCTATTTTCAAATCTGCTCCTGGAAATACCAGTTCTAACCCGCAAGATGCGCTCATTGCACATCAAATACCTAAGATGGTTATAAATGTTATTCCTAATGGATTATATGTCAGACCACTCACCTTTGCTTTTGACGATAGCACTTCACAAGCTTATGACTTTGCTTGGGAAGCTGCTATTTCTGGAAGAATAACAACAGATGCTTATATTAAAATAGGAACTCATGGGGAATTTGGCCTTTCTTCACAAGCATTTGATGAAGACATGATTTTACCTATTGGAGTTCAAATAGATAGTAGTAATACCACTCCAATTGAGGTAGAGTTTGAACTTGCTTTTTTAATCAATTTTAATCCTGCAAACGTTTATTTACACGATACTCAAACTAATGTATATCACGATATCAAATCTGGAAACAAAACCTTACTTATTGCCCCTGGACACCATGCCAATCGTTTTGAAATCACTTTTAAAAATACTTCTGGAACCCTAAGTAATAATATCATTAAAGATAGTAATTTTGATATTTTCCAAAATAACAACAACAAAGAATTGACCGTGTTAAATCCCAAGCTAAAAGAAATCGTGAATATTTCTTTGTACGATCTTGCTGGAAAGCAATTATTCTCTATCAGGCCTACTTCTATTGAAGCGAGTTACCGTTACAATACCGCTTCTTTATCAAGCGCTATTTACATTGCTAAAGTCACCACTAATGAACAAGAAACAGCTGCCAAAGTAAGTGTTTCTAACTAATACACTACCCATATTTATGAATGAGAGTTGGATGCTGCCTTGTATGAGTAAACAATTAATAGGATTAGACTGTCCTGGATGTGGCATCCAGCGCTCTATATCTTTATTGTTAGATGGCCGTCTAGAAGACTCCTTTTTTATGTACCCTGGATTGTTTCCAGGTATGTTTTTATTCTTATTTCTAATTTTTGATTGGTGGGCAAATGTGAAATATGGGGAGCACATAAAACTTTGGGCGACCATCATTACCATAGGTACTATTCTTACCAGTTTTATAGCTAAAATGGCAATTCATTAAAAATTATTGTAACATTGCAAGGTAGTGATCAACTAACCTGAAATTTAAAACCGATTAACCATGCAAAAATTAAACACCACCTTAGTATACATCTTATCTGTTATCGGATTTTTATGCTGTTGTGTATACGGTATAGGAACCATATCTGCTATTATAGCACTTGTAGTAGCAAACAAAGAACTCGCTAAATACCATGCCAACCCAGATGAGTATGTAAACGCTAACGCAATGAAAACTGCAAGAACTGTTGCCATTGTTTCTTTAGTCCTATCATTTATCGGATTAACATTTGTAATATGGTCATTAGTTAATCCATGTGTATTTTTTGATTGGTACATAGGGGTGTTTGAAGGAATGGAAGGAATGCCAGCAGAATCCATGGAACAACTATATCAAGCCGCTGAAAAAGCTGGATGTAGATAAATCTTATAAAATCATACTTAAAAAGGGAAAGCTCGCGCTTTCCCTTTTTTTGTTTTAAGACTTAATAAGTCAGTAGTACTGAGGTTGGTTTTGTACTTCCATCTTATTCGAATTCTTTCAGTGTTTTAATAATAATTGAAATACACTCGTCAAGTTGGTCTTTAGTCATCACGAGTGGTGGTGCAAATCTAATAATATTTCCATGTGTAGGTTTAGCA
>Ga0136655_1000904_pt1 | contig 13570 bp, 11 predicted proteins | sample CPBDNA_2_FD_94863 | JGI IMG/M metagenome (GOLD analysis project Ga0136655, IMG submission 94863) | Freshwater to marine salinity gradient microbial communities from Chesapeake Bay, USA - CPBay_Spr_15_0.8_DNA (version 2) | ecosystem: Environmental > Aquatic > Marine > Coastal | place: USA...
ATCGACTTACAAACTAATAAAGAGGCTTCGGCCTCTTTTTTTTATCCTTTCTCCATCTCAAAAAATCGCAGCTCCGCATCCAAGTCTCCCAGAATCTTCCTAGATCTCTCCGGTCGGGCATCGGTCAGGAAGATCTGCCCAAAGGTCTGCTTGGAGATCAGTTGCATCAGTTGCGCAATCCTAAGGTCATCGAGTTTGTCAAAAATATCATCGAGTAGCAACAGCGGCTTTTCGCCTCTGGACTTTTCAAAAATCTGAAACTGCCCAAGTTTCAGGGCGATAATAAAGGACTTTTGCTGACCCTGACTCCCGATCTTTCGGATGGGATGATCGCCAATCTGAAAGTTGAAATCATCCTTATGAATCCCTGCATTGCTGTTTTTGGTAATCAGATCTTTTTTCCGAAGGCTCAAGAAATAGGAATCAAAATCGGCTCGCAAGGCTTCCGTCTCATAAGTGATGGTGACTTTTTCCTGCCCTTGGGAAATCTCTTCATAATCTCGCTGGAGTAGCGGAGCAAGCTCCTGTAGGAGTTCCGATCTCCGCAAAGCCAAAAACTTACTCAAGCCTATCAACTCCTGATCATAATGATCCAAAAGGGTAAGATCCCTTCTACCTGTTTCGGCGAATTTTTTGAGTAAAGCATTACGCTGCTTCAAAAAATGATGGTAGCGAATCAACTGATTCAGATAGCCATGATCGAGCTGTGAAATCAGCGCGTCGAAAAATTTTCGCCGACCCTCGCTACCTCCCTTGATCAGCTCGGTATCATCCGGAGCGATCAATACCAAAGGAATCAAACCCACATGCTCTGAGGTTTTATCCAAGGCCTTCCCGTTTTGATAGATGAGTTTCTTCTTACCCAGCTGAAAAGTGCACCGCACCTCGATCAGTTTATCACTTAATTCAAATTGCCCTTTAATGGCAAAGAAATCCTGCTCATGCTGCACATTGAGGCTATCGCTGGATTGGACTGCGCTTTTGGTAAGCGAGAGGTAATGTATGGCGTCGAGAATATTGGTTTTCCCGGACCCATTGAGGCCCACAAAGCAGTTCAATTGAGCGCTGAAGTCGAAATGACGCTTTTCATGATTTTTGAATTGGATAAGATCAAGCGACTTCAGATACATGGATGGGGTAATTATTTTGGCGGTAGCCTGATTTTTAGGGATGGTTGCTTATATTTGAAATCTAAAAATAGCACATTTTGATTTTAAGATATGGCAAAGAAAACTGCAGCGACCAAGTCTAAGGTTAACTATTCAAAAGAAACTTATACGTATTGGTACGAAAGCATGCTCCTAATGAGGAGATTCGAGGAAAAGGCAGGACAGCTTTACGGGCAGCAAAAAATTAGAGGATTCTGTCATTTATACATTGGTCAGGAAGCTTGTGCCTCTGGTGCAATTTCCGCATTGACCAAAGATGACAAATGGATCACCGCTTACAGATGCCATGCACATCCTCTGGGTTTGGGCACAGATCCTGGTGCTGTGATGGCTGAGCTTTTTGGTAAAGCTACCGGAACTACCAAAGGAAAAGGTGGCTCGATGCACATTTTTGACAAGGAGAAAAATTTCTTTGGAGGACATGGAATCGTAGGTGCTCAAGTGCCAATGGGACTTGGTCTAGGTTTCGCTGAGAAATATAAAGGCACTAAAAATCTTGCAATATGTTACATGGGAGATGGTGCTGTTCGTCAGGGAGCATTTCACGAAGCGCTCAACTTGGCCATGCTCTACAAGACTCCAGTAATATTTGTGATCGAAAATAACGGCTACGCAATGGGCACAGCAGTAAAGCGCTCCTCGAATGTCGATGATCTTTCGACTCTAGGAGAATCTTACGATATGCCTTCATTTGCAGTAGATGGAATGAATGTCGAAGCAGTGCATGAAGCAGTGGCGGAAGCAGCCGAACGTGCACGTAGAGGCGACGGACCAACCTTATTGGAGATGAGAACTTATCGCTACAAAGGGCACTCCATGTCTGATCCTCAAAAATATCGAACCAAAGAAGAGGTTGAGGAATACAAACAAAGAGATCCCGTGGAGCAAGTGCTTGGCACCATCCGTGATAATAAAATTTTAACAGAAGAAGAAATTGAAGCGATCATCGCAAAAGTGAAAACTCAAGTGACTGATGCAGTCAAATTTGCCGAAGAATCTCCTTGGCCTGATGGAATGGATGCGTACAAAGACGTCTATATGCAAGAGGACTATCCTTTTGTAATGGAGTAAACATTTATTATTCAATAGCTTAAGCCATGAATTAAGATTCAAATTCATGGCTTTTGCATTTGGCTTTGGTTAAATTATAAAAACCGTATATTTGCGGCTGAAAATCGAGTAACATGGCAACGAAACAATCTAAAAAAACTCAAGATCAAAACGATCTAATAGAAAACCCTGAAGTAATCGCTTCAAGATTAGAAAAGGGAGAGGTTTTTTTAAAGCAGAATAGTAAAATTTTAGCAGGCGTTTTAATCGCTGCGGTAGTATTGATTGGTGGTATTTTATACTTTCAGATCAATACCCAAAACCAGAATGTGGATGCACAGAAAGAAATGTTCCAAGCGGTTTATTTCTTTGAGCAGGATAGCATTCAGTTGGCATTGGACGGTGACGGAATCAATCCGGGCTTCCTTTCAATCATAGAAGACTATCCGCGCACAGATGCTGCGAACTTGGCAAACTTCTATGTTGGATCAATCTACCTTTCTGAGCGCAAGTACGCAGAGGCTTTGACCCATTTGGAGCAATTCTCAGCTGACGATTATCTTGTGCAGGCAAAAGCCTACGCCTTAATCGGTGATGCTAATATGGAATTGGGCAATGTAGATCAGGCGATCACCAACTACAAGAAAGCTGCGGATACAAATGAGAATAAATATTTCACTCCGAAATACTTGAATAAACTTGCTGTTGCTTACGAAGAATCCGGAAAGATTCAAGAGGCAATTGCTACATACACTACTATAGAAGAAGTGTATTACGAATCATTTGAATTTGCTGGTGCACGAAAACATAAAGCTCGCTTAGAAGGTTTGGCCGCTCAGTAATGCTTTGATTGCAATGCATTCTAAAAGAGTAAGGCCTTGAGGTCTTACTCTTTTTTTTGTCCCACAACTAATCCTTTCCAAAACCATTCTTCTAAAGTTTATCTTTATCCTTTGTATTGATTTTCTCAATACTTAATTCTTCGATCTTGGTTCTAAAATCCTATATCTAAAATCTAACAACCTTCCCATGGCTACATCACTTAAAAGTCTCAGCGAACATTCGTCTAAAAATATTCTAGACATCAGCGATAAAACCTTTGGTATCATCGTCTCCGAATGGAATGAGGAAGTCACAGAAGCTTTATTTTCAGGAGCTTATCAAACTTTAATTCAACACGGAGCAAAGAAAAAAAATATCATCCGAAAGAATGTTCCAGGGTCATTTGAACTGTCACTAGCTGCACAGTGGCTTGCACAGGAAGAATCAATCGATGCCGTAATTTGCTTGGGCTGTGTAATACAAGGAGAAACAAAGCATTTTGATTTCATCTGCGATGCAGTGGCTCACGGTATTACGAATGTCAGCCTAAAATACAACAAGCCTGTTATTTTCGGGGTTTTGACTCCTAATACCCAACAACAAGCATTGGATCGCGCAGGCGGAAAGCATGGCAACAAAGGCGATGAAGCTGCCATCACAGCCATTAAAATGCTAGGCTTCTAAGAAAAAAAAAGAGCCGCAACATCACGAAAGGAAAAAAGTGGCTCCAGCGAGAATTAGATGAAACTAGAACTTGATCATTAAAAATGGCTCTTTCTTAAGACTAGAGAAAACTCTTTTTTTCTTTGTGCTCCTTTGCCAAACCTTCCTGTTTTTTTCGCTCTAACCGAATTTAAAAAACCTACCACGCTCAAAAACCTATTGTATGAAAATCATGAAATTCGGAGGGACCTCAGTGGGTCGCCCAGAACGTATGCATCAGGTGAAAGACCTGATCACTCGGGGTGACGAGCCAAAAATCGTCGTGCTTTCTGCCCTCTCAGGAACGACCAATGCACTAATTGGGATTGGAGAAGCTTTAGCCGCTGCTGACCGATTACTTGCAAAATCTAAAATCGATGAATTGAATGCCCATTATTTAAGCTTCTATCCTGAACTGCTAAAAACTGATGCAGCAAGAGAAAAAGCAGAAGCAATTATCCAAGAGCATTTCGAATTCTTGAATATTATCCTAAAAATCTCCTTTAATGAGGCGATTAACCGGGATATTTTGGCACAAGGCGAGCTGCTTTCCACCAAATTATTCCAAACACTTTTAGAGGAGTTAAATATCCCTTCCGTTTTCTTGATCGCTTTGGATTTCATGAGCATTGATGAGAATTCAGAGCCGGAATTGAGTAAAATTTCTGAAAAATTGACTGCAATCCTCGCGCAACATCCTGGGAAAAAAACCTTCGTGACTCAAGGGTACATTTGTAAAAATCATCGGAATGAAGTCGATAACCTTAAGCGAGGTGGATCTGACTATACAGCTTCGTTAATAGCAGCAGCGATCCAAGCAACCGCCTGTGAGATCTGGACCGATATCGATGGAATGCATAATAATGACCCTCGAGTAGTAGACCGTACACGCCCTATTGCTGAGATGTCTTTTGATGAAGCTGCCGAGTTGGCTTACTTCGGTGCGAAAATTCTTCATCCCGCTTCCATCTGGCCAGCACAACAATTTAATGTTCCAGTAAAATTGCTCAATACCATGCAACCGGAAGCTCTGGGGACTTTGATTAAAGAGAAGGTGGAAACTATTGGGGTAAAGGCGATCGCTGCCAAAGACGGAATCACCGCCATCAAAATCAAATCCAGCCGAATGCTTTTGGCTTATGGTTTCTTGCGAAAGGTATTTGAGATCTTTGAGAAGTATAAAACTCCAATCGATATGATCACTACTTCCGAGGTGGCAGTCTCTGTAACCATTGACGATTTGATGCATTTACCCCAAATTCTGGAAGAATTGAATCAGCTAGGGACGGTAGAAGTGGACCAAAATCAAACGATTATTTGTATTGTGGGAAACATGGTTTCTGAAACAAAAGGTGTACTTAAATCCGTTATGGATTCTTTACTCCCTTACCCTATCAGAATGGTCTCCTATGGTGGAAGCCGACATAACGTCTCTGTACTCTTGGATTCTACGTATAAAAAAGCCGCACTTCAGAGCTTGAATGAAGGGGTTTTCAGTTGGGAGAATAGAGATTAAGAGATTAGAGATTAAGAGAATCGGAGTCAACTAGAGTAGTATAATTAAAGAGCCGGAATTTTGTCCGGCTCTTTTTTTAAATGTCAGTAGTTCCGGCTTTCGGTCTTCGGTCCAAATTATAATGAGAATCGGTCCAGTATGAGAATTCCGGACAATCATATTAAATAAGTTCCTATTACTTTTGTCAGATGGAAAAAGATAACCCTAAACAGGGATTTCTTCAGCGATTACAAACCAAGTGGAAACTCGATAGTCTATTTCAGGTAGTGATGGTCTTGGTAGTTTTTGCCTGTACCGGTTTCACCATACTTTTTATCAAAAATCCTATTCTCGGTTTTTTTGGTGTAGAAAAAGGCGGTTTTCTAAACACAGTCCTTTACTTGCTTCTAGTCCTTCCACTCTACCAGATTTTCTTGCTGATCTATGGATTCGTATTTGGTCAGTTCCGCTTTTTCTGGGAAAAGGAAAAGCAGATTTTCAAGAGGATTGGAGGATTATTTTCGAAAAAGAAATAAAAAAATCAATAGAAACTCATCGACTTAAAAATTGTCCCAAATAAAATTTTTCAATTTTCAAATCTTGCAATCTTAAATTAGTTAAGAAATCCTACTCCAATTCACCGCATGCTTCTTTTGCTGGCGAATCTGACGAAGAATAGGAGCATTTTCGGGAAGATTCAAAGTTGGATCATTTGCTAATACCTGCTGAGCAGCGTCCCTAGCTAAGGTCAAGATTGGTGCATCTTTGCTCAAGTCAGCGATCAATAGATCCGTGATCCCGCTTTGCTGGGTACCCATCAAATCTCCCGGGCCCCTCAATCTCAAATCCACATCCGCAATCTCGAAACCATCATTGGTCCGCACCATCGTATCCAACCGGACTCTCGAATCTTTGGACAATTCATATTTGCTCATCAGCACGCAATAGCTTTGCTCCGCCCCTCTTCCGACTCTACCACGTAGCTGGTGAAGCTGAGAAAGCCCAAACCGCTCGGCATTTTCTATAATCATTACTGAGGCATTTGGGACATTGACACCTACTTCTATCACCGTAGTAGCCACCATGATTTTGGTTTCGCCTTTTACAAATCGCTTCATCTCGTACTCTTTGGCATCCGCTTTCATATCGCCATTCAAGATGCTGATTGGATAATTTGGAAAAGCTCGGGTAATGCTTTCAAATCCATCCATCACATTCTTCAAATCCAATTTCTTGGACTCTTCGATCAATGGATAAACGATGTAAACTTGCCGTCCTTTTTTGACTTCTTCGTTGATAAAGCCAAAGACTTTCAAGCGATCCTTATCAAAGCGGTGCACTGTTTGGATAGGTTTTCGTCCCGCAGGCATCTCATCGATGACCGATACATCCAGATCACCATAGAGTGTCATCGCCAAAGTACGCGGAATTGGCGTAGCAGTCATGACCAATACGTGCGGGATGAAGGCCTCATTTTTTGCCCAAAGTTTCGCCCGCTGCGCCACTCCAAATCGATGCTGTTCATCTACAATCGCCAATCCTAAGTTTTTAAATTGTACGATATCTTCCAAAAGCGCGTGTGTTCCGATCAGGATTTTGAGTTCCCCCGAAAGCAACTCCTCATGAATTACCCGACGTTGCGCCTTCTTTGAAGACCCAGTCAGCAAAGCGATCTTGATACCCATCATATCGGCAAATTCTTTCAATCCTTCGTAATGCTGGTTGGCCAAGATCTCCGTAGGCGCCATCAGGCAGGTCTGTGCTCCTGAGCTGATCGCAATCAAAGCACAGATAAAAGCCACCATCGTCTTACCACTTCCCACATCACCTTGGATCAAGCGATTCATTTGCTTTCCTGACTTCAAATCCTGAAAAGATTCTCGGATTACCCGCTTTTGGGCACCCGTCAGTTCGAATGGGATATGGTTATTATAAAACTCAGTGAGCAATTCCGTATTCCCTAAGACCTGTCCCTTGTACTTTTCAGTACGGGTGACTTTCATCTTGAGAAGGCGAAGCTGTAGATAAAAAAATTCTTCAAACTTCAATCGCTTACGAGCTCGCTGCAGTAGGTTGGGTTCAGAAGGGAAATGGATTTGTTTGATCGCTTCCTGCCGATCGATCAATTGATATTGATCCCGGATGGAGTCGGGAATGGTCTCTTGGATATGAGGCAAACTTCCCTGCACTAATCCTTCCATGATTTTGGAAATACCCCGTGAATCCAAAAATTTATTTCTGAGCTTTTCCGTTGTAGAATAGACCGGCTGGAAATTATTTCGTTGCTCATTTGCAACGGTTACGGGTTCCAATTCTGGATGTGCAATGCTCCATTTTCGCCCAAAAAGAGCAGGTTTTCCCAGGAAAATGAAAACTCCACCGATTGGCAATTTCTTCTGAACCCACTGAATTCCTTTAAACCAAGTGAGCTCCATCTCACCAGTTTCATCTGCTACATGAGCTACCAATCGGTTTTTATTTCCCATTGACACCAGCTCAACTTTTTGGATTTTGGCGATGATTTGCACATTTTCCAGCTCTGCTGAAAGTTCTCTTATTTTGAAAAATTTCGTCCGGTCCTCATAGCGAAATGGATAATGCTGCAGTAATTCACCGTAGGTAAAAATATTCAACTCTTTATTCAGCAGTGCCGCTTTCTGCGGTCCTACGCCTCTGAGAAATTCAATTTTGGTGTCGAAAAAGCCTGCCAAGGAATCTTATTTTTAGGAATGAAGCAAAATAGCCCGAGTCTTCTCAATAGACAATAAAAATGTCTTGAATTGTCAAGATTCAATAGAAATTCGGGTGATTTTGGAAAATATACGTTCCAAATCAGCTCGGTGGGTCTGCAAGCTTTGGAGCAAAATCATTTGGTTTTTGGCTCGATGCAAGTTTTGCTCCCGGTAAGCAACTTGATAATACGAATTACCTTCGAGGTGGTCGGTGAAAAACCGAACTCCCATCAAGCAAGTCATCACTTCACCTCCAATCAGCAAAGATTTGGCCTCTTCTTGGCTCATCCAGTCACCTGCTCCAGTCCAATAACCTACCAGTAGATTTTCGAAAATTGGCAGCAGCACTTTTTGATTTTCCCAAGACTGACTTATTTCCTCTTCCGCGCTGGCAACTGTCCTGACCAAATCTCCAAAGTCATAAAGCAAATAACCTGGCATAATGGTGTCCAGATCGATTACTGCGGCCACTTTCGAGAGGTCTGACGAGAAAATCAGATTATTGATTTTGGTGTCATTATGTGTGATTCGAAGCGAAATCTCCTGAATGATCTTGAGGTAAGATTCCACGAGTTGCTTCTGGGCTAGATAAAAGTCCAGAATCAGGGATTCCTCAGCGCTTAAATTTTGAGCCGCTTTTGCCACTTCTTCCAATCGATCAAACCTTAAGTCTAGTCGATGAAAATTAGAAATGGTTTCGACAAACTCAACTAACGAAAAGCTATCGGCCCATCTGGAAAAAAGCGCGTAGGCTTCTGCTGCTTTGATTGCTTGATTTGGGTCGCTAATCTGTTGTAACGTTTTACCTTCGACAAAGTCAAATAACCTGTATAGCCTACCTTGAAATGCTACAATTCCAGACCCCTTACGATTTAAGATGGGAAGCGGAAGCTGGAAAGGCAGTTGTGTCAAATCTCCTGACTGGCTAAGGAGTGTAAGATTATCGTCGATTCGGTTCGGGTATTTAAAAACGTTTGAATTGAAATCTTGAAGAATAAATTTTCGGGCACCAAACTCGATTAAGAAAGTCTGATGGATTAATCCGGCCCCAAATTTGAAAAATTTGAAAGCTCCCAATCCTTCAAGCTGAAATTGCTCAAGTAACGCCTCGATGTCCCTACGATCCATGAGTCAAAGCTAATTCTTAAGGGGAAAAAAGTGCAAAAAAAAACAAAAAAGCCAGCCTATTTTAGACTGGCTTCCCAAATAAAGCATCTCTACAGTTCTATTTGATACCAAATATCTTGACTTTCCCATCTCCTTCTGAGCTTACCACCAATAGTGGCGATAAGCTAGGACTATCTTCGGCAGAAATAAACAACAATCCCTCTGGGGCATCACCAGTCTCCAAAACTTGAAGAAAATTAAACGAAGAGGTTCCGATCAGTTCATAAACCATCACCGCATCCACTCGCTCCAAACCGACAAAGACTAAGGTTCGGTTATCAATCTTTCCCACAGTTATGGATTCAGGTTCAACGCCTTTATTGTCACTTCTACCATCGTCGTATTTGGAAGAGAATGCTCCAATAAAGTCTTTCTCGAGCTTATTGTAGTCTAAGACCTTTGCTCCAGTGCTACCATTCCATACTGTAAACGACCGGGCTCCAATTCCATATAACACATCAAAATCACCATCTCCATCAGTATCACCTGCGGACGTGGTTACTGTATATCTTCCCAGCTGATCATCTTTGCGGAGGTTTGCCGCATTCGGGAATTTAGTTGGGTCAAGTTTGAGGTCCTTAACACGAGATTCTTCGCTGTAGCCAGCATAATCTCGTGTATCACCTTCATTTGCGGTTAGTAAATAATGCGTATCGCCAATGGAAAAATTACTGATGGCATCGGGCATATAATACGATAATAAAGGCCAGCTCTTCAAAGCCACTGAATTATCGCGATCGCTTACATCCAACTCATTCCCAGGAATTGTATGGTCCTTTAACCCCAAAGGGAAAATATCTGTGATCTCTTGCTTGATCAAATCAACACGTGCGATTCCATTATTCTCTTGAAGCGTCACCCAAGCAACCTCAGAGCCCTCCTCGATGGTAACATATTCTGGCTCCATATCCTGAGAAAAGGAAGCATTTGGACCAAAAACCCGGAGCCCTTGGCCAACCAAAGCCGCCTGCTTACTTGCAAAGGCATCAAAACCAACAGTAGCTACTTTAAAATTATTTACAATATCGATAATTGATATTGACCCTACTGGATCTATCGAATAATCACCATTTGGCTCACCTTCATTGGCGGTAACAATAAATCTAGCATTGGGACTAAAGGCCACCATATCAGGAAGTGCGCCAACTGTGACTCTAGCAATTGGGACAGTAAGCTTATCAGTTCTAAAAACAAGGACAGTTCCATCATTTGTTCTTACATCTGCTTCTATCGCCATGGCTACCATGCCATTCAGGACGGCAACACTATTTACCCCTCCACCATATTGAGTGACATCAATTGAACTGGTAACAAATGGATTGGATGGGTTAGAAATATCCAAAACGTCAACTCTTGATGCTCCAAAATTATTTACTACAAAAAGTCGTTGGGTGATCGGATCATACGCAGAGATCTCCGCTGCACCAGTTCCACCAATGGTCGCAGAGCCTACTTCTGAAAAATTCACATTTGCAATCACGAAGGGTTGGGGTTCATCATTACATGATATAAGTGCTCCAAATGCTAAAATTAAAAGGTATTTGTGCTTCATAAAATTGATTGGTTTGGCTTTAAATTGATTTATATAATCATCCGCAATTACGACCCGTAGCTCTAGTTAAGCTTTATGAATTGAGTTACTTTTTGATTACTATTTCAAGCAGAATGAAGCTTTTACATAATTCTGAATTAGAGATTTGATAACATATGAATTGGTTAAGTAAGATCTGAATGGAAGTATTTGGTTAAATCAAAATTGGATTCTCTGAAAAAGTCGATGAAAAATGGATATCTAGCCTAATAATTCTTTTGGCTTTAAAAGAATTTAAATACATTAGTGGAATTTATTTATTAAGTATTTATTCTTTTTTAAAAAATTTAAAGAAAAACAACTAACCCCACCCCCTATGAATGTTACCGGAATTGATTGGGCAATCATTGCTGCATTCTTTATCGTCTCTTTACTAATCGGTGTATTCACCTCAAAAAAAGCAGGAACCTCTGCAAAAGAATTTTTCCTTTCCGGAAGAAATATGCCTTGGTGGCTATTAGGAGTTTCAATGGTGGCAACCACCTTCTCCGCGGATACCCCAAACTTAGTAACTGATATTGTTCGAAAAAATGGTGTAGCAGGAAACTGGGCATGGTGGGCTTTTCTATTAACAGGGATGCTAACTGTCTTTGTTTATGCGAAACTTTGGCGCAGATCTGAAGTCACCACGGATTTGGAATTCTATGAGCTCCGCTATTCTGAAAAGGGAGCTGCATTTCTTAGAGCATTCCGGGCAATTTATTTAGGAGTATTTTTTAATGTGGTAATTATGGCCACCGTATCATTAGCTGCTATCAAAATCGGCGGGGTGATGCTAGGTTTGAGTCCAGTCCAGACATTACTTATCGCATCTATCGTCACAGTGATATACAGTTCACTTGGCGGTTTGAAAGGTGTATTATTGACTGACTTTTTTCAGTTTTTCATTGCGATGATAGGTGCTTTTGCTGCAGCGTATTACATTATTGATCTCCCTCAAATTGGATCCTTAGAGAATTTATTAACCCACGAAAACGTAGTCGGTAAACTTGACTTCCTCCCTGATTTCTCGGATCCAAATGCATATATTCCTCTATTTTTAATGCCTATAGCAATTCAGTGGTGGGCCACATGGTATCCAGGAGCAGAGCCAGGGGGTGGAGGTTACATCGCGCAACGTATGCTTGCTGCCAAAGATGAAAAGAACGCCATAGGTGCAACCCTCTTTTTTAATATAGCACATTATGCAGTGCGGCCGTGGCCATGGATTTTAATTGCTTTGGCTTCCCTGATTGTCTTTCCAAATGTCTCTGATATCTCAGCTGCCTTCCCTAATATTCCTGCTGATAAACTCGGTGATGACTTAGCGTATTCAGCAATGCTGACATTCTTACCAACTGGCTTGATCGGGATTGTTTTAGCCTCCTTGATCGCTGCGGTGATGTCGACACTTTCTACGCATTTGAACTGGGGATCAAGCTACATAGTCAATGATTTTTATCTTCGATTTTTGAAGCCAGAAGCTACCGACAAACAACTTGTTGCTGTGGGAAGAATCTCGACAGTAGGCTTAATGGCCTTATCAGCTGTGCTTGCTCTAGCACTATCCAGTGCCTTGGATGCCTTTAATATTCTCCTTCAAATAGGCGCCGGAACAGGCCTGATCTTTATCCTGAGATGGTTTTGGTGGAGAATCAACGCATACACTGAGATCTCTGCAATGGCCATTTCATTTGTGGTAGCCATATTCTTCGAAGTCATCAATCCTAAAGTAAACTGGATTTTGATTCCCGAAAACCAGGCCTACCTGAAATTAGTTTATAGCGTTTCAATTACCACTGTCGGTTGGCTTTTGGTAACGTTCTTGACACAACCGGAGAAGGATGAAGTGCTTTTAAGCTTCTATCGTAAAGTAACTCCAGCAGCGTTTGGATGGAAAAAAGTTCTTGATCGCTATCCTAATGAAAGACAAGTTATTGGGCAGCTTCCAAAAGAAATCGGGCTGATGATGATCGGCTCAGCGATGGTTTATGCCGCATTGTTTTCGACAGGATTCTTTATCTATGGCAATATGCTTGGTGGATCAATCGCAGCAGCGATCGCACTTATTGGCGGCGTGATTATTATCCGTTCTTGGAAAAACCTGAATTAATCTAAAAATTTAACTGAATTCATCAGGTGGGCCATGTCCACCTTGATGTATTCAATTACTGGAGCAAGGGAATCATTTTTCATTGCAGTATTGAAATAAAGTGCTCCTCTCAAAAAATGCTGCGTAGAATCAGTTACAAAAAACTGAAACTGAGTTGGCACCTCTCCCTCTAATTCTGCCACGACTGCAACATAGCCTTCCGGTGTGATCAAGATCCCTTCTTCGATTCCGTAAGCCATTTTTTGATGCTTGGCTGTAAGTCTAAAAGCATCTTCAGAGAGCGATTTGAAATCGATATTTTCCCCATCAATCTTTTTGTAAGTGAGATGAACTTTTGCTCCAAAATCAGCATAATTCAAGTTAATCCAGGTATCCTCTTTCAGGTTAAATGAGTCTTTTTCTACTTGAGAGGATTCGGAATAATCTAGTGTATAAGGATAGCCATCGGTCAACTTCAAAAATGCATGGGCTGGCAAATCAATTCGATTATACCCTTGCGGTTTTGGCAAGAAATTCTGCTCACATGAAGCAAACAATAGAAGACACAAAACAAGTGAAAAAGCTTTTCTCATGATTTAAAATTAGACAATCGATTTGATTTCAATTGAGAAAAGTGGATTTTTAACATTATAGAGGTGTCCGCTTAACATCATATCATATTTGAGATATACATTTTATCTGCTTTTACCATTCTGATGATTAGATTATTGAAGATGGTGTCTTTGTTCTGGGAGCGATTAATTCGGTAGG
>Ga0136655_1000906_pt1 | contig 13560 bp, 10 predicted proteins | sample CPBDNA_2_FD_94863 | JGI IMG/M metagenome (GOLD analysis project Ga0136655, IMG submission 94863) | Freshwater to marine salinity gradient microbial communities from Chesapeake Bay, USA - CPBay_Spr_15_0.8_DNA (version 2) | ecosystem: Environmental > Aquatic > Marine > Coastal | place: USA...
ATTTCGTCACTTTTTGCATCTAAAAACGAAATCGTGAAAATCCCATTCGGCTGCGTCTTGTTAGCTTCCGAAATAATCCTCAGGGTCTCCAAAATATTGCTGTAGGCCTTTTCCGGTTCGATCTGAAGAAGATCCAATCCCTGTCGATGGTATAAATAATAACCATCTCGAATCTGCGAAAAAACGGATGAAACATAGATATCATTGATCAACCAATAGCGATTTCTTCGGTCTGCAGTGCTCTGCCCCCAGCCCTGTCGCCCGGATTGTTGCGCATTATTGACGATATCATTTGCTATTTCAAAGAAAGGATCACCTCCTCTACTTTCAAAGGAATCGTAATCAATTCCCAAAGCAATATGAGCATAGTAACCTAAAAGTGAGCTTATATTATTCAAAAATGCAAATCGGTTGAACTCGATCGGTTGGGACTCGATGTACTCAAAATTCCAGTTTCGATCTGCAAAATTGAATAGCAAACTCTCATAATTCGTCCCATAAACCGGCCGGACAATTTGTATCTGGACAGTTGCATTATAGCTTCCCACCTGAGGCACATCACTTATGGTGATTAGCATATTGCCTTTAATTCGCTCCTCCGGCCTGAATTCATCTGTAGTCCAAGATCTTCCATTGAGAAACTGCTCAAAACTTGTTTTCATTTGATTGAAAACATTGGTGTTTTGGATTCTAGCTCGATCGCTATTGATGATTACAGTGAAATTTAGCTCCTGAGAAAAAGCATTCATTGTCAAAAAAAATAGGGCAATGAATAAGATTTTGTGTTTCATGAACTTAAAAGTAAAGAAAAAAATCAGCCTTAAACCCAAACTGGGATAGTTTTGATTTGATCTAGTATTAAGGATGCAATAGTGGTTTTACTGGCTAATTCTGAGTGGACGGATCTTCCGTCAGCGCCAAATAGCTCAACTTGGTTCGTGTCTACTTTGAAACCGGCTCCTTCTACTTTGGTAGAATTCAAGACGATCAAATCGAAATTTTTCTTTTTAAGTTTGGCTTTTGCATTTGCAGCTTCATTCTCTGTTTCTAACGCAAATCCGACATGAATCTGATTTCCTCGCTTCATTTTCCCCAATTCAAAAGCGATATCGACATTCTTTCTCAAGCTGATAGAAATCAACTCACTATCTTTTTTAATTTTCTCTGGGGCAATTTGAGCAGGCGCATAATCAGCCACTGCCGCTGCGAAAACGCAAATATCTACTTTGGGATGGAGCACAGCGGCTACTTCATACATTTCATCCGCACTGGTTACCGAATACCAATGAAATTTTTCTTTCGATACCTTTAGCGCAATAGGGCCCGAAACCACGAAAACTTCCGCTCCTCTTTTTGAAAATTCTTCTGCGATTGCCATTCCCATTTTCCCGCTAGAGTGATTACTAATAAATCGAACTGGATCTAGGGCTTCTAGAGTTGGTCCCATCGTTATTAGGACTTTTTTCCCCTTAAAATCATCATTGCCTTTAAAAAAACTTTGAACATGTCCAAGAATATGTTCTGGCTCCATCATTCGGCCTTGGCCTGAGAGACCACTTGCCAATTCTCCTGATTCAGCATGTAAAACCTCGTGACCAAAACCTTCCAAGCGATTGAGATTAGATTGGACTGCCGGATGCTGATACATATCCAAGTCCATAGCAGGAGCGACCATTACGGGGCATCTTGCAGATAAATAGACTGCTGACAGTAAATTATCACAGCTACCCATTGCGAATTTAGCCAAGGTATTTGCACTCAAAGGTGCTACTAAAAATAAGTCAGCCCAGAGGCCGAGTTCCACATGATTGTTCCATTCTCCGGTTTCGTCTTTTTTAAATTGACTTAACACTGGTCTCTTGGAAAGTGTGGCTAGGGTGAGTGGGGTGATAAAATCAAAAGCAGAAGCGCTCATAATGATTTGCACTTCTGCTCCTGATTTAATTAGTAAGCGGGTAAGATGAGCAGCCTTATACGCAGCAATGCTGCCTGTGACTCCTAAAAGAATTTTCTTCCCCGTAAGATTCATGAGCTTATTCGCCAGTTGGCTCTTCAGGCAATCTGTAATAAATTTTATTTTCTACGAATTCTTCCAATGCCAACGTACTTGGCTTTGGCATACGCTCGTAAAACTTGGAAATCTCTATCTGTTCTTTATTTTCGAAGACCTCTTCCAAATTATCAACTGTTGAAGCAAATTCAGAAAGCTTAGCATTCAATTCCTCTTTCAAGGTATTTGAAATTTGCTTTGCACGCTGACCTACAATATGAAGTGACTCATAGATGTTGCCAGTCTTATTTGCGATTTTATCCAAATCTCTAGTAATGATTGATGGATTAGTTGCCATATCTTTTTATTTAGATTTTATTAATTCTCTTTTTTAACTAAGTTCTTTTCAGCCTCAATTTTAGCTGTTTGCTCAGCAGCTTGCTGAGCATATTTATTCTTTAACTCAATATGATCCGTTAGCTCTTCACGCGCTTCACTCTCATATTTTTTCACTTCACCGATAAATGGGCTACTTGGATATCTTCTGTAAAATGTGGTGGCAAAGGCCAGCGCATCATTTAATCTTTCCTCTTTTTTTACAAATAAGCTATTCTTGGCGTAGCCAGTACTTACTTCTACCAGTTTATATGCCAATTCCTCGTTATGCTTTGACTCAGGATAATCTTTTGCGAAGTTTTGAAAATTTATGATACAAGCTCTGTAGAAATCTCCTGGATACAAACCGTCTTTCAATCGATAGTACATATTCGACTCTTGGAACGCTTTCTCTTCAAATCTACCTTGCAAATCAACCAACATCTCCATTGCTCGCTCATAGCTTGCTGAACCCGGAAACTGAGTCACAAATCGCTGAATTGCTGAAACAGCTTCTTGGGAACTCTGTTGATCAAGATTGTAATCAGGCGAGTCCAAGTATAGTGAATACGCATTCATAAAAAGTGCCTCTTCTGCCAGTGGACTTCTATTATAAGTTCGGTTGAAATTATTAAAATATCCAGCTGCCTCTATATAGCGCTTGGTCTTGAAGTGGCAATCCGCATAGTTGTAGTCCGCTAATTCTGCTTTTTCACTTCCTCTAATTACTGGAAGCACTTTATCGTACAGAATAATAGCCTTATTGAACTCCCCTGCTTGGTAATAATCATTCGCGCCTTTATAAAGCTCTTCCCAGTTTGTGCTTTTCTCCAATTTATTGAAGGGGCCACAGGAAGTGATTGCAAGGATAAGTAGTAGAAATAGAAGGGATTGTACGCGCATTTTTGTTTTCAAGACCGCAAATATACGGGATAAATATTCGGATTCAAATTGATAATCGGATTGAGGAATTGATTACTTCTTGACTTGCAGCTTCTTGGTGACAATATTTTTATTGTCTAAGAAAAGCGTATAGAAATAAAACCCTGGTGTGAATTCTGACACATTGATCAGCAGTGTACTCCTTTCAGGGTCCAGTTCGTATTCTGCAATTGGATTTCCTATGAAGCTGTTTATGGTGATTTTTGCTTTGATTTTTGGGTTTTTATATTCGTAATCCAGTTGAGCAATACGATTGCTTGGGTTAGGATAAATATCACTCAAGATCATGTCTTTGTAATCAAACTCATTTACTTTGTTTTTCGAGTTTTCAACTTCATATACTGCTTCAACGACAAAAGCGTCTTTTAAATTTGATTCATTCACAAAGAATAAATCGAAAGCACCTCTAGTCTCTGCAATTCCCATCTCAAAATCGAGATACATATCAGTTACGGTTTCCCCCGGCTTGAGAGTTAATTTAATTTTCGCCAAATCTTTTCTCGGATTAAAGCACTGATCTCCGATGCAGATCTTAATATTTTGAGATGACCCAATATTTCCTCTCAGATTCTTGAGAAAGAAAGTCTTGGACTGATCTGATTCATTTTGTAAGATGATTGTTTTACGTTGGGTTGAACCCAAATCTCCATTGAACTCAAGATTCTCACTGAGCACACGAACATGCTGCGCAATACCTAAAACAGGTATCAGCAGCCAGAGGCATGTAAAAATTATCAGTAATCTGTTCATGTAAAATTTTAATCTATAAGCTTTTCAGTTATTAAACTGTAATCAATATACGGACAAATTTAAGTTTGGGGTTAATGAAAAAGCGAAAATTGCGGTTAAATTCTGTTAACCTAAAGAAAATAAATTTCAACCATTGCCGTTACCTATTCCCATTAATAGGGAAAACAGGCTTTGAAATCCTTTTTATCGTCGGCAGACTTCGTTTTTCAAGGGACTTTTGGATTTCCAATTCGGTAGGCATCCGCAATTTCACATCTGGATCATCAAAAAAGTTTTTTGCATCTAAATCCACTTCTTCCACAGTTCTCCAAGCATTTATATCTTCCATGCTAGGTTTTTCCTCGATTCGCAACTTAAATCCCTCGAGTTGGGAAGTCTCTTCATTCACTAACTGAAAGGGCGTGAACTTCCCATCAGGTTTTACTCCATAGGTCACTCGGGCGATAGCTCCATTTTGGAATCTGAGTTTTATCGTCGAACTCAAGGTTTTATTGATTCCCTGAGTCAGCGTATCCGCTTCTAATGCAAAATAAAGCGACTCTCCATTGCCGTCTATATCAAGCCGATCAATCTGCCCACCTTTGAAATAACCGTTAATGATCCGGCCCTTCATTTGATTATAATTAAACAAGGTGTCACTCGTAATTACAAAGCCATTATCCTTCAAATAAACTCGATCCAATTCTTCATTCGCAATGTAAAAAATCATGGAATCCGCTGAGATTTGACTTTTACTATTCCACATTACAGGATCTTGAAACATTTGTATGGAAGAATCTGAATAGTTATAAACCAAAGAATCTGCCACTCCAGAGACATCCTTATTCAAGATTTTGATGGCTCGAAAAGCCAATAGAAATTTCACCGAATCCAATTCATTGTCCTGGGAAATCAGGGAATCGGCAGTCATGTAAAGTGTGTCTTTCTCAAAATACCTTCTAACCAAAGCATTGCCATGGACTAAGCTGTATTTCCGGTCTTCCCAATATTCCCCGACATCACCAAAAACCTCAACTTGACGCTCCTTATTAAACACACTTACTTGATCTTCGCCTTTATAATAAGCCGCTGATTCATCATAGAAAAGCTGTTTCCCCTTGATTCTGCTAGTCTCTGTCTCGACGATCCCATCGAAAAAACGGAACTGTTTTGATTGGGTATTATAAAAACTACCATTTTGAGCATCAAGCTTGTTCCCATCCTTTGAAACCAAATTTGTCAGTCCTTTAGTTTCAGCTGTCTTCGGAACTGTGAGATAAACCAAGTAGCTAGTCTTCATCGTATAGTCTGGATTGACCAAGACTACCTCATCCTGAAAAGTGATTCGTTCCAAATTCACCTCGTACCTGCCTCGCTCACTAGTAAGTACATTTACCGAATCGACTACTTTGCCAGTGTTGTAGTAATAAGCAATATTCCCTAATCGATCGTAATCGAGGTATTCAGTATATAGTGTAGTGGATCCGTTTGAGAAAACTACCCGGTTTCTCAATTTTGCCATTTTTGTATTTCCATCATACTCAGCATAGGCACTTCGCGTCTTCACAGGATCTTCGGTGTCTTCAATCCGTACATTCCCAAAAAGCCTAGCTCGATTTTCTTCCCTAAAAAAATGTGCTGAATCACAGTAAATCAGTGAATTTTGGTTTTTCATCTGAACAGCGCCGATGAGTCTTTCAAAACCGTTTGCGCCTTGAAGTACTTCAGCCTGCATGATTTCCAAAGTCGAGGAACCCTGGCTATATGCTATTTGAACAGAAGCAAATAGGCCGGTGAAAAACAGAAGGGTAAATAGAAGCTTTCGAGTCATGTTGCAGTGAATGTGGGCAAAATTAGCAGAAAATGATATTTTTGATCAATGGTAAACGCTTTTATCCAGCATATCGCGAGTAAATCTTTGTTAAACCCTTCCAAAACCTACTTGCTCGCCTGTAGTGGGGGATTAGACAGTATTTGTCTGGGAGAGCTTATTTCTTTAGCTTCTATTCCTTTTGAAGTAGCTCATATGAACTTTCAGCTACGTGGCAAGGAGAGTGATGAAGATGAAGCATTTGTTCTTCAATGGGCAGAATCAAAACAAGTTCCTATCCATACTAAACATACAGATGCTCGATCTTATGCTGCAGAATTTGGGATTTCAACACAAATGGCTGCACGCGAGCTTCGGTATCGATGGTTTGAAGAGATACGATCAACTCGAAATTTGGAAGGAATTCTTTTAGCACATCAGGAAGATGACCAGATCGAGACTATTTTCCTCAATCTTCTCCGTGGCACGGGTATCGAAGGACTTTATGGAATGGCTGATCGAAGAGGAAAATTGATTCGTCCACTTTTGCCTTTTTCAAGAAAAAATCTAGCGGATTTTGCTCAGGGGAATAATTTGAAATGGAGAGAAGATAGTAGCAATGCCAAGCTTGACTACAAAAGAAATAAACTTAGACACCAAGTTCTCCCTGCAGTTTATGATTTTGCACCAGATGCTAAATCCAATTTACAAACCAGTCTCGGCAGGCTGACCGATACTGGAAAGGCTTATACGAGCCTCGTAGCCCAATGGCTTTCGGCCCAAGTTCTCGATGAAGATGGAATTCAATCCATTTCGATTCAAGCTTTGATGCAAATGCAAGGGACGGTGAGTATCGTTTATTTTTGGCTCAGATCTTATGGCTTTAATTCGAACCAAGCTCAGGACATTTATGAAGCCATGCTCTCCCGCGAAGCGGGAAAGCTGTTTGATTCCATAACATATAGTGTCAATGTAGACCGAGAAAAAATCTTCCTGGCTCCAGTTTTTGAGAAATTTGACTCAATCCAACTCTCGGAGCAAGACATCCAGTTCTCTTTACCTGAAGGCAACTTTGACATCGTAAAAATAGATAGCCCGGTTCCACTAGATCAGAAGAAAGAAAATGCCATGCTTGACCTCGAGCAACTTAACTTCCCATTGACTATCCGAACTTGGGAGCTCGGTGATCGATTTACACCACTGGGAATGAAAAGCACCAAGAAAATCTCTGACTTTTTAATAGATTTGAAAGTCCCTTTGTTGAAAAAGCAAGCGGTCAAAGTTCTAGTATCCGATCAAAATATTGCATGGGTGATTGGTTACCGAATAGCGGATTGGGCGAAGACCAGCGCTGCCACACGGAAAGTACTTTACCTCAAAAAAAACTAATTATATGTTGAATCCATTCTCAAAAACCTACTCCGAAAAAGACCAACAAATGTTTGATTTTTTGGCATTGACCAAGTTTTTCGAGCGTTTGAGAAATAAGGAAATGGCTAGATTCCTTCCAGCCATGCACCAGAGGAAGTATGTGAGAGACGAAGTGGTTTTTTTTAGTAAGGATCCAAGTCAGGCACTTTACCTCGTGAAAAAAGGGGATGTCTGCCTGACTATCGACATCAAAGACAATTTTGAGACCATCCTCGAAATCAAAAAAGGCGAAGCATTTGGAGAAAATTCATTGTTGGAAAATGCCAAAAGAACCTACACTGCGATTATTACTTCTGAGGAGGCAGAGTTGATCGTCATTCCTCACTTTGCTATTCAGGAAGTTTTTGAAAGTAATCCGAAAATCAAAGCCAAAATGATGACCTCCCTTTCGGAATATTATAATGAGAACAATCAACGGCTTTTTAGATCCTATCGAGAGTCATTTGGATTTTTCAGCCTTCGTCAAATGTTTGAATAAACCGATCAAATCCTCCAGGTTTCTTTTAGATAATTTAAGGAGCACTTTACCAAAGAATTCTTGCTGTAGTTTCTATTCCTAGGCATTGTTTAATAACTTAGCCACGCTTTTTAGCACGAAATATTCAATTAAAATTAGATACAAATATGAGCAAAGTAACCGTAGTAGGAGCTGGCAACGTGGGCGCAACCTGTGCCGATGTCTTGGCTTATCGTGAAATCGCCGAGGAAATTGTCCTTATCGACATCAAAGAGGGAATCGCCGAGGGCAAAGCTCTGGATATTTTCCAGAAAGCTCCAATCAATCAATATGACAGCAGGACTGTCGGCAGCACAAATGATTACTCCAAAACAGCTAATTCGGATGTAGTTGTAATCACTTCAGGCCTTCCAAGAAAGCCGGGAATGACTCGTGACGACTTGATCGAGACCAATGCAGGCATCGTGAAATCCGTAACCGAAAACGTAGTAAAACATTCTCCAAACGCGATCATTATTGTCGTATCCAATCCCCTTGATGTAATGACCTATCAAGCTCATCTTACTTCTGGATTTGATAGAAATAAGGTGATCGGTATGGCTGGCATCCTAGATACTGCACGATACAGAGCATTTTTAGCTGAAGAATTAAATATATCACCAAAAGAAATCCAAGCTATCCTAATGGGTGGACATGGAGACACTATGGTGCCTCTTCCTAGATATACGACTGTAGCAGGTATTCCAGTTACTGAATTGGTATCTAAGGAAAAATTGGATGCGATCATTGAGCGAACCAAATTTGGTGGTGGTGAATTAGTTAAATTGATGGGAACATCGGCTTGGTATGCACCAGGATCTGCTGCTGCACAAATGGTTGAAGCTATTCTTAAAAATCAGCGTCGTGTATTCCCTGTTTGTATCAAACTTGACGGAGAATACGGAATCGATGACTGCTACCTTGGAGTTCCTGTTATTTTGGGTAAAAACGGGGTTGAGAAAGTACTAGAACTAGATCTAAACGCTGAAGAAAGAGCCCTTTTGGAGACTTCTAGAGGACATGTCAAAGAAGTAATGAGCGTACTTGACAAACTTGGTAAGTAAGTTTCAATTTTATAAAATCAGACCTTTGATGTATTCCCTGTCTTTACAGGGGCATCTTAGGTCTGATTTTTGTATTTTATCAAAACCTGAATTATTATTCTTCTGTGAAAATCTGGAAAAGCTTAGTCATTTTTATTGTTTTTATTCTTGCAGCTGCATCCGGCTACTGGCTTTACAAGAATTACTTTTCCAGTAAAAAACTTTCAAACCTTGAGCTGATTAGTGACAATGCAGTTTTCGTGTTTGAAACCAAACAAGTAGGAAATACTTGGAATACACTTACCCAAGATCCGGTATGGGAAATTTTGAAAGCCTTTCCCGCTTTTGAAAAATTAAATGGCCAGCTATCCGAACTGGATAGTTTGATGGATGGAGCAGGAGATAATTTAGCCGCCTTTTCAGGAAAAGAAACCACGATTAGTTTACATCCTACAGGATCAGAAACTTTCGAATTATTAATCACTACAGACCTCTCTGAAGAGCGTCTCCCCGAGGTGTTGGGTGAAATCAAGAAGCGTATTCCAATTGGTTCCAAATTCCAAACTCGAAACTATTCTGACATAGCGGTCTATGAATACTTCGACCCTACTAATAATCGACAATGGAGCATCGCGGCAGTAGGAAGTCTCACCGTAGTTTCTGCTTCCTCTTTCTTGATCGAAGAGGCTATTCGCTTTTATTCCAATGGGAATATTGGAAGCTTCTATGGATTAGCACCTTCATTTTCCCTAGGCGAATCTTCTATGGGAAAGTTATTACTTTCCGGTAAGGGCATCGCCACTTTGCTGAAAGGCATCACTGCTAATCGAGAGTCTAGTTTCATTAGTACACTCGAAATGATTCAAGGTGCTGTTGCTTTAGAATTAACTTTGAAAGAGGAAGAAATCCAATTTAGCGGCCCTGTTTTTTATGGAGAACCAGTCAAATTCACACCCTCAATCCAAGCAAATCTAGCCGCCATTTTAGGCCTGATCCCCAATGAAACTCGGGACGTGACTCAAATCAATCTGGGGAATATTTTTGAAACGCAGAAATTGGTTAATCGAGCATTTACTGGTAGATCAACGCTGAGCGGCGAGATCCAACGTAAATTGGTAGACAGAGGTGTTTTTGATTCATTTACCGGAGAGATTTACCTCTTAGAATTGACTGACTTGGGTATCGGGTTGCCTAATAAAGTCTTACTTGCTCGGACAACCAATGCGGAAAATCCGTTGTCTCTGTTTTCTGATTTCATCACAGATAAACCTGAGAGCTCTAAGGACTTTTACCAAGACAAAGAGATCATCTACATTTCTGAAGAAGAATTTCCTGCCCACCTTTTTGAAGGGAAGTTTCAAGGATTTCTCAAAACTTTCATCACCCAGCATGAGGATATTCTGATCTTTACCAATTCTCAACAAGCGATGAAAAGCACTTTGGATGCGATCCGAAAGGGCGAGACATGGGGGCTTTCTTCCAATCCACTTGAAATTTCCGAATTCATTCTGCCAACAGCAGGTTTTGGGAAACTGATAAGTATAAATGCGCTATGGGATTATTGGACGAAGCAAACAAATCCATCTTGGAGCTCTTTTCTTCAGAAGCATGCTGCAGCCTTTAGGTCATTCGGCTTTATTGATTTTCGAATCAATCAGATTCAAGGGGAAGCAATAGCAACGCTCAGCCTGAAATACGATGGCGGGAGTAGGCCAGAAGTCAAAACTACAGAAGCAATCAGCCTCCAACCTAGTAATTCTACTGCTTTTGAAAATCCGCTGAGCTACGGCCCAAAAGTAATCACCAACTATCAGGATAACACCGAGGATATCGTGATCCAAGATGAGCAGCATGTGCTCCATCTGATCAATGCTGCCGGTGAGGAAGTCTATTCGGTTCAATTATCAGGACCGGTAATCTCAGACGCCTTTATGATCGATTTTTACAAAAATGGGAAGCTTCAATTGCTAATCGCTACTTCAGAAAAAATCTACGGAATAGATCGATTAGGAGCTTCTCTCCCAGAATATCCACTCTCGATTAAAGGCGCCCAATTCACTCATTTGAATTTGGTGGATTATAGTAATGCCAAAGACTATCGATATTTCCTTGCTACTAACTCTGGAGACTTATACCTCTTGGATAAAAATGGAAATATCCTAGAAGGCTGGGATCCAAATTCTTTAAAATCTAAAGTCGTCGGAGCCCCATCATTTTACAGAGTTCCGGGAAAAGGAGACACGATGGTTGCCTTTACCGAAAATGGCGAACTTTATTTGTTCAACAGAAGAGGAGAACTTCAAACCAAATCAGGGATCCCCATTGGTGAGGGATTTAAGCAAAAACTGCATTTCACTAACGATTCAAAATCTGGAATGAACCAGCTTGTTGGAGTTTCCTCCAATGGCGAGATCTTGCGAATCAATTTCAATGGAGAAGTGATTTACAGAAATCAATTGGTCAGAAATGATCGAGACAATGAATTCCTTATAATCCCAAGTCAAGACGAGTCAGATTATCTATTTATCTCGCGACAGTTTACCCAAGTGGCTGTGCTGGATGCTTCTGAGTCTGTACTCTTCGAAACCCGTGCATCAGCAGAGGGATTAATTTATCAATATTTCAATTTTGGATCAAACAGAAAGATTCTTGCAATTACTGATCTGATCCAAAATTTCTGCTACCTCTATGATTTTCAGGGAAATCTTTTGACCACGATGCCCCTGGAAAGCTCAGGACCGATACAGATTACCCACCAATCCTCAAAAGGTCAATACCTGATTCGAACAATCAATGGTAAGAAGTTGACCGAATACCTTCTAGCGGACTAAGCTGCTCACCTTTGGCATAGCTTTTTGAATCCCTAACTTGCGAAAAAATCAATCCCTATGCTTAAGCAGTACTCTTTTCTATTTTTTCTTATTCTACTTCTAAGTGTTGATTCATTTGGCCAGCTAATTACAGACCACCAACAGCTCGATAATGACGGCGCTACTGCGAACCTCAGCTCTCCTTACCATACCACCTTGACATTTTTCTACAACTTGGAGGAGGATCACTATTTCCCCGAAAAGGCAGCCCGTACGCTAGACAGAAAAAATCTAGGGGATGTTAACACCAAGACACTTGCGGTACAGTTGAAGCAAATCTTTGAAGGCAAAGGGGTGATTATCAGGACAAGTTCAATCCCAAACGAAGCCAATTATACAGATTCTACTACTTCGGGTGAGCATATTTTCTACTTTGACAAAAAAATACTTCCCGGCATTTTCTTAGAGAAAAATGGTAAAGACTGGAAGTTTTCTTCTTTTTCAGTCGGTCAGATTGAAGAACTTCATGCTGAAACCTATCCATACGGTACAGCAAAATTGCTGAATATCTTACCAAAAATCGGGACTCAAGAATACCTTGGGTTACAACTTTGGCAGTTAGTCGGGATTTTTATTCTGATCCTTTTGGTCTTTTTGGCGCATTGGGTTTTCACTATGATTGTGGATAATATCCTGCTCTATTCATTTAAACGGTTTGGTTACGGACGATTGGGGGAAAACTACCTACTGCCAGTCGCTCGGGTGACCAGTTTTTACCTTCTTATTCTTTTACTGTCAATTTTCATCCGAGTGCTCCAGCTCCCAGCGGAGATTTGGACATGGGTATTGGTGATTTTCAGGACGCTAAAGCCATTCTTGATCACCTTGATTTTTTACAAATTGGTCAATGTCCTCGCAGCTTATTTTGCTCGCTTAGCGACCAAAACAGAGTCTACGCTCGATGATCAACTTGTTCCTTTGATTCGTAAAACACTTAAAGCTTTTGTCATCATCATCGGTACACTTTTTATTCTTCGGGATGGACTGAATCTGGACATCATTCCTTTCCTGACAGGTCTTTCGATTGGTGGTGTTGCAATTGCTTTGGCAGCGCAAGACACGATCAAAAATTTCTTTGGTTCGGTGATGATCTTTATTGACAAACCTTTTCAGGTAGGCGATTGGATCACCTCTGGTGACATTGACGGCACAGTAGAGGAGGTTGGCTTTCGCTCCACACGAGTTCGGACTTTTAGAAACTCGTTGATGTATGTGCCAAACGGAAAAATTGCAGATGCAACCTTGGATAATCATGGCCTTCGTCAATACCGAAGATTTTTCACCACATTAACCGTGACCTATGATACTCCACCAGTTTTAATCGAGGCATTTGTCAATGGCCTTCGGGAAATAGTATTAGCGCACCCACATACTCGAAAGGATATGTATCACATCTATTTCAACAATCTTTCCTCCTACAGTCAGGATATTATGTTCTATATCTTTTTTGAAGTGCCTACTTGGGGCGAGGAGTTAGCTTGTCGGCATGAGGTTTTGGTGCAGACGGTAAAATTAGCCAATTCACTGGGGGTTCGTTTCGCATTTCCTACACAAACCCTTCATATGGAATCTTTCCCGGAAAAGAAAGGCTTGGTACCGGATTATGACTCAGATCCAGCTTTTTATCAAAATAAGCTTGGTGAGTTTATGAACACCACTTTAAATAAAAAGCCTTAATCTTCGCCGGTAGTCAGATTAAGGAAAGAGATAAATTCTGGTCGGATTCAAAGCCCATCCTCTTTTTCCTTTGACAAGGAGAATAGCAGGAAATACAAACCCCAGCTATTCTGTTTATTGAAAAACACCTTTTCAAAAAATAATCTAGTAAAGTAAATTTTCCTGACAATTACCTCCATCGCACTTGGCAGCTTCAA
>Ga0136655_1000914_pt1 | contig 13524 bp, 15 predicted proteins | sample CPBDNA_2_FD_94863 | JGI IMG/M metagenome (GOLD analysis project Ga0136655, IMG submission 94863) | Freshwater to marine salinity gradient microbial communities from Chesapeake Bay, USA - CPBay_Spr_15_0.8_DNA (version 2) | ecosystem: Environmental > Aquatic > Marine > Coastal | place: USA...
CACAACGTCGCCCAGTGTGAGGAGAGGTCTGCCCACGCACTCTGCGAGCTCTGGGGCGTTCGGTTTGATGACATCGGGGAGGCCTCTGCGAGCCATGTCAAGAAGTGGTGCTCCCGAGGTATCCAGTCCCACGTGAATCCCATGGAGGTGCGCTGAGTCGAAAAGTGGGGCGAGTTCGAGCGGCGATTCCTCTGTGCTGAGAGGGATTGTTCCGGCCAGAAGAATCCAGGGTGAGCCATGCGAGCGAGCAAGAGACACTGTTGCGTCAACGATGCCTGACCAGTGGGCGGGGGTGAGCCGTTGTGCTTGTTGGTTGATCTTGGTTGTCTGCCCAGCTTTATCCAGGAGGGTGATGTTGACCCTTAGGGCACCTGACACCTCATGGGCATAGATAGCCTCCTCGGAAAACTGCTCGGCATCTTCCCTCGAGAGCGGGACCACGGCGAGCGAAGAAGTGCCTCCCACTATCAAGCCCTTCGTGACGTTGACTCCCTTGCCAGCAAGCTCTGAGTGAACCTCCTGAGCCCGGTGTACTTCGCCGGGGTGGAGAGAATCGAGCAGGTATGTCCGGTCAATTGCGGGTGCTGGAGTAAGGGTGATGACGCGGACTGGACTGTTCACTCAAGGACCTCACTGTTGTCGCGGTAATGAGCACAAAGTATAGGCAGTGCGGTCAGCTCAGAATTGTTTGCCTTGCGTTAACCATCCCCACACCCACCGTATAGACAGCGAAACAACTGTTGAGCACGTGGCAGTGATCTCTGTTACGTCAAAAGCCCAAGAGGAGAAATACACAGTGAAGAAAAACATCATTGCTCCGGTCGCTCTCGCAGCTGCCGGACTTTTGCTGTTGTCTGCATGTGCAACAGAAGCGGAAGAAGCCGCTCCTGCCCCTGCACCTGCCGCAACCGAGACCGAAGAGGCCGCCCCTGAGTTGTCGGGTGCGATCACTTTGGACGGTTCCAGCACCGTTGGTCCTTTCGCTGAAGCAGCTGCAGAGCTCTTCATGGACGCCAACCCCGGTGTGACCGTAACCGTTGGTATCTCCGGTACCGGTGGTGGCTTCGAGAAGTTCTGTAACGGTGAGACCGATGGCTCCAACGCATCGCGTGGCATCAAGGACGAAGAAGCAGCAGCTTGTGCTGCTAACGGAATTGAGTTTGGAACCATCTCGGTTGCCAACGACGCTCTCTCCGTAATCGTCAACCAGGACAACCCCCTCGACTGCATCTCAACCGACGCACTCAAGGCTCTCTGGGAGCTTGACTCCTCTGTCATGACCTGGGGTGAAATCCCCGGCGTCGACGCTGGTGACTTGGCTTCTGAAGAGGTCGTCCTCTACGGTCCGGGAACTGACTCCGGAACCTTCGACTTCTTCACCGACGAAATCAATGGTGACAGTGGAAACATCCGCACCGACTACAACAACATCGGTGAGGACGACAACCAGGCAGTTCAGGGTGTCTCCGGTGGACTGGGTGCCATGGCATTCATTCCTTACTCCTTCTACCAGGAGTACTCCGACACCGTGAAGGGTCTCGCTATCGATAGCGGCGCTGGCTGTGTTGAGCCCACCATCGACAACCTTCTCGCTGGTGCCTACACCCCGCTGGGCCGTCAGCTGTTCATGTTCCCCGCCGCATCCACCATTGCGCGCGAAGAGGGACTGGCGTTCTACCAGTTCGTGATTGACGAGAATGAGGCCATTGCTGAGGCATCCGGTCTGATCGCGTTGACTGCGGACCAGAAGGCCGAGCAGCTCGCTGTTGTGGCAGGTCTCGGCTAAACCCGAGATTCAACCCAACATATAACCGGGACGATGGAGAAATTAGGAGTTATTGACTAGTGTCTTCATCTGTGACGTCGGCGCGGAGTGGTCCAGCACGGACTCTCCGCGCCGACAACCCCCGGTACGGGGAGAAGGCCATCTTCGGATTCCTTTTCTTCACCGCCGCGGTATCGGTTCTCGTCACCACCTCGATTGTTTTCGCTCTCTTTTATCCACTTCCTCGTCTGTTCAGCGAGATTTCCATTGTTGAGTTCTTCACCGCGACCGAATGGTCACCTGGGTTTCTGAAGCCCCAATACGGTGTATGGCCGATCGTCGTCGGAACGGTCATCGTCGTAATCACCGCGCTCATAGTTGCAATACCCATCGGGCTCCTGTCAGCGATTTACTTGTCTGAATTTGCTGCTGAGCCGGTTCGCAAGATCATTAAGCCGGTTCTCGAGATTCTTGAGGGAATTCCCACCGTCGCGACTGGTTTATTTGCGTTCTTCTGGTTGAGACCATTCCTGGAATATTTGACACCGTGGTTACCGTGGGGTGGATTGTTTTCCACCGGTGTTGCGGGGGTTGCGGTTGGTCTCATTATCATCCCGCTCATCGCTTCCGTTGCCGATGATGCGATGCGTTCCGTTCCCCGCTCCCTCCGCGAGGGTGCTTACGCGCTGGGAGCCTCCAAGTTGCGCGTCTCGCTGAAGGTCGTCGTTCCTGCAGCGATTTCAGGAATTATTGCTGCCTTTGTTTTGGGAGGCTCTCGTGCCGTTGGAGAGACGATGATTGTGTTGCTCGTCGCCGGAGCCGGTTCTCCCGGATTAAATTTCAACCCTTTCGAGGGAATCCAGACGATGACTGCGTACATTGCCTCACGGGCGACGGGAGAGATTGCTGTGGGGTCCGTTGTCTACGACACCATCTTTGCGGTGGGCTCGCTCTTGTTCCTTATTACTCTCGCCATGAACATGATTGCCATCCGCTTCGTCGCTCGCTTCCGGGAGGTGTACGAATAATGTCGGATTCGTTCTCTCAACTGCCGGGAAGGGCCAAGTTCGCTGCGGCGGGTGCTGGGCTTGCTGTCCAAAACCAGTTCAAGTCCCAAGGCTCGCGGGGTAATGGCCCGAGCATCGTATTTTCCGCTCTCATGCTCCTTGCCCTCACCATTGCTATCACGGCGATTATTGCCATTCTTGCGTGGGCGTTTTTTGAGGGGCGCACCAGACTTGACATGGATTTGATTTTCAACGGGCCCTCCACCGTGAACAAAGCCACCGCCGGTTACAGTGTGGCCATCTTGGGAACACTCCAAATCGTGGGAGGGGTGATCGCTCTCATCGTTCCGTTGGGGGCTGGAGCCGCCCTCTATCTCGAGCAGTTTGCTGATAAGTCCCGTTGGTGGAATCGCCTCATCGAGCTCAACATTCAGAACCTGGCCGGTGTTCCCTCGATCGTCTTTGGAATCCTGGGCCTCGCATTCTTTGTTCGCGCGCCCTTCAACCTGGGGTTGGTAGCGGCAGCCGGATCGGCCACTATCGCCCTCCTCGTTCTTCCCACCGTGATCTTGGCTTCGAGAGAAGCCATCAAGGCCGTTCCGCCCTCAATTCTGGAGGGCTCGTTGGCTCTGGGAGCAACCCGCTGGCAAGCCGTATGGCGGCAGGTGCTGCCTGCTGCTGCTCCCGGGATGCTCACGGGCGTGATTTTGGCGGTGTCTCGGGCGATTGGTGAGGCAGCGCCGCTGCTTCTCGTCGGTGCACTGACCTTTGTGACCTTTGCCCCCAACTTTTTTGAGGGTGGTTATTCCGCGCTTCCCGTCTTGATCTATAACTACGCGGGTCGTCCTCAGGAGGAGTTCCAAATCCTGGCAGCAGCGGGAGTGCTTCTCATGCTTGCGGTCCTTATTGTCATCAACTCGTTCGCCATTTGGCTCCGTGCTCGATACGAAAGAAGCTGGTAGGAGAAGAAACCCATGAACGTCCCGATTGGAGAAGAGACCGTGCCCAACGAGGTATTCACTCTGAAAGACGTGTCGGTCTATTACGGCAAGAACCTTGCCGTAGAGAAGGTCAACCTGCCGGTATACGAGAACCAGATCACGGCGCTCATTGGCCCCTCGGGGTGTGGAAAATCCACCATTCTGCGAAGCCTCAACCGCATGAACGACCTCATCCCCGGGGCCAAAGTCACTGGTGAGGTGCTGTATCACGGCCAGGACGTCTATGGCGCAGATGTTGATCCGGTCCAGGTCCGCAAAGTTATCGGCATGGTCTTCCAAAAGCCGAACCCTTTCCCCAAGTCGATCTACGACAACATTGCCTTTGGTCCCCAGACTCTGGGGATGAAGGGCAACATGGACGACATCGTCGAGCAAGCCCTTGTGGGAGCTGCGCTCTGGGACGAGGTCAAGGACCGCCTTAAGGACAACGCCTTTGGAATGTCCGGTGGTCAGCAGCAGCGTCTCTGTATCGCGCGCGCGATTGCCGTTCAGCCCGATGTGATTCTGATGGACGAGCCGTGTTCCGCTTTGGACCCCGTATCGACCTTCAAGATTGAAGACTTGATGAACGAGCTCAAGAAGGACTACACCATCGTCATCGTGACCCACAACATGCAGCAGGCTGCCCGTGTGGCAGACCGCACCGCCTTCTTCACTGTGGTGTCGGATGACGAGGCGGGAAGTCGGGTTGGAACTCTTGTTGAGCACGACAACACCGACAAGATCTTCTCTAGCCCCGCCAACGAGAAGACTCTGGACTACGTCACCGGCCGCTTCGGATAATCCTCTTGCTAGCTCATCCCTAAGCTGGGGGTATGACGGAAGAACTGCCGGGAGCGGCAACCGAGCGCTCCACCGCTGAGTTGCTGGATAGCAGGGATCCGCTCGCGTCCTTTCGTTCCGAGTTTTTCCACGCGGATCCCGACCAGTGTTACCTGGATGGCAATTCACTGGGTAAGTTGCCGCTGGCCACCAGAGACTCGGTCGCATCATTTGTCACCAACGAGTGGGGGACTGAGCTCGTCGAAGGGTGGGGCCATTGGATCGATGAGGCCCAGGTTGCCGGTGACCTCCTGGGTTCTGCGACCTTAGGAGTGGGGCCCGGGCAAACTCTGGTCTGTGACACCACGTCGATGAACTTCTACCAACTCGCCATCGCTGCTATTCGCTCCAGGCCCGGACGGAAGACCGTCATCATCGACTCGGCAAACTTTCCCACCGACCGTTACATCCTGGAGGGGATTGCGGAGGATCTCGGGTTGACCCTCATCACGCTAGATACTGACGGTCAGGGTGGCCCGGGAGCTGTGACGGTGTCAGCGGAGCACGAGCGGGTGACGGCCGAAGCACTCGCCCCCCACCTCAATAAGGACGTCGCGTTGGTGACCTTGCAGGCCATCAACTATCGCTCCGGAGCGCGCTCTGAACTCGCCGAGATTCAGGCAGCCGTCACGGCGGCCGGTGCTCACATGCTCTGGGACTGCTCCCACGCCGGTGGGGCTATCGACCTCGATTTTGAGGGCAACAAAATTAAGTTGGCCGTGGGCTGCACATACAAGTATGGAAACTCAGGGCCAGGCTCTCCCGCCTGGTTGTTCGTTCACACCGACCTCCAAGACGAACTTCAGGTGCCGATCAAGGGCTGGTTTGCTCAAGAAGACCAGTTTGTGATGGGTCCCTGGTTTGAGAAAGCCCGGGGAATCCGAGGATTCCAAGTGGCGAGTCCCTCGATTGTCGGAATCCGAGGTGTTCAAGCCAGTTACGACATGATTCAGCGGGCGGGAATTGCTGAGATCGAGAAGAAGGCGCGACTTGGCACCGAACTGATGATCCAGCTCGTGGACGCCTGGCTGGTGCCCCACGGGTTCACCCTGGGAACGCCCCGCGAGGCCGCTCATCGGGGCGGGCACATCATCATTAACCATCCGGAGGCTCCCACCATTGCCCGGGCGCTTCGCCAACTGGCCAATGTGGTGCCGGATTATCGCCAGCCCGATTCGATTCGGCTGGCGATATCGCCACTGCCCACCTCCTATGTGGAGGTGTGGGATGGTTTCGACCGACTGCGAGGCCTCATGGAATCTGGTGCATATCGGGAGGTGGCTCCGCAGGAGACTAGGGTTACCTAATGCCTCCTGCCGAACATCAGAAAGCCGTTACCTACACGACCTATCTCAAGGTCGAGGAGCTTCTGTCACTTCAGGAGCCGCTTTCGGACGGTCCCGAGCACGATGAGTTGCTCTTCATCACCATCCACCAGGTTTATGAGCTCTGGTTCCAACAAATTCTGCACGAGCTTTCGGCGCTACAGCCAGCTCTGGAGAAGGGTGACACCCACCGGTCCCTGGCGCTCCTCGGTCGCGTTCGCTCCATCCTGAAAACCTGTGTTCAGCAGATTGATGTGTTGGAAACGATGACACCCCTGCAGTTTCAGTCGTTTCGTTCCCGTTTGTCCTCGGCCAGTGGGTTCCAGTCAGCTCAGTTCCGCGAAGTGGAGGCGGTTCTTGGCCGCAGAGACCACGCGGGAGAGGGCGCGAAAGAGGGAACTGGCATGAAAATGGCGGAGCACTTGGTGCCCGGTTCGCTAGCCAGAAATCGAGTGGAGGCCGCGATGGCCAGGCCCAGTGTCTGGGACTCTGCCCTCCGGTATTGCCACGTTCGAGGACACGAGATGCCACCCGAGGTTCTCGAGCGCGATGTGAGTACACCGTGGGAGGCGAGGGGCGATGTGCAAGCGGTCTTGGTGTCCCTTCACCACACCGATTCCGAGTCGGCGATGGTCTGCGAAGCTCTCGTGGACCTCGACGAGGGTCTTGGGGAGTGGCGCTATCGCCACGTGAAAATGGTGGAGCGCACCATTGGGCGCAAGCCCGGCACCGGAGGATCTTCCGGCGTGGGCTATTTGGCCTCGACTCTGTTTAACCCGGTGTTCCCTGACTTGTGGGCTATTCGAAGCCAGCTCTAAGGGGCATGAGAGTGGGCGTCGGAGCTAAACAGCGTCCGACGCTTCGGTGGGGTGTAATCGCAGACGTCCCCGGGACATAACTGGGGCTTCTCTTTCGAAAAAAATCGATACAGCTCACACCCCACGCATATTCCAAAGGCCGTCTCCAAGAACATCAGGCTGAGGCAGAAGCCACAAAACAACAGCATGTATTCGTTCTGGAGACCCAAAAACCCCATGCCCATGCACGCCACAAAGGCCATTCCAAATCCCAGGGACCAGGCGAGTCGCTTTTGTGCTGCACCCACCCACTCGGGTCGTTGACGACGCACAACCAGAGCCCCCAGGGCCATCGAGGGAGCGAAGCGATGGTTGAGCCCGATGCGGATTCCCATGTCGATCAAAAACAGGATGGCGAACCCGCGAACCGGTCCGAAGTCACCGGTGAAGAATGCGGAGGAGACGGCCGTGAACCCCAGAAGGAAGAGGATGCCCGCAGACGCTCGCACGGCGCGCTCATTGAAGACGGGGATGTCGATGCCCTCGACCTTTTCGCCGAAATCGTACGTTTCTGTGCGCACAGAGGGCATGACAGAACTATACCCCAGGGGGTATCAGTAGGGCAACGGAGGAGGGGGAGGCCAATACGCTAGAACCATGAGTCTGGTGCGCGTTTCCGATGAAGTTCAGGATGCTCTGTCTGAGGGGAGACCCATTGTCGCCCTGGAGTCCACCATCATTTCCCACGGGCTTCCCCGTCCCAACAACCTCACAGCGGCCAGGGGTTTCGAGGACCAGATTCGCGTGGCTGGCGTGACGCCCGCCACGGTCGCTGTCCTCGATGGTGTCCCCACAGTGGGGCTCAGTGATAGCCAGCTGGAGCGGATTGCCAATGAGGACATCGCGAAAGCGAGTGTCCGGGATCTCCCCATTGTCATGGGTAAAGGAATCTCGGGCGCTACCACGGTCGCGTCGACAGCCTCCTTGGCGTCCCTCGTGGGAATCCGAGTCTTCGCCACCGGCGGACTGGGCGGTGTGCATCGAGGAGCCGGTGAATCCTTCGACGAGTCTGCTGACATCTCGGTGCTCGCCTCTACCCCCATCACCGTGGTGTCAGCGGGCGTGAAGTCAATCCTGGATATCTCGGCTACTCTCGAGCGGCTCGAGACCCTCAGTGTTCCGGTTCTGGGTTATCGCACCAACATCTTTCCTGCCTTTTGGTTGAGTGAGAGTGACTATCCCTTGGACTGGCGGGTTGATGATGCCAGCGAAGTCGCGCAGATCATGCAGTCGCGCGATGCTCTGGGCTATCGCCATGGAATTGTCGTCGCTAATCCTGTTCCCCGCGAGCAACAGTGGGATCCCGCCACCCACGACCGGATGCTGGAGGAGGCGCTCGCGACAGCAACGTCGGAGGGTATCCGCGGCAAAGACGTGACGCCTTTTGTTCTGTCGTACATCGTGGAGCACTCCCGGGGTGAAAGCCTCGCCGTTAATCTCGATCTGGTCTCTCACAACATCGCAGTGGCAACCGACATTGCGAAAGCCTGGGTAGCTCTGTCGTGAGGCCACCCCGTGTTCTGGTGGCGGGGGATGTCATTCATGACATCCTGGTGACCCTGTCGATGCCGCTTCGACACAACACTGACACTCCAGCGCACATCCACAGGAGCTCCGGGGGCTCTGCTGCGAACACCGCGGTGTGGTTGGGTCACCTCGGGGTGGACGTGGATTTTGTTGGTCGTGTTGGAGCAGAGGATGTGCCTCGGTTTGACAACCAGTTCGTTGCAGCGGGTGTGCGAGCTCATCTCAGCGCCGACACAGAAAAACCCACCGGGTCCATCGTCATTGTGGTCGAGGGTGAGTCCCGAACCATGCTTACTGATCGCGGTGCCAACACGGAACTGGACTTTGGAGCAATTGACGCAGGTCTCGTGACACAGTCCTCATGGGTTCATCTCACCGGGTACAGCATGTTCCACCACTCCCAGCCTGAGGCAATCCCCGAGTTCATCAGCTCTGCCCGGGGCCTGGGAGCCCAGGTCATGATGGATGCCTCGTCGAGTGGGTTCCTCGAGGACTTTGGGGCGCAACGTTTCCTCGAGTACGCCGCCGAGGTGTCCCTGTTGCGATGCAATGCAGAGGAAGCTCTCATGCTTGCTGGCCAGGAATCAGTGTCCGACTCGGTGGCCGTTTTGGGAGAGCGCTTCCCCACCGTCGTGGTCACCCAGGGACCGGAGGGTGTCTGGGTCACTCAGGGGAATCCACCGACCTTGGTTCCCGTTACACACCCCCTCACCAGCGTTGACCCAACTGGCGCGGGGGACTCGTTCAATGCGGGACTCCTGGCCGGCTTAACCCGACAAGAGTCAGTGGTGAATGCTGTTGGCCAAGGAATTGCAGTGGCGGGAGAGTGCATTACGAGGGTTGGCGCAAGGCCTTAAGTTCATCGAACGCCTCGAGGGCCCTATCCCGGCTGGCTTTGAGGTCAACGATGGGCTCACTCGGGTAGTCAGGCGTACCGAACTCGGGGACCCAGCGCTTGATGTATTCCTGCTGGGGATCAAATTTTTCCGCCTGCAGCATGGGGTTGAATACTCGGAAATAGGGGGCAGCATCGGCACCACTGCCGGCGACCCACTGCCAGCTGGCAGGGTTGTTGGCTTCATCAGCATCCACCAGCGTGTCCCAGAACCAGGCCTCTCCCACTCGCCAATCCACCAGCATGTTCTTGATCAGGAACGAGGCCACCACCATCCGCACCCGATTGTGCATAAAGCCGGTGTGCCAGAGTTCACGCATACCGGCATCCACCAGTGGCACACCGGTCATGCCCTTCTGCCAGGCCTTCAGAAGTGGGGGCTCCACGTCCCCCCAGGGGAACTGGTCAAACTCTGGCCGGAAATTCTTGGCATGGAGCTCGGGGAAGTGGAAAAGGATGTTGTAGGAGAACTCACGCCAGCCCACCTCAGAGAGAAACTTGGCCTTGTTCTTCTCGGCGTCCGCAGGAAGAGTGCGATCAACCTCAGCCCAGATCTGGTGGGGGCTTATCTCTCCAAAACGCAGGTGCGGACTGAGTCGCGATGTCGTCACCGGACCCGGCTCATCCCGACGGTGATAGAGCTTCAGGGTGTTGTGCACAAAATCTTCAAGTCTCTGGTGGGCTCCGGACTCTCCCGGCGTCCACATCTCGTGGAGGCCGGGGGACCAGTCAGGGCTCGTGGGAAGCAGATCCCAGTCGTCGAGGGTTTCGCTCGCAATTCCCTCTCCAGGCTGAAGAGCTGCCGGGGGTGGAAGCGGCGCGCGCGGTGGCTCGCCGGCCAGTGCTGCCCGCCAGAACGGGGTGAAAACTTTGAAGGGGTTACCCTCTCCCGTTCGCACCGTCCAGGGCTCAAACAGCAGATTCCCCGCAAAACTTTCGCAGGTCAGCCCTGATTCCCGCAGGTCTTCTTTCAGGAGTGCGTCGGCTTCGCGAGCAAGCCCGTAGCGGCGGTTCCAGAACACCGCAGATGCGCCCGTGTCTGTAACCAGCTGTCGGATCACATCGGGTCCTGATCCGGTGCGAAGCACGAGGGTCCCACCAAGGGCCTCGACGGAGGATTGAAGCGACACAAGTGAGTGGTGGAGCCACCATTTCGATGCACGCCCCAGAGGCCTCGATCCTTCGGTGACCTCGTCTCGAACATAGACAATCAGGACCGGCGCTCCAGTGCCGCAGGCAGCGTGAATGGCTGGATTATCGGCAAGCCGAAGGTCGTTGCGAAGCCACACAATTGCCGGACCCTGTGTCATGCCACCAGCGTAGAGCGCTCCGCTGGGAGTGATGTGAGGGCAGTGATAAGGGCCGGTCGCTGAGGCGAGCGACCGGCCCTATTTCCCTTGCACCAAGAGTGTTTTGCAATCACATTCACGAGAGCTGTCACAGCAACAACTGACGATGAGATCAATATATAACAGAATGGTAACGGTGTCTAGTCCCCTGTTTTTTGGGGAGACAAAGACCTAAATCATGTCGGGAGATTGGGCCACGCCGTAGTTGATGGTGACATCTGCGTGACGGTCAAACCGGTATCCAACACCTCGCACCGTGCGCACGATGTCCTCGTAGCGCCCGAGTTTCGATCGAAGTCTTCGCACGTGGACATCGATGGTTCTGGCGACGGGGGCATCCTCGTCACCCTCCGCCCACAGCGCTTCGATGATGAGCTCTCGATTCACGGTCTGTCCTTCACGAAGGACCAGGAATTGCAGGAGCGAGAACTCTTTATACGTGAGCGGGGCTTGCTCGTCATCGATGAGCACTCGTTTACGCGAGATGTCGATGACAACAAGGGATTCTGGGGTCTTCTGGTCTCGGGCGAGCTTCCCGAGGGCGATGGGGTCGTGCAAGGCCATGCGCACAATGTCGAGGTGTTTACCCCCGGCCCCCACAGGAGCCAGGGCTATTGCGGCGTGTGTTTCTGTTGCCGGAACGTGGTCGGTGACGGTTTTCTTGAGCTCGGTGACGAGCTCCTGCAAGCTGATGCCTGCTGCTTGGGCGTCAGCTTCGCTGATGCCCACATAGAGAGCGAACCCTCGTGGTTCGCGAGGTGAGTGAGTCATGATCTGTCGATTCGTGAGGGGCGGTGAGCCCACGGAGGGTGAACAGGGGGATTATCCACACATTCGACAGCAACACAGCTCACGAGCGCTCACCTGCGCGGGAGAAAAAAAAGAGCTGTGCATGGGTTGATTATCGGCCCAAGCCCGGCCGAGCGTCAAGTCTTGTGACGTTATCCGACAGTTCCATAGAGGCGGTCACCGGCGTCGCCGAGACCAGGAACGATGAAACCGTGCTCATTGAGCTTCTCATCCAGAGCACCCAACACGATGGTGACGTTGCGACCCGCTGTGGCCTTCTCCAGGGCTGCCAGACCCTCCGGTGCACCCAAGAGACAGACTGCCGTCACCTCGGTGGCACCTTTGTCAAAGACGAAGTTGATGGCCTGAAGTAGTGATCCCCCGGTTGCGAGCATGGGATCAAGAATGAAGCACTGACGGTCAGAGAGTTCCTCAGGGAGTCGCTCCGCATAGACACTGGGCTGCAAAGTCTTCTCGTCGCGCACCATTCCCAAGAAGCCAACCTCAGCGCTCGGCAAGAGCTGTGTCATGCCCTCCAACATTCCCAGCCCCGCGCGAAGGATGGGCACCACCACGGGTCGCGGACTCGCCAGCTTCTTCCCCATCGTGGTGGTCACAGGAGTGGTGATCTGGTGGTCCTCAATGCGGACGTGGCGGGTTGCCTCATAGGCCAACAACGTCACCAGCTCTGAGGTGAGGGCGCGGAACAGGGGTGACGATGTCGATTCGTCTCTCAGAAGCGAGAGTTTGTGAGAAATGAGGGGGTGATCCGCGATGTGCACCTGCATGCGACTCAGACTACCCGAGCGCGATGCTCTGGATAGGGTGGGCTCGTGCTTGATGACACCGAGTTGATGCGCCGCGCTCTTGACCTGGCCACCGAAGCCCTGGCCACGGGAGACGTTCCGGTGGCAGCTCTCGTAGTGGACCCCTCCGGGGTGATTGTGGCGAGTGCCACCAACACGAAAGAGCGCGATCATGACCCGACTGCTCACGCGGAGATTGTTGCCCTGCGTCTAGCCGGCCACGCCCTAGAAAACACCAATCTCAGCGACCACACTCTGGTGGTCACGCTGGAGCCCTGCGTGATGTGTGCTGGAGCAATCACCCAAGCGCGCATCTCACGCCTTGTTTTCGGGGCGTGGGATGCGAAAGCGGGAGCAGCCGGAAGCAAGCATGATCTCGTGCGGGACCGGGGTCTGCCTCATCGGGTGCAGGAAGTTGTCGGTGGTGTTCTGGAAGAAGAGTGCGGAGCACTCCTCACCGACTTCTTTTCCCAGAAGTAGCTAGCTCACAACTCCCGGCCAAATCACCGCGATGACCGTGTTGGCGATGGCCAGTGCCCCCGCAGTGTGCAGGAGGGGAAGGAGTTTCCGCTCGCGGCCACCGCTGCTGAGCTTCTTTTGTTTCCGATAGGCAACGAGTGCCACGACAAAAATGATCACGGCAAGAGTCGTCTTGACCGCGATTTTGACGTGGTCCACGGCCATGTCCGGATCATCCGCAAGACGCATCTCCACGAGACCGGTGAGGAGAAGCCCCGTGACCAGCTGGAGTGTTGCTCCCGTCAACACCCACCCAAAGAAGTAGCCCGAGTGAGCTCTCATCTGGGCGAAGAACGGCCCGATAATCAGCGCCAGGCCGATGAAGTGCAGGATGAGGGTGATATCGCGAGCCAGTTCCATTGTTCTCCTGACTACTTAGTCCGACGCCTTGATGACAATCACATCGGTCGGCGGTTGGGTTTCTGAGGTGTCGCGCACGAGTTCCGGTTCCACGTAAATCTCAGCGTGATCCCCCACGACTTCTCGCACGCGGCGCTTCGCATCATTGAGCGCGTGGGCGAGCACATACGTGGGCAGGGTCTCCGCAAGCTGGACAGTGGCAGCAATGACCCAGTGGCCATCGGGTTCGGACGTTACCGAGAGGCGCAATACCGCGTCAGCGTCGGGACTATCAAGAAGTGCACTCAGGATGGGTTCTCGGGCGGGAAGTGGTCCCTTCGACTTCTTCTTGTCACCCATAGTGTTATTCCATTCCTAGCGACGGTGCCAACAACGTCTATCCAATCTACACTGGCATCGTGACGCACTCTCCTCCCCGCATTGCAATTCTTGGCACCGGACACATGGGCGGTGCAATCCTGGGTGGCCTGACTCACACAGCGGGAGCCCCTGGTGGCATTCG
>Ga0136655_1000915_pt1 | contig 13517 bp, 14 predicted proteins | sample CPBDNA_2_FD_94863 | JGI IMG/M metagenome (GOLD analysis project Ga0136655, IMG submission 94863) | Freshwater to marine salinity gradient microbial communities from Chesapeake Bay, USA - CPBay_Spr_15_0.8_DNA (version 2) | ecosystem: Environmental > Aquatic > Marine > Coastal | place: USA...
CACCATTGTTGATCATGCGTTGTATGAGTTCGCTGTCGTCAATTCCCCATCCAACTAACTCTTCATTAAAACCATTTACAGCAATAAAGTCTGCACGCCAAAAGGACATATTGCTGCCTCGCAGTTTACTAGATCTTTTTGATTCTCTTTTTGCTCTGTTAGCTATGAAAGGAATGCGCAGTGTTCTATTGCGTTTTTTAATACCTTTAGAGAAGTAGTCGAAATCAATTTGTTTATTCTTAAATAAGCTTTCTAGATGGCTTTCTTGAATATTGACCCGGCTACCGAATAGGTAAACACCTTTCTCGGCCATAGAAAGATGATCCTCAACAAAATTCTTATGTAAAATAATATCACCATCGATCTCTAGGATATAATCATACTTTGCCTTTGCGATTGCTTTATTCATGATAGCTGGCTTGCGATTGCCTTGATCTTCATGCCAGACATGTATGAGTGGGACTGGAAAATCTTTTTGATATTTTTTGATCAATTCTAGCGTCTTTTCTGTAGAGCCATCGTCTGCAATGATCACCTCGTCGGGCAATACACGTTGTCTTTTAACGCTCAATAGCAGTAATTCTAGCGCTTCAGGCCAGTTGTAAGTAGGGGTTACTAGGGAACAAGTTATAGACATTTGAAAAATATAATATGGATCTAATGCAATATTAAGTAATTCTGTCCATTTGCTGGTTTTTCCGTTTCTTTGCAATCTGTAAACGATGAAGATAATATGAGTAAAGAAAATTTGGTAAGCAATACGCTTTCGCGAAAGCGGTTTCAAGAAATACTCCATTTATTCCATCAATCCACCCAGCAATTAGGAGATGATCGCAATATAATAAAAATTGTGACCTATGATAATCAACAACTGGTAGTTAAATCCTTCAAAACACCTAATTTTATTAATAAGATCGCCTATAGGTTTTTTAGAAAATCAAAGGCTGCCAGGTCTTATTACAACGCGCAACATCTAGTAAAAAACAATATAGGAACCCCTATGCCTATTGCCTATTTTGAGCAATTCAGTGGGGTAGGCTTGCAGGCGAGTTACTATGTCAGCGCTTATGTAGCGCACGATTTTACCTACCGAGAGATTACGAACGATGAGGCGTTACAAGATAAAGTGACTATATTGCAGCAGTTTTCAAAGTTTATGTATGACATGCATGACGCTGGAATTTATTTTATGGATCACTCTCCAGGAAATACCCTCATAAAGAAGCGAGATGGTCATTATTACTTTTTTTTAGTAGATCTCAATAGGATGAAGTTTTATAATATACCTTATGAGGATCGACTTAAAAACTTTGAACGCCTGTCTCCTAAAAAATGGATGTATGAAGTTATGGGGGAAGCCTATGCTAGACTTTCTGATGAAGACGCTCATACGACTATAGATATCATGTGGAAATACACACAGAATTTTCAAGAGGCTTTTCATAGGAAAAAACGTTTAAAGAAGAAATTAAAGGGTGTTTTTAATAGAACTCGTTAAAAGGTTTTCTATTTTTAACTTCAACCTCACTTTGTTTCAACTCCTTAGTTTTGCGTTGCGGTTCAAAAAAGACTTCATTTAATTTGAAAAGTAATAATTTCCCCACAGCATAAAAAGTTTAAATGAGCTCTTCATGAAGTTGTCTGAAATTCCTAAATCCATAAGTACAAGTTTTAAAATGCTTGCGATTCCTACCTCAAAATTAGGAGGTGCCCCTGTTAAAAAGATTCCAGTAATAGTTTCGTTGACTTCTATTCCTACACGCTTAAGAACACTTCATATTACCATACGCAGCATGATGCAGCAAGAATATCAACCACAGCTTATCGTATTGTGGTTAAAGGATGATTTGAAAAACAAAATTCCTAATAGACTTTCAAAGCTACAAGGAGCGTTATTTCAAATCAGGTATTCTCCTTACGGCTTCTCTCATAGAAAATTAATTCACAGTCTGGAGGCATTTCCAGATATGGTTATTATTACTTGTGACGATGATGTTATTTATCAGTCTGATACGCTTAAAATTATTTATGAAGAGCATTTGAAGTTTCCCAATCAAATTATAGGCAATCGATGCCGTCAAATGACTTATGAAAATGGTAAAATAACCTCTTATGGGAAATGGCCATTTGTGGTTGATCCCCCAAAGCAGGGGCCTCATAATATGCCGGTAGGTGCGTTTTGTGTGCTCTACCCTACGGGTAGTTTGCATCAAGATCTTCAAAACGTAGCTCTTTTTACAAAGCTAGCGCCTAAGGCAGACGACTTATGGTTCAAGGCTATGGCTGTTCTAAATGGAACCCGATCTCTACAAAATTCCAGCAGGGTAGAAGTTCCAATTCCTATTATGGGAACGCAGTTTGTAGCACTTAAAAAGATAAATAAAGGGCAAGATTTTAACCGAGTTCAATGGGAGCAAATTTGCTCACATTACCAGCTATCTGAAGATAAAATTGAAGAGTTGCTTGCTTAATCAATACCTCTGCGCAACAACCATAGTTTTACGTACCTCATAAAAATCCCGTAACTTCTCAAATAGGCAATAGAAAAACCTACAAAACCATCTAGGAAGCCGAGTTGAATGACGTAATGTTTGAAAAACCCCCAAAAAGGTTTAACAACAACATGAAATAAAGTTATTTTCCCTACTTTTTTATCAAAATCGCGGGCTTGCAGGCTGGCATAGCGTTGTAGTTTATTTACATGATGATCAATACTAACGTATTTGTAATGCAATAATTTATTTTCTAACCAGCCTATAGTTCCATCTGCTTCAATTTCAGAATGCACATGTTTGTCTACGTATTTACAATGTGACTTTTTAAATAGGCGTATTACCTTATCGTTTTTCCATCCGCTATAACGCACCTGCTTTCCCATAAAGAAATTACGTCTTCCCATCCAGTATCCTGCGTGGCCATTAGCCGTTAAGTTAGGGATCAACTGGATAATTTCTTCTTTTAATGCGGGGGTAACTCGTTCGTCGGCATCTACCAATAGGATCCATTCATGAGTCGCTTGGGGTATTGCCCAGTTTTTTTGGGAGGCGCTGTGAATGTATTCTCTAGAAAGTAATTTATCAAAATAGGGTTGCGCTAGCGTTACGGTATTATCAGTGCTATTGCTATCTACTAATATAATTTCGTCACAAAAATCCACGCTTTTTAGAACCTCAACAATATTGTGGGCTTCATTATAGGCTGGTATTATAGCGGTGATGGGGTATTTTAACATTATGGCAGCTAATCTACATGATAATAATCAAACAGTAGCAAAAATAACTTTGTTATCTTAAATACCCAGCTTATATCATTAAATTTGTGCGACATCATCTACTAGTATCCTTCTATGATTAAAGACCCATCCATATCGGTTGTAATAAGTACTTATAATTCTATTCCTTGGTTAGAAAAAACCTTGTGGAGTTATGAGCATCAGATTTTTAGGCAGTTTGAGATTGTTATCGCAGATGACGGCTCTAATAAAGAAACCAAGGAGTTTATAGAGCGTTATCAACAGAAAAGCGCAAAAAAAATAATTCATGTATGGCATGAAGATAAGGGTTTTCAGAAGAGTATGATTTTAAATAAAGCACTCATGGCTTGTAACGCTGAGTATGTGGTAATGTCTGATGGTGACTGTATAGCCAGAGAAGATTTTCTTCAAATACACTATGAGCGTCGGGAGCCAGGACATTTTCTCTCTGGAGGTTATTACAAGTTACCATTAGGGCTTTCTGAAAAAATTACCGAGGAGGATATAGCCATTCAACGTTGTTTTGACTTAGAGTGGTTAAAACGTAATGGATTGCCTGCTTCCTATAAAAATCAAAAACTGAATTCAGGCTTTGTCACCGCAAAAATTATGGAAAACCTCACCCCTACCAATGCAAGTTGGAATGGACACAATTCCAGCGGTTGGTTAAAAGACCTCATAGCGATCAATGGTTTTGACGAACGCATGCAGTACGGTGGTCAGGATCGTGAATTAGGAGAGCGCCTATTTAATTATGGGATCAAATCCAAGCAAATAAGGTATAGTGCAATCTGTTTGCACTTGGATCACGCTCGGGGCTATAAAAATCAAGATTCTATCGACAAAAACAAGGAAATTAGAAAGGCAACAAGAGATGACAAAAGGAACTTTACTCTCTTTGGAATTGTAAAGCAAGAGAAGTAAGTTGTATTAAAACAGCCTTAATGATAGCCTTTCAATTGGATTGTATTTATTTTGATGAAATCATTACCGAACTATAATTTTCTTTAATAAATCGATCTAAATCTCCAAACATTAATTCTGGAATGAATTGTTGATACAATTTAATGGCTTGGGCTTTCAACTGTTTAGGGGGTAAGTTATCGTATAATTTTGGTCGGTAGTCTTTTAAGTGCACCGAGAGGTGCCTTTTATCATCTTCATTGACATTCCAAGAGGCCTTATTGATCCATGGGCTGAAAATAGTAAATGCAGGGATGTCAAGTGCTTTTCCCATATTTATAGCACCTCCTTCATTTCCTATGATACCAGTACAGTGAGATACTATTGTAAGAAAATCTCTGATGCTTGGTGCAAAAGCATGGATAAAAATTTGTTGTTGAGTCTGGGCAGAACAGGAATCAAAAACAGCCTGCGCTTCTTTTTTTTGACTAGGGATATAATTAAAAAGCAGTTGTGATGCAGTAGCAGTTACAAACCTATCTAAAACCTTGGCCATGTAGGCATAGGGTAAGGTTTTGTTTTTATTACTTCCCAAAACACTTACCATGGTGAGGGGTTGTTCAAGATCAATATCTTGTTGATACAGCCATTTTTTTCCTTCTGCTTTTTCTAAATCGGTGAGGTAAATTTTTGGTTTTAAATGCCATTGTACGTCTTTGGTGAGAGGTGAGGTGAGCAGCATTCTACTTCCTAAGGCAAGACCAGTTTTGTAAATAGAAGGATCAGGAGTGTTTTTTACAACATCGGTATAGGCCAGACTTGAAAACCATTTATGATAACCTATTCTTTGTTTCGCACCTGATAATAGAGATAATAAGGCAGTATTATTTTTACCATAAGCATCAATAAGAAGGTCGTATTTTTTGTGTTTTAGCTTTCGCGAAAGCGAGATCACTCCACTCATTTTATCAAAATCAAACTTGGAGACTTTAATTAGTCCATCGATCGCAGGGTGATGTTGTACCAGCGCATCAGCATGTGCTATGACAAGGTAATCTAGATGAGCGTCAGGAAAGGTAATCTTCAGCTGATCTGCAATGATAGTGCTTGTAAGCACATCTCCCAGCATTTGATATTGAATGAGCAATATCCTCATTACACGGCTACGTTGTACTCCCGTAAAGCATCGTTAAGGGACGTCTTTTTATTAGTGCTCTCTTTGCGCTGTCCTATGATTAATGCACAAGGAACGTTAAAAGTTCCTGCCGGAAACTCTTTAGCATAACTTCCAGGTATGACTACAGATCTCGCTGGTACACGACCTTTATATTGAACAGGCTGATCGCCTGTAACATCTATAATTTTAGTACTTGCTGTGAGTACAACATTGGCGCCTAAAACAGCTTCCGACTCTACATGAACGCCTTCTACCACGATACACCTCGAGCCTATAAATGAATTGTCTTCTATAATGACAGGCGCTGCTTGAAGAGGTTCTAAAACTCCACCTATACCCACACCACCACTTAAATGCACATTTTTACCTATTTGAGCACAACTTCCTACGGTTGCCCATGTATCTACCATAGTGCCTTCTCCTACGTAGGCACCTATATTGATATAAGAAGGCATCATGATCACCCCTTTTGAGATATAAGCCCCATGTCTTGCAACAGCATTGGGCACTACACGTATTCCTTTGCTCTTATAACCTGTTTTTAATGGTATTTTATCGTGATACTCAAATGGACCGCATTCTATGGTTTCCATTTTCTGAATGGGGAAGTATAAAACGACAGCTTTCTTGATCCATTGGTTAACGATCCATCCATTTTCAGTAGGTTCTGCAACGCGCAGCGTACCGCGGTCTAGCATATCTACCACTTCTCTAATAGCACTTTGAGTGACTCTATTCTCTAATTGGGAACGATCTTCCCAAGCATTTTCTACAACAATTCTTAATTGATTCACAATCTATTATTTTTACAAATATAGGGGCAAAGTTTTTGAATTGCTTCTTTGGAGCTAGCATATTAGTACATCCTTTTTCATTTGATTATTTTTGCAAACGTATGGCAAGATTACTAGCAATCGATTACGGTAAAAAAAGAACAGGAATAGCAGTGACTGATCCTATGCAAATTATTGCCTCTGGACTCACCACTGTAGCCACTCGCGATTTAACCGCTTTTCTTCAGGAATACCTGGGCAAAGAAGAGGTGGAAGCTATAATTTTGGGGGAGCCTAAGCAAATGGATTACACGGATAGTGAGCTAGGACCATGGTTGCGAACATATGCGTTACAATTACAAGAATTGTTTCCCAATGTAAAAATAGAACGTGAGGACGAACGTTTTACATCAAAGATGGCTCATGCGAGTATGCTTACTAATGGTCTAAAGAAAAAGCAACGACAGAATAAAGCACTGGTAGATGAAATAGCTGCGACTATAATTTTACAGAGTTATATGGAACGCAAAAGATGAACGCTATAAAACTCCTGTGTTCTTGTCATTATATTGATCAACAAGCGCATCAATAGTTTTAAAAAGAAAAATAATTAAGTTTATTATTTATTAATAGGCATTGAACTTTAATCGTTTAAAAACATGATTTTACCAGTAGTCGCTTATGGCGATCCCGTTTTAAGAAAAAAAGCAAAGGATATTACTCCTGAGTACCCACAATTTATAGAAATTCTTAAAAATATGTGGGAAACCATGTATAATGCTAGCGGAGTTGGGCTTGCTGCACCTCAAGTGGGCTTGCCTATTAGACTGTTTCTAGTAGACACCACTCCTTTTTCAGATGATCCAGAACTTCCTCAAGAAGAGTCAGAACAACTTGGCCAATTTAAAAAGGTATTCATTAATGCTGAGATCATAGAAGAAAACGGGGAGGAATGGGCTTTTAATGAAGGGTGTTTGAGCATTCCTAATGTAAGGGAAGACGTTTACCGTCAAGAAGAAGTGGTGATCCGTTACTTAGATGAAAACTTTGTAGAACATACAGCTACGTATAGCGGGTTAATTGCGCGGGTGATACAACACGAATACGACCATATAGAAGGCATTTTGTTTACCGACAAAATTTCAAGTCTTAAAAAGCGGTTGATAAAAGGCAGGCTTTCTAACATATCAAAAGGAAAAACTGATGTGGATTACCGCATGCGTTTTCCGGAGGTCAAAGGAAGAAGGCAATAACAACCATCTTCACAAAAAAAATGTGAAGTGTTTACATAATTACTAAGGTTAGGTGTAATGATATATATTTGCGCCGCTAAAAAAGAAAAAGATGAGTTTAGAAAATATATTGTCCATAACAGGTAAGCCAGGGTTGTACCAATTAAAAAGCAAGGCTAAAAACGGCTTTGTAGTAGAATCTTTGTTAGATAAAAAAACTTCTATTGTAGGTATCAATCACAATGTAAGTGTTCTTAAAGATATCTCTATTTACACTTACACGAAAGAAATGCCTTTAAAAGTGGTTTTAAAAAAAATAGCCGAAAAGGAAACTAACGGTCCAGCGATCAACCACAAGGTAGGTAAAAAGGAATTGGAAAATTATTTTAATGAAGTACTTCCAGACTATGATGAAGAGCGTGTTTATGCCAGTGATATTAAAAAGGTAATACAATGGTACAACTTGCTTCAAGATAATGACCTTTTAGGAGCTCTAGAGGAAGAGTAACACCCTAGTGTGTTGAAAATTTTAAAAAGCCTTTACGTTAAAGTTAAAATAGAAAGGCGTTTTAAAATTTTATTGAATAAAAACTACTTTCTAACAAACGGAATGCGGTAGGTAATTCCATAGGAATATCCCACACCTATGTCGTTAGTATCAAATGTTCTACCAAATCCTGGTGCGTATAGATTGTCAAAATTCTCTGGTGTTTTTTCTGAAAGTCGTCGTTTTAATTGAAGGTTTGCAGTTAGGTAGAGGTTATTCAAAACCTGTACTTTAAATCCAAATTGGATTTCTAACCAAATCATATTCAAACCAGAAAACTCTCTATCAACAACATTAGTAAAAACAGGAAAATAGTTGTTATCTATATTGTAATCGTATCTATGTAGTGTTTGTGACATAGTTGCATAACCTAGTCTAGCGCCTCCATAGATCATGTTATCCATGTCCAACCAATTTTGATAAAAGTTGTAATCGACCCCAGCTTTTATAAAGGAACCTGAAGTCTTATAATCAACACGTTCACTAGTTTTATCTAAAGATTCAGCACCTAGTTCACCAGCGACGTATAATCGTTTTGACATTCGGTAATCTGCTAGGATTTGAAAACCAGTATAATCTTCGTCTATACCAGTTCTTATCAAACTAGCAAGGTCTATACCAGCGCGCAGTCCATATGCTTGTTGATAGATGAGGCTGTCATTTTTGATCTCGTTTTCGCCTTGAGCGGTACTCAACAAACAGGAGAGAAGAAGTAATATGCTAATGAAGTATTTGAACATGTACGTCTGTATTATTCGTTACCTGATCTTCTACTATAATCACTCTTTCTATCCATTGATTTCCAGTAGTCTCTACTGTTTGAACAGCCACAAGATTATTGTAAACAACTCTAAAACCGCAAGCTCTACTGACATATGCTTCTCCAAGAATATAGTTGAAGTCTATGTTGTCTGAATTTACAACTCCATCTTCTGTGAGAATCAGGTTATAACTGGTCCTGCTACTATCGGTACGCAAAGGAATAGAGATACTTTCTGTATTGCTCAGTGTGGTTGACCCGTCGGTATTAAGAGGGGCAAAAGTACTACTTCCTATTTCTTGAACTTGGATGCGATCCACTGCCTTATTCTGTAGCGGATTCAACAGATCTTTAAACTCAATAACCAGTCTAGGGGTTACCGCCTGATCTGGTGTACACAAATCATCTTTTTCACAACTGCCACATAGAACTGCTGTGGTAAGGATTAAAAGTATGCAGGAGAATTTATTCATTTTAATTGCTTAGCGCTAGTTGCCATATCCACCTCTTTATCGTAAACCAGCTTTGTTAAAATATCTGAAGTAGGTCCATAACTAGGTCTGTGAATATAATCAGAAAGAACGCGGTTTCCTTTTTTGTCAAAAATAGTATAGGTGGGAAAACCTTCTAGATTTATTTGCTGTTGAATAATGCTTCCTTGCTCTTCGGTTAAGAAATAGTGTTTTCCTTTAATCTGATACTCTGCAATAGAGGGGATGTATGCTTTTTCTTTACTGGCATGGCATAAATAAACAAACTCTACATCCTCTTTAAATTTCTCGTGAAGTGCTGGAGAAGCTTCTTTAAACTCTGCTTTGCAAGGCCCACACCAAGTGGCCCAGTTGTCGATGTATATTACTTTGCCATTTGCATTGCTTATGATTTCTTCAAGAAACGTAGCTGCATCATCGCTTTTAAACGTTAGTAATTCTGCTTCAGCAGGAATTTGTGGTTGTTCAATAAGGTCTTTAGTTTTTTTATACTCTTGTTGAATGGCAGTAAGCAGGGAAGAGTCTTTTAAATAATCCATAAGCTGCTCAGAATTATCTTCATAGAGCTTTGTAGAATGGTCGTCTAAATCTCCCATTACCAGCATGGAAACAGTATGCTGGCTCAGGTAACTACCTTCTTTAAGAGCGCTTTCAATGACCACCTGATCGATTTCTTGTGGAGTTGCTTCAGGGAATTTTTTTTCTATTTCTCTAGAAGCATAAGCATGGTTGTTGTATAGAATACTATTGACAGCATTCGTATTGACCAAATCTTCCTCGGTCAATTCAGGTAAATGAATCAATTCTTTGTAATAAGGACTGTCCATTTCTGGTACTTTTTTACCGTAGTACTTGGCAAAAGAGGCGTAATCCATTTTTGTATTGATAACAGCAAACTTCATATCTGTTGCGATGTAGTCTTTTAGGTACTTGTTGAGTGTTGTATCATCCAAGTAGTTCTTGTAATAGTCGTTAAGTTTTTTAGTTTGGTCATCGATAAGCTTTTCTAAGTCCTGGTAACCCAGTTCACTTTCTTTCTTATAAAAGGCTTCAGTCTTTAGTGGATTGCTCGCGAGGTATTCTTGAAATTTTTTCTGAGTGGCTGCAGTTTTACCGCCAAAGTTGAGGTTCTTTTTAAAAGCGGCTTCATCTTTACCTTCTGTATAGTTGATGAAAATGCTATCTCCAGGAATGGCTATAATTTGAAAACTATTATTGCCGTATAAAGTAAGCGCACTTGCCGACGCTAAAGGGAAGGAAGTGGTAAACTGACCATTTTCATTTATTAGAGCATCTTCTTGGAAGGACTTTTTGCTCATCATGTCATAACCATAAACCGTAATCTTCTCTAATTCTAAAGAATCAGTAAGTTGTAGATGACCAGAAATAACTACGGTATTCTGTTTTTGTTTAACGTCTTCTTGAGCTTCTTTACAAGAGCTAGAGAGGATAACGAGCGCTATAGCCCAAAATAGATTTTTCATTGTGTCTTATTTTTTTAATTCTAATAAAACCACATTTTCCACATGGTGTGTTTGAGGAAACATGTCGACCGGTTGTACCTTAACGATGGTATACTTCTCATCTAGTAATGCCAGATCACGCGCTTGTGTTGCACTGTTACAACTTACATAAACAATACGTGCTGCACTTAATTTTATTAATTGAGCGACCACATCTTTATGCATACCGTCTCGTGGCGGATCGGTAATAATGACATCGGGTTGTCCGTGTTCATCGATAAAGTCTTGTGTAAAAACTTCTTTCATATCGCCTGCAAAGAAGGTGGTATTTTCTATACCGTTATGCTTTGCATTGGTTATAGCATCTTCTATAGCTACAGGAATAGCTTCAATTCCTACAACGTGTTTTGCTTGTTTTGCTACAAATTGTGCAATGGTTCCTGTTCCTGTATACAAATCATAGACCAGCTCTTCTCCAGTAAGTCCAGCAAAGTCTCTTGTGATTTTATATAGTTCATAAGCTTGCTTGCTGTTGGTCTGATAAAATGACTTGGCATTGATCTTGAATTGCAAACCCTCCATTTCTTCATAGATATGATCACGGCCATGATAACAAATCACGTTTTGGTCATAAATGGTGTCATTTGCCTTTGCATTGATGATGTATTGCAAAGAAGTAATTTGTGGGAAGGTTTCCTTTAAATGATCTAATAAGGCGCGTCTTTGCGCTTCATTATCTTCAAAAAACTGGATCACTACCATATTTTCTCCGGTAGAAGACATGCGCAGCATTAACGTGCGCAGTGTTCCAGATTTTTCTCTTGGGTTGAAGTAGGATATGTTTTCCGCTTTCGCGAAAGCGTGCACACTCAACCTAATATCCTCTCCTATTTGCGGATGTAGATGGCACTCGTCCAGGTGTAAAATCTTATCCCACATCCCAGGAATATGAAAACCAAGTGCCTTTTTATCTTCAATTTCTATGTCACTTTGAATCTCTTCTAGAGTCAACCAACGGTTTGCAGAAAAACTGAACTCCATTTTGTTGCGGTAGCGGTATTGTTCTGAAGAGCCAGCGATAGGAGTCATTTCTGGAAGTTCTAAGTGACCTATTCTCCTTAGATTTTCAGAGACTTCTTTTTGCTTAAAATACAGCTGACTTTCATAAGTCATGTGTTGCCATTTACAGCCTCCACAGGTGTTAAAATGCTTGCAAACGGGCGTTGTGCGTCTATCGCTTAATTCAATAAATTTAGTTACTTTCCCTTCGTAGAAGGACTTCTTTTTCTTAAAGGTTTGTATGTTAACCACGTCGCCAGGGACTGCATCTGTAAGGAAAATTACTTCACCTTCTTCTGTTTTTGCAACACTTTTACCTCTTGCGCCAGCATCTACAACGGGTACATTTTCAAAGGACTTTTGAGCTCTTTTTATTCGTTTTGACATAGGTGACAAAATTAATGTAATTCTACCAGTATATGCCAACACGCACCACAATTATAGGTTTTTATAGAATCGTTGAACAGCGAAGTAGTTGGGTTTGAATTCAGAATTTCGCAAATTCTTAAAGCGTATTGTTTTAATCCTCACATCGAAATGGTTAAATTGCGTCAAAAGAACAAAAGCACAACTATGAGCGTGGATACACAGAGCAAAGCACAACATTATATAGATTTAGAAGACCAGCATGGAGCACACAATTACCATCCGTTACCCGTAGTGCTAGAAAGAGGTAAGGGGGTTTATGTCTGGGATGTAGATGGAAAGCAGTATTACGATTTCCTAAGTGCTTATAGTGCGGTGAATCAGGGCCATTGTCATCCTGCTATTGTTAATGCGATGAATGAACAAGCCCAAACGTTGACGCTTACTTCAAGAGCCTTTCATAATGATAAACTAGGATGGTACGAAAAGTACTTGACTGAATATTTTCAGTTTGACAAGGTATTACCAATGAATACTGGTGCTGAAGCTGTGGAAACAGCGATTAAGATTGCACGTAAATGGGCGTATGAAAAAAAAGGAGTAGCAGAGCATGAAGCAAAAATAATTGTTTGTGAAAATAATTTTCACGGTCGTACAACGACGATTATTTCCTTCTCCAATGATGAAGGGGCCCGCAAAAACTTTGGTCCTTATACACCTGGATTTATTAAGATCCCTTACAATGATACAGAAGCTTTAGAAAAAGCACTTCAAGAAGAAAATGTAGCAGGATTTTTAATTGAGCCTATTCAAGGAGAAGCTGGTGTATTTACACCGCATGATGATTTTATGAGGTCTTCTCGTGATTTGTGTAAAAAATACCATGCGTTATTCATTGCAGATGAGATCCAAACCGGAATCGCAAGAACTGGTGGTTTGTTAGCGGTATGTGGAGATTGTAATTGTGAAGCACATTGTGAACGACAAGAAAAAACTTACGCACGTCCGGATATATTGATTTTAGGAAAAGCGTTGTCTGGTGGCGCTTATCCTGTAAGTGCTGTATTAGCAGATAATGAAGTGATGAATGTGATCCAACCAGGACAACACGGTTCTACTTTTGGAGGTAATCCTGTAGCGGCTGCTGTAGCAATGGCGGCACTTGAAGTGGTGAAGGATGAACACTTGATTCAAAACGCTCGTGTGTTAGGAAACTATTTCAGAGCTGAAATTAATAAGTACATTGAAACAACTGATACAGTTGTTTTGGTAAGAGGTAAAGGTTTGTTGAACGCTATTGTCATCAACGATACAGAAGATAGCAAGACGGCATGGAACATCTGTTTAAGGTTAAGAGATAATGGATTGCTTGCTAAACCTACACATGGAAATATTATTAGATTTGCACCACCACTCGTGATGACTAAAGACCAACTTGACGAGTGTATTTCAATTATTATTAAAACACTGAAAGAATTCGAATAAGATGGAAG
>Ga0136655_1000918_pt1 | contig 13494 bp, 10 predicted proteins | sample CPBDNA_2_FD_94863 | JGI IMG/M metagenome (GOLD analysis project Ga0136655, IMG submission 94863) | Freshwater to marine salinity gradient microbial communities from Chesapeake Bay, USA - CPBay_Spr_15_0.8_DNA (version 2) | ecosystem: Environmental > Aquatic > Marine > Coastal | place: USA...
AGTCCGCATTAAAGAACGTTTCTGGCCCCTTACCCGAACTAGACGAATCAGTGACAGCGTTGCGTTGAATCCATTCTTCATGGGCTGACCAAAACAGTGGGCCATACACCAATTTGGTGTATAGTTGTCCACATGGGCAGAACCAATATTGATATCGATGACGAACTGGTCAAGGCTGTGATGATTCGATACCACCTCGACACAAAACGCGAAGCTGTGGATTACGCCTTGCGTGCGTTGATTGGAAAACCATTCACCATGAACCAGATCGCGGACATGTTTGGATCGATACCGGACTTCGACGTGCCCCAGGATCTGCCACCCGAGCAAATATGAAACCCAGGACCAATCGGATACTGGTGGACACATCGTTGTGGATTGAACACCAAAGAGGCAATCCGCGAGCACAACCGCTCAATGAATTGTTACGGGCGGGAATCAAGCCCGCCGGGACTGAACCCGTTCGAATGGAAGTCTTAGCAGGTGCCAAAAACTCCCGTGAGTACTCAGACGTGGTTTCGATTTTTCAATCGATTCACTGGATCAAGATCCAGCCGCAGAGTGATTTTGATGCTGCGGCTCAAATGTACCTTCAAGCGCGCCGCACTGGTTTAACTCCTGGCGGGTTACTCGACTGCCTCATTGTTGCCATAGCGCAGCGTTCCAAGAGTTCACTGATGACCCTTGACCGGAATCAGATGGCAGTTGCGCGACTATTTGACGTAGAGATCGTTGATTAGCTCCAACGCGGATCGATTGTTTCCACAACTTTCTTGTCGTTGCCAACATAGATAAATCGATCGAAGTTCTTGGCAAACCAGCGGTCATGGGTGACGGCAACAACGGTGCCATCGAATGCATCAAGTCCGACTTCGAGTGCTTGACCACTTGCCAGGTCAAGGTTGTCAGTTGGTTCGTCGAGCAGTAACAGGGTTGCACCACTGAGTTCCAGTAGCAGGATTTGAAAGCGTTCCTGTTGCCCATTGGAGAGGATCTCGAATTCTTGCTCACTTGATTCGGCGAGTTCGTATCTGTCTAAGACGTGGGGGGGCTTTAGCCGACTGGCGGTCTTCGGTTCAATTGCCAGAGGAACTTCCCGACTCAACTCCGACATTGACCTAATTGTTGAACCACCGGTGGACGTCACAATCACCACACGTGAGTCGCTTAGACAAATACTTAGTGACTCATGCAGCGACCAGTCGACTTAATCAGCTACGGAGGTCTCAAAAAAGGCGTTCATGACCCGATCGAGAAGACATTGGTGCTTCTGTGATGCAGGAAAAAGTCGCTTATGAACTACTTCACCTCTTTGACTGGTTCCAACGCATTGAGTAACTTACGGCACATACGGTCAGGGCGTTAACCCAACGAAAAGTGGTATGGTTTGGAGCCGATCAGAACCGCGTCTGGCCACCGTTTCAGGGGTCTGGACCCTTACCCATGAAGGAATAAGCGAATGTCTAACGTTGTCGAATTCACCATGAATGTTAAACCCGGTCACTACGCGGAAGTTGTTGAGCTTTACTCGGAGTTTGCGTGTGAGTTCCAACTGATTGACCCCAGTTTGCATACCGTTCACATCCTCGGTGACGAAGGTTCAGGTGTGGTTCGGGGAATTGGAATTTTCGACACACGAGTTGCAGCTAATGAAGTCAACAGCAATGCGCTTTTCGCCGCATTTAACGATGCGGTAGCCCCATTGATTTCAGGAGAGCCAACTAGAGTCGTTCTGGATTTGCTGCACGGGTGGACTCGCTAGATTTGATTTCGTAGTACTTTGTTCAACTATGTAAAGCCTGTCTCACGGAGCTCAAATCACCCGTCGCGAGGCACCAATAGTGTCCATTTCTTTGAATTTACCATGAGGAAATACTCTTTTTTGAGCGCACGGAGGTGTGGAGAAGGCGCTGCGGAAATCCATCTGTTCTGAGCAGCAATCCCAAGAAGGTGACGGATGTACACCTAATTCAGGCCGATTTCTTTGGTAAGGAACCTTTTGAGGTCCTTTGGTCCTCTAAGTTACATGAGCAAATTGATGGGCGTGCGATCCAAGGCAGGTAAATCCACTTTTTTGAAAATCGCGATTGCGAACGCTGTGCTCGCGGCTTCCCTCCTTGGCGGGGTGCCGAGTAATGCCACGGAGTCGAGTAATGCCACCGAGTCGAGTAATGCCACCGAGCCCACCACCGAGCCCACCACCGAGCCCACCACCGAGCCCACCACCGAGCCCACCACCGAGCCCACCACCGACGAATTGTGTGCAACACTCAATGATCTGGATTCAATCGACATGGAGTCAGATGAAGTTGAGTGTGTAAAAGAAGTTCTTGGCGAATCCCCCACCACATTCGATGGCCCTCTCGTTTCATACATCGTGCAACTCAGTAGTGCAGCAAAGATTGCATCCACCCAAAGCGTTGTCGAAACCCTGGGCGGAACCGTAACGCACACTTATACAAATGTGTTCCCTGGAATGGCTGTCCAACTTTCTGACGAAGCTGCGGCCGAACTGAGGAAAAATCCGTCTGTAGTTGAAATAGAAGCCGACGGAGTCGTGACCGTGTCAAACCAAGCAAATCCAACGTGGGGCATCGACCGCGTCGACCAGCGCGACCTTCCACTGGACAATTCCTACGATCCTTACGGGACCGGGTCCGGTGTCGTTGTGTACATCGTTGATACAGGAATTCGCGCAAGTCACAGCGAATACTCGAGCCGAGTAGCAGCTGGGACCGACACGGTCGATAACGACAGCATCCCCGAAGACTGTCATGGGCATGGCACCCACGTTGCCGGCACGGCGGTCGGGACACAATATGGCGTCGCTAAAGGGGCAACCGTTGTTGGCGTAAGGGTACTGGACTGCTCGGGTTCCGGCTCTTACTCGGGAGTTATCGGCGGTCTTGAATGGATCGCAGCGAATCACGGCACAAATCATCCGGGTAAGCCAGCCGTTGCCAACATGAGTCTCGGGGGCCCAGCTAGCGCGACCATGGACGCAGCCGTACAGTCGTTGAGTAACTCGGGTGTGACTGTTGTTGTGGCAGCCGGTAACTCCTCCGCACCGGCGAGCGGTTATTCACCCGCTCGAGCCACATCCGCAGTGACCGTAGGTTCCACTACAAGCACAGATGGTCGAAGCTATTTCTCCAACTACGGGTCGACCTTGGATATTTTTGCCCCAGGGTCCAACATTTTGTCTGCCTCAGTGTCGTGTGACTCTTGCTCTGCAACGATGTCGGGAACATCAATGGCGGCCCCTCACGTTGCGGGGGCGGCAGCGATCTATCTAAGCGCTAACGCATCAGCGAACCCCTCACAGGTTTCTGCCGCATTGGCCGGCCAAGCGACCGCCGGCCTTGTTACCGACCCGAAAACTGGATCCCCAAACTTGCTGCTGTTCGTGGGCGACCCAACGGGGGCAAGTCGCCCGCAAATAACAGGCATCACACCCAACACTGGTCCGTACTCGGGCGGGCAGTCCGTCACGATCAACGGCACTAACTTCACCGATGCAACATCCGTTGAAATTGGAGGCACAGCCGCCACTGGTGTCACCGTTGTCTCAGATTCGCAGATCACGGCAACGACTCCCACGCTAGGAGCTTCATCTTTTGACAGTGTGTCCGAAACCGGGCCGTCGCCCAAGGAAAGCGACCCGATTGCGCTCGCCGAAGCAAAACTTAAAGAGCACGGAGCAGCTTCGGTCGGCCCCGATTCTGGAAATTTGCCGAAAATTCAGTCAGCCGCAATCGTTGATGCCGCAGGGTGCTCAGCAAATTCATTAGGCCCCACGGATGACTGGGGTTCAAACAGGAACCCGTCGTTGGGTTTTAACGCAAACTGGTTCGGCACTTCCTACAACAAGATTCAAATCAACAACAACGGTGGCGTCGCTTTCGATAACAATAATGGGTCATTTTCTGACTACCGGGGTGTGGTCCTTGGAACCACTACCAGGCCGGTGGTTCTTCCACTTTTCACCGATGTTGACACGAGAAACACGTCAACTAGCCCCACGACCCACGGTGCAATCACGTGGGATGGCTCACCCGCCTACTGTGTGAACTGGATCAATGTTGGTGAGCATCCGTCTTCCAGCCCAAAGTTCTCATTTCAATTGTTAATCGTCGACCGTTCGTCGGTAACTGGGCGTCAAATTGGTGATGTCGATGTCGTTTTCAACTACGCAACGGTTGGCACACCCACATACTCCGGTAACGGAAAGTTCGTCATCGGGTATGCCGACCCCAACACGAGAACGAACTCGCGCATTATTGCCACTGCAAGCGACGATCCAGCAAATTGGAAAGACGGGGGCGCGCAAGCGTTGATCTCCAGTTCAACCGGAGTCTCACCAGCTGTGCCTGGGCGGTACCTCTATTCGATCTCCAGTGACGAAGCTGATCGGGCTGTCGACGTGTCCGTGACGACTCCTGCCGGCACCGGGTCAATGGCCGATGGCTACGTATATAGCCAGGAGCGACCAATTGTCACGAGCATGTCGCGTACTTCCGGACCAACGTCAGGAGCCGTTTCTGTCGCGATAACTGGCAAAAACTTTTCTACCGTGTCCGGTACGTCATCCGTGACTTTTGGCGGGACCCGCGTGACGGGTTTGAGCGTCCATACCGACACCTACATGAGTGTCACTATTCCGGCTCACGCAGCGGGGACAGTCGATGTCGCCATCACGAACGCCAATGGAACGACAATTAAAAGTAACTTTTTCACCTACGGCGAAGCCCCTGCACTGATTGAAATCAGTCCAACTACTGGCCCCACTAGCGGCAACACTGCCGTCGTAATCACAGGAGCAAACCTGTGGGGAGCGACAGCGGTCACTTTCGGAGGGGTAGCTGCACGTTCATTCGTTGTTGATTCAGAATCTTCCATTACCGCGATTACCCCGGCTAGTTCGGTGGGTGTTGTTAACTTGTCAGTCACAGCCCCTGGCGGAAATGTGACAATGGCCAACGCGTTTACTTACGCTGTTCCCGCCCCGCCAACCTGCTCGGAGGCTTTCGGGACAAGCAGGCGTGTGAAGGAATCTGCTGCGGAGAAGAAAATTGTTGCGGCAAAGCCAGAGAGAAACTCACCTGCCGAAGGAGTCACCGAGTCGTTTGTTGTCATGGTCAAAAATGATCGAGTACTCAAAAGGGTTCAAGAAAAAGCCGTTTCTATTGGCGGTGACGTTGAAGAAGTGATGAGCCAAGCAGTCAATGCCATTGCAGTTGAATTAACAACAAGAGATGCCCAAGATCTTGCAAATGACCCTGGAGTGCTGTCGGTAGAGGTAGACGCCAAAGTCTCGATTTACTCTGGTACGGAGCAAGTTAATCCTCCTTGGGGCCTTGATCGAGTGGATCAACGATCCCTGCCGTTGAGCGCAACTTACGAAGGTGGCGGGGAAGGCTGCGGCGTTATCGTGTACGTAGTTGATACTGGCCTTCGCGCCACGCACGAGGAATTTGCCGGTCGAGTGGCTAGCGGCTACGACGCGGTTGATGACGACTTTAACCCAGATGACTGCCAAGGCCATGGAACACACGTTGCGGGCACGGCAGTCGGGACAAAGTATGGTGTCGCAAAAGAGGCAACAGTTGTTGGTGTGCGGGTCCTGAACTGCTGGGGTTCGGGCTCAATGTCAGATGTCGTCGCTGGATTGGACTGGGTGCGAACAAATCATTCACTCAATTTTCCCACTCGACCAGCGGTGATCAACATGAGCCTCGGTGGTGGTGGTAACAATACGCTTGATGCCGCGGTAAACAACTTGGTCGCATCTGGGATTTCAGTAGTCGTCGCGGCTGGGAACAGTAACGACGACGCCAAATACTACTCTCCAGCCCGCGCGGGTAACGCGATCACGGTAGCTTCAGCGGCTAGCAATGATTACCGCAGTGACTTCTCCAATTGGGGAACGGTTGTGGATATTTTTGCTCCTGGTTCTTCCATCGAATCGGCAGCGATTATGTGCGACACGTGCTCCACCACAATGTCGGGAACGTCGATGGCGTCCCCGCACGTCGCAGGAGCCGCAGCAATCTACCTGGGTGCTAACGGATCAGCTACGCCCGCACAGGTAGAAAGCTCTCTGGTTCAGCTTTCGACCAAATCAATCGTGTGCAGTCCTGGGACATCAACCACGGCTCACCTTCTTTACATCGGAGCGCTATCCAATACTCCAGCTCAGCCTGCTCCCTGCTCCCTCGCTCCTGCACCCTCACCGCCAGGTGGCGGTGGCGGTGGCGGCGGCGGTGGCGGCGGTGGCGGCGGTGGCGGCGGTGGCGGCGGCGGTGGCGGTGGCGGCGGTGGCGGTGGTGGCGGCGGTGGCGGTGGTGGCGGTGGTGAAGAATCCGCACCTGTCGACGAAGAGCCCGCATCTGACGGTAGTGGTAGCCCGGCAGCAGGCGCGCCATCTGCACCCGGGGCTCTAACGCCTGTCGCTTCATCGGCGACAAGTCAAATCGCGACGTCGGTAACGACGAGACTCCCCGTTCCGCGTGCTGCCTTGCAGCTGATTGGCTCGGGAAAAAGTGTCACACTGAAGGTTGACATGGAAGAACTTCAGCTCGCCGGCGCCAATAGCGCGGTAGTGAGTGTCACTCTTCAAAAAAGATTCACGGTCAAGTTCAAGACTGCTACTACTAAGAAAGGCAAGCCTCGGAAGAGTAAAATTGTTTACCGGAAGATCGACTCCGCTCTGTTGGGCGGCGCGGACATGGCAGCCTTCACAAAAATCAAGATTAAGTCTGGTTACTACAGGCTCGTGTTTAATCTCGAAGATTCGTCAAAAGTGGTGAGCAAAAGGTTCAGCATTACCAAGAAGCAAATAAGTAAAACAATTCGCTCAAGTCGAGCCTGATGCGGGCGGCAGTTATTGGTCGGGAATCGGACTTGGCTCTCCCAAGGACCCCTGACCAGCAGGGCCGGCAAGCTCAGTGGCGAGGTTGTAGGCCATGGGCGGGCAGTCCTAACGCTCTTCACTCGTTAGCCCGGCGCTACGCGAGGAAACCTCGTTGTTACCAAGCGACCCGAAGATGCGAACCAACGCCCAATGGCTTTCTTCGTTACGCTCTCATTAACATGGTAGAAAGAGATAAAACAGATTTGGAGCTCCTGCTCGACCACGTGTCAGGAGACGAAACAGCTTTCCCTGAAATCGTCCGGCGGACCTCTGGTGCTGCTTGGGCAGTGGTACTGAAAATCACCGCAAATGAAGAGGACGCAGCTGATGCCTTTCAAGAGACGTACCTTTCGGCTCATCGGGCCGCCGCAAATTTCAGGGGTGATTCAGCGGTCAGCACGTGGATCCACCGAATCGCGGTTAACGCTGCTCTTGCTTGTGTCAAGAAGCGCCAGAAGAACCTAACTTCCGAACTCGCCGACCTAGAGGACATCGAAGTGCAAGCAAATACCGCACCCAGCATTGACCTTGTTCATCCCAGTGATGCACATTTAGATGTTTCCCGATCGCTGGCGCTTTTGTCACATGAGCAACAACAAACGATTCTCTTGGTCGATATGTACGGATACACGCAACTCGATGCTGCTGAAATATTGGGATGTGCTGAAGGAACAATTAAGTCGCGCTTGTCCAGGGCCAGGCGATCTCTTGCTGAGGATCTCGGGCACCTTCGACCGTTCACGACCGCGAGGAACGTCGATTCTTTCCGAAAGGGGCCCCAAGATGAATGACACAACTGGCGTGGGAGAGGGCGAGGAAGTTAACCCCACAGTCGCGAGTGATCAGGATTTCTCTCAACTGGTCCTCGCTAATTACAATGCTTTTCTCGAACCTGCCACACACGAGGTGGTTGAAGCTCCAACACGACTTGTGCAGTTAGTTCTCGACCAGCTCCCTTCCTCAAAGGTGTCCTCCGGTGACGAAGCGCCTTCTTTGGTCGAACGAAGGCTGGAAAAAACTCGAGGACCACGTTTATGGAAAGTTATGGCACTCGCGGCCTCGACCTTGCTGATCGTTGGGGTCGGTGGTTTTGCCGTGCAGACTCTTGGAGAAACGGGTACGCCAAGTGAAACTGACATGGCCTCTGGGGCGACAGATGAAGTCGTACCCGGTCTACGCGGTGACGCGGGAACTGAAGGAATTGACGGTGCTCAATTGGGTGAGCTTGCGGCCGGGCTCCTGATCCTAGATTTACCGGCAGCCAACTCGGAGGAAGCGAGGGACCGAGTAAGTCGGATTTGGGTGCCTGATACGGCCCCAGCCGCGGCGGGCTACTCAATAATTTTCGTCCCAGAGACACCGAGTGGAACAATTGAGTCTCAAGCTCGAACCTTTTGTACGACGACAGGTGACTGCATTGTCGCCACGATCCCAACGGATCCGGAAGTTGGTGACGCCGCCGGCACTTCGGTAAAAGCGACTATTGACGCAATCACTAATTCATTACAGGGCTTTGAAAGCATCAACCTTGACGGTAAGCAGTACTGGCTGGTGGACGGGGCTGGAGTAGATGTCGTGGAAATGCAAACGGACCTTCCCGGTATCCGCGTAGTCACATCTTTGGGGGACGTGCAATGAGGTCAAGTGTGCAGAAGTGGGGCGCGGTTCGCTTTGTTGCGATTGGTGTGCTCCTGTTGGGGGCCACCTCTTGTGCCAGTGGCGACGAATCTGCACCCACAGGGGAAGCGTCTGCAAGCGCATCACCGCAAGCGACTGAGATTAGTGTGAACACCGGATTTTTGAGCGACCCTGATGGTTTTTCTTTTGCGAACTCAAAACAGTCTGGGTCCTTAGAAAAGGAAAGTTTGATCACGCTATTTGGGCCTGAAAGTGTCTGCATTGGTGGCAAGATCAGCGATTGCCAATTGTTCCCCAGCGCCGTGCAGTGGCTTGACCAAGTTAACTCGGCTCTTACAGCAGGTCGCTGTGAGGGCATGGCCGTTTTATCGCAACAATTTTTCCAGAACATCGCGTCGGTCCAAAGTTTTAATGACTCGGCGCCGTTCGCCTACGCCCTTAATGAAAAAAATGCGGATCTGCAGCGCAGTATCGAGCAGCTTTGGGCAACTCAGTTGCTTTCTAGTGCACAGGAGGCCGCAGCGGAATCACGTCGGGCAGGGCCAGTGGCTATCGCAGAAATCTTGCAGTCTGCCCTGGTGGAGGGGGCGATTTACACGATGGGACTTTACGATGAAACCGGAGCGGGACATACGGTCACTCCCGCATCAATAGTCGCCGTGGATTCCGGGTGGGAAATCAGCCTGTACGACAATAACGTTCCTGGTGTTCAGCAGCTACTCACTGTCGCAAGCCCCGACGACACATGGGCCTACCAACCACTCGATGCTGCAGGAGCTTCGGTCGGTAGTGCCATAGGTGGGGGCGTTGGCTCTATGGACGTGACTCCGCTTGCCATGCGTGCTCTGCCACAAGCACCCCCGTTCTCCACCAACGTCAATGATACCGGTGTGAACGCAGGGGCGGTGCGAGCCCACGTGCTTGTCACTTCGCCTGCACGAACAACAAAACTTCTTGTCTCCGCTGAGGTAGAAGGTGAAGCTAAAACAGTCAAAGAGCTGACATCTGACGGCGATTCACCCGTGATCTACACCCCACTGCGAACCGGCGATCCGGCGGCGAATGGATTCACTGCGCAATGGAATCCCAGTGATGTTGATCAAGTGAGTTTTAATCTTAATCACCAGCCAGAAAACGCAGAATCTAAAGATCCCGTGAGAGCGTCGCTCGATATTCCTGGTACTCCCCGAGTCCAGGCTGAACTTAGTGGCGATCAAAGTGGTGATCTGCAGATCACTACAACTGCAAGTGGGGCCGTTTCCATGCGCAACACTGGTGGTGCAGCAACGCATATCACGCTCACAAATGGACTCGTAACTATCCGATTTGTTGTGGGTCCAGACGTCACACTCACGGCTGAGCCTGTGGGTCAAGATGGGGAGTCCCAGGTCACGGTAACCAGCGAAAATAGTGGAGGGGTTGTCGCAGAATTCACGCTTCCCAGTTCAATCATGCCTGGTTCAGCAAGCCAGATTGAAGTTGACGCATCAGATCTGACGCTCTTGAAGGTTCTCAAATCAACCCTCAAGGCTTCGTTACTGAAAGAGTTTTTGTCCTCTAGTGGTTTAGGTGCCATTATCGAAAAAGATGAGACACCTGCCCAAAATCAGTCCCCTACCCAAAAGCCAGATGATTCTGGTGAGACGGACACGAGTAAGCCGACAAAAAAGCCGAAACCAGAGCCCAAGCCAGAGCCCAAGCCAGAGCCGAAGCCCGAAGAGGCTGCCCCGGAGGATGACGAGGACCCAGGTGGCGAGGCTGCCCCGGAGGATGACGAGGAAGAATCCACGGACAATTTCCCCAGTGGCTAAAGGGCCATGCTCCGCACACTCGACCTAAGTTCATAACTTCGAATCTTGATGAGAGGGAACAATGCTAAAAGCCTTGCGGCATCCTATGCACGCTCTTGTTAGTGCTGGTGCCATATCTATTGTTGTTGTGTCCTTAGCCGTGCCTGGTTTCGCTTCCCCTGACTACTCGCAACCTGGCAATCAGGCTTCTAGCTCCGAAGCAGTTAACGATTCCACGCGCTACTCCTCGTGCAAGAAACTGCGCGTTGTGTTTCCTCGAGGAGTGGTCAAAAATAAACGTTCGCAAGATAGGGCCGTCGCTCAGAAGTACGGGCAACCCACCGTCAACAGCTCTGCCTACAAGGCAAACAAGACGCTCGACAAAAATGGGAACCGTGCCGTGTGTGAGGTGTCAGCAGCAAAAGCCCGCAAAAATTTCCGAGCCGAACTCCTCACCGCCAAACTCCCCAAGGTTCAGGCCACGCAGGAAATTGAGCAGGCCGGATACGAATGGCGGGTGGGATCAGTAAATGGTGAAGCCATGCTCGTGACCCAAGATTATCGGATAGACCGTTTGACGTTGTCCCTAAACAATGGAATCATCACCGAAGCGAAGTGGGGATGACCCCTTTTCTATCGTGAAAATGCCCTATGGGAACCAACCCACCATGGTAAAGGATATGTTGTCGACATGAAGCCACTGATCAAACGTCTTGTTATTCTGACCGCAGCGGTGGCTCTTCCTGCCACGTTGCTAACCGGTCCCATTGCTTCACCCGCACAAGCGGGTGAACCGGCGCCTATTGACACCTACACTCTCAAGGTAGAGGGCCTAAAGCAGTTACAGGCCTCAGGTGGCGGATCAAACCAGTTCTCCTTATCGGTCGCGCCACAGGTCGGCTGGGATGCAGGTCTGGAAGGGTTGAGGCCGCCGGCAGCTTCGATGTACCGGCTGTGGGACATGCAAGTGGCTTGGAAGGACGTGAACCCTGCACAGGGCGTCTTTACTTGGTCGGAACTTGACCGGCGGGTTGCCTTAGTTGAGTCATGGGGTGGGAAACCTTTGTTGGTCTTAGGCCTGACACCACAATGGGCGGCCAAAGATCCAGCCGCTGGAGACCCGCGATGGGGTGCCGGCACTGCGAGCCCCCCCAAAGACATTGCTTACTGGAATGACTACGTCAACGCAGTTGTGACAAAGTACGGCTCACGGATCGCTGGCTATGAGTTGTGGAACGAAGCCAACCTCACCACTTTTTGGCGAGGCAGTACAAAAGAATTGTATGACATGGCCGTTTCTGCGAGTTCAATAATTAAAGCAGCAAATCCCGCAGCCGTCGTCCTATCGCCATCGACAACAACACGTCTGCGTGCTAGTGCTAGAGAATTCACTGCCGGTTTTGCTAGCCAGATCCCCGAGGGGGAAAAAGGTCCATTCGATGCGTGGACAATTCACAGTTACCCCACTGGATCTGCAGGGGTCAATTTTGAAACTGAACCGAATACGAAAAGTCCGCGCGCAGCGGCAGACAAAAGAGTTGACGACATTTTGAGCTGGCAGAACGCGCTTGTGGACGCCGTTGGTTCTGATTCTCCCGCCCTAAAAATTGACATTTATGACACAGAAGTGAACTACGGTTTGAAGGGTCCTGGAATTGAGCCTGGGCAAAATTGGAGTGCAGACGAAGCAACGCAACTCATGAACATGACGTATCAGGATTCCCAGAATCTAGGTATTAATGCAACCTTCTGGTACCAGTACACAGCCACACCATATGACCTTCTAGGGGTCCAGTGGAATCCCAGCGATCCTGGACTAAACAACATGTGGGACACCATGCGCTCCGTTGGAGTACCCGCAATTGCCGAACCTTCTTTTCGGGCTTCGGGTTCGGGATACGCGGTTCCAAGCTTCAAAAATTGCTTTATACGCAACGGGTCAGACTGCAGTGGCCAAAAGCTCAAGGGTATCGACCTCTCCGGCATGCCAATGCTTACCATTGATTTCAGCGACTCATTCTTAGGGAATGCGAATCTGTATGATGCGAATCTGTCCCGCATCAACTTTAACAACGCGTATCTCGGGAACGCGGATCTGCGGAAAACCTTTATACTCAAGGATGGGCCTGGAAATATGCAGGCTCGCAGTTTTTATAAAGCAGACTTCCGTGATGCAGTTTTACAGAACGTTGAAGTAAAAAGCGCACAATTTTACGGCTCAAAATGGGACGAAGCGACTCTAATTGATGTGGAACTCTCGGATTCTGACTTTCGCACAGCAAACTTTTCTTCGGCAAGTTTCTTTGGAAAAAATAATATGACAAGGAACGTTTTGACCAACACCATTTGGAATAGCGCAAAGATAAGCAAACAAACTGATTTCAGTGGGTCGGGGAATTGCCCTAAGGCATTGGGCCAGAAATGTAACTAGCGAATCTATGTGCGTGACCTTTAATCATCATCCAAGGTCGCCCCCGAAATTCGCAATTCTGAGCTAAACCCGCATTCAGGGCAGTGCCGACAAAAAATTTTCTCTTCGGCTCACTCATTTGCGCAATAGCCAATGAATCATCCGTGTTCTAAGATCCTTGGTTCCGGTCCATCCCGCGCCTGGCCCTGGTTTCACCTTGGCGTGCGTGCAGCTCTTCATCACTTGGGTAGCCCACTTCTTCCAGGGTGAGTGGGTAGGCCTCCATAGTTTGAATGTGGGAGAGCTTGTCCTTTTGGTCCAGTAGGTGTTGGGTCCAGGTGATTGGTTTGCGACCGTCACCGATTGGGAGCAGTGCTCCGACAATTGTGCGGACCATCGAGTAACAGAATGCGTCGGCGCGGATTGTCATGACAACATTGTTTTCGTGATTGCGGTGCCACTGCAGTTTTTGTAGTTCCCGAATCGTGGTGGCGCGTGGTTTCTCTTTGCAAAATGCAAAGAAGTCATGGACCCCGATTAAGCATTGGCTTGCTTCATTGAGCCGGTCCACATCTAATGGCACCGGCCAGTGGAGTACTTCGTGTCGGCGCAATGGCGCCGGCCCTGCTGGATCATCAGAAATTGTGTAACTGTATTCGCGCCACAGCGCAGAAAAGCGAGCGTCAAAACCAATTGGGGCTTCTTCGATTCTCAAAATTCGCATGTCACCTGGGAGGGCCTTG
>Ga0136655_1000923_pt1 | contig 13456 bp, 10 predicted proteins | sample CPBDNA_2_FD_94863 | JGI IMG/M metagenome (GOLD analysis project Ga0136655, IMG submission 94863) | Freshwater to marine salinity gradient microbial communities from Chesapeake Bay, USA - CPBay_Spr_15_0.8_DNA (version 2) | ecosystem: Environmental > Aquatic > Marine > Coastal | place: USA...
GGAGCCACCAGCGCTATCTATCCCGCCCGCGACGGCCAACATATCTGGATTGCTGAGCGCTGTGGCTCGAATTCTTGCGTGGATAGCGATCTGGATCCGATCCTGTTGTTTGACGCTGAGGGGCATCTGGTCAAAAGTTTTGGCGCGGGCTTGTTTGCCTGGCCTCATGGGATGTATGTGGACGCCGAGGATAATGTCTGGGTGGCAGACGCGGTGGGCTACGCGGCGGTACCTTCGGGCATCGGTCATGTGATCTACAAGTTCAGCCCAACGGGCGAACTGCTGATGACCCTTGGCGAAAAAGGTCAGGCTGGCGCATCAAAGGCGACGTTGCGGAAACCATCGGATATGCTGGTGGCACCCAATGGCGATATTTTTGTAGTGGACGGGCATGGTTCTGCCGTCGATGAAGTCGTGAACAATCGTGTGGTGAAGTTTGCCGCTGACGGGCAATTCATCACCGCCTGGGGCTCGGCGGGCGCGGGTCCTGGTCAATTCAAGGACCCTCATGCCTTGGCTATGGATTCAACGGGACGCTTGTTTGTGGGTGATCGCGGTAACAGCCGGATCCAGATTTTTGATCAATTGGGTCAGCATCTGGCCACATGGACTCAATTTGGCCGGCCTAGCGGTCTGTTTATTGATGCTGATGACCAGCTATATAGTGCCGACTCGGAATCGAATACGGCGCGTAATCCTGGATTTAAACGGGGTATCCGTATCGGTGATGCGCTCACGGGTGTCGTCACGACATTTATTCCAGATCCCGAGACGGATCAGGACGGCGCTGGCACCAGTGGCGCTGAAGGGGTTGCGGTGGACGCGAAGGGTAACGTCTATGGCGCTGAAGTTGGTCCACGGGCGATCAAGAAATACGTCAAATCGCAGCAGCTCAAGAGTGCCGCGTTAATCCAATAAGTTAGTGAAAAGGGAATTTTATGACCCTCGCATTGGGCATTAATCTAAGCGTTATCATCGGCTTCGTGATTGGCCTGATCAAACTCAGCAATATGGGTTTGCCCTTGTCTCGGCGAGTGCTGATCAGTCTGGTCGCCGGCGCGCTGCTGGGCGTTGCTCTGCAAGCGATTTATGTCGATTCACCGGCGGTGATCGAAGCGACCTTGGCCTGGAGTAATGTGCTTGGCAGCGGTTATGTGAGTTTGCTAAAGATGATTATCATGCCGCTTATTCTGGTGACCATGATCGCGGCAGTGGTGCGTATGGAAGCCGTTGCCGCCCTGGGTAAAATCGGCGGCCTGGTGATTGGTATTTTGATTGGCACCACCGTGATCGCCGCATTCGTTGGTATTGCCGTGACTAACCTGTTTGGATTGACCGCTGAAGGCTTGACGGAGGGTGCTCGCGAGCTGGCCAGAGCCGAGGTGTTGGTAGGGCGCCAGTCGACCGTCGCCGACTTGGCTTTAGGTCAGATCATTCTCAGCTTTATTCCACAGAATATTTTCAGTGACCTGACCGGTGCCCGTCCGACCTCAATCATCGCGGTGGTCATCTTTGGTATTCTGGCCGGTATTGCCGGCCTGCAACTCACCAGTGATAGTCCTGCGCAGGGAGCAGCCTTTCGGTCTTTCATCGAAACAGCGCAGGCGGTTGTGTTGCGTCTGGTACGCATGGTTATTAGCCTGACACCTTACGGCGTGCTGGCACTAATGCTGAAAGTTACGGCGACGTCTAGCGGCGAAGATATCCTTAGCCTGTTGGGGTTTATCCTCGCGTCTTATCTTGCGATCGCTATCATGTTTCTAGTGCATGGATTGCTGATTGCGATCTCGGGTAGTAATCCTTTGGACTATTTTAAGAAGGTTTGGCCGGTACTGACATTCGCCTTCACCTCTCGTAGTTCAGCGGCGACCATTCCCCTGAACGTAGAGTCTCAGATTAAAGACCTGAATGTCGCCAGCCCCATTGCTAATCTATCCGCGTCCTTCGGCGCGAGCATCGGTCAGAATGGCTGCGCGGGTATTTATCCGGCGATGCTAGCGGTCATGATAGCGCCGACCATGGGCGTCGATCCGATGGATCCTATGTTTATTATCACGCTGGTTGGTGTGGTCGCTGTCAGCTCATTTGGCGTGGCGGGTGTGGGTGGCGGTGCGACGTTTGCGGCGCTGATAGTGTTACCCGCTATGGGTTTTCCGGTGGCATTGGCAGCGTTACTGATTTCCATCGAGCCTCTGATTGATATGGCTCGTACTGCCTTGAATGTCAGCGGATCCATGACCTCTGGACTCATTACCAGTCGCGTGCTGGGGATGACCGAACGACCCGCAGGCGATGTGCCAACTTCGATTGCAGAGGCTTACGGGAAACCCTGATCAAGCCAGTTTGCCTGTCGTATTCTTCGCCATGATGGGTGCTGCGGTTGGCTAGGTCTAGAAGCGTTCTGCGTGGCAGTTGATTTGTTCAGCAAAGGCTTTCCCTGATAGGGTTACTTGTTGATGAGCAAATGATTCCTGTAGTTGTCATGAAATCAAAATGCTACAGGTTTAGTTCGTGTTAGAGTAGCTTGTCCGGCAAAATAAGCGTGGCGTGAAACGCGCCTGATTAAATAAAAAGTGTCGAATTTTTCTGGCAGACGGCCGGCGCCCAAGAGCAATATATCTGTTGACGGTTTTTCAGCGACGCTAGAGAGGGTGAGTTGTTGTGTTCAAACCAAAAATTAAGCCAGAAAGGAAATCTATGGTAGAGGTGTGTGTGAAGCAATCCTTATTGAGAGCGGGCGTACTGTCGGTCTCTTTGTCGGTCTCATTGTTGGTCTCACTGTTGGTCTCGTCTTTGGCGAGTGTCGCCTTCGGTGCCAATGCGCCCACGGTCGCGAACAATGGCATGGTGGTGTCGGCGAATGCGATATCCTCAGAAATTGGCAAGCAGGTACTGCAAGACGGTGGTAGCGCAGTGGATGCGGCTGTCGCTACGGCCTTCGCCCTGGCGGTGACGCACCCTACGGCCGGTAATATTGGCGGCGGTGGTTTTCTAATTTATCGCCCCGCCAAAGGTGACCCCACTGCCTATGATTTCAGGGAAGTTGGACCCGGCGCATCATATCCTGAAATGTGGTTGGTGGACGGCGAATACAATTTCCAAAAACATCATATGAGTTATGCCTCTGTAGGCGTCCCCGGAACTGTAGCGGGCTTGCACGCGGCCTGGGAGGCTGAAGGGCGCTTGCCCTGGAAGCGGCTAGTGGAGCCAGCAATTAAATTAGCCAAAAACGGCATCGTGATTACTCAAGGTCTCGCTCAATCGATCAAACGCAATTTGCCGCGGATGGAGAAGTACCCAGCCTCGGTGGCCAAGTTCACGAACCAGGGTACACCCTATGCAGCCGGTGACCTATGGATTCAAGCTGATCTGGCCGAAAGCCTGCAGCGGATCGCCGATCAAGGGCCCGCGGGATTTTATCAGGGCAAAACCGCTGAATTGTTGGTGGCAGAAATGCAAGCCAATGGCGGGCTGATTACCCTCGAAGACTTGGCGAATTATACAGCTAAAGTGCGTCAGCCGATTATCGGTCAGTATCGCGGCTACGACGTAATTTCGATGCCACCACCCAGTTCAGGTGGTACAACCCTGGTTGAGATGCTCAACATGCTAGAAGGCTATGATCTGACCGAGATGGGCTTTGGTTCTGCCGATGCTTTGCATGTGATGACCGAATCCATGCGACGGGCCTACAATGACCGGGCCCGGTATCTGGGCGACCCCGATTATAATGCCGATATGCCCTTGGATCGGCTGTTGTCGAAAGACTATGCGACGGACCTGCGCAATACGATTGATCTCAAACAAGCTTCGGTCTCGAGTCCTGAGGCCTTTAACTTAATGCAAGAAAGCCCGGAGACCACCCACTTTTCGGTGGTGGATAAAGATCGTAATGCGGTGTCCTTGACCTATACGCTGGAGTGGGGTTATGGCTCGGGTATTGTCGTGCCGGGCGCGGGCTTTTTGCTGAATAACGAAATGGGCGACTTCAATGCAGGCCCGGGTTTAACCAACAGCCAAGGCTTGATTGGCACGCCGGCGAACCTTGCCGAGCCAGGTAAGCGAATGTTGAGTAGCATGACGCCAACGATCCTGGCGAAAGATGGCAAGCTATTCATGGTCACCGGTACGCCCGGCGGACGTACGATTATCAACACCGTACTGCAAACGATTCTGAATGTGGTGGACCATGGTATGAATGCTCAGGCCGCAGTGGATGCCGGACGTATCCACCATCAGTGGATGCCGGATGTCCTTAACTATGAAGCCCAGGGTTTTTCCCCCGACACGCTCAAGGCGCTGGAAGCTCGCGGGCATGCACTGAATCAAAGGGTGAATCAAGGTTCTGCCGAGGTCATTGTCAATAACGTCGAGGCGAGTGTGCTCGAGGGTGGCGTGGACCGCAGGGTGCCAGACGGCGGTATCGCTGCGTGGTAATTGGCCGCTTGCGGGTTTTTGACAGCACAAAGGTAGAACGCCTGGCTGTCCAAAACCTGCATATCACTGTAATCTGACCGACCCGGGATTAACCCGCGACTAAAAGCCTGATTGACCGTGAGCCTTAACACAACGACAAGCCACCAGACCCTGATTGCGCGCCTAGATCATTGCATGATCAAGGATCGTGGTCGTCTGCGTCAGGCGCTGCGTGACAAGCGCAAGGTCGAGAAAAACATCGCTAAAATCACGGCGCAGATTGATCGATCGGTGAACCTTGCCGAGCAGCGCCGGGCAGAACTACCTATCCCAACCTTTCCGGAATCGTTGCCGGTCAGCCAGCGAGTCGACGACATCAAGGCGGCGTTAGCCAGTCACCAGGTTGTGATCATTGCCGGCGAGACCGGTTCTGGTAAGACTACCCAGATTCCCAAGATCTGTCTTGCGCTGGGCCGTGGGGTCCATGGCCTGATTGGCCATACTCAGCCGCGGCGGGTTGCCGCCCGTACCGTGGGTAATCGAATCGCCGAAGAGCTGAAGGTCAAGTTTGGCCAGCAGGTAGGCTATCAAGTTCGCTTTACCGACCAGACAACTCCGACGACGCACATCAAGGTGATGACTGACGGCATCTTACTGGCGGAAACCGCCCGTGATCGCTTTCTTGAAGCTTACGACACCTTGATTATTGATGAAGCTCACGAGCGCAGCCTGAATATCGACTTTCTTCTTGGTTACCTCAAGCGTATTTTGCCTCGTCGCCCAGATTTGAAAGTCATCGTCACTTCGGCCACCATCGATGTAGATCGCTTCTCCAGGCATTTTAATGATGCTCCAGTGATCGAGGTGTCGGGCCGAACCTTTCCGGTGGTGGTGCACTACCGTCCGACCTTGGCCGAGACTAAAACCCACGACGCCGATGAGTTGATGTTTCAGGGGGTGCTTGACACGCTGCGTGAGATCGAGCAACTCGAGCGCCAACGCCAAACGCCGGGTGATGTGTTGATCTTTTTGTCGGGCGAGCGCGAAATTCGTGAACTCGCCCATTTGATCCGTAAATCTGACTTGCGTCTCTGGGACGTGCTGGCGCTGTACTCTAGGCTCAGTGTCGCTGAACAAAATCGCGTGTTTCAGGCCCATACGGGCCGCCGCATCGTACTGGCCACCAACGTTGCGGAAACTTCACTCACCGTGCCAGGTATTCGCTATGTGATCGATACCGGCGTGGCGCGCATATCTCGCTATAGTGTCCGCTCCAAGGTGCAGCAGTTGCCCATCGAGCCGATCTCTCGCGCCAGTGCCGACCAGCGCAAAGGCCGGTGTGGGCGTATCAGTGATGGCGTTTGTTTTCGCCTGTACGCCGAGGAAGACTTCTTATCCCGGCCTGAGTTTACCGCGCCGGAAATATTGCGGACCAACCTCGCTGCGGTGATTCTTCAGATGCTGATGTTACGACTTGGGGACATCAGTCATTTCCCCTTCGTTGAAAAGCCCGATCAGCGACAGATTAACGACGGTTTTCATTTGTTGCACGAACTTCAGGCCGTCGACGAGAAGCGCAACATTAATCAGATGGGGCGCGAGATGGCCCGGTTCCCCGTGGACTTGCGCCTGGCGCGGATGCTGATGCAAGCCAGTCAAACAGGCTGTTTGGCAGAGGTGTTAACCATCGTCAGCTCGCTGGCCATGCAGGATCCTCGAGACAGGCCCCATGATCAGCAACAGGCAGCTGACGAAAAACATAAGCAGTTTCAGCATGAGCAGTCCGATTTTATGACGTTGGTGAATATTTGGGATTTCTATGAGTCCCATCGCCAGGAGCTGACTCAGAATCAACTGCGCAAATTTTGCCGGCAGAATTTTTTGTCGTACATCCGTATGCGAGAGTGGCAAGAGAATCATCGTCAACTGCACCTGTTAGCTCGTGAGTTGAAACTCGTTAAGAATCAGGCGCCAGCGGAGTATGCCGCTATTCACCAGGCTTTGTTAGCTGGTTTGCTGGGTAATATTGGCGAGAAGACCGATGACAATGATTACCTGGGCGCGCGCAATCGCCGGCATTTCATTTTTCCAGGGTCAGGTTTGTTCAGTCGAAAGCCGCGCTGGATCATGTCTGCTGAGTTGGTGGAGACAACCCGTCTGTATGGCCGAACTGTGGCGCAGATAGAGAGCAGCTGGATCGAACCTCTCGCCAGGCACCTGGTGAAACGTAATTACCAGGAAGCGTATTTTGACGTCAAGCGATCTCAGGTTATGGCTTACGAGGAAGTGATTCTCTACGGTGTGACCATCATTAAAAAGCGCCTGGTCAATTTTGGTCAGGTTGACCCTGTACGGGCTCGGCATATTTTTATTCAGGAAGCGTTAGTGGAGCAACAGCTGCACAGTAAGGCCGGTTTTTATCGGCATAACACGCTACTAGTGGCTGAGGTAGAGAAGCTCGAGTCCATGTCTCGCAAGCGAGATATTCTGGTAGATGGTTACACGATTTTTCGGTTCTATGATGAAAAACTCCCAGAGGGTGTCAGTTCGCTGAATGAACTGGATTACTGGCGTAAAACGATTGAAGTGGAGGCACCTAGAACCCTGTATCTTGAGAAAAGCTTGTTGATGAAGCAGGAGCCTGGCTTGTCCGCGGCGCTCTATCCTAACCAGTTGGATGTGGCTGAGACCAAACTTAAACTGGATTATCATTTCGATCCCCAACACGAAGATGATGGGGTGAGTGTACAGGTGCCTGTCGCATTGTTGCGCCAAGTCTCTCGAGCTCAACTCGATTGGGTGATACCCGGCTTGTTGCGAGAGAAATGTCTGGGGCTCATCAAGAGTCTGCCGAAAGCCTTGCGCAAAAAGTTTGTTCCTGCGCCCGAGTATGTGGACAAGGTGATGCCGCTGTTGAGTTATGACGGTCGCGAATTGTCGGTGGTGTTGGCTGAGAAACTATTTCGCCTGAATGGCACTCGAGTCAATGCCGATGACTTTGATGCAAACAGCCTTGATCAGCATCTGAAAATGAACATCAAGGTGCTCAATGATAAGGGCAAGGTGATCGGCAGCGCGCGTGATTTGACGCATTTACAGCAGGAGTTCGCCGCAGAAGCTGATCAAGGGTTCAATCAGCGGTCGCGTCTGGATATTGAGATCGAGGGTGCTGTCGATTGGCAATTTGGCGATCTGCCCGAGTCGGTGCTGCTTGATCAGGCCGGCATTACGCTGAAGGGTTATCCGGCGATGATAGACCAGGTTGAAACGGTGGCTATACGCGTTATCGATAACGCTGCCGAGGCTGAACGTTTGTCCCGGCAGGGTTTGCTGCGCCTGTTGATGTTATGTCTGCCGGATCAGCGCAAGTATGTGAGTAAAAACATGCCGGGCTTTAAGCAATTTTCGATTTACTACGCGACTCGAGGTAGCGGTGAAGAACTGCTTAAGGATCTTGTTGAGGCGGTGTTTCGCTTCACCTTTATCGAAGGCAAAGCCTTGGTCAGAACGGCGCTCGAGTTTGAATCTAGGAAAAAGAGCAAGATTGAGCTGGTCAGCATCATGAATCAGACAGGGCGGCTGGTGGCAGAAATTTTGAAGGCGGCGAATGAGGTTGAAAGGCAGTTAACCGTGGGTGAAAATAGTGTGAACCAGTCATCCAGGGCAGATCTGCGGGAGCAGCTGGCACAGTTGCTCGCGCCAGGTTTTATTCGGCGTGCCTCCTTGAAATGGCTGAAACAGTACCCGCGTTTTTTGCAGGCAATGCTTTATCGATTGGACAAAATGCAACATAACATTGGCAAGGATCAACAGGCCATGAGTGAGGTGCGAAGTCATTGGCAGAGGTTTATAATGGCGGGCACGGTGGACGATGAAAACCTGCAAGACTATCGTTGGATGATTGAAGAATACCGAGTATCCCTGTTTGCCCAGTCCTTGGGTACCAGCATGCCGGTCTCTGGTAAGCGTCTGGAGAAGGAGTGGCAGAAGTCGGGACAGCGTAACGCAAGATGATTGATGTCGCTGGCGACATGCGTGTTGGATCAAGACCAGATGAATCTTCCCTCGAGTTGTTTACCTTGATAAAACCTCTGAATAAATATTATGAATAAGTTGAAGAAGGAATACTGCTTGAAACTAGTCTGGCTTGGAGTCGTGGCATTACAGTGTGTGCTGGCTCAGTCGGTCTATGCGGATGTCGAGAATCCAGACCCGTGGGAAAGTGTTAATCGAATCACTCACGGGTTCAATGATGGTATCGATCGGGCTGTATTAAAGCCGGTGGCCAAAGCTTACAAAAATGTGGTGCCCGGTGGGGTGCGCCAGACTATTGGTCGGTTTTTTAGTAATCTCGATGAGTTTGGTAATGTCGCCAACAACTTATTACAGGGGAAGGCCAAATATGCCATGGGTAGTGCTGGGCGGCTGATGATTAACACCACCGTGGGGCTTGGCGGCTTGTTGGATCCAGCGACAGATATGGGTTTGCTGGCTCATCCTGAAGATTTTAGCCAGACTTTTCGAGTCTGGGGTGTGCCGAATGGTCCTTATCTGGTGATCCCCTTTTTGGGTCCATCGACGGTCACCGATGCGGCGAGCTTGCCTCTAGACAGTGTCGTGGGGCCGTTACGTGATTACCACCCAGTACGGCACCGTAATACGCTCCGTGGCGTCGATCTTGTCGACGGCCGGGCCAGCGTTTTAGGTGCCGAGAGCGTCGTGTTCGGTGATCGGTACATCTTCTTCCGTGACGCTTATCTGCAGCGTCAAAATTATTTGGCGAAGGATGGTCAGGTGGTTGATGAATTCGATGATTTCTGACTTTGGTCAAGGCGCTGTGTTGGCGCCGCTTGAAGGATTCTTCGATTTTAAGAAGCAGCGCGAATTATCGACGCTAACTACTGGTAAACATTGATATTTAAGAGTAGAGTCGCTTGAATCATATTTGGCCTGCGTGCGAGCGTTGCTAATGAAAGTCAGAAGCGGTGAGCTGCTACTCTTAAGTCATGCAGCAGACACTCAAGACGAAATCGGAGATTTACTCGAAGGTAGTGGGTTTGACGTGGTTAACGTCACTACCGAAGAAGACTGTCTCGCGCGTCTGCAGTACAGCCGACCGGAAATATTATTGGTGTCCCTGGCGGGTCCCACCATCTACCCTGATTCAACTTTGGTGACCTTACGTCAACAGGCGCCGCGACTCCCCATTGTATTGTTAGCGGATGCCTCGACGGTTCACCTCGTGGTTTCCGGGTTGAAACTGGGTGCTGATGATTACCTCATGTTGCCTCTCGGTGATCCCGCCATTATGCATTATGTCCTGCACGATACGATTCAGCGAAAGCGTGAACTCAAGCGCCGACTCAACAATGAAAAAGCCCTGGCGAAATCCAATAAGATGCTACTGGAAAGCCTGCAACAGCTTGAGCAGGACCAGCAGGCCGGGTTTCGGGTCCAGCGGGGCTTGATGCCAGATACGCCTCTGATATTTGATAGTTTAACCTTCGAACATGTGATTCACCCGTCATTGATCTTGAGTGGCGATGCCATCGACTACTTTGAATTACCGGACCAGCGAATACTGTTTTATATCGCTGATGTCTCCGGCCATGGTGCGGCTGGCGCCATCGTGACGGTGGTGCTGAAGGGCCTGTTCCAGCAGTTGGTCAGTGAGTATGAAATGCTGTCAATTACAGCCGCGAATGACATATTGAACTGGCTAAACCAGGAATTGCTGAAGGTTCATCTGGAACAACATGTGACCCTGTTCTTGGGCTTGATCAGTGAAGACCGTAAGACCTTGGATTACAGTAATGCCGCCCATTTTCCCGGCACTATATTCTCTGGTGTTGAGGGTACTGACGGGGCTGAGTATCTCGAGTTGGGTGGTTTGCCGTTGGGCATTATAGCGACGGCGGATTACGTCGAACACACCGTGGCGCTGCCGAATAATTTTAGCTTGGTTATGTTTTCTGATGGCGTGTTTGAAATCATGCCCCAGGCGGGCTTGCAAGCCAAAGAAAAACACCTCGTATCACTGGTAAACTGCACCGGTGGAGGGTTAGACTGCCTCGCTGAAAAACTTGGCTTAAGCGATGTCACGGATATACCCGATGATATTGCGATTTTTACAGTGACTAAGACTGGATAGTGGTTATGAGCAAAATACTTTTTGCTGATCAAGATGGCGTTCAAGTTCTGCAATTTTTTGGCGATGTGAGAGTGTGCCTTGGCCCGACAATTTCAACTTACCTCGCCAGTATCGATAAACATCGTGGTGTCAGAGCCATTGTTATCGATCTTCGTGAGACTACTGGTATTGACAGCACCAGCTTGGGCTTGCTCGCTAAAATCTCTCTCCGTAGTCAAGACCAGTTTAAAACCCTTCCCACTATCGTCTCCACGAATGCAGATATTAGTCGAATATTGCTTAGTATGGGCTTTGATCAAATATTTTTGATTGATCAAGAAGCGCAATACGACTGCGATCAGTTCGGCGAGCTGCCACCGAAAATTGTTTCTGAGGCGGTCCTTCGGGAGCAAGTACTTGAGGCCCACAAGACGCTGATGGGGCTTAATGAGAATAACCTGATAGCATTCCAGGACCTTGTCGCAGCCTTAGAGCAGGAGCAAGGTCAGGCGTGTGGTGCTCAACCCCGCAAGGCCCGTGCTGCAGGCTGAATGCTAGGGTCTTATTGCGGCTAGTTCTTGGTGTTCGTTTCCGCGTTCAACCCTGCACTGTCAATCCTTGCATTCAATCGCTGCCGCGCATCTAAGATTGCGTCTGCCGGGCTCGCAGTTTGGCCTTGATAAAATCTGAGTGAGCAACGTGTAGCAGGCCGGAAAGCTTACGAATAAATTGTTCTTCGTATTTGTCCAAGCGGCCATCGGCGAATGCTACCCGCCAGAGTTGCTCTACCAAATGAATCTTGTCGTCGTGGCTATAGTGTTGATTCACCAGTTGCGTGAACTGAAACACATCGTTTGCTTCATCCGATGCGGCCCCTGCTAATTCCAGTAATTCGAGTAAGTCGGCTTCGTCCAGCGCGAAGGTGTCGCGCAGCAGACTCATGATCAGGTCACGCTCCTGATCGTCGGCGTCAAAGTCGGCTCGAGACAACTCGAGCAACAATGCCGCCATGGCGAACTGCAGCGAGCGGGCATTATTGTCACTGTTGTCATTTCTGTCTGAAGGCAACAGCTTTTCATCAAAAAAGCGTTTAATTTTATCGAGCATGAATGAGGGTATCCCTATTGGTATTGCTGTTGTCGAGCCTGTTGCGCAACAAAGGTTTCTGCTGCTTCGGCATGGTGGCAGAGCCCGGCTTCCGCGAGTGCCTGCTCTACGACTTCAGTGCCACTGCCCGTTTCAAACATGTGTGCACCGAGATAGCGGCGGAAACTGCGGGCGCCGCGAATCCCTGTGAACAAGCCCATTAGATGCCTGACCATATGTTTCAGGGGCTCGCCGGTCTCAATATTTCGCACCATATAGTCCGTATAGTCTGCCAGCGCTGTCAGCCTGTCCATTGAGATGTGCTGGTACAGTGCCCATTCAAGTTCTGCGAGCAGGTAAGGGTTGGAGTAGGGTGCACGCCCAAGCATCAAGCCGTCAACTTTCGGTAAAACCGCCAAAGCAGTGGCGGTATCGTTGATGCCGCCATTGAGAATAAACTGGCAGTCAGGAAAGTCGGCCTTGATGCGGTAGACGTAGTCGTACTTCAGTGGCGGAATTTCGCGATTGTCCTTGGGTGATAGGCCGCCGAGAATAGCCTTGCGGGCATGGATGATGAAAACTCGGCAGCCGGCTTCACGAACGGTCTCGATAAAATGATGAAAGTGCTCATAGTCGTCTTGATCATTGAGGCCGATGCGGGTTTTGACGGTCACAGGAATCTTGACCTCAGCTTGCATGGCGGCCACACATTCGGCGACCAGGGCCGGTGTAGCGATGAGGCAAGCGCCGATGCCACCAGACTGAACTCGATCGCTGGGACAACCCACATTCAGATTGACCTCTTGGTAACCGGCATCTTCCACCATGCGGGCGCAGGCTGCCAGATCTCTGGGATTGTTGCCGCCCAGTTGCAGGGCGCAGGGTTCGTCGCCACCATGGCGGAGAAAGTGCTCGGCCTTGCCGTAGAGCAAGGCGCCTGTGACCAGCATTTCTGAGTACATCAGGGTGTTGGGTGACAGCAACCGAAACAGGTACCGACAGTGACGGTCGGTGCAGCCCATCATGGGCGCCAGGCTCAGGGTGCGATCCAGGGGCGCAGGTGTACCAGGATTTGTAGTAGATTTATTCTGTGTATTGAGCCCCATGGGGTTGGGCTCGATTAGAGACCTATCAAGCATGTCAGAATCGCAATTAATGTTCGTCAGGGAATAGTGTAACATCTGTGGCCGTTTGCATGTATTCGCTCGTGGCCTGGTTTTTAGTGCCAGCCGGGAAGCTCAGTCAGGGAAAAGTCGTTATGGAAGCCAGAAAAGTCAGAACCCGAGTCGCGCCGTCACCCACCGGTGATCCCCATGTGGGTACCGCCTATATGGCGTTATTCAGCTTGTGTTTCGCGCATCAGCATGGGGGCCAGTTTGTGCTGCGTATAGAAGATACGGATGCGGCCCGCAGCACCCCTGAATCGGAAGCGAAGATCCTCGACTCCCTGCGTTGGCTGGGTCTGGACTGGGACGAGGGTCCAGACAAAGGTGGGCCCTATGGTCCCTATCGGCAGAGCGAACGCAAGGCGATCTATGGGGGTTACGCTCAGACACTGATCGATGCTGGGCACGCCTTTCCCTGCTTTTGTACCAGCGAGCGGCTGGACGAAATGCGGCGTGAGCAGATGCAGCGAGGCGAAACAGCCCGTTACGATGGTCATTGCATGCATCTGCCGCCGGCCGAGGTGGCCACGCGCCTGGCGAATGAGGCTCATGTCGTGCGCATGAAGGTGCCGGCCACAGGTACCTGTATTGTCAACGATCGACTACGAGGTGAGATTGAGATCGACTGGGCACAGATCGATATGCAGGTCTTGATGAA
>Ga0136655_1000924_pt1 | contig 13456 bp, 11 predicted proteins | sample CPBDNA_2_FD_94863 | JGI IMG/M metagenome (GOLD analysis project Ga0136655, IMG submission 94863) | Freshwater to marine salinity gradient microbial communities from Chesapeake Bay, USA - CPBay_Spr_15_0.8_DNA (version 2) | ecosystem: Environmental > Aquatic > Marine > Coastal | place: USA...
AATACAAGAAATGATATTTCAGGGAGTACAGAAATACGACGCTATCAGAAAAGTAAGAAAAGAAAAAAAACGTAAAGAGCAAGCAAGGCAGCAACACGAAAATAAAGTATTCGGTGATTTAAATTCACAACTTAGGGTTAACGACCCCTGGGTAGGAGTTTTCAACTTCTAATAAATTTATAATCACTTTAATTTGTAAAGTGTCATTATGACACTTTAGACTAATCTTCAGTAATTTTACATCTTTTGTCTTTTAACAAAGGATTAGGACCTGCTTTCTTCATTTTGATACTTACTAAATCAGGGTATGTATCAACTAATAATTTTAATGTTTTTTCCCCCTCCCTATCAATACCGATACCACCTTCAGCGATATATTTTGTTTTACAACATAGATAATTTAATCTAACTACACCACCATCAACAATGTAATGTTTAATACTTCTTTCATAATCATCTCTTGCTCCGATATCAGGGGTATGATTTAATAATTCTTTTTTAACAATTACACCAAATAAATGACCAATAATAAATTTATAATCATATGAAATATTATTCTTCATAAATAAACAATTATCAACAGGATATACACCCCATATATGTCTACCCGATTTTTCACATTCTCTAAATGCTAAGTCAAACTCTTTTTTTAAATCTAATTCATCATTAGTGAAACCTATTGGTTCCCATCCTCTCGGATTTATCATTTTAATCAATTCAATATCATCATCAAATGATATTACTTTATCCCCTTCATTATAGTGTTTAAGAAATATAAACTCTCTAATTTGTCTGATACCCTTTTCGCCTATAATAATATTATATTCAGGATACTTATTCTTGTATAAATCATATTGTTCTTTATTAGCAACAAAAATATCAATAATAGATTTATCAATATTATGAAATTCTAATGTTTTTAGTGTTTTCTGACCTAATTGTTCTACTCTGTTATATGATGGTATCGCTATTCTATACATATTTTAATATTTTCTAAGATTAAATTTTTTATCTTTTAAATTAAAAAAATATTATCTTATATAATGAATAAAAAGAAGAATGCCGGTTCAGACAAGAAATCAGAAGCAAAAATCTATGAAACAGGAAAAGTTGGGAATGTGCCAAGAATTATGCCTGTGGTTCCACCGGAAGACACAGGAAATGATGGACACCCTAACATCCACCCTCACTTACCTCAAATTTCGGGACCGGGTGGAGGAGCACTCATCTTAATGATATCACCTGTACGCACAGGTAAATCTACAATTATTTCTAACCTTTTGTTAGGGGATAGTGAGATGGGTTTTTACGATGCTCAGGAGCGTTTTCATACGACTACTATAATTTCAAATACAATCGCTAATGATGTTACATCTCGCTTTTTAGCGAAAGCGTTTGATACTCACGATAGTTATTCAGACTATGTTATTGATGGTATCGTACAGCAGCAGAAATCTTATGATAAAGAAGAACAACCTGATATTGCGGTTATTTTAGATGACTGTCTCGGGAGTATCCGCAGAGAAGCAAGGATAAATCATCTGTGTAGTCGTTTCCGTCATTTTAATATTAAATTATTAATTGTTTCATCTCAAAATTTCAGGTCTTGTTCACCTATTATAAGGCAAAATGCTACTAACGTAATTGTAGGTAGTCCATTTCCAAATCAAAAAGAGTTAGGTAAGATGGCAGAGGAGTACGGAGATGTATTCGGTGGAGGAGATAATTGGTTAAAAATATATAAAAAAGCAACACCCGAAAAGTATTGTTTTCTTCATATGGATTTTCAAAGTAATCCGCCCAAAGCATATAGATGTTTTGAAGAATTGATAGCAGAAGGTCCAAATATAATTGGTGAAGTACCTGAATTGGATGATGAAGATTTAGAATTATCAGAGGAAAAAAAATAAATGATATATAATATAAACTTAAGTCAATGGATATGTACGGTATAAGTAATGCTGTGATGGAGGCAAACTCCTTACACGGACAAATTGGATTAGAAGCATCGCTGGCGCAAGATAAATACCACTCGGCATTAGATAAATTTAACAATAAAATTAAAACTCAAAAGGCAAATGATAGTCAATCAAACAATATTTCTGACGCTGAGGATTTAACCTCTCTACAATCTGTTTATACTACAGGTAGAGGTATTTACGGAGGTATCAGAGGTGGTATGACAGGTGCTTCAGAAGCGTATACTTCGGCACGAACAGGCACTGCTGCTACTAGTTTAGTAGGAACTGCTGCTACGGATGCTACAGGTGGTTTAAGCGACGCGGCACAAGCGGCGTTTCTCGCTCAATCCGCTAGTGTTTCGCGAGGTTTAGGTAGCGCAGCAGTAGCGGCACCTGAAGGAGCGGGTGTTGTTCGGTCAGCAATATCGGGAGTAGGTGGAGCAGCAAGAGGAGCAGCACAGGGTTTATCAGAGGTAGGAGGAGAAGCGGCACAATTCGGTAGTAAATTAACGGGTGTAGAGGGTATCGCTCAGAAGGTTGTAAGTACTCTTGGTGCTGGAGATGATATAGGATTTGTTGCTGGAAAAGCAGTAGGGGCATTAGGTGGAGTAATCTCTGGTGGTGAACAAATTGATAGTTTAATTGAGAGCGGTGGTAAATCGGCATTTACCCGTGTGAATTCTCAAGGTCAGCGGGTAGCTATGAGCGGTTTAGATAAAGCAAGTGAATTTTTAAATGAAGCGGGAGCATTAGCAGATGTAGCAGCGGCGGCTACAGGTGGGATGGCGGTTCCTATCGCAGCAGCACTAGGTTTAGCAGGTGCTATTACAGGTGCTCTTGGTGATTATAAAGATGAAAAATCAGATGATGCCCAAATTGGATTAAAAGCAGATGGTACGATAGATGCGAGCAAGGCACCTAAATTAGCGAATACAGCATCACACGTAGAAGCATTCACAGGTTTAGGATTTGTCGGTTCTGCTTCTCATAACCCGATGGCAAATATCGCTTAATTTATACTTTTTTAATTTTTGTAAATGAATAAAAATAATATCTTATATTATAAAATAAGATGGCAAATTTTTGGACGGCAGAGGACAAGATACCTATTGGACAGACTAAAATTGCTGTTCCAGCAGAGCACGGATTAGATTATGACCCGGGACAGAAGATGGAATTTCATATTCCTTCTTCTATTAATTTCTTTCAACCGAAGGAGAGTTATTTAAAGTTTGATGTATTAATCTCGCAGAGCGCTGTTCCCGAGATGTTTTTACAACTTGATGGTTCGTTAGGTGGACACGTATTAATCCGAGACCTTCGTATCTATTCAGGTGGTAGCGGACGTATCCTTTTAGAAGAATACCAAAATTACAATGTTTTAACATCTGTGAAATATGATTATGAAGTTAATGATACAATTAAACAGAAGCGTTCTCTTACAGAAGGATGTGTTTATTACGATGAGATACATAGGTCAACTACGGGTCTAAATCAGGATACAGCAAATAATCTGACAAATAATCCCTATTTTAAGAAACCTGACCAACCCAGTCGCACTGGTGCTGGTACTGCTGAATGTACTTTTCAGAAGGTTAAGTGTTTACTACCGCTAAACACCGGTATCTTCTCAAATGATAAGATTTTCCCGGTAGGTTTAACAGATGGTTTAATTGTTGAAATTATCTTAGAAGATGCCAAGCATTGTATCAGAAGTCTTGATAATGTTATGTTAAATAGAAAACTATTAGCAAATCCGGTATTTTTATCCTCTGCCGGTACTGTTGATACTGCTGCTCCTGCGGACCCTAACGCTAATCCGCAGTATCCTGTTGGTGGTAGCGCCGCAAACGCCTCATCATTTACTGAGTTTCATATTAGGCGAGACAATATGATGGGTGTTAACGCTGATATTGGCGCAGGTCATATTCCTTTCTGTAAGGGACAGCGTATTGCTTTTTACGACCTTCTTAACGATAGAAAAATCAGTAGTGCTTTAGGAGATGCTTACGGCGTAATTCAGGACATTACCTGGGGCGCCGGCACTGAACAATGTGCCAAGATTACGCTAGTTGACGCTTTTGACCCGGGACATACTATGAATGTAAATTGTGTTGTCATTGATGATACAATACATAGTCTTACTTCTTGGGCACCTTCTTATCAGATTACAAATTGTGAGTTTATTGTTCAGCAAGTAACTATGCCTGGGGGATACACTCAGAAACTATCATCTATGATGAAAGAAGGGGGTGCTATGAATTATGATTTCCTATCTTGGACTAATTACAAAACTTCACAGATTGCTTCTGAAAAAGTAAGTACATTAAGGGTTCCGCTAACACAAGCACGCGCGAAATCAGTTTTAGCGATACCTACAGACGCGTCAGTATACACACAGAGAGATATTATGAGTGCTTCGGGTACTGTAATTGAGGATTATGATAGAGATTGTCAAGACTATCGGTGTCAAAATAGAAGTGTAAGACCAGGTCTTGTAGGTATCACAGATAATCTTTCTCAGTATCAGTTATTTTACGATGGTAAATTAAATCCGTCTCGTAAGGTAAAATGTAATAGGATTTCCAATAAGACTAGTATTGACCAGCAACCGCTAATTGAGTTAGAAAAGGCATTAGTGATGTCAGGTATTAAACCACACAGTATGATGGCATTTAGGAAGAATTTTGTTATCGGTCGCGCTCTTAGTCTACAGGATGGGGTCTATGATACCAGAGGTAAAGATTTCCAACTTCAGGTTGAGTATCAGGAAACAGCAGACCCCGAGAAAAATAAATTATGGCACGTTTGGTGTGCTCACCTTCGTAGGGTTGTTATTTCGGGTAATTCTATTCAAATTGTAGTTTAAAAGTAAAAGTGTCATAATGACACTTTAGTAAAAAATCTTCTTTTTAAAATTTATTTGATTTAAATTATTTGTTTATTAAAGTAAACAATGACAAGTTATACTACGCACCAGGAAATAGTGCCCTCAAATATCACTAGTGATGGTAAGTTATCTTACGCTAACGGGCAACCTACTATTCAGTTTCTACTTGGAGAGCAGGAAAGATTTATTAAAGCAGGTAGTATTCGCCTTGTAGGTGAATTTACAGTATGGAAATCGTCGGGACTTTTACCAGTAGAAGCAGATGGTATCCGAATGAATGAGCGTTTAGGGGTTAATGCTATTGTTGACCAACTTACTGTTTTTAGTCAGAAATCAGGACAGGTGATGGAACACATAAATCATCATAATCGTATGATGTCCAGTTTCCTTTCTGTTACACAAAGTTTTGATGATTTCGCAGGGCATACATATGAAACTTCGCTTCGTTTCCCTAATTACAAAGGTCAGCAGTTAGGTGTTATTACGAATACTCAGGCATCAAACGCTACCGGTAAGAATGAATTTTGTGTTCCGCTAGTTTGCGGTCTATTTTTAGGTAAGGAACCTATCCCGCTATCAGGGAAATGGGGTGTAGGTGGATTACGTATTGAAATTCAGTTAGCACCGGATAGCAATGTATTATTCAGTAATACTAATGATGTTTCTGAACTAGCTAACGCATATTATGAATTATCTAATGTCCGTCTCATTTGTGAAACACAGGTACCACCACCGGACCAGTTATCTCAGTTAATGTCTCAGACTACAAATACTTTCGTTTACAATAGTATTACTTCTTACTACCAAACTATTAACTCAGCGAATGCTAATATCAATTTTAACCTTGCTTTATCAAAGGTTCTTGGAGCATATATGAATGTTGTTCCCGCCGGTCATATCAATAATCTTGCTTATGATGGTCTCGCTACTCTACCTTTCACAAATACTAATGGTACTCGCGCCCAAGTAGAGCAGTGTGTATTTACTAGGGGTGGCGAGAGATACCCTCTACAATACAATCTTGATACTTCACAGAAGGAAGCATTATACGCCGGTAATGATACAATGGATAGTCAGTTAGCAAGAAATTATATTAATGCTGTTAGCGGTTTCGCTAAATTAGCACGAAGCAGTGTCAATAGCAACAACTATAAGTATTTTGATGCTGGTGCTTATTTTGATAATGCTAAGGCAATCAAAGATGGTGGTAGCGCCTGGGGTTTAGGAATTGCTTACGATACTATCTCAGACCAGGGTATTTCTTTTGAGAATGTCCCGTTTGGAGTACAATTACAACTTCGTTTAGTTTCGGATAGTCCCCAGTCAATTTTCCTTTTTGTACATAGCAAGCAAACTGTACTATCTACTCCATCCGGAATTCAGGTTCTAAAATAGATAAACCGAAGGTATGCTCCGCTAAAATAATTTCATTTTTTTAGTTTAAATTTTTTATTTCAGTTATAATTAAATATGACTAGTATTAATAATTCCGCTATGGTTCAGGCAGGTGCTCCTGGTACAGGTGCTATTCCCGATTTAGTAAAGATAGGAACTATTCCTTCTGATACGGCAATTGATGTCGCTACAGAGATACTTGAACCGGTATCTTTCAGTCAGAATGAATGCCGATTTGTTTTAACTAACAAAGGTATATTACACTCAAATTCTCGTATTACTTTTGCTCTTAACGGAGATGTGATTGCTGCTGCTGGATTAGGTCAGGATGCTTTCTTACCAGCGAATATCGGTATTGCTTCTCTTTTACAGCGAGTAAGATTAACTGTAGGTGGTAAGACTATTTCTGAAATAGAAGATTTTAATCACTATTATGCTTATGAAAGTATGTTTATCCCCCCTGAAACAAATAAGGAGCGCGAACAGGTATTTACAGGTCGTGTCGGATTAGGTACTCGCCCTACTCTAAAACACAGGCAGACCGCCTATAATACAGCAGGAACCGTCGCTAATGATATTGAAAGCGTTTCAGAAGCAGATAGTATTTGTATTGATAACGGCAAGGATTTTGACCAAAATTATGATGGAAACGGAAATAATGACAATACTACAGCGCCTCTGTTAGCAGCGGCAGGTGTACCATCAAATACTCGCCAGGTTTGGGATTTCCAGCGTGAACAGCGTAAGGGTGTTTTCTCTATCCTACTCGCTGATTTATTCCCCTTCCTAAAGATGAACCAATTACCTCTATTTATGATTAAAGAACAGGTATCTATTCATTTAACTTTTGAGGCACAGGTAGCACCTGCTTCTTCTAGACGCATCTGCTCGGTAGAGGGAGAAGACCCTAGCAACGATGCTACAATTGTAAGGGATGATGTTAAGATGGTAGCGGATTATATTTTCTATCCGCAGGATATGATGCTTCAGTACGAGATGGCAAATCGCAATATGAGTTTTAATTACGTTGACTATCAGTTTGTCAAGCGTGATGTTCCTTTCGGGACTTTTTCTACTGGTTTAATTCAGAATGTTGGTGGCGCAGGTCGTATTGTGAATAAGGTTTGTGTTCAGGTGGAAAATAAGAAACCTGGACCGGCAGGTATTATCAATAATTACGGAAGTGATAGTCCGCTGATTACTGCTACTTCTAACGGCACTATCACTACAAATCTCAGATACAATGATTTATTCTTATTTCCAATTGATGTAACTAATTCAGCACGCCAATTTCATAACATTATACAGACAGAAGGTCGTGTTCCTCATATTGCTCGTGATATTTACTCCGGTCAGGGTCAGTTAGCGAAGGCGGCAACATTTGGTGGTTTTGAGAAGTTCCCTATTGGTGCTGCTTACGGCGCTGGTGCCGCCGCATTAAAATCAGATATTCGTTCTCGCGCTAATTGGCAATGCTACCTACTCAATCGTAATGAGCGAGTTAATAGCAGAGGTATTGAGGTATATGATAGGCGCGCTACTTACTCTTCTGATAGCACCCTACGCTGCTGGCTACAAGTAGTCCGTATGGCACAACTTAATGATGGTAGGATGGAAGTTGTATACGCTTAAGGTCAACTATTAGTTGACTTCGTCATAATAATCTTTTTTTAATTTTTTTTTAAAATATAATCTATATTAAACATTATAGATGGAACAAACTATTGTTGTTGAGTGTAGTAGGCAATCCAGTATTGAAAGTACCACAGGAAATAATAGCAATCCTGCTGAATGGACCTGTGATTGCGGGTCAGGTATTGTATTAGATATAGGAGATAAAATACAAGTTCATTCAGGTTATATATCTGAAAAAGGAGCGCAAGCAGGACAAATAGAGATTAAAGATAGGAATAGGTCCGATACGGAAACAGTTGAAATATCAAAAGATATTCAATACGTAAATCCTATATCTCCTACATTACCCTCTACTACAAATCAAGTACTTGATTGGTCAGAAATATATAAATATGCGGGTGAATTTGGTGGTAATGAAGAAATACCTATTCAAATTAATGATAGTGAAATAAATATAGTTTATTCACCTTATAAAACTGCTAACGGAGAATTTTATGCTACATTACCTAGATGTTTTATAGGTACAAATCACGCTGATACGAACGTTATTAATGAAAATCCTTATAATATATTTGATACTTCGTTAGGCACATACTCAGCAAGCAGGTGGGCGGCAGGTGCTATGGGTAATATAGTTCACAATTTGGATGGTGAAAACCCTGATTACGATAATAATTTTAAAGAAGCGTGGCAATTTTGTCCTGCTGACTACAAATTAACTTTGTTAAACCATCAGGCATACATACCAGATACTCCTCTACCCACCGCATCATCGGAAAGAAAAGGTATGATATTAAATGATAATAGTAGATATACATTATTCAGAGCGAAAAGTGTTTATCGTACTGCTTCTGCTGCTTATGATAACGGGGGAAATACAAGAGCAAATTTAGGTGGAGATGATACTAATACAACAGAAGGTCCTGGTACTTCGGGGTATCAAGATGCTTATGATTTAAGAGACCCTGCTATACTATATGAATGGGAGCAAGTTAAAGAATTAGTTAAAATCAAAAGTAAAAGCGGTTTTAATTCACCCAAAGATGTTTCAGTTGATTTAACAGAGCAACTGAATTTAAGAGGCGACCCTAAAACATTTAGTGTAGTTCATAAGACATTAGCATCACCTAGTAAGTATATTGAGAAAGAATTATATAAAACATATGAAAGTCCCTGTTATAAAGCATATAATTGTGCCACAAGTAATTGGGATTATAATAGGTGGACATCTTTTAAAGATGTTCAAAATACAACTACATCTGAACTAAACAACGCACATAATTATATGTCTATGTATCAACATATAGGTATCAAAAGACCTGATTTACATATTCAGGGTAGAAAGACTAATACAGCATTAGGATTTTTAAAACCAGCAGTTAGCGGTGGTGGAGGAGATACACCTAATGACGCACAAGTATTAAATTTAGGATTAGAGTGGACTGTGGATAATATAAAATTACTGAATGATTTATTTAATGTTCAGGCAAACTATCCCGAATTATTTACAGGTTTAGAGCAAGAAGGTCCACATAGCAACGGAGGTTATTTTGATATTACACCTGGAAAACATAGATTTTTACATTTTAATAAACAAGATGAACATACTACTTCTAGTGATTTTGCGGCAGGTAGATACTCTCATTCCCCACATAATTCACTAGGATATGATTTATACCCTACAAACGCTTCGATACCACCTGAAGGCGAGGGATTTTATTATTACGATAATACGATGGCAACATATCCAATATTCTTTGATTACAACGCCTCAACCGCCAATTTAAAAGAAAATGATGTATCATATTGTGAAGATAGCGCAGGTGGTGTATCCGATATTAATCAATTAGCATATGGATGGGCAAGAAAAGTTAGGATAGCAGCAAGTATAGCACCATCAGGTATTGAAAAATTTTACATAGGTGTTCAGTTCACATATACAGGTAATGGGGTTCCTGAATTTCTTTACAACGGAATGTCGCATATCGCTTTATCCACTATAGCAGGTAATACAGGTAGAAGATTTGGTTGGGATTGGCATTTTTCAGCATACGGAAATCCGTGTATGGTTTTATACAGCGGTTTAGTAAATACTTTTACAAGCGATAGTTTGACACATTGTAATGATGAAACAGTACAATACAAACTATCACAGAGTATTGATGATATTTCTGATAGTCGCAATGTCGCAGGTGGTTATCATCAAATATTATTAGGTGCTGATAGTCCCGGAATAGGATATGATGAGAATGAAGATAGATTTTATTTTACAAATTTACATATGAGTGAAAAATTAGGTAATCCAAGTGATGCTGGTAGACCTCCTAAATCCGCTCAAAGCACTGATGGTGTAAACGCTAATCCGAATGCTGATACAAGTGTCTATAAAGTAAATAAAAGATTGTTAGGAACAAATTATTGTCCAAATGTTTCTCCTTATAATGCTTCATTATTAGTACCAGTAAACGCAGCAGACCAATATCCAGCACAATTAATTTTCAGCAATAATTTAGAACCGGGAGTGCCTTATGACGCTCAAGGAGGTATATTTATTGAGAAGATAGCAGTACCCGAAAATATTTGGGATAGTAATTTAATAGGTGTTTTAGGTTTTCAATATTCACAATTTACGAATACAGATACATCAAGACAGGTGAGTATTAAAGATAGATTAAACGCTACGAATATGAAATTTCTTACAACCCAAGCACCTATCAATGTAGCAGATTTACTAAGTTGGAATAAGAATGGGTACGGAAATTCAATATTCACTATTACTGCTACTCCTGTTTATACTAGAAGTCAAGATAAACACACCCAACATACTGATTTAGCAGGTATTTATCCACCAATTACAGTAGAATTTAATGATGGAGCAGATAGCACAAGAATAACAGCATTAGATTTACCTACAAAGACAGCGAGACCTTATTACGCTATTAGAAGTGATATTATCCCTCAAAATCAGTTTTTTGGAGGTAATCAAGATTTAACAAAGAGAACAGCAGGAGCAGTTAATAGTCCAATAGTAGCTATCATAAATAAAACGAATGGATACGGAGATTTTTATTCAGCAGAATTTAATATGTTAGAGTTTACTAACACACAAAAAAGAGTAATTACAACTATTAAAACAAGTGTTTGCGACCCTGATGGGAGTTATGCCCAGGTAGATTTATCATCATCAGTAATTTATAAGATAATCAAAACAAAGGATATTGATTTGACACCTTTAAAAACATTATTAGAAAGTAAAAATAAAAAACAAGTAGAGCAAGGACAAATAGTAGCAAGTATGTTAAAAGACCCCAAAAACTTAAATCCAAATTTTATATATGCTTTACAAAATTTAATTTCTCAACAACCCGCTGAACCTATCAATCCTGAGGAATTTTTCGCCTCACAATCTTCTTTTTAGTGAAAGGTGGAGCAATATATATAGGTGAGTAGGGGTCATCAGTATCATATATATCCATTTTCCAAAGTGCTAAAACACAGCAAACATAATAGTCAATATCTTCAATTTTTAATTTATATCTTTTGATATTATGTATTTGATTAATATAAGTTTTATATATCTTAATCTGTTCAGGTAATTTTCTATTAAATTTTAATCCCTGTATTATCAATTTGTTCCCTAATCCTCTGAAGTATTGAATATTTTGTTCTTTTGTTAATTTATTACAAGTTAAGACTTTTAAATCTTTGTGATAAATAATTAAACTCATTTTTTACTAAAGTGTCATTATGACACTTTACAATTTTAAATCAAATTTCTTTTATAATTGGAATAGAAATTACTGAATTAAAAAAAGTTATAATTATTGGCAATACATATCGGGAATGATACATTGGATAATACATTTTACTTTTATTGATATATTTTTTTATATTTTAAAATTTTAAATATGGATATCCCTGATTTACCATTTGACCCTGTATCAATTGATATCCCTGATAATGAATTACCAAATGTCAGTATATTAATACCTTGTTATCAGAGAAGAAATTTTATTCCGTTAATGATATCAAATATAATTTGTCAAGATTATCCGAGAGATAAATTAGAATTAGTTATTTTACAGGATGGAGATGAAGATTTATTTATTGATGATAAAAGAAAACAATTATTTGAGAAATCAATAGGTATTAAATTTAGATATATTTATGAAAAAAATATAAGAAGAACGATAGGTGAAAAACGTAATAAATTAGTGAAGTTAGCTAGTCATAATATATGTGCTATGATGGATAGCGATGACATCTATATGAGTAGTTATATAAGACACAGCGTTAACGGATTAAAAGAGTACAAAGCAGGTATATCATCAAGTGCCTGTATGACATTTGTATATCCTAATAATGATTATCTAATGACTGCTATTAAATGCGGATATAAGTATCAGTGCCACGAAGCGTGTGCTGTATTCAAAAAGAAATATTGGAAAAAGATGGGTGGTTTCAATAAGACATCAGCAGGAGAAGGTATCGGTATGTTTTCATATAATGATAGAGAAATTATAAATTTAGATATCAATAAATTAATGGTTTGTATTGCTCATTCAGATAATACAATTGATAAAGAACAATTTAGTAATCAAAACAGAGAATATGCTATTTTTAGTAATGATGGATTAAAAACATTAATTACAAGATGCCTTAAATCCTAAAGTGTCATTATGACACTTTACAAAATAATTCTTTTTAGATTAGTTTAGATTATTTTTTTTGTATAAAATAATAAATGGATTGTGTTGACGAAGATAAAATTACAGACATCCTTGCTATATTGATGGCAGAAAGTAGAAATGACTTAGTAGAATACATAAAAAAATTAATAGAACTATGTGATTTAGATTATGAAGATGAATGTATGATAGAAAGTAGCAGTGAAAGTGAAGGGGAATATGAAGATATATCAATTAAAGTAGATAACAGGGGATTTCATAGTCTTACTTAAACTTCGTCAAATCCTTCGTAAAAATCCCTACTAATCCAACAATCGTGAGATGAATTGTATAGAGCATCAGACTTTCTGATACTTTCTTCAGATACACAGCATTGTACCATCTCATCTCGCTTAAGTTGTACTCGTAAGTCCCAACCCCTATGAAAATGATACTTTAGTCCGAAATCCGATATCCGATAGGAGGTATCGTCTTCACCATCAAGGATATCTATTTCATACATATCATCATCCCTATACCTTTCATTGATAATCTTAAGAAGCGGTGGAGCATTTGCCCACTTACGCTCTGAAGTATCTGTTGCCCACTGCCAATCGTCATACCTCTTATCATAACCTTCAAGTTCATAATCGCCACCGCCTACACCGCATAACCAACTTTCTTCAATATCAAACTCAATTTCTTCGGGGTATCCATCTTCCCCTGATGTAATAATTTCCTTCTCAATCTTACCCTTGATAAGATATGAGAACATTAACTCTAGACTAACATTATTGATACGGGTCTGCTCCCGCGTCATCAGTTTAGCGTTGTTGTTGTTAGCGTTCATTTTTATTGTTGTTTATTGTAATTAAACAAACTAAAATAAAATTTCAAATTTAAAGTGG
>Ga0136655_1000926_pt1 | contig 13429 bp, 24 predicted proteins | sample CPBDNA_2_FD_94863 | JGI IMG/M metagenome (GOLD analysis project Ga0136655, IMG submission 94863) | Freshwater to marine salinity gradient microbial communities from Chesapeake Bay, USA - CPBay_Spr_15_0.8_DNA (version 2) | ecosystem: Environmental > Aquatic > Marine > Coastal | place: USA...
GGTATGATGAAGATGCTGACCTAAAGATTAGACTCATTCTGAATCATTTGACCGTCATATATAATTGTTTTGGTGCTGCTGCGACATCTATGCTATTCTTAAAGTTAGAAGACTATCACGTCGCATTAAAGCCGTTTGTTATCATGTTGGGCTATATGCCAGAGATTATAGAGTACAGCGACAACAAAATCATAAGTTCAGAGATACCTCTGGACGCAAGAGTCATAAAAGAGTTAAGAGAGTTATGATCGTTGACCTTTTTTTAGTATTTCAGTTCATTAAACGATTGGGTACGCCATTTGATGAATGGCCTGCGTTCAAGCTCGGCATCATCGATGAAAAGGGCAACCAACTGATCAAACGTGCCGACTTCACTAAGCGAGAACAGAAGGATGCATTCGGCATCTTTGACATCATGATCATGAAGCTCAAGAGACTATTAGAGAAAGTTCCCGGTGGCGCATCACGCATTGGCTCATATGCAGCCGCATTATATCTCATCAAAGAACACAATGAAATCGAGTCTCAAGTAGATATGCTCACAGAAGAGCAACTCGAGGAGAAACTGTCGTATTACACGGAATATGCTAAGTCGATGAATATGGATAGCAAGTTCGATTCTATGGTTGACGAAGATGCTCCCGCAAATAACGCCGGCGGTGGAAACATTGCTGGTATAGGAGTAGGACCTCAAGGAGAGCCTGGATTCACATCTAAGGCTATGAGTAGATATAAAAAACGCAGCGAGCAACCACTTAAGCGTTTTAAAGATACTATTTCGTACACTAAAGCTAAGGAATAGCAATGCCAGAAGATAATCTGAATCTGGTTCGAACAGACGTCGAGATTCTTAAAAAAGACGTTTCGAACATCCAAGGACTGTTAAACAGAATTGATAACGCTATTGACAAGATAGCTGACGCAAGCAATAGCATCTCGAGAATATTAGCAGTACACGATAATCAGATCAAGGACAATGATTTTGAACTGCAAGAGCGTAAGCGTCTTTCAGAGAAAGAAGCCGAACTTCTGCACAAGAGAATTTCAGAAAAGGAATCTGAACAGAGGTCGCTCACAGAAAAGCATTACGCAGACCTTATGTCTTTCCTTGAGTCCCACGACAAACGCAGTCGTGAGACTTATGAAAAACTGACCTCCAGGGTGGAAGTCCTAGAGACTTGGAAGTGGGCAGTCGTTGGTGCTGCCACCGTCATAGGCTGGATGGTGGCAGAAATGGGCATTCTTCAGAAATTTTTGTCTTGACATCTCTGCGAATCCGTGTATAATGGACATATCGTCTAATATATTGGAGCACGTTAATGAATGTCGTAGATCTGAAGTTTGCTGGTATCTTATCGACTAGACTAGATAGGTACTCAGTTAAAGCACACGCCCCATATAGAGCGAACGTAAGATGCCCTATCTGTGGCGACTCACAGAAGAATAAGCTCAAAGCACGAGGTTGGATTCTAGAGAAAGAGAACAGTGCTATCTACTATTGTCACAACTGTAATGCCTCGCTCAGCATGCGAAACTTTCTTAAGTTCGTTGATCACAATCTTTTCAATGAGTATGTAGTAGACTCTGCCTTAGAGAAGGGTAAGAGGCGAGAACTATTTGCAGAAAAGAAACCGTCGACTATTAAACCGTTAGACAAGCTACAAATGAGAGCACCAAACTTTCAGAAGAAAGGCTCTCCCCTACTTAGTATCAAAAAAGTCTCATCACTAAGTCATGATCATCCAGCGAAAATATATGTACAGAGACGTCAAATACCAGCTTCGCTTCAGTATAAATTGTACTACGCTCCAACATTCACTACGTGGGTCAATTCTATCATACCTGATAAACTTCCGCAAGTCGAGAAAGATCGTCCCAGACTGATCATGCCTTTCATCGATAAACGAGGCAATGTGTTTGGATTCAACGCAAGGGCTTTTGGTGCTGACGAACTACGCTATATAACTATAATGTTAGATGATAGCATGCCTAAAATATTTGGCCTAAATGATGTAGATTTCACTAAGAAGTACTATGTCGTAGAGGGACCTATCGACAGTCTCTTTCTGAATAACGCTGTTGCCATGGCAGGTGCTGATGGCAACGCTAGTGGATTAGAGAATGTTGAGAATGCAGTCTTCGTCTTTGATAACGAGCCTAGAAACAAAGAGATCGTTGCTCGTATGGAAAAGTGCTTGGACAGAGGATATAAAGTTTGCATCTGGCCCACGAAAGTGCTTGACAATGACATAAATGATGCTATAATGAAAGGCTTGAGCCAAGCTTCTATTGAGTTGATTATCGACAACAATACGTATCATGGTCTGGAAGCAAAGTTACAGCTAACCTATTGGAGAAAATGTTAATGAAGGCTAAACTTATAGGATATACGCAACCAGCCGCATATGCAGTTGACGGCGTTAAAGATGTTCAAGATTTGATCGCATATTGTGCCAAGGTCTCTAATCCTACGGGACAAATGAACTTAGAGTCTAGTGCTAAATTGCTCAAATACCTGATCAAGCATAAGCATTGGTCACCGTTTGAAATGGCGTCTGCCACTATCGAAGTAGAGACTACTCGTGACATTGCACGGCAGTTGCTTAGGCACCGGTCATTCTCCTTTCAAGAGTTTTCGCAGCGCTATGCCGATCCTCAAGACATGGAAAACTCTTTTGTATTACGAGACGCTAGACTGCAAGACCTTTCGAATCGTCAGAACTCAATTGATGCTGATGATGTAGAACTCGATAGAGCCTGGAAGATGAAGCAGGCTATGATTATTCATGAGGTGAAGATTGCTTACAAGTGGGCAATCGAAAATGGTATCGCAAAAGAACAAGCTAGAGTTGTTCTACCAGAAGGTAACACGGTATCTAGACTATACGTAAACGGTACTATTAGATCATGGATTCACTATGTAGAATTGCGTTCTGCTAATGGCACACAGAAAGAACATATGGAACTTGCGAGAGAGATCGGTTACTCTATCACTCGTATCTTTCCTATGATTAACGAATTCATTAACGATTAAAAATAAGACGGTAGAGACGGATAGCTTTGATCTCTGTCGTCTTTCAACTATATTAGGAACAACAAATGTCAATTAAGATAAACAAAGATAGAGACTCATTGCTGGCACCATACGCAGTTAGTATGCTCAAGGACTTTTATCTAACAGAATATGAAACGTCTCCACAGGAAGCATACAAACGTGCCTCTATTGCCTGGGCTAAGTTTGGAGGCGAACTTGATGTAGATCTAGCCCAGCGCTTATACAACTACGTATCCAATAAGTGGTTTATGTTTGCGTCACCAGTTCTATCAAACGCACCTAATGGAAGTAAGCAGGGAAAGGGAATGCCGATCTCGTGCTTTTTAACATACGTCCCTGACACGTTAGAGGGTCTGATTAGCCATACATCTGAACTGCGTTGGCTGTCTGTGTACGGTGGTGGAGTGGGTGGTCATTGGAGCGATGTTCGTACTGTATCTGATGTAGCACCAGGTCCTATGCCATTCTTACACACTGTAGATGCTGATATGATCGCATATCGTCAAGGTAAGACTCGTAAGGGCTCTTATGCTGCGTATATGGACGTATCGCATCCTGACATCATTGAGTTTTTGAACATGCGTATTCCTACCGGAGACGTACAGCGTAAAGCATTGAACCTACACAACGCCGTTAACCTATCGGACGAATTCATGCAAGCTGTTACAGATGGCGCTGTATGGAATTTGAAAGATCCAAAGGATGGAAAGGTCAAAGAGAGCATCGACGCCCGCAAGTTGTGGGAGCGTATTATTGAGACTCGTTTCAGGACAGGTGAACCCTATCTCAATTTCATTGATACTGCGAACGCTGCATTGCCGCAACCGTTAAAAGACTTAGGATTGAAGATCAATGGTTCGAACCTTTGTGTCGCAGGTGATACTAAAGTAGATGCCATCATCAACGACGAACCATTCTTTGGAATTGAGATAATTGATCTCATTGATCGAATTCATCATGATAATGTTAAGGTGTTGTCAAAGAATATCGAGACGGGTGTAGTATCTTACAAATCCGTCTTCGATGGCGCATTGATGAATACTTCTTCGGAAATCATGCGAATCGAAGACGAAGAAACGGGCAAGTGTATTGGGTGTACTCCAGAGCATAAAGTCTTTACTAAAAATCGTGGATATGTGATGGCGAAAGACTTGAACGAAGATGATGTGTTAGATTTCGGTAAGGAGTTATATCACAAGCAGCCAGAAAGAACTGTGCCCTTAAAAATAACCAAGATTGAAAAATCTGTACCAGTGTATGATATTAGTGTGCAGGACAATCAAAACTTCTATGCGAATGGCATATTAGTACATAATTGCAACGAGATCCATCTTCCCACCAATGCGGATCGTACTGCGGTATGTTGTTTATCATCGTTAAATTTGGAGTACTATGATGAATGGAAAGATACTTCCATTGTTGCTGATCTTATCCGCATGCTTGACAATGTCCTACAGTACTTCATTGATAACGCACCAGACACAATTCCACGTGCCATATATAGTGCCAGTAGAGAAAGGTCTATCGGACTTGGATCTATGGGATTTCACAGTCTTTTGCAACGACATGGTGTTGCCTGGGAGTCAGAAACAGCACGTCAGATTAACCACGCTGTGTTTCAACACATCAATACGCAAGCAGTTTCGGAAACTAAAAAGCTGGCAGAAGAACGTGGTGAATATCCGGATGGTATTGGTAGCGGAAGACGCAATAGCCATCTACTCGCCATTGCGCCCAATGCTTCGTCAGGCGTAATTCTTTCGACATCACCATCGATTGAACCAAACAAAGCAAATGCTTATACACATCGTACTCGTGCAGGATCATTCCTAGTCAAGAATAAATATCTTGATGAGTTGCTGACTAAAAAGAATGAGAATAACGACTCTATTTGGCAGTCGATCATTACTCGTAAAGGCTCTGTTCAACACTTACCATTCTTAACTGAAGGTGAAAAAGCAGTATTCTGTACCGCTGATGAACTAGATCAGAACTGGGTAGTAACTCATGCTGCGGAGAGACAGCAGTTTATCTGCCAAGGACAATCAGTCAATCTATTCTTTCCTTCTGGCGCAGATAAGTCATACGTTAATCAGGTGCACCTTCGTGCTTGGAAAGAAGGTTTGAAGGGATTGTACTACTTACGTACAGAAGCAAAGCAACGTGCCGAGAACGTCAGTGAGAAGGTTGAGCGTGTCGCACTTGAAGGCGATAAGCGCAACGTGGTCTACTCTAAGAAAGATTGCCCGTTCTGTTCGATGGCAAAAGAAGAACTGCGGCTTCGTGGTATACCATTTGATGACATCGATCTAGTCTCGGTCGGCAAGACTGCTGCTGAAGTTACTGGTCGAAAGGATATTAAAACTGTTCCTCAAGTCTATATTGCGGGGGAATATATTGGTGGCTATAATGAGTTGCTTGCGTACTTGAATACGCCCGTCGAACAATCAGACGGAGAAGAATGCGTGGCTTGTTCGGGTTAATTATGGAATGTATAAGTATTAAACATAAATTAGACTGAAAAGAGGTAATATGAGCGAAAAATTAGGACTGTTGGACTACAGTAAATCGTACAAGCCATTCAGGTATCCTTGGGCTGTAGAGTTAGTGCAGAAGCATGAGGAGATTCACTGGGTGGAGACGGAGGCAGAGTTGTCAGAAGATGTCCAAGACTGGAAAACAAAGCTGAGCCAGTCCGAGAAGGACTTTGTGACTCAAATCCTTCGCTTGTTCACTCAGTCAGACGTGCAAGTAGGTGAGAACTATCATGAACTGATGATTCCTCGTTTTAAGAACAATGAGATCCGCAACATGTTGGCATCGTTTGCCAATCGTGAAGGAGTTCACCAACGTGCGTATGCGCTATTGAACGACACTCTTGGTCTACCAGATGAAGAGTTCAATAAGTTCCTAGAGTACTCACAGATGGCAAACAAGCTGGACTTTATGAAGCAGGGTAATATCAATACTCACACAGGCCTCGCCCTTGTTGTGGCACAGTCTGTATTCAATGAGGGAATGAGTCTATTCTCATCGTTCGTCATGTTGCTAAACTTTCAGCGATTTGGTAAAATGAAGGGAATGGGCACGATTGTAGAGTGGAGTATAAGGGATGAGACCCTCCACGTACAAGGCAACGCTAAGTTGTTCCGTGAGTTTGTAGAAGAGCATCCTCGTATAGTTAACGACGAACTCAAGTCTAAGATATACGAGATGGCAACAAATGCTGTTAAGCTAGAGGATAAGTTTGTAGAGCTTGCCTTTGGCGGACATGACCAAGAAGGCATCACTGAATCAGACGTTAAACAATACATCCGCCACATAGCAGATCGTAGACTACTACAGTTGGGCATGAAGCCGAAGTTTAAAGTTAAAGACAATCCGATGCCGTGGCTCGACTGGGTTCTGAACGGAGCATCACACGATAACTTCTTTGAGAAGCGTGTCACAGAATACTCTGTTAACGGAATGGAAGGTGATTGGGGCTGGAATAAGAATACATATAATGGCGAAGTCTGCGGCTTAGACGGCAAAGGTTGTCCTGCATGAGTAAGTGGAATAAAGCCTATATGGATATAGCATCACGAATCAGCGAAATGTCCTCAGCAAAGAGACTTCAAGTTGGGGCTATAGCCGTGAAAGATGGTCGAATTATAAGCATTGGATACAACGGAACACCAAGTGGTTGGGACAATTCGTGTGAAGACGAAAACAATGTGACTAAACCCGAGGTACTACATGCAGAGGAAAATTTGATAACCAAGCTCGCAAGTTCGAATGAGAGTGGTAAGGATGCGGACATCTTTATCACTCACGCTCCTTGCATTAACTGTGCTAAACTGATATACGGAACAGGCATAAGACGTGTATACTTTAAGAGCATTTATAGAAATGATGACGGAATTAAATTCTTAGAATCTTGTAAGATAGGAGTAGAGCAGATATGAAGAGACAAGATATTTTTTGCGAATATTGCGACAGTGAGTGTACAGTAGAAACGCCGAATATGGAAGATGCTATTCTATATTGTCCTATCTGTGGGTCGGAAGTTGATTACGAAGTCGATTATGATGGTGAAGACTTTAACGAAGACGATGATGTTTGGTCATAACTTATGTGGCTACTAGGTACCACCGAGTTCACTAGTGAGATGATTGGTGAGTACGTAGGATTTGTCTACATCATTACAGACTTGACTAACAGCAAGATGTACGTGGGAAAGAAACTATTTAAGTCCAAGAGAACTCTACCTCCTCTAAAGGGTAAAACTAGAAAGAGAAAGGTCGTCAAAGAGTCTGATTGGATGTCTTACTATGGTTCAAGTGAAGAGCTGATGTTGTTAGTAGAAGCTAACGGCGCTGAGTCCTTTAAGCGTGAGATACTTCATCTCTGCCACTCACGTGGCGAGATGTCGTATATGGAACTGTTTGAGCAGGTCAAGCGTAATGCTTTACTCAGAGACGATTACTATAATGGAATCTGCCAGGTGAAGATTCATCGAAGTCATGTGAAAAATATCAACCCTGACGATTTAGACTTCTGCGATGATCGATGTGCCGTCGAGCTATCAGATAGTCTGCCCCATGCGAAGAAATTAAAACCTTAGATTGTCATACCTTCGGCTATAGCGTTTTCGATGTGCTTGATGTATTCATCGATAGAGTGATCCCCGAAGTTGTCTATTTTTCCTTGCTTTAGCCCCATCCACATGCCACGGAATCGGTCTTTCGTTTTCTGCCATCCCGTGGGTGATCTAAGTTTGCCATATGCATTGATATAGCACTCTTTGCCATGATGCTTATAACCCATGATTGAGAGTGGCACTGTTGTGACGATGTCGTTGTTGTTTCTCCATCGATAATGTGGAACCGCAATAGAGTCGCAGTATCCAGCCCAACCAACTTTAGGTGAGCCATACGTGAACAACTCTTCGGGATTCTGTAAGTTCTCATCGTGTAGCGCACGACTGGCTATGATGGTAGCCATAGCTGCACCTAATGAGTGTCCACATATCCATAAATTTTTCTCTATACTGCTCTTTCTGGTGATGTCTTCGCATATCATGGGCCAAAGGTCGTCTACTTCTTTCTTGAATCCTTTATGGACTCTTGACACAGTTTCGGCGATGACCGGGAATGCTTCGAGGTCTGCCTTGATGTCACCGAACTCTGTCGGTTGTGTGCCCCTACAAGCGATGACTAAATCCTCTTTACTCTGAAATCGATATGCTTGGGCGCCGGATCTGTCATAGAATTCTACCGTGCTGAAGCCTAGCTTTTTGACCTCACGAGTTGCGTCCTTCACGCCGAGATACGCAATCTGCGACAATTTGGCAAAAAGTAGTGATCGTTCTAGTTCAGTTTTATCTTTAACGTTAGTCATAGAGTGTTTCCTTAATTATTTTATAAAAAGCCTTGACAGCTCACGCTATTTAGTATATAGTTAACTTATTGTATACAGGAGAAACGATTATGAAATTTCCGGTGACAGATAGATCGGCAAGTCCCTTTCGAGTATTTCTTAGGAATATGTGGGAAGAACACAGAGACGAGGTGTTGGCTTGGACAAATAAACCCGTCACTTACACATCTGAGCAATTTTTCAGAAAGAATAAGTGGTACTTAAAGACCTTGTATCGCAAACTACAACAAAACTCAACGGAATAAACCGTACAAATATTAGACACTAAGCGGACAAAATCTTTCTCCAATGCTGAGAAAGAGGTTGACATTCTGTTCCAATGTGTTATTATGTATCAGTAGTAGAGAGACCTTAGGAGAAGTATCTTGATAGAAGCACTAGAATTTGCCACTAGAATGCACGAAGGACAAGTGCGAAAGTACACTGGCGAAGAGTATATTAATCATCCAATCGCTGTTGCTGACATAGTTGAGGCATATTTAGACGCTAACGGTTATAGCGAAGAAGATGTTATGTTTGCGATCCAAGTTGCTTTGCTTCACGATACTGTCGAGGATACTGAAGCAACTATGGAAGACATAGAATCTTTGTTCGGACCAGAGATCGCCAGGGGCGTCTGGTTCATGACTAAGACTCCGGAGTACGTTGGAAATCGCAAGTTTCGTAAAGAGTTGTGTGAAGCACGGTTGCGTGAGGCTCCTGAGGTCATTCGAATCCTAAAGACTGCTGATATGTTTCATAACAGTCAAAGCATTGAGTTGTATGATCCAGACTTCTGGAAGACCTTCAAAGAAGAGACTGTCAGCCTGCTAATCGCAATGGATTGTGTTGAGGTTATGGTTGAGTTAGAGAGAATGAAAGCAGATGATCTACTATGACGGACTTCGAGCCGGTCTGAAAGAAATTGCTTGACATCTCGAAAAAGCCATGTTATTATTAGATCTGAAGATAACGAATAGAGGTTGAAAGGATGAATATTTTTGTGGATGCCCTTCGAAATGCTGTAGGCAATCAAGTGTCTGGTATCTGTGATGAGGTAAAGTTTCTAGGGACGATCACGTCTACTCGTGACTCGTTTGATACCGACATCGAAGTCACAGTAGAGGATGATGGTAATGTCTATGTGATTAACGGCACGACGCTGTATGAAGGCAGTAATGGAAGTTACTCCAATCTGCACGTATATTTTTAGTTAAAATAAAGCTTGACAGACACTAAACTATATGCGATACTGTACACATAATGAAAACTTTGAGAGACTATATGATGAACAATGAAATTCAAGCCCTAATCGAGAACATCAAAGCAGACTATGCCCTGATGTCAAGTGGTCGTGATGGAGTGATCTCTGAAATCCGCAAGAATATGATCGACAAGTTCAACGCCAACATTCGTGTTGAGGAAGGTCGAAAGTACATTAAGATTCTTAGCCAAGGTTCTGTTTGGGGCTTCATTGTTAAGAATACTGACGACAAACAGTTCAAGCAAGGCGACATTCTCAAAGCCGCTTCATGGGCTGCTCCAGCACGTAACAAGGCTCGAGGCAACATCATTCAAGGCGGATACACAATCGAGTGGACAGGGCCAAGGTATTTGTGTTAAGGAAAGATTATGATAAACGTAGGCGTTCTTCGGGACATTAAGACTTTACAAGCTGCGCTAATTTCTTTGAATCGAGGTACGAGTGAAGAAAAGCGAATGGCAATAGACTCTTTAGAGAGTATGCTTATGAGCAAGCTACAGGACTTATGTGGCATTGAGCCTGATAGTGAAAGTTGCTCGTAGTTCAGACTTCTATATAATAGTATAAGCGCTTATAGTGGAACGGATATCACAGAACTCTTCTAAAGTTTTATTCCAGGTTCGAGTCCTGGTAGGCGCACCAATATAATGATGTAGTAATATGCCTATGCAGGTTAGCCAATAACAATAGCCGCTTTAGGCGTCAGTGGCGCAGTTGTTGCGGGGTTCGATTCCTCGGGTAGGCACCAAACATTTTATCTTAAGGAAGAAAATGAGAACTATATTCGATAGCACTGCAATAGTTACCAATACTGGCAACGGACGTGGCGTTGAGGCAGAAGTTGATGATGTTCGAGTGAACGATTCGCTAAATGCCTTCATAGCAAACACTAAAATTTATATGAAATGGAATGGTAAGGTTTACGTAGGCAATATGGCAGGAATGGAATTCACTACGCCTGGTCCAAAGCAACATACTATCAAACAAGGAAGATATTCCTGATAGACTTAGCAAAGGGTTGACATGAAAATAAAACACGCACCACTATTCGACAAAGACGAGATTGAGAGAATTTATTCCGAGAAGGACGGGGTATCTGTCACGTATGTGTGTACAACTGACCTAAACGCCAGTGATAATCCGCTTGATATCTTCTATCGTGAGGAGCCTCACCCAGAGTTCGGAAATAGATACTTTGGACTTTTTGTTAGAAACGGCAGTGCTATGATTACTGGGGCGGATCAAGTCGAGTCCTATGACTTTGGAATGATCAGTGATGCTGAAGGACAGTGGTGGTACAGCCAGTCTCATCATGACTGTTTGATGGTTGACGACAAGATGATTGACGGAGGCCGGGCCTATATCCGAGGTAATTGTGTTGAGATATTCAAGATACGGAATGGTAAGTTCGTCACCCTAGATGAGGCAGAGGTTTCTGACGGTATTGACCAGATTTCGCTAAATAATGCTTGACAAGCCCACGAATCTGTGTAATAATACACTCGAATCAATCGTAAAGGAAGTGACAGATGATACGCTTTTTTCTAGGACTCTTTATTATAATAGGCATAGCTGGTAATGACTGCAACGGTAAGTGTGCTCCATCTATGGATCTGACCGAGATGGTTATCTGGTCAGCAGTTGGTCTAGGGCTGACGCTCTGGTCTTTGCCTAAGTTGATGCGTGGTTAAGCTGATGTTATATCTGATACGAGGTCAACACAGAAATAAGGTAGCCGTAGACAGATACGTTCGTAATCTGATAACCACTCTTAAGTTACATAGACTCTCAAAGAAGTTCTTGGTGATTGACTTCAAGACTTCCTTAGAAGAAGGCAGTGTTCTAGGCTTTTGTCTTGGCGATAAGAATCGTGCCGACATAGAAATAGCTAGAACAATTCATGGAGAAAAACTATCGTTTATGGAGCAGATGAACACCATTGCTCACGAAATGGTACACGCTAAACAGTACTTCAGAGGCGAACTAATGCATGGAGACGGAGGCGATTTCAAGTGGAAAAAACGAAATGCCGGCGGCTACAAATATGAGAATCAGCCTTGGGAGAAAGAGGCATTTCGTAGAGAGGGCGAACTTCTAGCCGAATGCTTTCCATATGATATGATATAATGGACTAACTATGAAGATTGAACTAAAGATTGAACTCGATACAGAAGTTGATCAAGATGTCGGACAAGAGATACTGGAACTCTTGATTGCTCTAAAAAGTAGAGTTGATGCACTCAACGACAGACAGCTTAAAGGAGAATGAGTATGAGCAAAGATAGGATTTACGTTTCTACGGTTATCGAAGATCCGGATAATCCCAATGAACTTGCTATTGACTTTCCAGAAGAACTTCTATCAGAAGCTGGCTTCGCTGTAGGCGATAATCTCATCTGGAAAGATCTAGGAAATGATAATTGGGCTTTAACCAAAGAATCTTCGGTAAGGAGCACGTAGTATGACTATTCCTAGAGAACGCCTCGCATCTATTGCTATGACAGAGAAGTTCTTAGTTGATCTACTCGATCCGAAACAGACTCCGAAAGTGCCTAAATATATACGGGAATATGCAGCTCGTTGTTTACGTCATTATCCATGTCAATATCATATGGAAATCGCCCGTGTTGAATTACCTGAAATTTTTGGAGATGGTGTTCCGAAACCCCAAGGAGTGAAACATGAGCGTAACTTATGACACTAATTTCATGGGTCCCATTTCAACTGACTGGTACGAGAAACGAGGTCTCACTCGCAAGATCACTGAGACTCTTACTGAAGAGAGTGCCCTGGTGTTTCTTGGTAAGAATAATGTAGGCGATGTTATTGAGTACGATGATATCACTACACACTATTGCGCTGGTCGCATTGACGTTCGTGACGACAGCAAGAACGGATATGACGGTTGGGACGAGTATAGTATAGCGCCGATGAGAGAAGACTCGTGGAATCGTCTAAGTGATTGGTTGTGGGATCTGGAAACGGAAACACAATTGAGTTACGAGGAACTAATGGCTCGGTTTGAAGAAGAGGCTGGGCACAAAATACTGTGGTTGAGTGACTAAATTTTGAGATATATAGAACTCAGTTATTGACATGATAAATCACACAAATTAACGAAAATAGTTGGAGTACAGACACAAATGAGCTTAGCATTTGAAGCAATGAATAAGTCCACAATCAAGACAACAGACATACTCGATAACGCTACCTTCTGTGAGGAGCTAACCAAGTTACTGAATCGCTATGATATGGATATCCGCACAAACACTCCAGACTGGCTTCTTGCCGCAATGATTGAAACCAACATTGCAGCGTTTGCCGATATGATGTATCAGCGGGAAAGTGCTAGGCGTATTAGCAAATGAATATAGAACTCACTTCTTATAACAAAATGATCTAAAAAAGTTGTTGACATTCGTTATGAAATAAGCGATAATAGTATCTGATGAATTGATTGAGAGAGAAGTTCGAATGAGTTATGCACCTTCAAGTGTTTATCGAGATTGTGGCGATGGTTCTATCGTCGGACAGTTCACCGAAAAAGATTTTGGTTCGCTGTTTGAATACAGCACCAATACCGGCGCCATGTTCCTTGCTCCACCCGCTCATGGTGGTCGCAACATGGAGTTTCCTCATCTAGTTTGGTTTCTGAACGGTACGGAGGTTCGTCATGCCAAAGTCGGCAAAACTGTGGTTCATATAGTCAC